>WNFX01005001.1_pt1 | contig 18091 bp, 17 predicted proteins | sample 5400111 | NCBI WGS metagenome assembly WNFX01 (sample SAMN13153363, study PRJNA577476) | soil metagenome | isolation source: 40 cm soil or saprolite under grassland replicate 1 | place: USA:California | collected 2016-06-15 | reverse complement strand
ATCGAAAATCTGAAATCTACAATCTAAAATTCCGATGCCAGGGTGGCGAAATTGGCAGACGCGCCAGACTTAGGATCTGGTGGAGCAATCCTTAGGGGTTCGAGTCCCCTCCCTGGCACTTCAAGAAATCCCAAATCTCAAGCACCAAATCCCAAGGAAGCTCCAAATCCCAATACCCGAGAGTCAGTCTCTTGTTTCTGTTTTGGAGATTGGTGATTGGGATTTGTTTGGAAATTGGGGTTTGGAACTTGGTGCTTAAATTACGATGTCGATCTTAGCGAGAGCGCGCGATCAGAAGATCTGCCATTTCTTCTCGCCGCTCTCGTCGGTTTCCCAAAGCCGCAGGCCGCCAAGGAAAGCGTTTTCGTTTTTGCCGCGTTCGATTCCTTTCGGCAATTGATCGAACCGGTGCACATTGCCGCCGCCGAGGACGACATAATCGGCAATAAACGATTTCTTCAATTGCATAACTGCGAAAATCACTTCCCGTTTCCATTCTTCTTCGCCGAGTCGTTCGATTCCAGGAATCCCAAGAAAATTTTCAATGATGTCGCGATCGCGGTAAGGGAGATCGCCGAGTTCCAACGGGAAAAGCATTTCTTCGAATGCGAGCGCGGAGCCGAGCCCAGTTCCAAGCCCGAGAAAAAGCATTCGGCCGCCGTGATAACTTCCCAATGCCTGCATCGCGGCATCGTTGATCACTTGGAACGGTTTGCCTAACGACTTGCCAAAATCAAACCCGACCCAGCCTTTGCCGAGATGTTTCGGGTCTTGGACGATTTTGCCGCCGCGAACGGGTGCAGGAAAACCGATCGAGATGTTGTCGAATTTCCAATCGCTAGTGTTTTCTTTTAGTCGAGCGACAAATTTCTCCGGCTCCATCCGCGCGCCGGAATCAAACATCCGCTGCTCTGCGCCTTCGACCATCAACTTCACGTGGGTGCCGCCGATGTCGACGACCAGAGTCTTGTTCATCGACTCGCGGATATGCGATGCTACTCGCCGAGTCCGATCGCGTGACCGAGACGCCGGAAGATGCCTTTCCGGCCTTGCCCTGCCGCACTCCCGGCCGACCAGCATTCCACAATCTCAAGTGCGAGGAACCGGAAAAGCGTTACGCTGGCGAATTTCAAATCGAGTCGCAGATTTTTTGCGATCTGTTGAATGGAGCGAACTCCGTTGAACTGCGACGCGAACTGCGCTTCGGCGACGGTGAGCCGCAGATTTTGCACTCTCTCGAATCCATCGCGGGTGTAAGCGGGGACCGAAGCTGGATCATAATAAGCGCGATCGCCGAGCTGCGGGAATTCGACAAAGCGCAACGTCGCCAGTGCCCACTGATCGACATCGAGGTCCCCCGGAAGTGCGGTTGCGAAGTCCGGAAGCGCTCCCTGTTGAAACAAAAAGCGAACGCACGGAGCGCTCCAAAGCTCCGCGAAAAGTTTTTGTCCGTGATGCTGCATTAACTGCGTGGCCGGTTCCTGCGAAATCAAATTCTCCTGCGCGAGAGCGATGAACATCGGGCATCCGGTCTCCTGCTGTTGCGCGCGCGCAGCCGCGATCGTGTCTGGGTCGATATTACTCAAAGTCACCGGTACCTCCGGGCAGTACAGCTCCGAATCGTACGAGGTCGCAAACAGAACCTGCCCGTTTTGAGTGAGAAGCTCGACCGGCTGTTTGTCCCAAAACAAGCGCAGCGTGCCGGTGAGTTTCTGGGTCGCGATGATTTGCAGGGCGCGGTTCAGCGACAAAAAGCGCGTATCGCCGCAAAAATAAGCGCCGCCAGTGATCGATTCGTCGGGAATATAATGTTGCTCGGCGGCCGGTTCGAACGCCGCTGGTGTCGCGGCTGGAATATCGGTCGCGGGAGCTGGAGTCCACCACGGAGTTTCCGGCGCTTGCGTGATTTCAGGGCCGACTTCGCTGACTTCGCGGTAGGCAGGTTCCTGTTCGACCGGAAAGTCCGCTTCCCCTGCGGGCTCCGGTTCCGCGGGCTCTGGCTTGTTCGGCTCCGGCTCTTCCGATTTCTTCGGCATATGGGTCTCTATGGTCTTGATAAGCAAATCCGAAGTGAAGGGTTTATTCAAGAACCCAATCACATTTGAATTTTCACTCCGGCTCTCCTGCAGCTCCGCGCCGTAGCCCGACATGTAAACCACGGGGATGGCGGCAGTCCCTGGATTCTCCAGCAAACGGCGGCAAACTTCGTCGCCCTTCATGTCCGGCAAAATGAAATCCAGCAGAATGAGATCGGGTAAACTGCTTTGCGCCTCACGAACAGCCTCTTCGCCGGTCGATGCCGACGTCACTTCGTAATTCGCCTCGACCAAAACTTCTTTCGCAAAACTGAGCAGCGTCAGACTGTCATCGACCGCCAATATTTTTGGATTGCCCTTCTTTCTGCGCGACTTTTTCGCCGCCGCCGCATCGGCTTCGTCCATGCCGTGCACCGCTTCCATCAGCAAATGCTGCCAGTCCATGTCGATCGTCCGGGGACTGGAAGGCGCGTCGGCAACTTCGGAAACGGTTCCGCCCTTCCAACGCACAATCTCATTGAACGCCGCCATTCCCTGTCGTCCGGGTGCGGTCGCGTGGCGGATCTGACCCTTCTCGAAAAAAACGCGCGCCTTTTCGCCGTTCGGTCCGGTAAATTCCACCACTGCGGTCGCGCCGCTCATGCATTTGAGCTGGATAATGTCGGTGAATTGAAGATCGCGAAGCGTGCCCTGGAATTCTTCAGCTGCGGTCTGTGTCCCCGGCCGCAGCAAACGCCGCACGAGTTCCACAAAATCCGAGTGCGCCGCCGGCTTTTCGAGGAAATGAATCGCGCCGAGTCTGGCTACTTGTTCACGCTGCCCGGGCAAATGAACGCCGGTCAAAATAATCGCGCGCGCGTTCGGGTGACTCGTTCGCAAATCGTTAAGAAAACCCTGGCCGAGATCCGGGATTGCATCGACATCGAGAACAAAAAGCTCGGGTTTCACGCCGAGGACAAGCCGCTGTGCCTCCTCCAGGCTGCGCGCCATTTCGACCAGCGCATCCGGGGCCGGTTCCTGCAGGACATTTAAGATTGCGGAGCCCAATTGTTCGTCCGGTTCCAAAACCAGAATCCGCGCGCTCTGTTTAGATTTCTTCGGTTTCATCGGTCTCGAACCTGGCGGGCCTGCAATTTTCCTGCCGCTCAACTCGGTAGCAATGCCCGCTTCTCGGCAAATGCAAAGAATTTCTCGCTGGTATGGGCACCCGCTGCGGCATCCGCAGACATCGCAGCGTGCTGTCCCTACCTTTGTTGGAACCGACGCTCCAGTTGCCGCCGGCTGATCTTTCCGCGCTCGTTCGTCGGAATCGAATCGACGATGAAGATCCGTTTCGGCACCTGCCACGCGCTCAACGCGTTTCGGCAGAATTCCAAAATCTCGTTCTCGCGAAGATCGACATCCGCGACCACACAGGCGACCACTTCTGCGTTACGCAATCCCGCGCCTGCGGGACGCCCAAACGCAGCCGCCTGACGAACGCCGGGAAAACGAAGCAAGCGTTCTTCAATCTCGGCCGGGTTCACTTTTTTTCCGGCCACATTGATCACGTCCGAAACGCGCCCGACGATTTTGAATCCAGAGTCATGGCGCGCGAGCAGATCGTCCGGAACGAAAACACCATTACCCAATTTTTCCTCGTCAACGTCGGGAAAGTAACCATCGCCGACAGCGGCGCTGCGGATGCGAATCTGAGTCGCCTCTGTCCTTGGATCGATCATTTCAAGTTCGACATCCTTCATCGGAGAGCCGACAAAACCTTCGCCATCGCTGGCCGCTTCTCGATCGTAACAAATCCCGCCGCATTCTGACGCGCCATAAAAGGAATGGATCGGCAATCCGAATCTTTCCCGAAATTTTTTCGCGACCGCAATCGGCAGCGGCGCACCAGCGGAAATACAAATGCGCAACTTCGACAGCGGCGAAACAACCTCCATTTCGCAAAACGCTTGATAGAGGACCGGCATGCCGGGAAAGACGGTCGCATCCGTCTTCGCGAGATCCTCAAGAACAGCACGCGGTGTTCGGTCCTGACTCAAAACCAATGCCACGCCGCGGGCGATCAAGGGCGTGAGCAGATTGCTGAATCCGTAGGAATGCGAAACGGGAATGACGCCGAAGTTAAGATCAACATCGGAGATTCCCATCGTGTCGCAGATCTGATCGCAATCGGCTAGCAATTGTCCACTGCGAAAACGAATCGCGCGCGGTGTGGCCGTGGTCCCGGAAGTTAACTTGAGAAACGACGGTCGGCTTTTGCCCCAGTTCGTTGTAGCTGCCGATGTCCTCATCGGCAGAATTTCAATAGCTCTGCCGGCAGCGACAATGCCCGACACCTTGCAAATTTTCAGCGCCGCGTCCCGCTGTTGGTCACTAATCGATTGCTCAAGCGGGAGAACGACCACTCCGCGGCGCAAACATGCGATCAAGATCGAAGGCCAATCTTCATGATTCCCAATTTGGATTGCCACGACGCTGCCGGCGTCGAAGTTCTCGATCTTTGACTCAAAATCGCGCGCGCGTTCGTCGATTCCCCGAAAGGTGAAAGCGACCTGGCCGCGGCGGTTGAAAATTGCGGGCTCGTCGCGCTTTTGAGCGAGAGTCGCTTGCCACCGTTCCGACAATGCATCTTTCGGTTTCATCGCTTGCGTAAAATGCCTGCGCGGTTACATTCGGCGCTCATTTTTGAAGATGAAAGCAGGCATTCACCCAGAATATCACGAGACCGATATCGTTTGCGCGTGTGGAGCGGTCTATAAAACGCGCTCGACCCGCCGTGACATTAGAATCGGTATTTGTGCCGCTTGTCATCCGTTTTTCACTGGCGAACAGAAATTCGTGGACACGGCCGGTCGCGTCGAAAAATTCGCCAAGCGCTACGGCAGCACTAAAGCTGCGCGCTCGGGCAAAAAAGGTTAGCTGAATTGTAGCGGCGACCTGCGATCGCCGACGCGACCCCGAACGCTTTCGGGGCCGCTACAACAAATGGACTTTGATCTTCTCATCCAACGCAAGCGCGAACGCTTCGAGCAGCTCGAACGCGAAATCGCCGACCCGCGTCTTTTCGATAATCGCAAGCGCGCCGGCGAAGTCAGGCGCGAACACGCCAGTACTAAGGGCGTACTTGCGAAATGGGACGAATTGGAAACGGCGCGCAAGCAGCTCGACGAGAATCGCGAGCTAGCGACGTCGCGCGACGTCGAGATCGCAGCGATGGCCGACGACGAAATTCCGGATTTGGAAAAGCGCGTGGCCGAACTGGAACGCGAATTGCAATTTGCGCTGCTTCCGCCGGACGAAAACGAAAATCGCGATGCGATTGTCGAGATCCGAGCCGGCACCGGCGGAAACGAAGCCGCCATTTTCGCGGCCGATCTTTACCGGATGTATCACCGCTATGCCGAGTCAGCCGGATTGAAAACCGAAGATCTCGAATCGAGTCCGTCGGAACTGGGCGGATTAAAGGAAGTTATCTTCAAGGTGTCGGGCGAATCAGTTTTTCGGAAGCTGCGTTACGAGAGCGGCGTGCATCGCGTGCAACGTGTGCCGGCAACCGAAGCGCAAGGCCGCATTCACACTTCCACGGCCACTGTCGCGGTCTTGCCGGAAGCGGAAGATGTCGATCTTGAATTGAAGCCGGAAGATTTGCGGATTGAAGTTTCGCGCGCGGGCGGTCCGGGCGGACAGGGAGTGAACACGACTGACTCCGCGGTTCAAGTGTTGCATATTCCGACCGGCACGATCGTTCGCTGTCAGGACGGCCGGAGTCAGATCAAGAACAAGGAGCGCGCCTTGTCGATCTTGCGGGCGCGTTTGCTCGAACGAAAGCAGCGCGAGGAGGAAGCGAAATATAGCGCACAGCGACGCGGTCAGATTGGCACCGGCGGGCGCGAGGAAAAAATCCGCACCTACAATTTTCCCCAGAACCGGCTCACCGATCACCGCATCGGACTGACGCTCTATAATTTAGACCGCGTGATTGATGGCGACCTCGACGAGATGATTCGCGGGCTCCAAGCGGCCGATATGGCGGAGCGGCTGAAAGAATCGTCGTTCGCGTGATTTTTCTGTGAGTTGTCATCCGGATCCCGCAGCCGTGGGAGAAGGATCTCGCCCACGAAGTTTCTGTCACGCTCAGCAATATGTGTGATCAATGCAGCTAGTGAGAGATCCCTCGCTCCGCTCGGAATGACAAAGACGAAGACGCTTTTGGAAGTCCTGCAATCCACGACCGCCTATTTCACCGAGCACAAGATCGACAATCCGCGATTGAACGCGGAACACTTGCTTGCGCACGTGCTCGGGTGCACGCGGATGGAGCTTTATCTCGAGTTCGAGCGTCCGCTTGATGATGCGGAACTGGCGCCGCTTCGCAATCTGGTGAAGTGCCGAGGGCAAGGCGAACCGCTCCAGCATTTGTTAGGCACGGCTGAATTTTGCGGTCTGACTTTTCGTTGCGATAAGCGTGCGATGGTGCCGCGCCCGGAAACGGAAGAACTGGTCGACCTCTTAAAGTCCAAAGTCCAAAGTCCAAAATCCAGAATCTTGGACGTTGGAACGGGCAGCGGTGTAATCGCCCTTAGTTTGGCGAAAGAATTTCCTACCGCGGAAGTTTATGCGGTCGACATTTCTGAGGACGCACTCGCGCTCGCCCGTGAAAACGCGGCGCGACTCGGATTGAGCGCACGGGTTCGTTTTCAAAAAAGTGATCTCTTCGAAAATTTACCTGAAAGATTCGACCTGATCCTGGCGAATCTTCCATATATCTCCATGCAGGATCGACATCTGCTTTCGCGCGAGGTTCTGCACGATCCCGAGGTAGCGCTGTTTGCCGGACCCGCTGGCGACGAATTGGTGCGAAGACTAACCGAGCAAGCGCCGTCGCATCTCGAGCCGGGCGGTTTGCTCGCACTGGAAATTGGGGCCGGTCAGGCCGAAGGACTTTCCGAGCTCTTTCGTCAAAAAAATTACCACGACATTGAGTCGAAAAGGGACTATTCAGGTATCACACGTTTTCTCTTAGCCAGGTATGGATAAAATCCGGATCCACGGGGGGCGACCGCTGAGCGGATCGATCAAAATCAGCGGCTCGAAAAATTCTGCTTTGCCGATTCTGGCGGCGACGCTTCTCACTCGCGAGCCGTGCACGATTCGGCGCGTGCCCGATCTGAGCGACACGCACTACATGCTGCAAATTTTGAAGCACCTCGGCGCGGAGGTAGAACGCGCCAGCGGCACCGTCGCAGTCGCGGCCGCAAAAATAGATTCGATCGCTCCCTACGATGTCGTCCGCAAAATGCGCGCGTCGGTTTGCGTGATTGGTCCGCTCCTTGGCCGGTGCAAAGAGGCGACGGTTTCGCTGCCGGGCGGTTGCGTCATTGGCGATCGGCCGATTGATTTGCATTTGAAAGGATTCGAAGCGCTCGGTTCTGCCGTTCGCGTGGAAGCGGGCAATATAAAAGTGTTTGCGCCGAAACTCACCGGCGCGGTGATCAATTTGCGCGGTAAATTTGGGCCGACTGTTCTCGGGACCGACAACGTGATGATGGCGGCCGTGCTGGCTGAGGGAACGACCGTGATTGAAGGCGCCGCTCAGGAACCGGAAGTTGTCGATCTTGCGAATTTCCTGAACAAGATGGACGCGAAGATTGAAGGCGCCGGCACCCGCCGGATCATCGTTGAAGGCGTCAAGGAATTGCACGGCGCTGAGCACGACATCATCCCGGACCGGATCGAGGCCGGAACATTTCTCGTGGCAGGGGCAATTTGTGGAAACGGAATTACGGTCAAACGCGTCGAGCCAAAGCACGTTGAAGCCGTAACCAAGGCGCTGAGTAATTGCGGATTCAAAATCGAATCGTCCGAGAATTCAATTACGGTGTCGCCCAACGGCGTGGCAACGCCGCTCGAACTTGCGACCGAACCTTATCCCGGTTTTCCGACCGATATGCAGGCACAAATGTGCGCGCTTCTTTCCACGACTGGCGGCATTAGCGTCATCACAGAAAACATTTTTCCGCAACGCTACATGCACGTGGCAGAGCTCAAGCGCATGGGCGCACACGTCGATCTTGAGGGACCAACCGCCGTGATCCAAGGCGTCGATCGTCTCTTTGGCGCGCCGGTGATGGCGAGTGATTTGCGGGCATCGGCCGCGCTCGTGCTTGCCGGCTTGAAGGCGGATGGAATTACAGAAGTCGGCCGCGTTTATCACATCGACCGCGGCTACGAACATTTGGATGAAAAACTGAGCGAGCTCGGCGCCCAGATCGAGCGAGTGCAAGGATAACTTATGGAACCAGCAACAACGACAACATCGACATCTTCCAGCGTGCGGACCTGGTGCATCCTCGCGCACGCGACCGCTTTAGTCGGATTCTTAGTGCCGATAGCAGGTCACATTGTCGGACCGCTCATTGTTTGGCTGGCCAAGCGCCAGGATTCACCCGAGATCGACGCCCACGGCAAAGAGTCGATGAACTTTCAGATTTCGATGCTGATTTGGAATGTCATCGCCGGAATTCTTTGTCTGGTGCTGATCGGAATTCCGATTCTGATTCTGCTCCACTTGCTCAACATCATTTTTGTTATTGTCGCTTCGATTCAGGCCAGCGAAGGCAAGCTTTACCGATATCCGCTGGCGATCCGGCTGATCAGTTAAATAACGAAAGGGTAGTTAAACCGCGTGTTTTCGTCATTCCTTCGTCATTTCGACATTCGTCATTTTTATCTGCGAGCGCCCGCAATGTCTTTAGGTTCATCACATCTTCGCGCAGCTCCTTACCCTTGGGGGTTTCGAGAACTTTCGGGATTCTCCTAAATCGGCGGTCGCGCATGATGAACCGGAACGCGTCCAGCCCGATCTGACCCTTGCCGATGTGCTGATGTCGATCCACCCGCGAGCCACGCGAAGTCTTGGAATCGTTCATGTGAATCGCCGCGAGACGGTTGAGACCAATCGCGCGATCGAATTCGCGGAACGTTCTCTTAATCCCGGCTTCGCTGCCGATGTCGTAGCCGGCGGCGAAAATGTGCGCCGTGTCGAGACAAACGCACAGTCGCTCCGGCTCGCGGACGTTGTCGGTGATGTAAGCGATTTGCTCGAACCTGTGGCCGAGACATGAGCCTTGCCCAGCAGTTGTTTCGAGCGCGATCCGTGTTTTTACCTTTGGAATTTTACGAAACACCCGATTGATCGATTCGACAATTTTTTCGAGGCCGGCTTCTTCACCAGCGCCGAGATGCGCGCCGGGGTGCAAAACCAAAAACGGCAGCTCGAGTTGATGCGCGCGGGTGAGTTCTTCAGACAAGGCGCGGATGGAATTGGTGTGAAACTGCGGATTTGTGGCCGCGAGATTGATCAGATAATTCGCGTGGGCAAAGATCGACAATAAGTCGCAACGTTGGACGTGATCGCAGAACGCCCGGATTTCCTCGCGGGTGAGCGGACGCGCGAACCATTGCATATTGTTCTTCACGAACATCTGAATGGCGGTGCACCTGATCGAGCAGCCGCGCTCGATTGCGGTGTGCACGCCGCCACTGATCGACATGTGCGCGCCGAGAAGAAGTCTATTCTTTGTCATTCCGAGCGAAGTCGAGGAATCTGTTACTATTTCTGCCGATGTCACGTGATTACGACTTCTGGGTGTACATCATGACAAATCAGCACGATTCGGTGCTCTACATCGGCGTGACTAATGATCTAACGCGGCGAATTAGTGAACATCGATCGGGCAACGTGCCGAGCTTCACCGAACGTTACAAATGCCACAAGCTTCTCTACCAGGAACATTATTCAGAAGCTGAGGAAGCGATAGCACGGGAAAAGCAGCTCAAGAGATGGTCGCGCGCGCCAAAAAAGTCGCTTTGATAGAACAACTAAATCCGCGGTGGTTAGATTTGGCCGAAGATATTCTTGGAAATATCTAGAGATGTCTCGACTCCGCTCGACATGACAGCAGTAAAAGCAGCTACAGATTTAAATCTTCGACAAATAATACGGCAGCATGTCACGCCAGTAATTCCAATCGTGGCCCCGCCATTTGCCGTCATCGAGCCAGTGCTGGATGCCTTTCGAGTTCAGAATTTCCGAGAGCCGGTATGATTCGTGACGGGTGTTGTCCCATTCGCCGGTGCCAATGATGATGCCCATGTGGTTGTATTTCCACGGGTCAGTCGTGTTCGGCAGATATTCGAATGGACTATTGAAATAAATGTTGTCGTCGTGATAGCCATCGAAAAAATCGCTGATGTCGAACGAGCCGCTTAAGCTAATGAGATAGGCGACCAAATCCGCATTGCGAAAGGCGATGTTGGCGGCGTGATACGCGCCGAGACTCGCGCCGCAAACGGCCACGCGATGGCAACGACATTCACGCCGCGCGAGATCGAACACATCGCGGACGATCACATTTTCGTAAGCGTTGTGCGTTTTCATTCGATCGGCCGGATGAATTTCCTTGTTGTAGAAACTTTCCAGATCGATCGCGTCCGGGCAATAAACGGTGACTTTGCCAGCATCGACATAGCTCGCGACTGAACCGACGAGCCCAAAATCTTTGTTTTGATAATAACTGCCGAAGGAAGTCGGGAAGATGATCAATGGCAGACCGCCGCCGTTTCCGAACGCGAGCATTTCAAACTCGCGACTCAACCACGGTGTGTGCCATTTGATGTAACGTTCGTTCATCTTCGTTTTGTCATTTCTGGCGAAGCCGGAGGCGAAGTCGAGAAATCTCTCGCTCTAAAATCAATTCGAATGCGGAAACAGTAAGAGATTCCTCGACAAGCTCGGAATGACATACGAAGCGTCTCGTTTTGAAAGCGAAACACACCCTGACCGGAAACATTAAACGGCATCGCGCTTTTCATTCGAAGGTTCTCGGAAATCGCCGCGACGTGCTGGTCTATTTGCCGCCCGGCTATAGTCGTTTTTCGCGAAGACGTTATCCGGTTTTATATTTGCACGACGGGCAAAATGTTTTCGATGCCGCGACTTCGTTTGGCGGAGTTGAGTGGGGCGTTGATGAGACCGCCCAGCGATTAATCCGAGATAAACTGGTCGAGCCGCTCATCATCGTCGCGGTCGCAAACATCGGCGAAGAACGGATCCATGAATACGCGCCGACGCCGGGCGTAATCCAGCCGAAGGACCATCCAAAAAAACGCAGCCGCGGACTAGCCCGAATTTACGGCCAGTTTTTGATCGAGGAACTCAAGCCATTCATCGACAGAAAATATCGGACCAAGGCAGAAGCCGAATTTACCGGACTCGGAGGATCGTCACTCGGTGGGCTGGCGACACTGGCGATGGGAATTTTATTTTCCGAGACGTTTTCTCGTTTAATCGTGATGTCGCCCTCGATTTGGTGGGACGATTTCGCGATTTTCCGGCTGGTCGGAATCCTGGCCGAAAAACCGCCGCTCAAAATCTGGCTCGATACCGGCACTGCCGAGCCGGGATGGGAACAAGCGCGCGAGTTACGCGATTGCTTGGTCGACGAAGGCTGGCAGCTGGATGTCGATCTTAAGTATCTCGAAGTGGAAGGCGCTGGCCACAGCGAAGCGGCCTGGGCGACGCGGGTCGAGCCGGCGCTGCGATTTTTATTTCCGCCGCGTCCGATCGCGTGATGGAAATTACTGCAAAAACTTGCCGTAAACGTGAAAGACGCGGGCGAAACCGCCGACGAATTCCTGATCCTTCTCGTAACTAAATTCGCGCTTGGCGGGCAGCCACGTCAAATGACGCGGCGCGTCGGCATGGTTCGGATCGTAAACGAGATAGTAATCTGTGCCGTCGGCAGACTGCGGCCGGTCGTGTTTGTAAACGAGGACGGAGTGATTGATGTGCATTATTGGGTAGTCGGACAGATAGGCGATGAAAAATTCTCCGCGGGCGAGAGTTTGCTCGAGCTCGTCGTGGGTTTTTTCTTGGTACTTTTTGCTGTGCTCGTAGAACATTCGTGCATTTCCCAGGCGCAAATAGACCACCCAGCCGAGGCCGATGTTCCGCTGCATCAAATCCGTTCTGTCCTGGCTAAGCTCGCGTAGATTGGTGTAACCTGGAATGAAGACGCGTTTTTGTGCCGGCAATGGATAATGCCAAGGTTGGCGACGGGTTATATCGCGGATTCGCTTTGTCAGCTCGCGATCGTTCACGCGCGGCGCTGTCGGTTCGAAGCACGCGAACTTGTAAAACTGCTCGACCGTTCGAGTCATTACGAAACAGCGACGAGAGTAGTGGTGGCCGAACTGGTTCTTATGCGAAACAATGTGGCCGTTCTCATACGTAAACACGGTCCAGTTGGCGAAGCTCAGAGTGTCTCGCTGGAAATTAAAGCCGTCGCTTGGCCTGGCGTTAGCTGCGGCAACGGCGATAAAAATCCCTGCAACCCATCCGCAAGATCGAGAACCACTCATTTTCAATTATCAACGCGCGGAACCCGTTTTCGGCTCGGCGAAATGGCCGAGTTTCCGAAATTTCTTATAACGCTTCTTCAGCAACTCGTCGACTGGCGTCGCGTTAAGATGCTCCAAGTTTCGCCGCAACGCCGCGCCGAGGTTCGTCGCCGCCGTTTCAAAATCGCGGTGCGCGCCGCCTTCTGGTTCGTCCACGATCTGATCGACGACGTTAAGTTTTAACAAATCCTGCGCAGTCAGTTTGAGCGCTTCCGCGGCTTCGGGCGCGTGACGCCGGTCGCGCCACAAAATTGCCGAGCAAGCTTCAGGACTGATTACTGAGTAATAAGCGTTTTCCAAAATCAAAACGCGGTCCGCGACGCCGCTGCGATGACGGGCACTCGCAAGTTCATCATCTCGCGAAGATTAACCGCGATCGCTTCCGAAATGTGGCGTTCTTCGGAACCGATTCCGGGAAACGCACCCGGGGTGTCGATCAACGAAATGACCGGCATGTTGAATTTTTGGGCGAGCCGCATCAGGCGAAGCGCTTTGCGATAACCTTCGGGATGTGCGCAACCGAAATTGCGCATCACATTTTCTTTGGTGTTGCGGCCTTTCTGGTGGGTGATGACGACGCAACGTTGTGAATCGAGCATGGCAAGTCCGCTCGGCATCGCTTTGTCATCGGCGAAATGCCTGTCGCCGTGCAGCTCGGTCCAACCAGTGAAACAACGCTCCACATAATCGAGCGCGAAAGGCCGTTGCACATGCCGCGCGATTTGGACGCGCTGCCACGCGCTTAAGTTGCCGTAAACCTGGCGGCGGGTATCGCGCAACTTGGTTTCGATCGCTTCCACTTCCGAATCAAGATCGACATCGTGCTCGCGCGAATGCGCCTTCAACTCCTGCAGACGCCGTTCGAGTTCGACGATCGGTTTTTCAAAATCGAGTGGTTGCCGCTCCATCGCGCTAATCGGTAATTGTGACCGGGGTCTTATTGTTAACAAAGCTGCTTAATTCTTCCACGTCCGCCGCAGCGAGGCCAAGACCCTGCGGAGGCGGCGGCTGAGACAACGCTGGATGCGCCGAATCCGGCACCGAATAAATCGTGTAAGCCTGCGAGCTGAGCCGAATCCAGCGCGTGCTGCCGATAAATTCTTTCGTGCCGAAGCCGACGCGTTTGCCGCCGTTCCACGCCATCACTTCGGCGACCTTGGTTGTGACTTTGGCCCGCTGTTTGGCCGGCAATTTTTCCTCGCGCAAATGGTATTGCTTGAAAAAGCCGCCGTGATTGAGAAGCACGAGCAGTTGCGGTTTGCGCTGAACGACGATTGCGAAATCGGGATGCGAGACGAGCAAGTGCTCGCCGATGTGAAGCATCGTCCCGCTCATGTTGTTCATCCGCATGATCAGCTCGGGAGTCGATTTCACCTTGTGCGCGACTCTTTGTAGAACGTCGCCCGGTTTGACAATGTATTCCTCTTTTTCCGGCGACGGCGTCCGCGACAACAGAATGTCGACGTTCACTTCGCCCAACAAATCCTTGGCCTCTTCGGCATGTTGTCCAGTCGGATATTTTTGGACAAACGCGCTGAGGGCGGCGCGGGCTTCCGGAATTTTTCCTTCTTGCCGCAATTTCGCCGCGGCTTCAAATTCCGGCAGCGTGAGATCGAGCCTCGGTTCGGGAGTGACTTCACCGCGTTGCTCTTTACGGACCTGGATATCTTCTTTGAAAACAAAGTTGTATCCGAACCAGGCGGCGCCGCCGAAGATGATGATTGCGAGAAACAGGACAAACAGCCACTTCATGGATTAAATAGCGCGGACGATAATTTCGTCGCGAGCGCGGCCAATTTCCAGCCGCGACGCGCTAAAAAATTAGGTCGCTTCCTCGCGTCCCGGGAAGAAGCGGTGCCAGAGCCGGCCGATGGTGCGTTCTTCCTCGTTGCTCCAAGTGTAGTGACAATCCTGGCAATAAAATTCCTTGGGAATGACTTTCAACGCGCAAAGGAGGCCGACCAATGCCGGAGTCAGGAACTTTCGCGTCATTTGCGGATACTCGATGTTCGAGGACCCGCACTGTGGGCAGCGAATGATGGCGGCAGCGACGTCGGGATCGGTTGTTTCCCATTCGATCATTAAATTTTGCGCGCGCTCGAAATCGGCGTCGTCCACCATCACCTTGGCATTGGCCTGCGGGCGCGACATGAACGCGACCTGCTGAAGGTGGCCCTCGTTATGAATGTCCGCTTTGATTCCGGATTGTTGAAAGCGCTGCTTTAGACGCTTCGCCTTGTCCGGCTCGTTGAATGTCGCGATCGTCACCATGGCTTTATTTTGCAGTGCCGCTGCGGCCTTGAGCAAACATCAACTACTGGCCGAGCGCAAGATTCGGCGGCGGGAACCAATGGTAGAGCATGAAATAAACGAGCACGCCGGTGACAGAAACATAGAGCCAGACCGGCATCGTCCAACGGCCGATCCGGCGATGTCGATCCCAGCGGCGCTGGAAGACAGGAACGAGAGTCACGATCACCAACGGCAAGGTGACGAACGCGAGCAATACATGCGTAATGAGTAGCGGGAAATAAATCCACGCGATTAAGCCGGTGTAACCGGAGGACTTCTCACCGGCGTGCAAGTGATAGACGATGTAACCGACGAGAAAACCGGTCGACGCAATCAGCGCGATGATCATGCACGGCACGTGTCGTTGCCAAAGGTTGCGACGGATCCAAAACCAGCCCGCCGAAATGAAAATGGTGCTTACAGCGTTGAGAGACGCATTGATCGCTGGAAGATCGTTTATTGTCATGTCGACCGGAATGACAAACAAGTAGCGTATCGCGTTTGAAATCGAAAGTTATCGGGCAGAAATAAACTTATGGCGCAGCTGATGGAACCGCCGCAAACCCAAACCACCCCGCAAGATCGACAATCTTCTTTCGCGGGTCGGCTGGCGATTTCCATTTTGCGCTTTGCGATTGTTCTCCTGATCGCGGCCGCAATCGGCGGCGGCTGGTATATGGCGCGCAAAGGGTTTGGCGGGCACACGCGCTCGCGGATTGTGGAAGAACTGCACCGCCTCGGCGTGGAAGCGTCGATCGGCCATCTCACACTCAATCCCTTTCGCGGCCTGGTCGCTCGGAACGTGCGCCTCTTTAGTTATAGAGACCGCACCAACACACTCGCGTTCATCAGCGAAATTGTGCTCGATATCAATTACGCCGGTTTTTTTCATCACCAGCCGTTTCTCAACTCGCTCGATATTCGCAATGCCGAGGTCACGCTTCCGCTGAAAGGACCGCAGGGTAAAAACGAGCAGCCGCAGCTGCGAAAATTTCACGCCCACATTTATTTTCCACCGGAACAGATCTACCTCAGTCAGGCAGAAGGAATTTTTTGCGGTGTGCGCGTCTCCGCCACTGGTCAATTGATCAAGCGGGCAGATTACAAGCCGTCGCCAACAATTTCGGAAGAGGAACGGCAAAAACGATTGTCGATCCTCCGCCGGATCGTAGCCGAGCTGCAGAAATTTAATTTTTCGAGCGGTCCGCCTTCATTGCAGGTGAAATTCAGCGGCGACCTCGCTCGGCTCGAAGACGCGCACGCGGAAGCAACCATGCAGGGCAATTTGCTGAAGCGAAAAGATTATGAGGCGCGCGACTTTATCGCCTCGGCGGAGTGGAGTAATCAGACGCTGAACGTTTCGCGATGTGAATGGAACGATCGCCTGGGCGGCTTTGCCGCGACTGCAAACTGGAGCCGACGAACCAACGCCGCAAACTTTCAAGCTCGCAGCAGCCTCGATCTCAAGACATTGCTCGATGCAGCGGACGCCGGCGGCGCGCTGACCGACGCGACCTTCACTTCGCCCCCGGTTATCGATGTTTCTGGCTTGGCTAACTTCGCGGGCGACCATCTCCAGTTGAAAGTGATCGGCCACGCCGCTGTCGACAACATCTCTTACAAAAATATGCCGCTCTCGGAGTGTCGCGCGGAATTTTCCTGGGACGGCGAGCGCACCTGGTTGCGCGATATCCGGATTCGACATCCAACCGGCGATCTTCGCGCGGAAGTGTTCGAAGCGCCGAACGAGTTTCGACTAAACATCGACGGGCCGATGTCGCCGAGCGAGCTGCGGCCGTTCGTCTCACCGGAGGTACAGGAATTTCTGGCGGAATGGGAGTGCTCACGCCCGCCGGTGATTCAACTCGCTATTCGCGGAAAAGATCGACATCCGGATAGCTGGCAAGGCGACGGAAACATCGCGCTCGATCGCACGCGGTTTCGCGGTCAATGGATGAACAGCGCGACCGCGAAAGTGCATTTCGCCGACGGCGCGGTCACCTGTGAAAATTTCCGGATCATGCGCGACGAAGGCATTGGCACCGGAAATTTTACTTACGATTTCGCCAAACACGAAGTGCGCGTCTCGAACATCAAAGCGAATGTTCACCCGGCGGAAGCGGCTGTTTGGATCGATCCGGATCTGCCCAAAAATGTCGCGCCTTACAAATTTCACCAGCCGCCGACAATCACGGCGAACGGCGTTTATCAATTGGGCGGAGGCAAAGGAACTCGACTTGAGATCAATGCCGATGCGCCAGCTGGGATGGATTACGTTTTTCTAGGCAAGACTTTGCCGTTGCACAGAATCGCAGGACAACTTCTTTTCACCAGCGATCGTCTCCAGATTGTCGATCTTCGAGGCGGACTTTTTGCGGGGAACGTGCACGGCAATGCCGACATTTCTCTGGCACACGGCGATCCTCATTATCGCGCGAAGCTGGCGGTCGACGGTGTCGATTTCCCGCGCCTGACCGATCTTTACTACAACTACAAAACCGCGCATGGCCAGCTCAGCGGCACGTATGATTTCACCGGTCTCGGCGACAATTCGCGAGCCATGCAAGGCAGCGGCAAGATGAACGTGGCCAACGGCGACGTGTTCGCCATCCCGGTGTTCGGGCCGCTTTCCGGAATTTTGAATCTGATTGTCCCGGGCGCCGGCTACAGCATCGCTCGGGATGCGAGCGCCGATTTCACCGTCCAAAAAGGGATCATTCACACTGAAAATTTCGAGGTTGCGGGAAGACTTTTTTCCATCCGGGGCCATGGCGACATTTATTTTCTGGACGACAAACTGGATTTTGATGTGGGCATCGACCCAAAAGGGCCGGGCGTCTTGTTTGCGCCGGTTTACAAACTTTTCGAATACAAAGGCGAAGGCAGTCTAAAAAATCCGGATTGGCATCCGAAAATGTTTTAGAAATTCTGCTTTGCTGCTATCCGTGTAAATCCGCAGCCTGCCCGCCGTAACTTCAACGCGAAGGCGGGTAATCCGCGGTTTTTGTTGGGATGAAGAAAATTGGAATCCTTTTTGGCCAGGAACACAGTTTCCCGCCGGCGTTTGTCGAGCGGGTAAATCAGAAGACTGGAGGCAAGGATATCGCCGGGGAGTTCGTCAAGATCGACAAAGTGATTCAAGGCGAACCGTGCGGCTACGACGTGGTGATCGATCGCATTTCGCAGGACGTCCCGTTTTATCGCGCCTGGTTGAAAAACGCGGCCCTGACTGGCACTGCGGTGGTGAACAATCCGTTTTGGTGGAGCGCGGACGAGAAATTTTTTAACAACGCGCTCGCGAC
>WNFX01002635.1_pt1 | contig 18091 bp, 13 predicted proteins | sample 5400111 | NCBI WGS metagenome assembly WNFX01 (sample SAMN13153363, study PRJNA577476) | soil metagenome | isolation source: 40 cm soil or saprolite under grassland replicate 1 | place: USA:California | collected 2016-06-15 | reverse complement strand
ACGAGGGATTCCGCGCTCAGCTCGTGCTTGATGAGCGCGTCTACCTGGTCACCGGGCGAGAGGCGGACCGGGCCGGGTCTTCGCCGCGTACGGTGACCGGCGGCCAGCATCCGGATCGTGGCATCCGGCCAGGCGGCGCCGCGCGAGCGCGTGACCCGGCCCTGGCCGACCACCGCGAAGACCGCTGGATCGCCGGCTGCGACAGCTGCCGCCGGTTCCTACTTGAACAGTGCGCCGCGGCGGGCTTCACGCCGAAGATCGCGTTCAGCACCGACGACTACATCGCCTGCCAGTCGCTGGTCGCCGCCGGGCTCGGGGTGGCGATGCTGCCCGAACTGGCGTTCCGCGCGGTGCGGCACCCGGGCGTCACCGCCAGCGCGCTGGCCGGCACGCACCGGCGGATCCTGGCGGTGACCTACGGTGAGCCGCCAGACTCCCCGGCGAACGCGGCGCTCATCGACGCTCTCATCCAGTCAGCCAGCTCGGCCCAGGCGAGAGCGCACGCCTGAGCGCCGGTCAGATCGCCGCTGAGCGCCCCGCCCAGTAGGGATCGCGCAACCGCCGCTTCAGCAGCTTCCCGCTTGGGTCACGAGGCAATTCGGCCATGAAGTCGATCGACTTCGGCCACTTCATCTTGGCCAGCTTGCCGTCGATCCAGGCCAGGATCTCCGCGGCGAGCTGATCCGATGGCGCTACCCCGTCGGCCGGCTGCACGACCGCCTTGACCTGCTCGCCCCACTCCTCATCGGGGATGCCGAACACCGCCACGTCAGCGACCTTCGGGTGAGTGATGATCTCCGCCTCGATCTCCGCCGGATAGATGTTCGCCCCGCCAGAGATGATCATGTCCGACTTCCGGTCGCACAGGAACAGGTAGCCGTCAGAGTCGAGGAAACCGACGTCCCCCACCGTGAAGTACTCGCCGAGCCGCCCGGCCGCGGTCCTGGCCGGGTCATCCTTGTACTCGAAGTCAATGCCCATCTTCATGTAGACGGTGCCGGGCAGGCCAGGCGGGCACGGTTGCCCGGCGTCGTCGGCGATCATGATCTCGCTCACCGGCCAGGCCTTGCCCACCGTCCCTGGGCGCTCCAGCCAGTCCTGCGGCGTCGCGATGGTCCCGCCGCCCTCGGTCGCGGCGTAGTACTCATAGACGCACGGGCCCCACCAGTCGAGCATCGCCCGCTTGACCGGTATCGGGCACGGCGCCGCCGCGTGGATCAGCCAGCGCATGGACGACACGTCGTACTTGCGGCGGATCTCCTCGGGCAGGGCCAGCATCCGCCTGAACTGGATGGGCACCATGTGGCTGTTGGTGACCCGGTATTTCTGCACCAGCGCGAGCGCATGCTCGGAGTCCCAGGAGTCCATGCAGACCAGGGTGTGGCCGAGTTGCAGGGCACTGCCGCCGAAGATCGTGACGGCCGTGTGATAGTTCGGCGAGGTCACCAGGTGCACGTTTGGCTGGCCTGCCGTGATGCCGAAGAACTGGAGCAGCCCGGTCAGCAGATCGGCGGCGACGTCTGGGTCAAGGCCGGTGAGCGCACGGCGCACCCCCTTCGGGCGGCCGGTCGTCCCTGATGTGTAGTGCATGGCGGTGCCAGCCGTCCGGTCGGCCGGGATGGCCGTCGGCTGGCCGGCCCGCAGCGCGGAGACTTCGGTGAACCCATCGACGGTGCCATAGCTGAACCTGGCGTCGGCCGGAATGCCGACCTCGTCGGCGGCGGTTGCGCAGGTCCGCGCGTAACGCTCATGGACGAAAAACGCTTTCGCCTCGCAGTCGCGCACGATATAGGCGATCTCCGGCGCGGTGAAATGCCAGTTGATCGGCGTGTAATACCAGCCGGCCTGCAGCGCGGCCATGCTCAGCTCAAGCGGCGCCACCCCGTTCGGCACCACCGCGGCGATCACGTCACCTGCCTTCAGGCCCATCGACCGCAGCGCGTGGGTGATCTGATTCACCCTGCCGAGCAGATCGCCGGCGGTGTGCTCGGTCCCGTCCGGTTCCACAGCGGCGATCCAGTCAGGATCTGCCAGCGCGCGACGCCAGAACCCCAGCGACTCCACCTGCTGCCTCCCATCGCGGCCGGGCCGGCCACGGGCCTACTCGGGCAGGTCGGCCGCCTCCGTGCCCTCGTGCTCGGCGGCCTCGTCCCGCTCATCCTCCGCGATCTCATCTTCCGGCCTTGCCCGGCTGAGCACCAGACCGACCACCACCAGGATGATCCCGACCAGCAGGCCGACGATCGGAAAGATGATCTCAAGCAGGTGGATCTTGGTGAGGCGGCCACGGTCGGTGTCCGCTGAGGCGCTCACGCTCGCCGGCGTGGAGGACAGGGTGCCGTCGAGCAGCACCAGCTGGGTGGCCCCCGTGTCGTCCCGCAGCGTGAGCCGCTGGGTCTGCGTGACCTGCAGCGGAGTGCCGGTCACCGGGTCGACCCAGTAGGTCTTGTCCGCGGCATAGAACTCGGGCAGGGTGACCTCGGTGCCCGAGAGGCCGAGCAGCGCGGCGGGCAGGGTCTGGGTGCCGATCTGCTGAGCCGGGATATGGACAACGTAGCGGTAGGTGCTGATGCCGTCGGTAACGTCCGTGCCCGCGAAACGGAACTGCACCGGCTTGAGCAGCGTGGTGTCGAAGATGGCGTAACTGTGCTTGCCGGCGTTGAAAGGCCACAGGTAGCCCTGCCCGGAGACGTGCAGGTGATGGTTCGACCCGATGAACTGGCCGCAGCAGTTGAGCAGCTGCCCGTTGCTCCGGTCGAATGCCAGCATCTGCGAGTTGTACTGGAATGGCTGGTGGTTGGTGATGTCCTCGACCGCCGAGAAGGACCGCCAGACCGCGACGTGCGATCCCCCCGCCGCCTTGGCCACGGCGACGTCACCTTCCACGGTGTCGGTGGCACGCATCGTGACGCCGGTCAGTTCCTGAAGCTGCGCCGCGCTGAAGTAGCTCACGTCGGTCCCTTGCAGCGTGCTCTTCGTGTATTCGTTCAGCGGGGCCTTGACGGCCTGGCCGGGCACGAAGAATCGGAGCATCGCGGCAAGCACGATGAAGAAGACGCCCAGACCGATCAGCAGTGACCATACCATTCGGCGCATGGGGTCCTCCCGGATTGGGCGGTGTCAAATCCTGGCGGCTAGGCGGGGATTATACGGGTTTGACGTATGATACTGATTACCATCTGTGATGTCACTAGTGTTACCGGACGGTAGCGGTAGATCCTGGTGGCGCTGCTTTCGAGCCATGATTGTTATCTGGCGGCCAGGATGAGCCGCTCGGCCACCATCCCCGCGGTTGCGACGGCCTCGCCGTGCCTGGCCTGTCTCAGCAGCCTGCGATGCTCTTCCTCGGCGGCGGGCTCGGCGCGGTCGGCCAGCATCACCGGGCTGCCGTCGAGGATCCGGTACAGCCTGCGCAACCTGGGGTTGTACAGCACCGACTCGTCGGCGAAGTAGAGCAGCCCCTGCTTGTCGATCGGGCAGGCCAGGATGTCGAGCAGCGGGCCATCCAGCGGCATGGTTATCTCCATCTGGATCTCGGTTCGGTGCGCATTTGCTTCGGTGCGCACTTGCCTGTTGAGCCTCACGCGGTCACCGCCGGCGCCGCGCCGCCATCGGGGACGAGCAGAGGTTCGCTGGCGACAGGCTGCCTGGACAGCACGATCACGACCACGGCGGCCGCGACGATGCCGGCCAGCCGCATCGCCAGCTTGCCCGGGTCGGCCGGGAGCCGCTCATCGAACAGCCAGCTTCCTGCGACGATGAAGAACACGCTGCCCGTGATGTTGGAGACCGGCCCGACGATCGAGACCCGGCAGCGCTGCAACCCGGTCTGGAAGATCAGCAGCCCGGCTGCCGAGCAGGCGACCGTCACGTAAGGGTAGGCCGAGCCCGCGACGGCGCCCACCAGGGCGAGTCCGTCGTGATGATGCGCGAACACGCCGGACAGCGCCTTGATCGCCAGCGTCGCCACGCCGTAGAGCAGCCCGGAGGCGACGGCATAGGACACCCCGATGGACGGTTGCCTGTGCTTGCCTGACATGGCCGGGCGCAGCGCCGTCGCGCCGAGCGCGACGGCGAGCAGGCACGCTGGCACGGCGACCGCGGCGATCGCGGCACCGCTTGCCTGGTGCCCTACCCGGCCAGCCGAGCCGACTGCGGACAGCGCGATCACCACGATGGCGGCGGCCATCGCCAGCACGCACGCCAGCTCGATCCGGCCGAGCCGTTCCCGCAGTACCAGCCGGGACAGCACGAGCAGCACGACAATCCCTGAGCCGAGGACCGGCTGCACCACGCTGACCGGGGCGAGCGTCAGCGCCACCACCTGGAGCCCGAAGCCGCAGAGCATGAGCGCGAAGCCAGCCAGCCAGGCCGGCGCCGACAGCAGGACCCGCAACAGGGTCAGCGCGTGCCTGGCGTCGATGGACGGCAGCCGTCGCAGTGCCCGCTTCTCCAGGATCAGCCCCAGGTGGTAGGCGGTCGTGGCGAGCAGCGCCACCGCGACGGCAGGACCTGGCCCGGCCATCACAGCTGCGCACCGGCGAAGTCGTTCAGTGCATCGCGGTACCGTCCGGCGAATTCCGCCGCGGCGGCCTCGCCGAACAGCGCGTGCCGGTACCTGAAGGTCAGGTGCAGCCTGCCGCCGACGGTGACCGCCCCGAGCGACAGGCCGCGCGGCATGTGCGCGGACGTCGAGAACCAGGCGGCGCCGGCCACGGCCTGCCCGAATCGCAGCGGCCCGATCACGCCGAGGTTCGACACCAGGGACGTGTCGCAGAGCCAGGAGCCTGCCGTGCGCAGGCCAGCCCGCAGCAGGCAGCGCCTGACCGGCACGGGAAGCGGAGCCGCGGCCAGCAGCCGGGAGGCCGGATCGAGCTGCGGACCGCGATGTTCCTTCGCCCAGCTGGTCTGCTGGGAGACCGTCCCGATCAGCTCCAGGCACGACATGCCCGCGGCAGGCCGCGCGGTGACAGTGGCCAGCCGCGAGGTGTGCCCGAGCATGCCGTGCACCCTGGTCATGGCCCGGTCGCCGACCGGCATCGTGATCCTGACCCGGCCTGCCCGCCCGCCGTTCGAGCTGTTCCAGCCGCCGATCGTGGCGATCATGGCCGCGATGAGCAGGTCGTTAACGCTGCCTCCCATGGCCCGAAGCTGGCGTGCCACCGCCGCGAGCCCGTCCCAGCTGATCAGGCAGGCACCGTAGCCCGGCAGATTTCGATGCTGGCCCGCATCCAGCCGCCCGGCGATCCGCACGGCGGGGCGGGGAACCAGCCCGGCAGGGCGGCGGATCAGGCCGACAGGGCGGCGGATCAGGCCGCCGGGCCGGGGCGCCGCGCCAGCCAGCGCGGGCCCGTCTTCGAGCCAAGCGCTGCCGTGCGGCGCATCGCCAGGGCCGGGACCTGACTGGCCGCCATACCCCGCTGCCACGGCTCGCAGCAGCTCAAGACAGGAGAGCCCGTCGAGCACGGCGTGATGGGCGTTCAGCATGACACGGTCGCCGTCGGGGCCGCGGACCAGCAGGAACCGCACGGGCGGAGCGGAGTCCAGCGACGGCGCCGCCGACAGGAAGCCGGCCCGCCACCTGGCTATCTCAGCCTCATCCGCTGCGGCGGTGACCTGCACGGGATCGGCGTCGAGCACCGGCGGGTACTCCCAGTAGCTGCTGGCCAGCCATCGCGAGGCCGCCCGCCGCCTTGCCCTGGCCCGCGGCCGGGCCGCGAGCACCGCAAGCACCGACGCGCCGAACGCGTCCAGATCCAGCCTGCCGGGCAGCCACACCTCGATGTGCACGTTGGCGGGTTCCGCCGCGCTGTCGTAGCAGCAGGTCAGCTCGTCGACCGGGCCGAGCCTGGTCGCCGCGGGTACCGCCGGCCCGCCCTGCCGTTCACCGGCCGCGCGCCCGATCATGGTGCGCCAATCTGGGGATGGCTCGGGCGGCCTGGCAGGCCAGGCCGCCGTACCCGGCCGAGCCACCGCACCCGGCCGAGCCACCGCACCCGGCCGAGCCACCGGCGCGGGCCCGGCCGGATCGGCAGCACCGGGATCAGCGGCACCATCAGGGCGATCAGCGCGCACGCCTGAGCGGCCGGGCCGAACGCGCCGGTCCCCGCGGCCGCCGGATGCGCCGCCGTGGCGGTGAGCACGCCCGCCGCGGCCATTGCCGCGAGCCCGATCACGCCGAGCCGCTCGGGAGCCCAGGCGGCGATCAGCACCAGGGGGCCAATGGCCAGCGCCACCGGGCCGCCGATCAGGATCATCAGCGCGGTCAGGGCGAGCAGCTGAGCACCTGCCGTCCGCACCGCAAGCGCGCGATGACCACGCGCTGGATGACGGGGAGCAGGCGGCAAGGCGGCAGACCCATCCATGGGCCGAGGCTCCATGGGCGGGGGCTCCATGGGCTGGGGCTCCATGGGCTGGGGCTCCATGGGCTGGGGCTCCATGGGCCGATGCTCCATGGGCTGGGGCGCCTTTCCGCGTTTCCGGCGGACGAAAGCAATGCGGGCGAAAGCAATAGCGAGCAGCAGAAGCACTCCGGCCGCGGCGAGAATAATCCAGAAATGATAGACGGCGACCGGGCCGAAGGTCAGCGTAACGACCCCGCCTGCACCAGCGGGAACGACAAATCCCTGCTGCCAGCCGTCCAGCCGGGCCGGCCCAAGCCGCCGTCCATCGAGCGTGGCCGTCCAGCCCGCGTTCGCGTTCTGATGCACTTCCAGATACGCTGCCGCGCCTGGCCCGATGCGCACCCGGCGGTAGTCAGGAAGCCAGCTGAGCACCCGCACCGAACGGTCAGGCTTCCGCCCGGCTCCGGGTGCGAGCTGCGATACCTGGTCAGCGCCCGCCGTGGCGCCAAGCGGCAGGCTGGTCAGGCTGAGATCGGTGATGGAGAACGCCCCGAACGTCGCCGCGACCAGCCGATGGCTGCCGCCGGTCAGCGCCAGCGCCGATCCGCGCGGGCAGAGCCGCACCCGCACGGGGAAGAAGTGAATAAGGTCGCCCACGGTGCCGGCCACCGCGGTCAGGTAGCGGTGCCCGTCGATCGTGATCCCCGGACCGCGGCCGCAGGCCAGCCTGAACGTGGTGCGCGGATCGGGAGTCGCGGTATGCAGCCCGGCGAGGGCGGGGATGGACAGCCTCGATAGCCCGACCGGCAGCTGAACGAACTGGCCGGACACCGGCTCCGCCGTGGTCGCGAACTGCACCACGGGGAAGCTGATCGTCATCCGGCTGGTGCGCAACGGCGGCAAGATCTCGGTCAGGCCATCGAGGCCGACGCTGGCGAAGCGGGTGCCATCCGGGCTGGTGATCTTGATGGCCAGGGGCGCGGCTGCGAAGCCGGCCACCGGCTGGATGATCATGCGCCTGATCACCCGCGTCCCGCGCCAGCTCAGCCGGATCACCGGGTTCTGGCCGCCCGCGATCCACGCTCCCGCGCTGGCCCTGAACAAGCTGGCGGCCGCGAGCCCGGGCAGTGAGCCCAGGCTGGAGCTCGCCGTCACCTCGAGCGCGTGCCTGGGCGCCGGGGTGAGCCCGGCGAGAATCTCGTTCAGCAGCCGGCCGGGCACCGCCATCGCCAGGCCGCGCAGCCGGAACTCGCCCGTGCCAGCGGTGCGGAACGTCTCGGCCATCGGCGGGTACGCCGCGGTGCGGACGAGGCTGGCCGGAGACGGTATATGCCGGCCGAAGGAGAACGCCATGACGGGCGCGCCCAGGCCGGCGCCGCTCTCCGGCGGCTGGAGGAACCGCCTGACGGTCAGGCCACCGATGAGCACGTCCGTCAGCCCGGCCCCTGGCCCGCCAGGCACCCCGCCGCGGACGCCGGCGAAGGTGATCCGCAGCGTCCGGGTGCCACCGGACGGCACCCGCAATGGCTGAGCCGCCGCCGTCCGCCGCACCGCGCTGATGACGGAGCCGGTGTCCGTGCTGATCCTGAGCCGGTCGGCGACTGCCCGCAGCGGCCCGTCGTCGAGCAGCCTGATCCCGATGGTGTCGGGCAGGTAGACCTCGCGGGTGAAGGTGATCTGGATCCACTGCCCGACCGCCGACGCCGGGATTGCCTCGCTCCAGAACGTCCCGCGGTTGTTGTCGAACGCGTTGACCGGGTCGATCTGGGGCGTCTCCGTCAGCCAGGATCCGGCTGACGAGGCGGTTACCGCGGCGGCGCCGGACAGCACGGCGACCGTTTGATGGCCGCCAGCGGATACCGGGAGAAGTTCGCGCGGCGGCCCGCCGCCACCGCCGAGCGGGTCGTCGGCAGGGTTGGTCCCTGTCCGCGTATAGGTATAGGAGGCGGCCGAGCTGATCAGGCCGAACGTGTGATCGGCGCGGCGCAGGCCGTCGGTCACCAGCCACCTGGCCGGCCTGGCATCCAGGCGGTCACCAGCGATCACGGCAGGCGCGGAGGTCAGCAGGCGCTGGCCGGCAAGCTGGAGCAGCGCGTCTGGGCCGCCGTTGACGAGCACCGTGGCGCTGACCGGGAGAGCCACGGCGGGCGGCGGCACCTGGCCGCTGGCCGGCCCGGCCAGATAGATCTCGACCGCGCGGTAGGACGGCAGCGCGTACTGCACCTGGGGGGCTCCGGGATCGTATTGAGCCCCGGTGATGAGCGGCCCGAACGCCGCCACCCTGCGGAAGCCGGATGCTGCCAGGGTCGCGTGCACCGCCTGCGGCGGCGTGTAGTCGAGCACACCCGGGCTGAGGTCGTTCCGCACGAGGACGTACCTGATGCCCGAGCGCCGCAGCGTCGCGGCCAGCCCGGCGACCCGCTCGCCTGAGGCGACCGCGTCCTGCAGCGAGGACACCAGCAACTGCGAACCTGGCCCGCCGTACGGCACCAGGCTGCGGGCTGCCCACGGAGACTCCGCCAGCGGTTCAAGCGGATCGTCGACCGGCTCCCCCCACAGGTAGGTGCCGTGTGCCGCAGCCGGGACCACGAGCGCTGGTGCCCGCGCCGAGTGCGATCGGAGGAAGGCGGCGGCCCGGTACCAGTATCCGGGCACGGCGGCGAACGAGCCAGGGTTCAGGATCTGGCCGGACACATACGGGTAGCCGAGACCGAGAACCATCAGGACGGTCGCCGCCACGACAAGCAGCCGCCGCGAGGCCAGTCCGGCCGCCTGCTGCCCCGCCACCTGCTGCCCGGCCGCCTGCTGCCCGGCCGCCTGCTGGCCCGCCACCGCGGTCCGGCCGCCGGTCCGCAGCGCGTGCGCGATGCCGACGGCGATCACCGCAGCGACGACCGGTTCCACCTTGTAAACACTGCGCAGCGGAGCCAGGCCGGCGTTGAGCAACTGATCGACGCGGGCGTGGAACAGGCCGCCAAGCGGTCCCGGGTACCCGGCCAGCGCCACCAGCGCCGCGGCCGCCAGCGACAGGCGGAGCCAGCTGCCGGCCGGAAGATCCCTGCGGGACAGGCCGAGCAGCCCGGCACCCGCGGCGATCGCGGCCACCATGATCGCGAACGGGTTGGTCACCATCGCCCAGCCTGCGCTGAGCCATGGCTGGCCCAGGTTGAGGTACGCCGTCCAGTTTCCCGAGCCGCGCAGGAAGGCGGCGGCCGACATGGTGCCCGTCGTGGTCGCCGACTGCTCTACATAGGGCAGGAAGTTGAACGAGTACCTGGCCTGGAGCAGCAGCGGCACCACCCACCAGCCGGTGGCCAGGCTGACCGCTCCGGCCCAGCAGGCAGCCAGCAAGGCACGCCGCCGCCCGCTCAGCTGCGTCACGATGAACAGCGCGGGCAAGATCAGCACATCCAGGGTGGACGTGGCGTTGACACCGCCCATGCACAGCACGGCGAATCCCGACCTAGCCGCGGCACGCGGCAACGACCCGCCGCGCGCGGCCGTGACCAGCGGCAGCACCGCCCACGGCGCGAGCAGTCCGGGCAGCGCGCCGGCCGAGGTGGATCCGATCACGATCGTGAAGGTGGGCCACACCGCGAACGCAAGCCCGGCTGCCAGTCTGGATCCCGGTGAGCCGATCTTCAGCGCGCGGGCCAGCTTGACCAGCCCGGCGAACCCGACGGCGATCAGCAGCGCCAGCCAGAGCCGTTCGGTGAGCCAGACCGGCACCGCGAGCAGCCGTCCGAGCAGGTAGAACGGCGCCATAGGGAACGCGTAGCCGATGTACTGGTCCTGCAGCGTGCCCAGCCATTCGAGCGGGTTCCACAGATGCCAGAGCCGCTGGTAGAACCCGAGCGGATCGATATCCACGCCGAGCTTGGTATCGAAGAAGACCTGGCCAGAGTGATTCGCCGCGAGCACGATCAGGGCGCCAAGCCAGACCAGGACGACCCACCTGGTGATGCTCGGGCGCTCTGATCCGATGGCCTGCCCGCGGACGACGCGCCGCAGGGCGACGGCAACCAGGCCGCGTGGCTGCCCCTGGCCATCCTCATGGAGGTCGGCATCTGGCGTATCCCGCGCCGGATCGACCAGCTGTGACTGCGCAGCCGTCACCCGGTCCGCCGCAGGATCAACAGCAGGTTCCAGGTCAGCACCTCGCGCACCACGGGGATGAGCAGTAGGATGCGGCACCAGTCCGGGTAGTAGCGCGGCCGCGCGGCGACCACCTCGACATCGGCCCGCTGCCGCATGGACCGCAGTACCTGGCCGATGTGCACGGGGAACAGGGTGGTGCCCACGTGGTGCTTAGGCGGCCGGCCGTGCTTGCGCAGATACCGGCGCTCGGCAACGTCAGCCCCCAGGTAGTGCCATGGCGACATCTCGTGCCCGCCCCACGGCGAGAACCAGTTGGTGAACGAAAGGTAGATCAGCCCGCCCGGCCTGGTCGCCCGCACCATCTCCTCGATCAGCCCGCCGGGATCTGGCACGTGCTCGAGAACGTTCGATGACAGGCAGACGTCGGCGCCACCATCGCGGACCGGCAGCCAGTAGCCGTCCGCGATCACCGCGCCTGGCGGGGTGCCGCCGCGGCTGGCCAGCTCGCCAAGATTGACCTCGAACAGGTAACAGTTGGCTCCCCTGGCACGGAATTCCTCGGTGAAATAGCCCGCTCCGCCGCCGATGTCGAGAATGGTCCTGCCCTCGACCGCCGCGTGCGCCGCAAGCTGGCCAGCCGCGTCCTTGGCCAGCGCGGAATAAAAGCGATCCGGGTCCGTCTGCTCGGACAAGAACAGCCGGAACAGCCGGATGGACCTCAACATGCGCCGACTCCTCGGTTCAGCGGCGACAGCCGGGCGATGACCGGCGGGCGATGACCGCCAGGCCCGGCTCTGGTTGCGGGACTTGGCTGTGCAGCCCGTGGTTGCAGCACGTCACATGCTACTTTCGAGTAGCTCCCAAATGTCAGCGTAGCTGGCGTTCTGCTGGCCACTAGACCCAGACACGATCTGTAGTGGCAAGTAACAGAATGTAGCGCAACTTCGCCGGATTCGCCACGGCGAATGCGCGCTTGCACCAGCTCATGACCATTAAGACACGATCCGGTAACAATTCGCCGGGCCGGGTGTCGTGACTGGCCCGGACGTGCACGGTGGTGACCTATGACCGGAGCCGGGCCGCGCGGGGAGCGCTCAAGCGCGCCGCTGGCCCGCGATTGGCACGGCGCGGTACCGCCGAGGGCACCCGGTTGAGTTCCGGTCGGCGCATCGTCTTCATCGCCTGGCGAGACCTAGCGAACCCGGACGCCGGCGGGTCTGAGCTGCTCGTCGACCAGCTTGCGCAAGGCCTGACCGGCCGCGGCGACCTGGTGACCCTGCTCTGCGGCGGCCCGGTAGGCGACCGGCCGTATCAGGTTCGCCGCAGCGGCGGCACGCACAGCCAGTTCTTGCGCACTCCGGTCGCGTTCGCCAGGCACCTACGCGGCTGCGACCTGGTCGTCGAGGTGTGCAACGGCATGCCCTACCTGGCACCGCTGTGGACAAGCACACCGGTCGTCTGCCTGGTCAACCACGTCCACACCGAACTGTGGCGGCTGCGCTTCCGCCCGCCCGTCTCCACCCTGGGTCGGCTGACAGAGACCGTCGTGATGCCCTGGGTGCATCGCAGGAACCTGTTCGTGACGGTGTCCCAGTCGACGTTCGCCGCGTTGCGTGAGCTGGGCGTCGATCCTGAGCGCGTGAGGCTGATCTACAACGGCGTGGAACCTGCGCCGCCGCCCGCGCCACGCTCTCCGGAGCCCATGTTCCTCGCGTTCGGGCGGCTCGCCGAATACAAGCGGATCGACCTGCTGCTGCGGCTATGGGACCGGGTGCGGCACGTGACCGGCGGCAAACTGATCATCGCCGGCGACGGCACGGCACGGGAGAGGCTGCAAAACTCGGCCGGGCCAGGCGTGCTCTTCACCGGGCGGGTGTCGGAGGAGGAGAAGCACCGACTGATGTCAGCGGCATGGCTGCTGCTGCATCCGGCCAGGATCGAAGGCTGGGGCATTGTCGTGGCTGAGGCAGCCCTGCGCAGCACCCCGGCGATCGGCTTCAGCGTGCCAGGGCTGCGCGATTCGGTTGTGCACGGCCAGACCGGCCTGCTGGTGGGCACCGAGGGCGAGTTCGCCTCGGCCTGGGCCTCGCTCGCGATCGACGACCGGACCAGGCACGCGATGGGCCGCGCCGCGCGTGATCGTGCCATGCGGATGCACTGGTCAGCTGCGGTGGACGGGTTCTCGCTGGTCGCCGACGAGGCGATCGCGCGGGCGGCGGGCAGGCGGCCCGGACCAGCTACCCAGCCGCTTCCGCAGACCGACATCGCCTGCGGACCGCCTGCTTCACGCGCGACGCCAGGTGACCCGGCCTGATGCCGTCCACCAGCGGCATCGACGTGGGCGGAGCGGACAGCCTGGTGAGCACGCCAGGGCCGCGGAGCAGAAATCCGCTGCGGGACTTCTACGAGGATCCTGGTGTGCCGGCCAGCTCAGGGCCGGATCGGGCGTATCGCCAGGCCGACATGCTTGCCGATGTGCTCAGGTCAGTGCCTGGCCCGGCCAGGATCGCGGACATCGGCTGCGGAGACGGGTTCGCGACCGAGGTCGCCGCGCGCCGGAACCCAGGGCACCACATCGCCGGGATTGACTGGTCGGCGACGTCGCTGGCCGCGGCCAGACGGCGCGGCCTGGCCGTACTGCGTGGCGGGGTCGACCGTCCCGGTCTGCCGATCGCCTCAGCCAGCACGGACGTGGTGATCATGAGTGAGCTGATCGAGCACCTCGTCGATACCGACTTCGCGGCCGAAGAAGTGTGCCGGGTACTCAAGCCGGGCGGATCGCTGCTGCTTTCCACGCCGAACCTCGCCGCCTGGTACAACCGCGCGCTGCTCGCGATCGGCGTCCAGCCGGTGTTCACCGAGGTGAGCCTGCGCTCGGTGTTCGGCAGGCCGGGCAGCCAGGTCGCCGGGCACCTGCACATGTTCACCCGCCGGGCGCTGACCGAGTTTCTCGCCGCCTACGGGCTGGAGTGCGTCAGGGTCAGCGGAGCCCGCTACCATGACGTGCCGGCGATCATGCGCCCGCTGGACCGAGCATTCTGCCGCTGGCCATCGGCGGCCTCGATCCTGCTGGTCCACGCGCGCAAAACGTGATGTGGCACCGGCTGGCGCGCAGCGCCAGCCCGCACGCCTGGCCCGCCGTGACCGGCCTCGTCCTCGGCCTGTTGGCGCTTGGCCCGGCGCTGGGTCCAGGGTTCGTTCTTTCCTATGACATGGTCTTCGTCCCCGGGCCGCCGATCGGCTCGGCCGACATCGGCGTGGCAGGCGGGCCACCGCGCGCGGTCCCGAGCGACCTGATCGTGGCGCTGGCGGCCAGGGTCATCCCGGCGGAACTCGTGCAGAAGGTGATCTTGCTCGGGGTCTTCGTGCTCGCGTGCTCAGGCACGGCCGCGTTGCTCCGCTGCCGCGCCGACGGCAACCCGCCGGCGGCCGGGCAACCGGGCACGGGGCAGCCGGGCACCGGGCAACCGGACACAAGGCGAACGCGCACCAGGCAACCGGGCACCAGGCAACCCGGGCAACCGGGCACCAGCCGAACGGGCACCGGGCAACCGGGCACCAGGCAACCCGGGCAACCGGGCACCAGCCGAACGGGCACCAGGCGACCGGCGCTGCTTGCCCAGCTGGCCGGCGGCGTCTGTTACGCGTGGAACCCGTTCGTCGCCGAGCGGCTGATCATGGGCCAGTGGGCGCTGCTGCTCGGATACGCCGGGCTGCCGTGGGTGGTACGCGAACTCTGCCGCCCGGGCTCGCGGGTCGCACCGGTCCGGCTAGGCGTCGCGCTGCTGCCCGCGGCCATCGGCGGCTTCGCCGCGATGTCGATTTCGGTGCTGGCCGCCGTGCCAGCCGCGCTCTGCCGCGCGGGCTCGTGGCGGGCCAGGGCACGCGGCCTGGCGGTCACCCTGTCCGTCATCGTCCTGCTCAGCCTGGTGTGGCTGATACCGGCGTTCGTGGTGCCGGTGCTGGCCGACCCGCGCGGAGTCCAGGCGTTCGCCGCCCGATCCGACACGCCGTTCGGCGCCGCGGTAAGCCTGCTGATGCTCGGCGGCATCTGGAACGCCGAGGCGGTCCCGGCAGGTTACGGCGGCTGGGCGTCGTCCAGCTGGCTCGTCGTCGCGGTCGTCGCTGTGGCCGGTTACCTGCTGCTGGCCAGGCGGTGGCGGATCTGCCCAGGGCTTGGCGTGGCGGCGATCGCCGGGGCCGGCCTGGCGGCGCTCGGGCTGACGGCACCGACGCGGACGATGCTCGCCGACGCGGTCTCGTTCTGGCCTGGATTCGCCGTGCTGCGCGACGGCCAGCAGTTCCTGGCGCCGCTCGCCCTGGCCGATGCGATCGGCCTCGGCTCGGTGATCGGGTGGCTGCTCAGCGCAGTAGAGAGCACGCGCACCGCACGCGGCCCAGCCGCGCACGCCAGCACAGCCACCACCGCGAGCCGAGCCGCCCCCGCACCCGCCAGCACAGCCACCACCGCCAGCCCGCCCGCCCCCGTGAGCACAGCCACCACCGCCAGCCCAGCCACCCCTGCCGACACAGCCACCACCGCGAGCACAGCCGCCCCAGCGAGCACAGCCGCCCCAGCGAGCCCGCCCGCCGCCCGGCGCGCCCGGGCCGGCCAGGCGGCGGCCGGACCTGCGATCACCCTGGCCGTGCTGGCCATCCTGGCGCCGGTGCTGCTGCTGCCCGGGTTGGCCTGGGGCGCGGCCGGCCGGCTGCAAGCGGTGGCTTACCCGGCCGACTGGGCGCGGGCTCGCCAGATTATCGAAGCCGACCGGCGGCCAGGCTCGGTCTTGCTGCTCCCGTGGGCACAGTACCGGCGTTACCCGTGGAACAACGGCGAGCCCGCGTTCGACCCGTGGCCAAGGCTCCTGGGCAGGTCGATCATCTGGAACGACGCGCTGCGGGTCGGCCCGATCACGGTGGCGCCGGAAAGTACGCAGGCCAGCCGGCTCGGCCCGGTCGTCACCTCGGGACGGCCGATCACCAGGGCGCTGCGCGCCGCCGGAGTCCGCTACGTCCTCATCGACGCCGGACCGTTGCTCGGCCGGCCGGCACAGCGGCTCGCTTCGCTGGCCGGGCTGCCAGGGGCGCACGTGGTTCTGGCCAGTTCCGACCTCATTCTGTACCGGCTGCCCGATCAGCCCAGGTAGGCAGTAACCTTGCGCGGAACTAGCCAGCTCCGACCTCATTCTGTACCGGCTGCCCGATCAGCCCAGGTAGGCAGTAATCTTGCGTGGAAGCAGCAACTTCATTGCACTTTCATGTCTGCGCTGGCTAGCTGACCTGAACATTCCTTAAGGTGGGTTCGTGCCCGACCGGCCCAGGCAGGGTCCGGCGAAGGAGGATCGTCGTGACACGACTTGGACTGATGCTGATCTCGCTGGTGGTGGGCGCGGCTGTCGCGCTTGGCGCGGGGTTCGCGCTCGGTGCCGTGCTCTCCAGCGCCAACGAGAGCCCGGTCAACCAGCAGTTGTACAACTACGGGATCAGGTAGCCGGGGCCGTTCGCTCAGTCCGCTAGCTCGGCCGCCATCAGGGCGCCGAGTTCCCAGCAGTCATTCAAGTCATCCTTGCCCGGCGGCCCGGTCACGCATACCGGCGGCCTGACCTGGCGCCATTGCAGGCCGGTGGTGATGGCCTGCACCGCCCTGACCGCTCCTGCGGTGTCGCTGGCGCCGTGCACATACAGGCCATATGGGCGGCGGCGGGTCGCTTCCAGGCAGGGATAGTAGATGCCGTCGAAGAAGTGCTTCAGCGCGCCGGACATGTAGCCGATATTGGCCGGCGTGCCAAGCAGGTAGCCAGCCGCGCCGAGCACGTCCGCGGCGCCCGCCGTGAGCGCGGGCCGCACGTTGACCTCGACCCCTTCGATCTCGTCGGTGCTGGCCCCAGCCAGCACCGACTCGAACATCGCCTGCATGGCCGGCGACGGCGTGTGATGCACGAGCAGCAGACGGCGCATTGCCCGGAGCATAGCGGCATCCGCTCGGTCGCCGAGCAGGCATAGCCAGCACCCCGCACCTCCGCGCCATGGCTGCCCGTCTCGGCCGGTCACGCAGTCATCGGCCACCAGAACGAACCACCGCCAAGTTCGTGAGCCGTCAGATAGGTGCGAGTGAAGGAGATGTATTGGTGAATTACTCTAAAGAACCTGAAGCATTCCATGAGTTCGAGCTTCTCGGCTGGGAGTCCGCCGTAGATCAATATCATGACGGATGGGGAAACCTAACAAGTCAGGCGGTAAGGCCACTACTGGATGCGCTAAATCTGGGAACTACCAGTAAACTACTCGATGTAGCATCTGGACCCGGTTACGTGGCTGAAGAGGCGACCGCAAGAGGCTGCTCGGTGATTGGGCTCGATTTCTCGGCCAACATGGTCAAGAAGGCGCGCGCCGTCCACCCGGGCTTGGAATTTCGCATTGGTGACGCCCAAAGCCTACCTTTCGAGGATGAAACCTTCGACGCCGTGTCGATGAACTTCGGCATTCTTCACTTGGCGAATCCAGAAGTCGCCATGAAAGAAGCGCTGCGAGTACTAAAGCGCGAGGGGTGCTTTGCTTTTACTGTTTGGGCTCCACCTGAAGAAGCGCTTGGCTTTGGGGCTATCCTACGAGCGGTAGAAAAGTATGGGGAGAGCGTAACTGTTCCTCATGGGCCAGATTTCTTTTTTAATAGTAAACCAGAAGAGTGCAAGATTGCTCTCACGACCGTCGGCTACTTGGCGCCAAAAGTGATGCTCATAGACCTTTGCTGGCGCTTGGCATCAGCCAATGAGTTCTTCCCAGCCTTCTACGGCGGGACTGCGAGGACCGGTGGTCTGCTTCGTAGGCGACCGCCGGAAGCGCGGAGGCGAATCGAGGAAGAGGTTCGCCAAACCGTGGAAGAATACCGTGCCAAAAGACGGTTCAATAGAGATTCCTATGCCAGCTGTACTTGCGTGGGCAAGCAAGGCCTGATTATCACTTTGATTGTGCAGCGCGGGCGTGCCAGTCTCTATTGGCATTGCAGATCTATGCGACAGCGAGATAGCTCAATGGCAGGTCGCGGTCCCTCTTTGTAAGGGCGTCGGAACAACGTGAGTGATGAGATCGAGTACCCCGACTGCCAGGGATAAGGATCGAAGAAGTACCCAGGCCCGCACGGGGGTGTTGAACAGGTGTGCCTGTTCTGCTCTGGGCTCGGCCGGGTCCGTTGTCCCGCTTCATTGCTTCAGCGACCGCCAGAGTGCGCCGATTGTGTCTGCTGGCTCGTTCAGCTTGTGCCGCAGTTCCTCGCGGTCTGCCCGCGTGAGCGCGGCATGACCAGCATTGTCGCCGTCCCGACCGATCGCGCCGCCTGACCGCGACGATGTCGCACTCGGCCCAGGGCACCGGAGGCGGCGCAGCGAACCGGGAGATGTGGGATTCGACGACCTTGGTGTCGTCAAGCAGCCAGCCCGGGAACTCGCTCGCTTTGTGGCATAGATGACCTAGCACCCGGATCTGATCGCAGCGGCTGTCGCAGCGCCGTGTTCGCGTGCCTGCTGCTCGGTACGAAGAGGCACCGGAGGGGGTGGCTGGTGGGGCCGGGCGGGCGGCGCGGGGGCAGCTGCGCCAGCGGTGGCTTCCGCGGCAGTTGTGCTGGCCCACGGGACGTCGGCCCACACCAATCG
>WNFX01014465.1_pt1 | contig 18095 bp, 19 predicted proteins | sample 5400111 | NCBI WGS metagenome assembly WNFX01 (sample SAMN13153363, study PRJNA577476) | soil metagenome | isolation source: 40 cm soil or saprolite under grassland replicate 1 | place: USA:California | collected 2016-06-15 | reverse complement strand
GGAATGTCAACATTTTAGAACCAAGAGAAGGAATAGGAGGTCACTGCCTGCCAAAAGATACAAAGATGTTCTTGCATTCATCATCGTCACCGTCAATCTCTAAAAGAAGCAAGATACTTACAGCGGCTATGGAAGTAGACCTGGAATACAGAAGAAATAGGCAATCTGAACACCTCACGTCTCAAAATTCATCTAGTCTTTCAGAGGGTTCATCCGAGGACCCTGATCGAGATCAGTTAGTTTCTTCCAGTTGAAGAAGCTAGGTAACGAATTTATCCGTAGATATCATTTTGGAGGTTCAAGAATGAGAAATGAAATATGTTGAGGCTCTGGTTTATAGAGAGGGGTCGAACTGTTGCTATATAGGATTCGAGAGTTCATTCGTTGGCATTTAGCAGGATATTCATTGTAGTTAAATGCTAACATCATTTTTACTTGCCGACGATACTTAATGGTAACCGATTACTAAATGTGTAATTGCTCTTAGGTGATTTTAATTGACTCATTATTGTCGTATTTCTGAGTTTTCTTGACGCATTTGTTACTATCGTGATTTAGAGATCTTTTTTCCTGGGTTCATCAAGTAGGTTGGATCAAACAATTGCTTTACTTGCCGGAATATTGAGAAGATGGCTTGCCCGTATACCCGATGTATATAACCGACTCTGGCCAAACCATCCCCGTGCTCGCCAGTAATTGTTCCCCGGTTTTTTATTACTTTGCTGAATACTTCGTCAGCTATGGATTCTATTAATTGCACTTCACTGGGAGAATTTATGTCTATTATTGGCCTTGTGTGTATATTTCCGTCTCCCAGGTGGCCGTACATAACGTAGTCTAATTTATTTTCAAGATACATTGTCTGCAGATAGAGGACATAGTCAGAAAGAAAGCTTGTCTTGACTACAGTATCTTCTATCAGCCCGATTGGCCTTCTACTTCCGACTGTCATTTTCATTATATTGTTTAATGCACCCTTCCTTGCAGCCCATATCCTATCGATGCTGCGTTGGTCATAAGCGGTTTCGATCGATGCACAATTTTGGGCGATCTCGCCCTTACATTGGGATAGCCTTCTTTCGACGTCCCTCAAATCGTCGTTTGCAAATTCCACAAATAATAGGCATCCCGCTGGTCGACCAGTGCCATTCTTTTGGCTGGAAATAACACTATGATCAAGCATTTCAATAGCAGCTGGCAAGAACCTCAAAATATTCGGCAGAACAACAGTTGCAGATATCAGATCTTCAAAAGCTAGAACCAGCATGTTCCGATAGGTTGGCAGATCAAGAATCTTGAACTTTGCGGAGGTGACAAGTCCTAAAGTGCCTTCCGATCCCGCAAACACTTTATGTGGACGAAAACCACTATCGCTTAGTACAGCATCTAATCTGTACCCGCATGAATTCTTTTTGACCTGTGGATATCCAATCTGAATCACATTTACATAGGGTGACAGTAATTTTAACAAGCGTATTGTGCGTTCTTCGCAAGAACTCTTTTCGCTCAGGAACCCGCAGCTCCCATCAGCGTATACAACGCTCACAGCCTCAAGAAAATCTATCGTACTGCCGTAACCTAGTGCGTGTGGCCCGCTTGAATTATTTGCTATCATTCCTCCTATCGTGCAGTAATTGCTACTCGCAGGATCAGGAGGAAGAAATTTCCCTCTACTTCTCAGTTCTCTGTCTAGTATACCTTTAACGGTACCTGGCTCAACCATAACATAATCGTCTTCAATTTCCAGAATCCGGTTCATGTTCTTTGCAAAATCAATCACCACGCAATTAGACAGCGACTGTCCGAGAAGACCTGTTCCGGCTCCTCTCGCAGTGATGGGCAAATTTTTAGTGAAACTATATTTACATATTTCTTGTATGTCATATTTATCCATTGGCTGCACAACAACCAATGGAAGAAGAGTATAATGACTTGCATCAACTGAATAAATTTTTCGACTCCATTCATCATCAAATATTTCCCCCTTCGCTATTCGTCTTAGCTCGTCAGCAATCTGTTCTGTCAAGTCAGTTAACCGGGATTAGCATTTTATATAAATACATGGATCCAGTGGTCTCAAGATCAGGAACTTACCTGTCCTCTACTCATTTCACTACTGACGTTTGGTAGTCCGAAATCAAAACACAAACCCTTCCCCATATAACTCGACAATAACATCTCCTAACGATTCTAATTTAACAAACTGTCCTAACTTTTGCTAAATCATGCGTACTTTATTAAGAGCAATAGTTGTTGGATACGTATCAGTTGATTCATTATTCTATCGGGGAGCCTTCCGAGTTAAATTGAATTCCAACTTCGGTGTCTGAGATGAGATATGATTGGTTAATATTCGAAGAAACAGGGGGTATAGTTTCGAGCATAGACTAGTACAAAGACTCAATATCGGTGAATGGAATGCTAGGCGATTAGGCGGATCGAGCACGGGGTTACCTGATATCATTGCTGTTAATAATAAGACGGGTAGTTTGTTGACAATAGAAGCCAAATCAGGAACAGGCGACATTTTGTATGTACCTGCCGACCAAATACAGCGGTGTTTGTTAATTGACCGAATGTTCAGTTATTATGAAAAAAGACACATTATACTGGCGTTTAAGTTCATGAGGAAGAAGAGATTCAAACGAAAGGCTCAAATCGTGTACGAGGGAAGGCAGCTGGTAGAATATTACAAACTTGCAGATGTCCTGTCCAAAAGATCGGAATATCCTGTGGTAAAATGCATGTACAACGGCACGACTTTCGCGATCTACCAAGATAAGTGTACGAAGTTGACTCTGCCCCAATATCGAATGCCTTTCATGTGAGAATGGAAGTCAAGATGAAGCGCTGCCCACAACAACTAGAAACAAGAGAGTCCCCATTTTTAAGAATACCTTAAGCCGAAGCAACTTTGATTTAGACAATAAAGCCTTTATTGAATTACTCGTTAATATTATCTCTACAATGATGATCACGAAAGTTCAAGCATCGTTAGATGATTTATACGAACAATTGAAAAGTATTGAGGAGAGGAGAGAAAAACTAATCACCGGGACTCGTAAGGTAGTACTTTTGTGTGGAAAATCAATAGTGGCTTTACATCGCAATGAAATCAAAGAAGGGGAAAAACAAATCGAAGAAGCACGGCTGCTGTTGAATGAACTTAGGCCATACGCCAAAACCGATCTTCAGAGATACATCAATGATGCAGAACAGGAATTCGTGGAGGCATCCATGCTAAAATCGATCTGCGAGGGTTCACCACTGCCGCTACGAGAGGAGCTCAATGTATCTGGCCCTTCATACATAACAGGCATCTTGGATACCATAGGAGAAATTAAGCGTTTAGTATATGACAGGATGCGACGCTCGCAAGTATCGGACGTAATAAAACTGTTCGGCTTAATGCAAGAATTATATAATGCAGTCTATGCTTTGGGCGTTTATGATAATCTTATACCCGGGCTTAGAAGAAAATTAGATATCTCAAAAATGATAACAGAAGATGTCAGGGCTGCTGTTACCGAAGATTCTAGGAGAGAGTTAATGATAAACGCACTAGCGATTTTAGAAAAAAAACTGAAAAATGATCTTTAAATGATACCATTATTCCACGGCGAGATAAGATCTACGCCGACTATGTCATGACGAGCCAAAATTTTGTCATGACAATTTAACAAACGATTCGTTTAAAGTCCCGTGCAAAATCTTTTGCCAGCCCAAAAAGTGTTCAGGATCAGCCGGATAGTTATGATAATGTTGCATTAGTTTTTCATTCGTAGATGCTGTGTACTTCAGACTCTCCGCTAGTTTTTTATTTAGTGCACCTCTTACGAACATGCCCACTCTATTTATGGTGCCGAATTCAGGATGTTCACCATTTGTAATTTTGTCCACGTCCATTTTTGATAAGAAATGCTTCATACCGTAATCGATCTGATCGTTAGTCAGGCCTTGCAGCATTCGTCTAAAAACTTCTAACCCTGCTGTTTTGTAGCCGTAGTCACTGACGTAATCTTTATTGTATTTCCATAACTCTTTTTCAGTAGTGTCATTTGCTTCGATTGCTTCCACGGCGTCCCTTCCTGCTATGGTAGCTGCTATAATTGCAGGACCAATTCCTCCAGCATCCAGAGGTTTGGGCATCCAAGCTGCATCTCCTACAACCATGTAGCCATTTGCAACCATACAGTCGTTTTGTCTTCTGACAGACACTGACCATGTGCCCCAGCCATTCCCATCATCCACCTCGCTGTTGGCAACTCTGGGATTGCCGATAACCGGATTGATGTGCACGTACTCGTCTATTAGCATTTTCAGATCTCTTCGGAGGCCCATTGCCTTGTTCCGCAAGTCAAACGCTCGTGGCTGCACACCAACACCTATGTTGACCTTATTTTCTCCTTTAGGGAATACCCAACCGTATCCGCCAGGTGCAAGTTTTTGATCCAGGTGTATAATGCAGTAGTCTGGGTGAAAAAATGTGTCGTCTTTGCCCGCAACGTCAAAGTCGTAAATATACCTTCCTGTAGCTTCTAAATCATCTCTATCAATTTTCGTTTGAATAAAAGTCCTGATCCGAAGGTTAGTCCGTAGGACTGAAGTCACGCCAGTGCAGTCGATTACTAGCTTTGCAGACTTTCTGAAGACAGATTTGTTTACAAGATCCTCACCTTCGACTCCAATAACAAAATCGTTTTCAATTACCAGGGAACGCAGAGCAACACGATCTTGCACTTGAACTCCTCGTTCAACTGCGTCTTTCAATTGCTTTTGCGGCAGCAACTTCCTGTTAAGGATGTAACCCTCCCCGTCAAAAGAAACAGCCGTCTCGTGATTAGGCGAATATGCAATTACACCCTTAACAGGATGTTCAACTTCCGGATACTCCCAACTTATGCCGATTCTCTTTGACATATACTCGACGCTTTTTTTTCCTACGGCATCACCACATATCCATCCCGTCATCGTTTTTTTACCCATAACAGACATGGGATTTCGATCAACGACAAGGATTCGAAGCGATTCATTTGAATAATAAGCAGCAGATGATGCCACTATCATACCGGCAAGGCCTCCGCCTGCTATGATGATGTCATAATCTGTTTCCCGCAACGACATCGGTTAGATAGGGCGAAAGATGTTCATACTCTATTTAAACTTAAGTAGTACGACTTGAATACGACACAGGAACAGCCATTTCTTATTCTTTAGCAGGATGGAGCGCTCGACTTTGCATACCCATTCGAATCTTCTGAAGGGAAGACCTGCGGAATTCTAAGAATCGAACACTTTTCGCTTCTGCTGACGCAGCGTAAATGTCTATGCAAATATATAAGATTGGATGACTTCATCGTTTTTGTATGAATCAGAGAGACCACAATCCCGGTGCGAATAACGATGAAACCCCACGGATCCCAAGAAAAATTACCGGAAAAGAACTAAAATGTGATGAAGAGATTAGAACTCAAATAAACACTCTCGTCGAAATACTCGATGCGAAGGGCATAATTAAAAAAAAGGAATTTCAAAGAATTGTTTCAATGCGGTTGCACGAAATATCCAAGGCTCTGGCTTTTGAAGAAATAGACGAAGAGATGTAGTCTCGTGCTAACCGATTTAAGGATAACCCAGATTCGCCTAGTGACGAACAGACACTCATTTATGGTTTCGGGAATGTTAATCTCCTAATCCCCAAGGTTCTAAAGTGCCGGGAGAGGGATTTGAACCCTTCCCTCATACTCCGGGGTTCAGTTGTCTCCTCAATGAGGCTACCCCATTTATGCTCCCTTCTGGGGTTTACATCCACCCTTCTGGAGTATGGCCCATTGAGCTTTTTTACACCTCTTTTTACATCAGATACTATAGGGTATTGCGTCTTTGGGGGAATCTTGTTGTATATGAATGAATGATGAAATTAACACTCAGCTGGCGTAGGATGTTATTTTATGAAGAGGTCACTCAGCTGGCGTAGGATGTTATTTTATGAAGAGGTTATTAGACAACGTTTACTTTTGGATGGTGAAGGTATCTACTGCTATGACTCCCGACAGTCCTAGCGCCGATGGGTTGGTTACTTTTTAATTCCAGGTCCAATAATTCCAGCTTTTAGTGCAAGCTGTCCTGGAATCACTAAAGACGCAGAGATCTTAGCGTCACCAGGAGATTGTTGAATTGTACCAAGAGCAAGGCTAGACGCGCCTGATTCTGCCATTGTCTGTGCTTTAGCTGGTTGTACTGTTAACGCTAGTGCGGCAGCTGCAAATACTAATGTGGCTGTGATAGTAGTTAGGATCACAAAATTTATGTATCTTTCCATGTGGTGTGATCAAATACTAATGTGGCTGTGATAGTAGTTAGGATCACAAAATTTATGTATCTTTCCATGTGGTGTGATACGCTTACCTCTATTTAAGGTGCATGATTAGGTAATTATATCCTTAAATATCTCATTACGGGTAAATTCTATAATTATGGATACTTGTATCTCCTCAGTCGTTGCAATCCTATCAAGAACTCTACGTGGATATTCTTTATTTAATGTCTCATTATTTTGAGAAAAACTTACTTTTTGCCTTCAATTGACTACAAGCTACGTTTTACCAGGCGGTTGAAATATTAGGCAGGTGGTCGGAATGCCGCAGGTTGGTGGTTGGAAACAATTTGGATTCTTTTTGCCTGTATGCTCACAAGGATTCTCAGCGGCATTGGCTGGTGCTATTATCTTCATTCCGACAACCATTACAACAACTATAGCTACGACTGCAAAAATTGCTAAGGCTGGGTTATTATTCAGGTTGATGTTACACAAAGTCTAACATTTATGTATTTACTTTGTCGGTTCTGTAAACTTATCGGGAGATAATTGGACTGTAAACAGTCGGGAGATGGGTTCTATTACTTATCCGTTGGTACGCTTACAAAAAAATTATGGAGCATGCGTACTGCAACTGACGGCGCCGTTACTGTCATGGCCACGTTTTTTCATTACTAGTCGTTGCCGTATTCGCATGTATAACAGTAGCTTCTGACGAAGGGTAAATTATTTCAGCAAGTGACGCCACAAATGAAGATAATTAATCAATGCATTAATCCTATCTAAAAATTCATTTATATTGTTGTATTTGCTATCAGGTACAATCTTTAACTTTTGCTGAATGACGGGTACTACAGTTTCTTGAAGATATTTTGCTAAATCGCCGATAGTAATATTTCCATACGTATTACGTAATTCTAATTTTATGTGTGGTGGAAATTTTCTAGCTGATACATGGTCTCCAAATATTCTTTTCATTGATGAGAATACACCTTCAACTATCCATCTGGATCTACAGCTCACGCTATTCTTCCACTTTTCAAAATCCTTCAACTGTTTTAACAGCACAACCTTCCTGGCGTAGCAACCCATTGATTTAGAAGATGAGTTCTTCCTCACTATTACAGCAGGATCAACACCAGTGCTAGATAAATATTGGAAGTTAATTCTGCTGTCATACATTCCATCAGCTAACACTCTCTTCAAGGTGTTACTTTCGGACGCATCTTCAACAAGCTTCTTCAATACTTTGCCATCATGTACTTCCTCACTAGTAACTTCCATTGATACAATTTTCTTCTTTCTAATATCTACTGCTACATGTATCTTTAGATAACCTCTTCTAACATTCCATTTGTGACGTATCCATTCGCCTCTGTTTGCGACTTTGATACCAGTACTATCAAGAGGAATTACAATGTCGTTTCCTACATGTTCGTTAATTTTGATATCTAGTTTGTTTACACGCCTGTTTATTGTACTGTAATCTGGGATAATTGGTACTTTCTTACTAGCATGTACTCTAACTACACCCTCTGTTTGTCTGTAAGGTAGATGGAAATAAACTCGCATGTATCCAAGCGGCTGGATAAAAGAATCTGGGTACAAGTAGGGCTCGCCTTTCTTACCATTATTCATCGTCTCCAATTCCTTATCCCAACTGTCAATTACATCAAAATCTAGAACTATTTCACCACGTCTTACTAAGGTCTCATTATACGAACTCCAGACAGTCACAATTCAGGAGAGAGCCACAACCAAGCTAAATTCAGTTTGGTTGAATTATACGAACAAAAAGACTGATTCGTGCAACAAACCCGAATTTAGCAATCCTTTAAAACTGATTTCGAATGAAAACCTCCAATCATCTGATAATATTTTGTTCCAGCCTATATCATTTATTTTCTCATTTACTTTGTCCATATGTTCGCAATCTATGTAATGTCTCAGCTGGTCTTTCCAGGTGTTTTTTTCTGTTTCTGAACCGTAGTACTTTGCGCTGCTCTCAAGTTCTTCAGCTTCTATCAGATGTTTTAGATAGCCATCTTTTAGGAATGGAAATATTTTTTTGAACTTGTAATTTAAACAGATTACCCTTCCACAGAGATCCGATTGCACAGGTCTTGTAAAGCTTTTAATGCTAAATGAGTGTATAGTGAAATTCTTCAGGAATTCCTCATCGTTATGATATTTTAACTTCTGATTGTATATAATAGATGCAGAAGGGCTTATCAAGAATACAATCAATTCTCTGTTTTTTGTTGCCGCATAACGAAAGAGCCTTGCTATATGATCATCTTTAAATGAGTAGCCAATAACAAACATATATTTAATATTTTTAATTTGCTCTTCTAATTCTCGTAGAAGGTAGATTATTGGCTCGATGTATTGTAATTTCCTTCCTGGATAAAGGATTAGTGGAACCAACGGTTTCTCCGCAACAGAAGTTGTCGTATCCTTTACGGTTAAGACATCGCTACGAACATAATCTCCAGTTTCTGAACGATACCATGTGACAGATCCATGTAGCTTATAGAGTATCATATCTACCCCTTTCCTACGATATACTAGGTCTGGATTCCAATAAGGATTAAAACCATCTATCCAATCTTTGCCTTTATCTATACAAAACCTTTCAACACAGATATCATAGTTAGTTGAAAAGATAGGTAAAGGTCTATGTACTGAAATGAAATCTTTCAGTGGATTAAGATATTCTGTGCTAATTTGTGTGTTGCTGAATACATCCTTAATAAAAAGTCTTATCTCTTGATAATTTAGTGTTGCTATTAAAAACAGAACTATATTCTTGGTGTCGTTCTAATCTTGCATTTTTATTTTCATAAAAGTATTGCAAAACGTCATTATATCTATTTTCAATCCTTTCAACAGTTTCTAGCAAGAGTTCTATATCTATGTCACTTTCATCTTTTGTATGATGTTTAAACTTTCTAAGGGTAGATATAATTGCCTCAATCATAAAACGATATTCTATTCGTGAATTGGATTCTAACCATTGCTTTAATTCATTTACCAACCTTACTACATCAAATAATCCCGCATCAACCGACGCGCCGGCACCAAAGAAAAATACTATTTTTGAATTGTTACTTTGATGATTATACAAATAGCTCATTACCGGAGTATATGATATCCTTAAAAATATAGTGTTATTTTTCCCACATTGCTATGTATGGAAGCTGTCTATATTTTCGTCCGAGTGAAATCATTACTTTTTGTTCTGAATCCTAGCTTGCCACATAGTAGGAATTTTAAACTAAAGAAGACAAGTCTTTGAAAAGTGTTTATAAGAGTAGCACCTGCACAAACAGAGCTTCTGCTTTTTCAGTGTCATTTTCTCCTTATTCGATCCTTCAAAACCATTGATTTAGCCTCATCGTACTTGGTTACAACTACAAGCATTTCTCCATCAATCACCTTCCATTTCCAAGACAATCTATCATGCGGCTTTAGGTATTGTCTATCGTGCTCAATTTATCATCGACATAGGTATTGTTGTTTTTAATGAGGCAAACCCTTTTTTGTTTACCGAAAGTGTTGAGATCTCTCCTGTCCAACCATGCTTGTATTGTTGGGGCCATGTGGCATTTGCTATCCAAGGTAGTTCGATTAGTTCCCCGTTTTCGTCACGATATCCACAAAAAAATAAGGAGAGAATTTTTATTCGAGTCCTTTTTACATCAGATCAGCGGTGTATGTCGGCTGAATTGTCGGCCTGGTTAGCACACAAAGATTGGTCACACAAGTTTACTTGAGTTGTGTTTTGATCAACTCTTATGCTATTGCTGCTATGGTTGTGGTGTCCGTAGTGTGCTAAAGCCAGTTGTGGTATAGCGAATCCTGCTGGTGTTTTTGTGATTCATTTGTTCTCAGAGGCTATTTTCCATTATAGTATATTTGAACTGCTTCACAACAAGTGCTAACACTATAGGAGAAATCCTAGATATATTCAAACTCTGATAAATTCTTTAGAAAGATTATGGTCATATTCTCGCTATATTTATTAAGTAGAATAGTACTTTTAGCAACGCAGATATCTTTTATAGATTAAAACTAGCGTGATGCATTCCTATTTATTCTCGTATTTAATACTTTTTACTGCAGATGCATGACGAATGAAGATTGTGTGTGTTGTCTACCTATTGATGGTAACAACAAATTAAGATTAAAGTGTAGATGGCTTAGAGAGCTTCTGAAGATGGGAGTGAATCATAAGAACAATACAAACAAACCACCTTCTATTTCTCTCTTTGCCAGGTCTACACATTATATTCACTTGATGATAAAATATAAGAAATTCTTAACCGTTTACCCTATGATTCATTGATTAGATCCATTCCATATAATTTATACGTGTTCACATGCTTCCTAAACTATAAACTATAAACTATAAACACAACTTGGAGAAATTATAGTATTATTCAAAATCTGATATATCCATCAGAAGAATTATAGTTATACTTGATTTGTGTTGCTTGTTCTCTTTCACTCCCATTCGCATCCTCTAGAATTGATTTGACTATTTCGCTTCTACTTCTATTTTTCAAATTGTATAAAATGAACATAGAATAAGTATTTACGAGAAACTTAACTTACCTCAATTTCTATCATTTGATACCATAAAATTGCTTTATCAATCCTAATTATAACCCTGTATATTTTTTTGATTTCTCAAGCTGTTAAGTTGGTTATAATTGAATGAAAAATGGACCAGTGTTACTGAAACGCTTCGAGCTTCAAAAAAAATAATGGAGAGAATATGTCTTTACTCTTTAATTGTGTTAGATCAGCGATGTATGTCGGCGTGGTGTTTTTGTGATTCATTTGTTCTCAGAGGCTATTTTCCATTATAGTATATTTGAACTGCTTCACAACAAGTGCTAACACTATAGGAGAAATCCTAGATATATTCAAACTCTGATAAATTCTTTAGAAAGATTATGGTGAAAATTATTCGAGTATTCACAAAACCTCTTACTGAACTGCTATTGTATATTATTGGTTAGAACGTGATAGAACCGTGATAGAACGCTTATCAAGTTTCTTTAGTTTTGCGATCATATCGCGTTGCGCACTAACGGCTTATGCAGAAGGTATAAGCACTTTTTATTTTTCCAGGATAGAGAACGATAAAATAAGCTTGGGATTTGAGGGTTACAAAAAGCTAGCAATATTAATTTTTAATACTGCAATTCACTTTGGTGACTGCGTATGCAAGGTTAGTGACGGCAAACAGTTTGAGTTTAAGGGAGCGTGGCATGGTAAAAGTATCTACGATTGGCAACACGATATCATAGAGAGAGAGCAAATCGCCTAATGCCTTTGTTCCCTATGCATATCGGTTCTTCCAAGGTCTGTTGGATACATTTGATAACCTGATAATATTGGAGCATCAGTTCTAGCTATCCATATAGTCAACCAGTTAATTATATGAGATAGAGGTTATCAGTGAGTCGAATAGGAAGTTAGAGCTCATAGATGACAAATACCTCCCGTACACAGTATTCATCAGGTCCCTTTTAGCAAGCTTCCAAGATAGGTGTCATATTAATCAGATGCAGCCATTTTTGTGTGGGCTCAATCTCATAAATATTCAAATATTTATATTTTGCTCAATTGGGTTCTGTCAAGTCTTAGGGTCATTAACAGGCTGTAAAGAGTCGGGTCCTTTCTAAAAATCAAAAAAATTGGTGGAGTTGCTTCTCCATGTTATGTGCATAGGTGTGCACAGGAGATTGCTCCACCTTTTGGATTACCTTTGACTTTTAAGTATAATTCGTCTGCCCTCCAAGCGTCTGCAACATCTGGCGTTATCTTTTCCAAATATGCTTTCATTAGACCAACATACTTGTTTATCCATTTGTAAATAGCAACATGGCTCATTTTTACGCCTTGCAATTTCAGGAATTTCTGAACATTACGAAATGATTCGCCCGTGAAATACAACTGCATTGCAGAAGTAATCATATGCGGGCTAGCGTGCATTCGCTCAAAGCCGATATTAAATGAAAACCGCTTACCGCACTCTTTACACAAAAATCTCTGAATAGTGCTTTGTTTGTTCCGTCTTATAGCTTTTTTCATAATATTCTCTGAATTACAATAACGACATACTACTGAATTAATTGGTTGAATGACAATTTCTTTCTTGACCTGTTCTCGTAGGGCAAAACTAAATTCTACCGCAAAAATATGCTTACATTTTACCCCTCTGTGAACGTGGTCAGGACAATCACATTTCCATCCTAATTCTGTCGAATGAATATTATATGAACCGCCATTTGATTGTGATTTGACGACATAAGTGAATTCGTCAATGCGTTTGATTGCCTCCTTAGTCTGTGCTATTAGTTGTCCTTGTTCTTCACGTATACTCATTTTTATGACCCCATAATATACTATTCAGAACGGCTATATAATCGTTATGGGGTCATAATATAATGTGTAAAAATTATTCCTTTTAGTCAGTTATTTCAAATCAAATTAATGAATAATAAAAGAGAAAAAAGAAGAGGGTTTGAGATTACAATGTTATCCATAGACTGGAAAAACTATGAGCCCACGGCTTATTATGTGCCTTCAGGATAGAATAAATTACGAACTTCGTCGATCCTTGCGCTTGCTAATTGCATAGCATTTACCAAGCTAAAAACTGAATAAAAAAAGTATTGCTTTTGTCTCAATGATTCAATAAATATCAATTTATGAAGTGTAGTTGTCGGAAATTTTGTATCACAATTTATATTCAAAGGGTATACTAATTTTCGAATATCTATAAAGATTTGTTGTTGGTCCTTGTTTTTCAAGCCTTCTATGGATTTTTTGTCCTGGTCGCTAAAACCCATAATTGCGGTAATTGCAAAACTATCGTTAAATTGATTGCGAAAAGTTACGTAGAAAAACATGTTCTTTTCATTCGGTGGATAAACTTCTGCTTCAAATTGTATATCTGCGTCCTGATTTTTATTCTTCATTGACACATTTACGTGGAAGTTGTAATCTCTTAGCCATTGAATTATTTTGTTAAATGCTGCTTCCTTGATATTTAATGCGTTATCCATTCTTATTAGGCAATCCTAGCAATTTCGAGTTTTCTATTCTTCAATGTCATTTCAACTTCGGTGTGCGGTGAATCCCATTGAAGTTTTTCAACTATTTCTGACGGAACGTTCAGTCGATATTTATAAATCGGATGACCATTATACTTGTAGGCAACTTGTTTTTGAAGTCTGACTCTTTTCACTTGCTCACTCATATATGACATTAATGAACGCAGCCAAATATTAAATTATGGGGTCACTTATGACCCGACAGTTAACAGTCTTTCTGAGGACCCGTTAAGTTAACAGTTCCCTAATTGTACTGTCGGCTAGCCCACAACTTTGCGTTTTCGTAGGATGTGCCAAGATTCATTATTTAGGCTTCAAGGGGCCATTGCTCGAATTAAGTCCTCTCACCCTAGAGGTTCCTATTTCCACGAATTACAACTATATCATATAATGCCTTATTTTCCTCCTTTAGCTTCTCTAGACTTATTGGAAAATAACCTTTGCTTGCACCTTTAAGACCTTCTTTTATTTTTAGCTTGGCATTGAAGTTCAGCCTTTCCAATATATCACATTTATCTAGCCAATCCTTCATGACAGTGTAAGATTCCTCTTTTGGCAGCTTTTTTACATTCAATAGATATGGTGAAAGTACTCTCCAGATGATATATTTTCTGTGATCAGGCAGAGGATCTTCGAGTATTCCTTTTTCTATCCATTTTATCTTGGTAATTGCATGACTCTGATTTTGTGGGGAAAGAATCATATGAAATTTAGCATGTTTTTTCTCTTGCTTTTTTAACTCTTCAATATCATCAATTCTCTTTTGAATAAGCCATCTCCTAAAATCTCGCAGGAGAGGCTTTATAGACGGTCTTTTACGATCCCATTCTTCTATTGTCCTAACCTCCGGCTCTTGCTCTTTGCTTATACACTTTGAGTTCAGGCTTCCCGGAATTCTTAGTAAACATGACTTTACAGTAGGATTGTGTAGACGGTCAGCAGTATAGTCCGTGAAATATTCCTCGGCGAATTGAATAAACATACTAGTCAAATCTTTGTCTAGGTATTTTGTAAATTCATAGAATGTTTCGTATTCTTCTAAAATAAATCCATTAACAGGCTGGTATGTGTGATAACCATTACCCGTCCATAACACCGTCGGATTTCCATCAATGCTTTCTTTAATCTTCGCTAAGGCTTTGTTTAATGTCTTTTGTAATAATTTCTCTTTTTTTGAATCTCCTCTTCCAAAGTCCTTCAAGTCTAAATCAATCATTAAGAGACTTATTGGTGTTCTGTTAATGCCATGATATTCTGTAAAGGGTGGATAAGCATTTATCCTACAATCTTCATACCTTGAACTTTTAAAATATTCTAACACTTCCTGTTTGTTGAATACCTCTACTTGATAACCCAAGTCTTTTGTCATAATTTTTCTTGGGAAAATTGGTTCTTCGAAATGATTCAAGATAAAATCAAGACCGTTTTCTACCTTGTGATGAATATTGTGACAAAAATTGTTATCGCCCATATTACCATGTTTTCCTCCTAATTTGAACATTCAAATCCTAGCTTTCCTTTGGTCTCTTTATTCAGGGCTTCCTTTTCCCTTCTTCTAATGTGTACGTTGTCCTCATATCTATACTGCCTTTACCAATGGGTGGTTTTACTAATTCCATTCTGTGTTCTTAGTACAAATGAAAATCAAACGCGTGGACTGGTATATTGATATTGTATCCATTGCCAGACCTGCTGTCATTTACTGCCAACCATCCTAAACGTATCATATTGGCCTTCTACAGCCTCAATCTCTCTATTATCGACAGCCTCTTTAATCAAAAACACATAATCAGCATATGCACTGGTAGATATCAAGCTCTCTTGAAGCTCGACGCCTTTGAAAGTGCCATTATTATTACGACGCGCCAGTTCGGTAAGTCGTGACCAGAATATGATTTTCTTATTTGGCCGTTGCTTATCATCATCATAATCTCCACCAATGCTGCCTGCTTCTGGTCTATCGTCACCGTCCGTGACACTTGTGACGTTTGTGACACATTCTGGAAGTATTAGGGACTCTTTTTTACAATTATTTTTGTCATTTGTGTTCTTATTTTCCTCGTCATGAGGATAGTTACCATCGTTATTTTGAGTATTTTGACCCCCCTCTTCACTGCTAGAATGTGTCACATCTGTCACATCTGTCACAATTTCAATCTCGTTAGGGACCTCATATTGTAACTTAAGTCTATCAAGCCACTCTTTTTTGAATTGAAGACCCCTCTTTCCACTTCCCGCTTGTCTAAACGACTCAGCTTTCAGCTTTGACTTATACAGTCCGGTTATCTGTTTATGTGATACAGCCCCGTATTCTGTCGAATAGAATGACTGATCCTTTCCAGGGATCGGTTTTCCATCCATTAGTGCCTTTACTTGAGCAAATATATCTTCATTGAAGAAAGTGTATGGTTCCAATTCCTTCTCTTCTGGTAATAGTTTGCTATCACGTCCTTCCTGCAGTTTTTTGACCACTTCATAGAGCTTTGATTCAATAGAGTTTTTCTTTGATTCGTTCCTACCTAGGACAAACTTTGACAGCGCTAACCTAATCTTTTCCAGGGCTTTTGGTGCATCATTACGATAGCTGAATAATCTAAGCAGTGGTTTGGTAAGCTCTTCGTTCCTGTGTATAACATTGAGTTTGATATCAGGAATTGTATCGTTATAGTGAACCATTCTGAACGCAAATAGGAGCTTTCTGATATGGATAAGCTCGTCATGCAGCTGCTTGAATTTCGGATCCCCAGAATTCCGTAGCACATCCTTGATGTTATGCGGCACCTTCCCAATCACAAAGTTGTAAACGAATGCCCTATCCAACACTCCCTTAATTGTCTTGTAGTCCGGCTGCTCCTCCATTGCAAACCATTTATGACAATATGTAAGATACGAGTCCTGAGTTCTTCCAAATGAAAGATCCACCTTTGGAACAGTTCCACCAGAACAATATCCACTTTTCAAAATTTTCTTTTTCTCCTTATCATATCCAATATCTTCAGCCTCATCTTCTGCTGTAGAACCCTGACATTCTTCTACGTCACCTAAGAAGGTAAAATAGTTAGGAGCACTTGCTGAGACTATGTAGAACACTCTATATCCAAGGAACTTGAATACGAGTAGAGCAGAGTTCTTACCCGAACCATTGTCTCCTATGAAGACATTATAATGTGTGATTCCAAATTTATCTTGGAAACAACTGTAGATTATGTCCGCCGAAAGTACTGTGATATAATGGTCCTCCGCATTTACATATTTCCTAAAGATACTCTCAACAGTGTCATATAGCGTTTCAAATGTTTCAGTGTTGGCTATTGCCAGATAGTGCTCCAATTCTTGAATTGATTCGAATACATACGGTAGAGGATTTTGGGTGTCTATTGTATCATTTGGATAGAGTATTTTGTTCGTGGTTTCAATCTCTGAAACATATTGCGGTTTATAACCGTCTGTTAGACGTAGGAATGTCGAAGGCAGCCCAACTATTACAATAGACTCGTGTAGCGGAAGAGTTCCATTACCTGTATATTTTCGTATAAACTCCTTTTGTTTTCTTGATTGGTTGTCTTCGCCTGCATCTTTTTCTGCCAGTTCTTTTTGTGTATTTAGATATACACTTATGATTTTGTTGGAGTTGTTATCTATGTTATCTAGTAGTATTGTTACATCATCCTTGTCTATTTTTTTGCGCTTCAACTGTTCTTCAAGAATCTTGATATTTTTGGACCAGTCTTTACCGATTGGAGACGTAATGGTTTTCTTGTCATATTTATGATTCAGTAAGTATACTATGTGCTTAGTTCTTGTGTTATAGACGCAACTTGTGACTATTTCCCTTGCTTTATCTGATAATTCAAGTGTCGCTTCATCTAATGACGCTGTTATTTTAGAATTTATCATGGGTCTTCACCCAGGGTCACCTTTTTAGATCGTGGCTCAATGCACAGGCTGGCGTTAGAATTTGGTCTTCCAACCGCTTCTAGCTTTTTCTCATGGCCACATTTACATCCACAAATTATTAGGAGGCCAAGTCCTTCCCATTTTCCACAACAGCTGTGGTGAAGGTTTCTCCTGCATTCTCTGCTAACAAATTCAATTATGGTGGCGGACATTAATCGGTTGAATCACCCTGCTTACTATTATCGAAGTCACTTAGTAGTCTGAGCAGTAGATCAGAAAACGATTCGCCGAATCGACCTTTTCGTTTCAGCTTAATATACGCGTCTCGATTTATTGTTATTGTATGTCTTTCCTTCATAGAATGAATTGAGTGACCTTTTAATATAGAAAGACCTTTTTTCATAGTTTGTGGCTCAAAAGAGCAAAAACCCCTCTCGATTTAACAATGAAGAAAGGGAATTAATAGACAGAATTACTATAACGCTTGCTATAAAGCTGCATGATTTTGTTGATACGTATAAAGATCAAGAGAAGTACAGCAAAGATCTCTCAAAGATATTGGATAGTGATAGCAACGCGGCACTTGGAACATTGTTTTTAAACTTGAAAAACTTGAATCCAGACGATCCAATGTTTCCTGAAAAGATAAACAAGCAGTTAGCAACCAAGTTATTAGAAGAGTCCAAAATCTATCTAGATTCTCCCGATTTATCAAAAGTTCTCAAACAATTAACTGAGATGGGTCTTCT
>WNFX01006581.1_pt1 | contig 18096 bp, 15 predicted proteins | sample 5400111 | NCBI WGS metagenome assembly WNFX01 (sample SAMN13153363, study PRJNA577476) | soil metagenome | isolation source: 40 cm soil or saprolite under grassland replicate 1 | place: USA:California | collected 2016-06-15 | reverse complement strand
CATCCGAAATAGGTGGCGATGCGCGGTTAGCCGTGCCTGGAACGCTGCGCTCTTCCGGATCTTGAAGAGCAGTTCGCTCTTGCGCATGAGCATTCATCCGCCCGACTGTTCTCATCCGGCCATTTGGCGGCAGATTGTGAATCTTATCGACGCGACGATCGGATCAAGGACAGCGACAACGTACCAGGACTGGATCGCCGAACAAAGATTAAGACGCGGAAGCTAGACATGAATAAGTGCGACCTTCACGTTCACTCGCGCTACAGTGCGCGCTCGGAAGAGTGGCTGTTCCGGCGTTTCGATTTTCCCGACAGCTACTCGGATCCGAAGGAGCTACACCGGCAGTTGCTGGAGCGCGGCATGGATTATGTGACGATCAGCGATCACGATACAATCGAGGGCTGCCTGCAAATTGCAGATTTGCCTGCGACGTTTATTAGCGAACAGGTCACGACGTATTTTCCGCACGATCCATGCAAGCTCCACATCCTCATTTGGGGAATTTCACAAGAGCAACACCGCGAGGTCGAACGTGTCCGCGATAATATTTTTGAGCTGCAGCGCTATCTCCAAATGGCGCAAATTGCGCATGCGGTTGCCCATCCTCTTTACAGCGTTAACGGCCAACTTGACGCAAGTCACGTCGAACGGCTTATCCTTCTTTTCAAGCATTTCGAGGGGATCAACGGTCTGCGCGACGCGCTTCTAAGCGATCTTGCCCAGACTCTTTTTAACCAACTGACACCCGGCAAGATCGATCTATTCGCAAATCGCCATAACCTGGCGCCCACACACGCGGAGCCGTGGAAAAAGATTTTCGTCGGCGGCTCAGATGATCACGGCGGACAATTTGCCGCTTCCGCTTATACCGAAACGCCCGCGGCAGATTCCGCGAAACAATTTCTCGAACACGTTCGCAGCGGCAATTGCAGCGCAGAAGGTCACGGTGGAACTCCCCTCGCCCTGTCGCACGGTTTCTACAACACGGTCGCCTGTTTCATCGAAGACCGTTTCCACGAAAAGCTCGGACCGAGCGCGGGGTTGCTGGAAAAAATGTTTTCGCGTTTTATGGAAGGGCGCGATCCAACCGAATTCACGCTTGCAGAAAAAGGAAGCTTGTTTGGACAGGCTGTCTTGTCGGGAAAAATCTTCGAACTGCTCAAACCGGCGAATGTGTCGCTTTGGAAAGAGCTTTCCGGTTATTTTTCGCGGCCCGAAGTAAAGGCGAAACTCGCCGAGCGATTGGATGGCGTTAGCGAACCAGAGCGCCGCACATTTCTCATGGCAAACATGGTTGCCGAGCAGCTCACGTTTCGATTTTTCCAAAAATTCGTTCAGCAAATCAGCAGCGGCAACATGGTCGAGAGCATGCAGGCCCTCAGCGCCATTGCGCCGATCCTGGTGATCCTCACGCCGTACATCTACGGTTTTCACAGCCAGGCGCCATCGCGAAAATGGCTGCGCGGCATTTTCAAAGAGTTGACTGGCGAAGTTCCTGCCGCGCTGCAAAATCGCAAACGCGCCTGGTTCACCGATACCCTCGATGACGTCAACGGCGTTGCGACAACGATTCGAAAAATGACCGCCGCAGGTGCAGCCGCTGGAAAGGAATTGATCGTGGTCGTTTCACGCGGCGAGCTGAACATCGACGACATCCCGATGAGGAATTTCAAGCCAATCGGCGAATTCGAGTTGCCCGAATACGAGCTGCAAAAGTTAAGCTTCCCGCCGATTCTTCGAATGCTCGACTACATTCAGCGGGAAAAATTTACCGAAATTATCATCAGTACGCCGGGGCCGGTCGGATTGACGGGACTGCTTGCAGCCAAGATGCTGAACCTGCAAACGAGCGGAATTTATCACACCGATTTTCCGCAATACATCCGCATCCTTACCGAGGATAGCTTTCTCGAAAGCGCCGCATGGGGTTACATGCACTGGTTCTATGGTCAGCTCGACACCGTCTTCATAAACTCGGAAGAATATCGGCAAAGCTGGATCAAACGCGGCTTCGATCCCGCGAAACTGAAAATTTTCCCGCGCGGCCTCGATACCGAACTGTTCACTCCAGCACGGCGCGATCCCGCGTTTTTTGAAAAACTCGGCGCGCAAAATGGCGAGGTTCGCCTTCTCTATGTCGGCCGGATTTCACGAGAAAAAGATCTCGATGTTCTGGCTGATGCCTACCGGCGGTTACGCGATGAAGGTCTTCCCGTGCAACTTTTGGTCGTTGGTCACGGCCCGTACTCCGAGGCGTTTGCCGAATCGTTGCCCGAGGCATTCTTCACCGGCTATCTCAGGGGCAAAGAATTGGCCACAGCCTACGCGTCGGCCGATATTTTTGTTTTCCCCAGCACGACCGACACGTTCGGCAACGTCATCATCGAAGCGCAGTCCTCCGGCGTGCCAGTCGTTGTTTCCGATTCCGGCGGACCTAAAGAGTTGGTAGAAGACAAGGCGAATGGTCTTATCACCAAGTCGCGCGATGTCGATGACTTCACGCGCGCCGTTCGGGCACTGGTTACCGATCCCGCACTGCGGGAACGCATGGGCATCTCCGCTCGAAAAAGTGTCATCGACCGCAGCTGGCCGGGTGCGTTCCGTAAATTCTGGGCGATGACCGATGTGTAGAAGCGAGGCACACGCTCGCTTCACTTTGATTTTCGAGTCAGCGCGCCCCAACTTTACTGCGCCTTTACCTCAGTGTGAAAAACGACAAGCCATTTTCCACGGCGTACGATCAAAACACTTGCGCAATTGTATGCACCAGAGATGTCCTGGCCTGCGAAGGTGGCTTGCTGCGTCGCCTTGTATGTTACGACTGCGACGCCAACGCTCGGGAATATTACCTTCATATCGCCCAATGAGTAGTCGCGCAGATCGACCTTCGCCATGTCCGCGGCCTCCGCGTCTGCGCTTTTAATTCCCTCGGCGTACACGCCGCAGTAGCGTTTCGAGAGAAGCTTTTTAAACGCGTCAGCCTGTTTTTTCTTAAAGGCCTCCCAAGCCGTTTTTTCCAAGTCAGTTATCTCCGTTTCCTTTGCGAATTTGTCCGACGTGGGCGGGCTCGCCTGGCCGAAACAAATGGGAGCAGCCATGATCAATGCAACGTAAAACAAAATGAATTGTTTTTTTATAGGTGATTTTTAGGCACATCCGGTTGTCTTCGTCGAGAACTTTTCGAAAGATTCCCCTCGCGTGTTGAATTCCAAAAGTTTCGACTTAAATGAGCCTAACGACATGAAAACAAAAATCCTAGCTATCGCCACACTATATCTTGGTTTCACTGCTCTTTGCTGGGCGCAAACCAGCAGCCCGCCGGGCATGAGTAGCACCACAGGTCGCAGCAATGCGCCTTACATCGAAGGGCCGGTATGGGTGCTCACCATGATAAAAACCAAAACGGGATTGGGAGATGATTATCTGAAATCCATTAGCGGAACCGTGAAGCCGGTTTACGACGAGGAGAAGAAGCAAAAAATCATCCTCGATTACAAAATCCTGAATGGCGACGCCTCCGGGTCGCAGGACTTCAACATTCTCATCATGGTGCAGTACCCGAATATGGCAGCTCTGGACGGCTTGCGCGAAAAGATGGACCCGATCATCGAGAAAGTCATGGGATCCGAAGATCAACGCCGCGCCACCGCGGTGAAGCGCCTCGACATCCGCGAAATCCTCGGCACCAAGACCATGCGTGAAATCACGCTCAAGTGAGCGCGGTGCGCTTTGGCCTGAGCCAAATCTGGTTGCCAGGATAACCCGATTGCGGGCATGCTCGGTTCGACATGAAACGCACAATCAAGCGGAGCGCGCCGTTGCAGTCGGGCAAAATGTTAGGAGTACTTTTATGCCTGCCTGGTTTAATTTTTCTGCCAATCTTTATGCTGGCCGCGGCGGCGGGCGCGTTCGCGCAACATCCGCAAGGAACTGAAGCTTCATCGACTGCGCCCGCTGCAGCCGTGGCCGGAATCATGTTCGGGATGGGCATTTTAATGCCCGTGATCTCAATCCAGCGAGCGACAAGATTGTAAACGGCGGCGCCGATGACACCGATGAATCCCATAACGCCGTAGCGGTATCGAAGTGGAAGTGGAGTAGCCACCAAGGGATCAACGCCGCGCCACTGCGGTAAAGCGGTTCGACGATCGCGAAATCCTCGGCGCCAAAACAATGCGCAGGATCACGTTGAAGTAATCCCTTCTCTGGAGGCGTTCTTCGGCTTCCTAGTTACCGGCCACGTCCATGGCCCATGCCACTCATGCCGTGCCCAGCGCTTCCGCCACTACTACTGAAGCTTCTCATAGAGCCTGCATGGCCCCTGCCGACTGCAGTAGCGCTCTTGCCATGGACGCTGCTTTTGCCATGAGTGGTTTTAGCATGGGCGTTCGGAGCATGCGATGTCGCGTGGCTTGACCGGCGCGCGGTGCTCACGACCTTGCCCAGGTTTAGCCCGTAGTCATGCGCAATTTTACCCCAGCCTTCGCCAGCTTGGAACTTCCCTACGATGGTGTCGAAACTCTGGCCAGACGCGTTAGCTAGCAAGTGCGCTTTCTCTAATCCACCCCAGCCAAGCCCCGTCGACGTCCTCTCCGCTTGCAGCATAGCGACGGGAACGCCGGTTTCATTGGAAATTCTCGTCAAATTCGCTCCGCGAGAAACAACGGCGCTGAACAGCAGGAAGAACATTGCCATCATTAAACTTAACGTTTTCATACTAATTGAACTCCACTCTTGCACAGAAGTTTCGATTTTGACGCGGCCAATGGTTGCATTGTTAACGTGAAAAAGAGGTAAAATACGCGGGCGGCGTCTTTGTTGTTGTGGACGTCGTAGCCGACACGCGAAATCACGCCAGGTGGGCATGGATCGCCGAGCTGTCCGCGGACATCGCAGCGCAATGTCCCTACCGCGGTGCCATCCATGGCAACGCGTCGAGATCGACATTGCCTCCGGTGAGAATGATCCCCACGCGTTTTCCGCCGATGTCGATCTTTGATTCCAAGATTGCCGCATACGGTACGGCTGCTGACGGTTCGATGACAATTTTCATCGTCTCCCAAACTGTGCGCATGGCCGAGATAATCGCTTCTTCACTCACCGTCACGATGTCGTCCACGTAGCGCTGGATAATCGGAAAGTTCGGCACGCCGACATTTGTCCGCAGCCCGTCGGCGATCGTGAACTTCTTTTCGGTGTGGATCAATCGTCCCGCACGAAACGATTGCGTCGCATCGTCGGCGTTCGCCGGCTCGACCGCAATCACCTTGATTTTTGGCCGCATCGATTTTGCCGCGACCGCCGTGCCGCACAGCAATCCACCACCGCCGACCGGACACATCACAAGATCGACCTCGTGAACCTCCTCAAGCAATTCCACCGCTGCCGTCCCCTGCCCTGCCATCACGTCTTCATTTTCAAACGAATGAATCAACGTCGCGCCGGTTTTGGCGATCACGTCCGCGCATGCGGATTCGCGTGCTGCTTCTGTCGGTTCGCAAAACACGATGTGCGCGCCGTAAGTCTCGACCGCGCGCACTTTCACCTTTGCCGAGTTCGATGGCATGACGATGTGCGCCGGAATGCCACGGAGTTTCGCCGCGCGCGCGAGCGCAGCGCCATGATTTCCCGACGAATGCGTCGCGACGCCGCACAACGCGGTCGCGTCGTCGAGCGAAAAGACGGCGTTTGTCGCGCCGCGTGCCTTGAACGCACCAATCTTCTGAAAATTCTCGCACTTAAAAAATAACGACGCGCCACTCGCATCATCCAATCGCGAGCTTGTCAGCACCGGCGTATGATTGATGTCTAAGCGAATCCGCTCATGCGCCGCGCGGATGCTATCAAGATCAAGAAACATTACTCGATTCTATCCTCAAGAGGACGTGGAAGTCAGGAAATTCTCTTCCACATCGGTTCCTTTTTTCCTCATCTCCTGATTTATCCGGCTTTGCTTTATTTCTGGTTTCTTGGTTTCCAGATTGGTCTTTGGTTTCAGGTTAAATCTGTGTTATCCGCGTAATCCGCGGTTGAGAGCAAAGGAAATCTCGAAGGTCCAACATCGAACATCCAACATCGAATGAAGCGTAATGAGCCGTTGCATCTCGACGAGGAACACGTGCGGCGGCATTTGCGAATGGAGGACTTAATTCCGGCGATGGAAAAGGCGCTCATCGATTTCTCCGCCGGCAAGGTGAGGCAGCCGGTGCGCTCGGTCATTACTGTCGATCCTCCGGGCGGATTTTTTGGAATGATGCCGGCACTCACTCCCGATGGACTTGGCATAAAGATCGTCACGTTTTACGCGTCGAATGCGGAGCGCGGAATCCCGACACACATGGCGACGATTTTTCTCGTCGATTCGCAAACAGGGACGCCGCTCGCGGTGATGGACGGAACATTGATCACCGAGATGCGCACCGCGGCCGTTTCTGCCGCGGCGACAAAACTTCTCGCGTCACCTGACGCAAAAATTCTCGCAATTCTCGGGAGTGGCGTGCAAGCGCACAGTCATGTGCAAGCATTGCGACTCGTTAGGAATTTTGAGGAAATTCGGGTCTCGAGTCGCACGCCAGAGCATGCGGAGCATTTCGCGGAAGAAATTGGCGCGAAAGCGATGTCAGCTGAAGACGCGGTGCGCGGCGCAGATGTCACAGTGACTGCAACCAATTCGAAAACGCCGTTGTTAAGAGGATCGTGGCTTAAGCCCGGTTGTCACGTCAATGCGGTCGGCGCGTGTCGGCCCGATTGGCGTGAGTTAGATGATGACGCGATGGCAAACGTCGTGTTCGTCGATTCACGCGAAGCTGCGATGAAAGAGTCCGGCGACGTCATTCTTTCCGGCACGACGATTTGCGCCGAGCTGGGCGAAGCATTGGCGGGCAAAGTTCAGTCGCGCGCAAACGAAACCACGATCTTCAAATCTCTCGGGATGGCGGTGGAGGATATTGCCGCCGCTTTGCTGGTTTATCGATCCGCTGAATCGTAGGCACCGCCGCGGTCAGCGACCGCGGCTACAGAAAATTGCGTAAATTTAGTCGGCTATTTGTAAATTGTCTTCGGCTCCGGTCCGGCCACGATTTTTTGAAATCGTGGATCATTTCGCAGCGGGTCCCATTCCCAACGTGTGCGCAAGTCGGAAAGAGTGATGCTTTCGTCGGCGTAGTCGACAGTAAAAGGAGTCGTAAGCAGGCGCTCAATTTCAGCGATGGCTCTGTCGGTTTCTCCGGTGCGCGCGAAGATCAAAGCTTGAAAAGCCTGGGCGGAGCCGCCTTCGACCGCATCCCGCGAAACGGGTTTCAATTCTACGGCGCGCCGAGCTTCGCGAAGAGCATCTTCTTTCCGCCCCATGAATGCGTAAAGAAGTCCGAGCTGTGCATGGCGCGTCGCGTCTTGCGGACTGTCGGTCATGGTTTTTTCCAGCGCGGGTCGTGCCGTTTCAAAGTCAGTTTTGGCCCGAGCCGTATCGTTGCGCACAAGATCGATGCAGCCTTGCAGGTAGCTTTTCGGAAGCGGTGCACCCGGTTGCGAGGTGATCGCTTCCAGACGACAGAGCGCTAGCGCTTTTTCCGCCGCAGCTGGATCTCGGTCCATCAGACCTACATCCCATCGCGCGAAAGTGACAACTCCGTCCGGATCGACATTGGCGGGAATACTTCGCAATGCGGTCTTGATTGACTCCGTACTTCCGTTCCGGAAAAATTCGGTGTAGCCGCGCTGAATCTTCACATTGACTGAATCAGGCGCGAGCTCGAGTACGCGATCAAGTCCACGCAAAGCCGCAGCCCAATCGCGCAATCCAAAGTAGGTTTGCGATGCGTCGTAGAGCGTGACTTGATTGCGCGGATCAATCGCTTCCGCATGTTTGTAAGCGGCGATGGCCGTGGCCCAATGCCCTTGTCGTCGCTGCACAGCGGCGATATAAAGGCCGACATCGCCATCATTCGGCAGCACCCGCGCGGCGAGGCCGAATTCGCGCAACGCTCCCTGGTAGTCCGCTTCTTCATAATATAAATACAGCCCAAGCGCGGCATGGGCTTCGCCCAAGTCCGGCTGCAAGCGCAAAGCTTCGATCGCCTCCGCGCGAGCCTTTTGTCTGCGTGCTTCCGTCGGTTCGAACCAATGATAAATTTGACTTGTCGCGGCGGAGAGTCGCGCGTGCGCGAGGGCAAAATTGGGGTCGAGTGCGATCGCTTGCTCGAAAAGTTGGGCCGCGGTCCGAAAATCCTGCAAGAAGTTATCGGGCCGCGTTTGGTATTCGCGGCCTTGGAGATAGAGAACGTAAGCGTCGGTGTTGTCCGTTGGTTTTGTTTCGACGCGCACTTTTTCCTGTGGCGAGAGCGTTGCTCTGAGAGCGTCGGCAATCCGCTTCGCCACTTCACCTTCGACACTAAAAATATCGATCAACTCGCGATCGTAACTCTGCGCCCATAGATGCGCGTCGGTCTCTGCTTGAATGAGCTGGACGTTAATGTGGACGCGGTCGCCCGACCTCTGCACGCTTCCTTCGAGAACGTTAGCAACGCGGAGTTCGCCCGCAATTTCGGAAAGATTCTCCGGCGCGCTTTTGTAATGTGCCGTAGAAGTGCGCGAGATGACTCTGAGCCCGCTGATTTTCGAGAGCGTGGTGATGATTTCGTCCTGGATACCTTGGGCGAAGAAGGCGTTTTCTTTGTCCGAACTCAAATTCTCGAAAGGCAGAACGGCCACGGATTTATTGTTCGATGCGGGAGGCGCGACGGCCGCGACTTTATGCTGCTGGGAAAAATGAAACGTCAGCAGCCCAGCTGCGATCACCGCGGCGACAATAATTAGCGTGCTAAACCTGTGCTCGGTTTTACGCTTGATCGATTCGTTAGGCCGAACATCTTCCGTTCGCTTGATGCCTTCTCGGGTTAGCTCGAATGCCCATGCCAAAATCAGAGCGACGGGAAAGCCAATCATGATGACGAGCACAACGAGCCGCACCGCCCAATTTGGAATTTCGAAAAATGGAAAGACCTGCGTCGCGATTTGGATGAGCAACCACGCGACGACTGCGTACGCGATCGCGACTTTGTAGACATTGCGTCGTTTCAGCTCAGCGAAGAAGTTCTTGGGATTCACTCTGCGCGCCTTGACGAAGCGTTCGTCACGAGAGCACTCTACCTTGATGCGCGTGACTTGAAAAGCGCGTGGCAAATGGCAGCGCATCGGAAATCAAATCGACCCCACGCCGATCTTTGCGCGGTCGAATTTCATAAACGTGCATTCCTGATTTCCTGTCTTGATAAGCCGATGGTTAATCGACATTTAGTCAGTGCACGTGGAAGCCGGATCGCGTCGCGGAAATTGTGTAATCCACCGTCTCAACAATCGAGTGTGGCTGGCGACCGGACTCGTCCGAGTATTCGTATTCAGAGCGGACGTGACCGTGACCGTCGATGTCGATCCTTCTCAGGTGCTCTGAGAATTCGAGCCAGGTCCCATCACTTAGCGGGTTCGTGCGGTGGGAGTATGCGGCCATACTCGGAGGTCTTGCTGCGCATCTCGAAGTAGTGGTACGCTTCGAGAGCAACCTCGCTAATGTCACGCTCGGCAGCTCTCCCGTCGTGGTCGTAGGCCGTCATCACAGTTATGGCAAACGGCCGGTTTTGCACAAAAACGATACCTGAATCCGTCCGTACACCTTCCAACCCTCCGGGTTTGTTAGCTACTTGAACACCCTCGGGCAGATAACGTGGAATATAACTACCTTTCAATGTCGATAGCTGCTTGATCAACTCCGCGTTCGATTGCTTGTTTAGCACTTTCTCTTTATGGATAGCTTCCAATAGCCGGACCATCTCCTGCGGGGTGGCAACGTTCTCCTCGCCGCGTCGAGCCGCTGCGACATCCATCATTTTGCGCCGCAGCATCGTTTTGGACAGCCCGAGGCCGCGCAGCGTTGCATTTACGTTGTCCTTGCCCACACGATCGTACAAGATGTTGGCGGCGGCGTTGTCGCTCACAGCAATCATAAATTGCGCCAAGTCGCGGTTGGTAACCCGCGTGACGCCCGCAGTAAGACCCACCATGATCCGGCTATCTTCGACCAGGTCTCTGGGATCGAAGGTGTAAACGTCATCCAGCTTGGCCTTCCCTTGGGCACCCGCGCGCGCTTCCTGATCCTGATGATACAATTCCAGCAAGATCGCTAGCTTGATGGAACTGGCGGCGGGAAACACGCGGTCAGCGTTCCGCAAGAGAATCCGACCGTCGGTGAGATCGAGAATCGCTACACCCATGACGCCATCGAGTCGGGCGGCGATTTCTTCAACGCGGGCGTCGAGCTTTTTCCAAAGCAAATCGCCGCTCGCATCGCTCGGTCTTGGTTCAGGTTTCTGTTGGCCGACAGCGCTGGTAGCCAATGCGACCGCGATGGTGAAGGCGGTGAGTTTCATATGCATAGCGTCCCGAAAGCATTCGGGATTAACTGCATCCTTCTTAAAAGTTTCTTAGATGATCGTCCGAATCGTGCCGGCCTCATTATCATGCAGGCGTGCCTCGTCAACCTAACGGCGCCGTCGGTACTGCAATTCCCCATTTTACGCGGTGCATAACTACGGTCGTGTTGAAATGTTTGACGTGCGCTTTTTTCGACAAGAACTCGTGGACAAATGCGTTGTAGTCTTCCATGCTTTTCGCGATGACGATGAGAATGAAGTCTGCGTTACCGGTTACGTAGTAGCCCTGCATCACTTCCGGGGCGGACTGAATGGCTCGCTCAAATTCCTTCAGTATCTTCGCGAGATGCGTATCGAGCGTGACCTCCACGATGGCGATGAGACTTCGGCCCACCGCATCGGGTGAGACGACCGCCACCTCCGCTTCGATAATTTTGCGCTCACGCAATCGCCGAAGCCGACGCAGCACCGCCGCCGCCGAGAGACAGACTTTTTCGCCGAGTTGATCCGCAGTCAGATGGTTGTTGCGTTGGACTGCATCGTGGCAGCCGCTGCCTGCTCCTGCTGGGCCACTTTAACCTTCTCTGGCAGTTGCGGATTTCCGACTTTGTCGGTGTAAAGATTCACTACAGACACCCCGACGCCGTGCTTCACGGCGCACTCTCCGAGATCATGCAGTTGTGGGCGCCACCATCCGTCCTGCGCCAGATCGTCCGCGACCCGTTTGGACAAAAGAATGTGCCCGGCGTCGCCGCAATCCATTACCCGCTGTGCGATGTTGATCCCAGCTCCTGCGATGTTCGAGCGATCATTCACATCGGTCACGCCGCTGACCGGACCGCTGTGAATTCCCATCCGCAGTTTCAATTGCGGATAGCTTTTGAGCGCTTCAGTAATTTCCAACGCACATTGCACCGGCGCTTCTGGGCTATTGAAGAAGACCAGCGCCATGCCATCACCAACCGGAAGGCGAATGAGTTTACCAGCCGCTTCGGCGGCCCGAAAGTGCTCGGTGTTTCGTACGATTTGAGCGAGCTGCCGTTGGATTTCCCTCTGCTCGTTGATAAGCAGCTTTGAGTAACCGACCACGTCCATGAACAAAACGTGGCCAATCTCAAGCTCCAAATGCGATCGTGATTGTGCGGAGATATTCACGAGGTGCTTCCGCTTGTAAACTCTAACACGTACGCCGATGTGCGACCACCCAAAATCCTCGAGCAAAACCTTGGATTCAAGATAACGCTTTCTGAGGAAGCGGAATAATTTGTGCGTCGCGTAGGGGGCCCGCTAAAATCGTCGGAACCCCTCAGCCGCTGCAGCTTGCCGACTTCTCATTAGCGATGAAACCGGAACGAAAAACGCAGACGCTGGTTAGGCGTCATCGAAAGCGCTGAATACCGTCTGGAGGATTGCGTCGAGGCCCGCCCAGTCACTCGTCTCTACGGCCCTGCGATCCGTTTGGCACCGCGCTACCTTTTGATTGTATCGATCGCGAAGGCGACCTTTTGAACCAACCTCGCCTTGATATCGCTTGAGGGTGTCGCTGTATCCTCTCCACTGAACGGGAGTCAGCTCCTGCTGTTCGTCCCGCAACACGTCTTCACCTAAATAGAGCTCAATACTCGCTGCAAGCCCGTTCACGTCGAGTGACGTCAGCCCACTCGGTCCGAGTGTTGGATAATTGCGAAGCGACTCTAGCGGCGGGTAGTGCCTAACAGCAATGTTCTGAGGAAGTCTTACCGGCTCCAAGGTCCGCACGGCCTCTTGCGCGGCTGTGTCGTTATCGAACAATGCGATGACACGATTCGTAATCCCGGCGCCCGCAAAGGCCTTCACAACCGAGACAAGATGGCCTGCGCCGCCGGCCGATCGCGACGAATCGAAATCCACAAACGAATAGTATTCCGCCAGATGCGGGTACAGAATCGACAGGGCGGCCTTCAAGATAGCTCCGTCGGAGGAGCCCTCGGTGAGGATGATGCGCGGAGCATTCTCGGGGTGACCTGCGGTGAGCTCTTGAATTACCTTTTCGCAAACGGGTTCGTCAGGGCCGTAGTACCCGGCATGGACGAGATCGGTGATGTCTTGGACTACCTGCGTGCTCGCGTCGACGAGTCCGCAGGCCAGGCGGAGAAGGAGACGGACATCACCGCCCAGGTATCCGAATGGATGATCGTAATGCTCGTCCAAGATGTACCTGACTACGGGATCTAGCCCTGGGATATTCGGGTCGTCAAAAGGCGCCTGCCTCCAGCCCCCGAGGAGAACACTGGTTAAACCTTGGGAGTACTCGTCGAAGGTCAGCTTCTTGAGGACCTCGCACTCGGCGGCAACCAAATCGGCAAGCAAATGTGAGTCGCCGTCCTTGGCGCGGCCTTCACACTCCTCCAGTTCCTTCTGCCGCCCTTGCTCAAATTCTTCCCGTGCGCGCGCAGCAGTGAAGCCCATGATGTTCAGGCGGTCGATCACGTTGCGGGTCTCGCATGAGTACTCGATCGCGGTTTCCACTTCGTCGTTCGGTTCCGATTCGCCCCACACCAATGGGTTCCGCTCAGACAGTCGACGCTTGAAGACGCGCCGATCGGTTTCCCGAAAGACTGTCATGACTTCGGGAACGACCGCGCTCTTGGATGAAATGAGAGGGTAACCGGCGACCGTCAACTCAGTGTAGGTACCCATGCGGTGTGAAGAACGTGTTGAGGCCTAACGGGACACAAGCTCAGCCACGGCTCCGAGAGGCGCAAGTCGCGCCTAACTGCGACGCCTCGACATCGCGCGACGCGCCGACGTGCATTAGCGGGACACTCACTGCCGTCGCGCGTGACTCTTTCGAGTTCCAGAAACGCTGTCAGCTTTTCGTCGGCAGTGACGATGAATCTTTTCCCGTCGCTACGATATGTATCTGCTGTGAAGAGCACGCGATCAGCCGAATCAACGTCAGATGAACAGCCCCACGACCAACCGGCTTTGCCGAGGCGGTCGGCAATGATTTCCCAATCTTTCATCTACGTCGAGCGTGGCTCCTCTTAAAAAGAACAGCCTGCGTGAGCTTTATCATTTTTTCGGCGCGAGCGAGGCGACGGTTTTCTCGAAACGCGGGTCCCCGCGGAGCGAGTCCCACTCAGAATCAAGGCGGAGCATTCCATACGACGGCCCGGCTGGAAGTTTGCTGACTATGTCCAACTGTTTTAAGGCAAGATCCTTCTCGCCAGTGAGTGCGTAGATGCGAGCCAGATTAGTGATCAGCAGTACCCCAATCACCGCATTTTTTTCAACCGGAAACATGTCGCAAGCGGTGCGACCCTCCTGGATTGCCTTCTCTTTGTCGCCTAACTCGGCATCGATCAGTGCCAACACGCTCAGCGGTGCCACACTCCCGGGTTGACCGCGGACGGTTTTCTCTGTTTCAGCGCGTGCGGTCGTGAAAGCGGAGTGTGCGCCAGGCGCGTCTTGTCGCAATTTAGCCAATAAGCCTTCATACCAAGCGTGCGGATATTGAAAGAACCTATAAACGTCGCCTTCGCTAGGAATGTTTGCGAGGGCACGGGCCGCCGCGGCAGCGTCGCGTTCTCGAAGAGCGAGTTGGAAAGAAGAGTCTAGAGCCACTTCGGCTGCTGACGACGGACCTTCGGCTTCGATTGCGTTCACCACTGCACGCAGAGGCGCCGTGTTCGCCTCGGCATCGACCGCCATCTGCGGTGGATAGGTTCGGAAGTTGATGCTCTGTGGTTCCAACGCCAGCGCACGATTGAATATCGCGAGCGCCTCTTCGTATCTGCGTAGTGCGTCGTAAGTCTGTCCCAGTTCGCTGATAACGTCCACATTTCGAGGGTCCAGGTCCACTGCGCGTTTAAGATTCTGGATAGCCTCGTCCCAGCGGCCTTGACGCCGGTCGATTAAACCGACGAATTTAAAGATCTGCGCGTTGTTAGGGAGTGCGCGTTGCGCCTTGGCCAGTTCCTCTTGCGCCCGATCGTAGTTGAAGTAGCCCCAATAAAAATGAATCGCTTGCGCGAGATGTGTCTCGCCCGAATCAGGTTGGAGGCGAACTGCCGCTCTTACACTGTTTTCGGCTAACGCCAGCCTCGTCTCAGTGTGATCGTAGTTAAAATTGTATATATCATCGTGCACATAGACGAGCAGACAATGAGCGAGGAGAAATGCTGGGTCGTGCGCTACCGCCTGGTCGAGGAGCTGCACCGCTTTAAAATCATCTTCCCTCTCGCGAGACGGGTTAACGAGGCTGTCGTAAATGAGTTCTTTTGCTCGCAGGTAGAGATCGTAGGCAACCATGTCAGACGTGGGCCGCTCGTTCATTGCGCTCTTTTCCGTCGGAGAAAGTTTGGCTTGAAGTTGATTAGCGATTTTTTGGGCAATCTCACTCTGGATGGTAAAGATATCGGCTAATTCGCGGTCATATTTTTCGGCCCAGACATGCGTGTCATTGCGGGCATCGATTAACTGCGCGCTTACTCGGACACGGTTCGCGGAGCGTTGCACGCTCCCTTCCAGCACGTGCGCCACCTTTAGCGCCTGCGCAATTTCCGGGAGGTTGCGTGTCGATCCGCCTTTGTACTGCATCACGCTAGTGCGGCTGATGACTTTAAGGTCAGCAATTTTGGCAAGATCAGTCAGAATCTCGTCCTGCACACCATCGGCAAAGAACGCGAAGGCTTTGTCCTCACTAAGGTTTTCGAATGGGAGAACGGCGATGCTTTTCTCCAGAGATGAAGAAACTGCCGGCGAAACATTGGGATGAAGGCGTTGGAAAAGTAGGATCCCAATGACGAGCAGCAGGACGGCGATGATAAAAAAATCAAGTTTGCGACCGGTCTTGCGGGTAAGCGTTGGGCTAAGATCGACATCTTCTGCGCGCTTGATTCCTTCTGGCGTTAGTTCAAACGCCCAGGCAAGAATCACCGCCACGGGAAATCCGATAACGAGCAGCAACACCACAAGACGCACAGCCCAATTCGGAATTTCGAAGAACGGAAAAATCTGACTCGCGACCTGCATCAGCAGCCACGCCACCACGCCGTAAGCAATCGCAACTTTGTAAACATTGCGCCGCTTCAGTTCGGCGAAAAAGTTCTTCACGTTCACGGTTGCAGCCCGATCCGTCGGACGAGGTCGGCGTAGCGCGGGTCGCTGCGGAGGGACTCGAAGGGTGGTATCCATCTGATCCTGGCCAACAGCCCACTGCGAGCCTGAAAATCCTTTTCCAGCCAGGCAAAAGCTTGATCCTTCTCTCCCAGACCTGCGTACACTGCGGCGAGGTCTTGGCCGATCGCTTCGTGCTTTTCATATTTCCCTTCAAGCTCTCTGAGTACGGCGAGCGCTTCGGCACGCCCTCCCGAAATCGCGTAGCCGTATCCGAGATCGCGAAGAGGCTCTCTCCCAGACAACTCAACTGCTTTCTCAAGCTCGGCAATGGCTTCTGAGTGACGTCCTTGTTTTAGATATGCCAAACCTAAATATTCATGTGCCCTCGGAAAATTCGGATCGAGGTCGATGACTCTCTTGCCTTGTGCGATTGAGGAATTCACGTCGCCCTCCACGAAATAAGCGTACGTGAGGGTAGTACCGATAACGAGCGAAAGAGGATCAAGCTCATGCGCACGTTTGATCTCTGCCATTGCCTCGTCAATTCGCCCCAAATCAAGGAGATAAAGGTAGTACCAGTGGTGTGCTGTTGGATAATTCGGATTTAGCTTTATCGCCCGCTTGAACTCTTCTTCAGCTTGTTCCCATTGCCACAGATTACTATAGACGTACGCTAATGATGTGTGCGCTTCTGCCAGCGAACTGTCGAACTGGAGAGCACGCTGCGCGAAGGCTTTGGCTTTCGGATAAGTCTCGCTGGCGGGAGTGCCAACGTAATCTTCCAGTAACAAGTAACAGTCGGCGAGTCCAACATAAGCGAGCGCGTAGTTCGGGTCTTTGTCGGCTGCCTGTTGGAACTGATCGATCGCCTTCTTGAGATTCTCCGCAGTCCTCTTCTCCCAGTAATAACGACCTTTCAGATAGAACTGGTAGGCTTCTGGATTTGTTGTATCGCGTTTAACAAGGCGCTGCTGCTGTTCGCCCGTTAGCCTCAACCTTAGCTTCTCCGTGACCTCTCGCGCGATTGTTTGCTTTACCAAAAGCACGTCCGAAAGTTTGCGCTCATACTCCTCGCCCCAAAGCTGTGCGCCGGTGGTAGCATCCACCAGATCTACCTGGACGTTGAGTCTCTCTCCCGTCTGACGCACCAGTCCCATCAGGACTGCTCGGACCTTCAGCTCGCGCCCCACCACCTGTGGGTCGACCGGCTTGCCTTTGTAACGGAAGGCCGTGCTGCGAGCGATCACCTTTAACTGCTGCAGCTCCGTCAAACTGTTGATCAGGGCCTCGGAGATGCCGTCCGAGAGATATTCCGTCTCGGGGTTGCCGCTCGCATTTTCAAACGGAAGCACAGCAATCGATTTTTCGGGAATGGCACTGGCCCATTGCGTGCCCGCGTTAGACGGCTCGCTTTGTTTGCTTACAGCGGTGTAGCGGCCGAGGAAAAACACGCCCACCGAGATCACCCCGGCGATGATGACCACATAAATCCACGCGCGACTACGCGCCGATTTTTTCGGCAATTCGTCCGCAAACTCCGTTCGCTTCAGTCCTTCCGGCGTTAGCTCAAACGCCCACGCGATCACAAGGGCAATGGGAAAACCAATTACAATCAGCATTATCACCAGTCGAATTGCCCAGTTTGGAATCTCGAGGAACGGAAAGACCTGCGTCGCTATCTGCATCAGCAGCCATGCGACGACTGCGTAGGCGATCGCAACCTTGTAAACGTTGCGCCGCTTCAGCTCAGCGAAGAAGTTCTTCGGGTTCACGGCGACTCTTTATTTGCTGGACAATTTCGGAATCACGCTGCCAGCTTTATCGTAAACGCGAATCACGGCTGTGAGCGGCTGAAAAACTTGGCGTAACCGATTGCACTGCTAATTGCATTCGGCTCTAAATGCGATCGTGATTCCGCGGAGATATTCACCCGGTCCTTCCGCTCGTAAACTCTAACACGTGCGCCGATGCGCGACCACCCAAAATCCTCGAGCGTGCTTTTAGGAGGACATCGCTTGGAACGCTAAGGACTTGGCGCTTTCGGGCAAATTCGGACACTCCTGCAACCGGCAAAACAGTTCCAATGGTTTCCCGAGCAAGAGGGGTTTTGTGCTTCGGCGCTTTTGGGGTTTCACGGATTGCATTGGCAAGCGCCCGACGGCTTGCCATTCTGTAGCCTTTTAACTGAAATTGCTGCGATGGGGCGAGGAATAGATTGCAAAAATGGAAATGTTGGCTCAATGGAGGCAACATGAAAACAAGAACGATTGTATTGACTCTGGCGCTATGCTTTGTAGCAGCGGCAGGATGTTTCGCCGGCAACGCAGAGATGGGCACCTGGAAGCTGAACGAGGCCAAATCGAAGCTCGATCCTGCGGGGCCGAAGAACCACACAGTTGTCTATGAGGCCGCCGGTGACAACGTAAAAGTCACGGTGGATGGCACCGGCCCGGACGGCAAGCCCAAGCACGAGGAGTGGACGGGCAAGTTCGACGGAAAAGACTACCCCGTCACCGGCGATCCGAATTCAGACGCGCGGTCGTACAAGAAGATTGGTGCCCGCACGCTG
>WNFX01004732.1_pt1 | contig 18096 bp, 13 predicted proteins | sample 5400111 | NCBI WGS metagenome assembly WNFX01 (sample SAMN13153363, study PRJNA577476) | soil metagenome | isolation source: 40 cm soil or saprolite under grassland replicate 1 | place: USA:California | collected 2016-06-15 | reverse complement strand
GGCCGCCCGGGTGTTCACCGGGTTCGACGGGCTGGGGGTCGGGCTGCCGCAGCTGCTGCTGGCGCTGGTCGCCTTCATCGCCGCGGTGTTGGTGTCGACTGAGATGCTGGTCCGCACCGTGCTGGTCCGGCTGGCGGTCGCGCTGGCCCCGATCTCGTTCGCTGGGATGATCTGGGCGCCGGCCCGCCCGGCCGCCCGCAAGGCCGTCGAGCTGACCATCGCCGGGGTGCTGGCCAAGTTCGCGATCTACCTGGCGCTGAAGGTCGGGCTGGACCTGACCGGGGAGTTCACCGACTCCCCGGTGCCCGGCGGGGCGGCCTGGGGCAGCCTGCTGCTGGGTATCGCGGTGGTCTGCCTGGCCGCGTTCGCCCCCTACATCGTCTGGCGGCTGCTGCCGCACGCCGAGGCGTTCCTGGCCGCCCAAGGCGTCTCCCGGATGCCCGCCCGCGCCGGCCTGCAAGTCCTGCAAACCGCCTACTGGATCGACATGATCCGAACCCGGGCCGGCGGCGGTGGTGGTCGCGCCTGGGCGGCCGGGCCGCCGCCGGCTCCGCGGGCGGGTGGTCCGGGCCCGGCTCGTCGGCCAACCGCTCGGCCGTCCGGCGGTGGTGGCGGAGCAGCTCGGGCCGTGGCACGTGGCGGGGCAGGTAGGGCTGGGCGCGCAGCAACGGCCGGCGGGCTGGGCGCTGCGGTGTCTGCTGGGCAGTCGGCGAGGGCCGGCAAGGACCGGGTCGCGTCCTCGATGGACCGGCCGACCAGGCCGACATCACCGGCTGCCGGCGGTGCGGCCGGCGGTGGGGCGGCGAGCGGGCCGCCGGAGGCGGACTGGGTGCGCCGGCCTCGACGGGCGCCCTGAGCAGCGGCCGGTGGGTGAACTGCATGACCGAGACGGCGCATGTGGTGGGAGGCGCAATGAGCAACGAAACGGTCTACCGGCTGGCTGACCGTCGCCGTGGAACGGCGCTGCTCGGGCTGACGGTGCCGCAGCTGGCGCTGGCCGCTGCTGGAATCGTCGGCGCGGTTCTCATCGCTGCCAATACCCGGTCAGCCGCCGGGGTGCTGGCCGGCCTGGGAATGGTCTTTGGATGCGGCCTGCTGGTGTTCATGCCGGTCGGTGGTCAGCCGAGTTATGAGGCGGCGGCGACGCTGGCCGGATTCCTGTGTCAGCGGGCCGCCGGCCGGCACCGGTGGGCGGCGCCGTTGCCGCTGCTGCGGGGCACTCCGGAAGGCCAGGCAACGGCCCGCCAGGCCACCCCGCTGCCGGCATGCCTGGCGGGGATCGAGCTGCTGGCCGTACCACGCCCGGGATGGGCGGGATCGGATCGCACGCTGGCACCGATCGGACTCGTGCGCGACCGGCACGGCGCGACGTTGACCGTTGTGGTCGGCGTGCGGGGCGACGGGTTCAGCCTGCTGGACCCGTCCGATCAGCACCTGCGGCTGGCCGGCTGGGCGCAGGTGCTCTCCCAGTTCGCCCGCGAGGCCTCGCCTGTAACGCGGCTGGGCTGGTCGCTGTGGTCCGCGCCGGCGGCGCCGGCTGAGCACCTGGACTGGCTGACCGACGTCAGCCGAGGCGGCCGGACCGTGGTCGCCGGGGAAGGGTACCGGCAGCTGCTGGAGGCGACCGGTGTGATCCGATCCGAGCTGCGGGTGTGGCTGACGGTGGATCCGCGCCGGATGCGGGCGAACGGCGTCGGGAGGTCGGCGGCCGCGGTCGCGGCCGCGGAAGCGCTGGTCGACAGGTGCGCGGCGGCGGGTCTGGTCTGCTCGGCGCCGCTGTCGCCGGTGCAGATCGCTGAGGCGATGCGGATCCAGGCCGATCCGTCGGCGATGTCGCCGCTGCACGGGGTGCGCCGGAGCCTGGCCGCCCGCGCCGGCCTGTCTAGCAGTCCGACCGCTGGCAGGTCAGGCCAGCCGAGCGACGCACCGTCGGGCGTGGACATGGTGCACGCCGCGCCGCTCGCGGTGGAGACCTACTGGGACGCGGTACGGGTGGACGGAGCGTGGCACCGAGTGTTCTGGATCGCCCAGTGGCCGTCGCTGGAACTGGCTCCAGGATGGTGGGACCGGCTGCTGCTCGCGCCGACCGGAGCGCGGACGGTGGCTGTGGTGATGGAGCCGGTACCGGCACGGATGTCGCGAAGGAGGATCAACGCCGAGTCGGTGTCCGTACAGGGGCAGGTCCAGCTTCGGGAGCGGCATGCCTTTCGGGTACCGGTTGGCCTGCAGCAGGCGCAGGCAGAGGTGGACCAGCGGGAGTCGGAGCTGCAGGCGGGGTTCCCGGAGTACGGCTACCTGGCGCTGGTCGCGGTCACCGGCGCAGACCGGCAGCAGTTGGACGCCCACTCGCACGCCCTGATGGATTCGGCTGCGCAATGCGGGATCGTCGAGCTCCGGCCGTTGCACGGTCGGCACGATCTCGCCTGGGCCTGCACGCTACCCATCGGCCGAACGCCCGGCCGCCGTCTGCTGGACGGCGGGCCATGATCGCGGCCGAGGCCTCGTCGGATCCGGCCGGCAATCCGCTGCCGGTGCTGCCGTGGGGCGCGCGAAGGCTCAGCCTGCCGCGCCAGGTTGGGACAACCGCGCATCTGTGCGTCCTGTACCCGTTCGCGGTCGAGGCGGGGCTGGGTGCACACGGGGCGCTGCTGGGGCTGGATCGGCTGGCCGGCGGCGGCGCGTTCTGCTTCGACCTGTTCGAGGCGTACCAGGCCGGGCTGGTGCAGGGGCCCAACATGCTCGTCTGCGGAGCGGGCGCGTACGGCAAGTCCGCGGTGGTGAAGTCCTACCTCTACCGGTCGAGCATTCTCACCCACGGGCGTCGACGCTTCGTCGCGGTGGTCGACCCGAAGGGCGAGTGGGTGCCGCTCGCGCACCTGCTCGGCTGGGCGGTGCTCACCCTGCGGCCCGGCGGTCGGACACGGATAAACCCGCTCGACCCCGGCCCGGCTGGCACCGCCGGCTCCGACGGCGATGTGCCGGCGCACCGGACAGCAGTCGCGGCCACCCTGCTGGCCATCGGGTTGGGCGTGCCGGAGCTGCCGGCCAGCCAGCGGCGCCTGCTCGGCGTGGCCACACGCCACCTCGGTCGGCAAGAGGCGTCGCCGACGCTCGCCGACCTGCAGGCGGTCCTCGCCCATCCCGGCCGCGGGCTGGCCAGCGATCTGGACACCACCGAGGACGAGCTGCTCGACCGGCGGCGGCCACTGCTTGACGCGTGCGCGCTGCTGGTCGAACACGAGCTGCGCGGCATCGCCGACGGCCCGGCCACCGTGGACCTGGACTGGGAACGGCTGCCCGGGCTGGTGTTGGACCTGTCCGCGCTGCTGTCCAACCGCAAGGCGCTGCGGCTGGTGCTGACCGCGGCCGCCGGGTGGCTGCAGTCGGTCATGTACCGGCTGGCCGACCGCTACAAGCTGACGGTCATCGACGAGGGCTGGGCTGCCCTGGACGACCTGGCGATCGTGCGGTTCCTCCAGGATCAGTGGCGGCTTGGCCGGCAGTGGGGCTGCGCCAACATCCTGATCACCCATGCGCTGGCCGACCTCAGCTCACAGACCGACGACCACACCGCCCATGGCAAGATCGCGGAAGGGCTGCTGAACACCACCAGCGTGCGCGTCTACCTGCACCAGCAGCCCGAGCAGGTCGGCAGGCTGCTGGCCGACATGGGCCTCACCGGCACCGAGGCCGCCCTACTCCCCAACCTGGCCCCGCTCCAAGCCCTGTGGAAGATCGGCGCCCACACCGCGCTGGTCGACCACCTGATCGACGACACCGAATGGTCGTTCTGCGACACCGACGCGGCGATGACCGGTCGACCCGTCACGCGTCACTCGCCCGAGAGCGCTCTGTAGGCGTCGACTCCTGCGGCGGGGAGCAGGTCGGGACGGCGACGGCCATCTGCGGCACGGTCTCCGTAGTCGCTCGTGACGGCTGACCCAGCCCTCCCGATGATGATCTTGTTTGGGGCATGAGCTGGAGCTCCGTACGGTTGTCTGCGGCCGGCAGCTCATCCTTGAAGGGTGATCGCTGGCGGGACGGTGCGGCCGGCGACGGCGGGCGTCATTTCATCCGTCGGTTCGCGAGCAACCGCGGTCGAGGTGAGTCCGGTCGTCTCACCGGTGGGGAGGGCGAGGACGCTCCCGGCGGAGCCTGCGAGGGTGGCGAGGCTCCCGGTGAGGTGGCTGCTGAGGTGCTCCGGGTCGGCTTGCCAGCACGCGTTGAGGTCCTGGTGCGGGGCTGGTGGTGCGACGCGGGCAGCGGCTGCGCCGGCGTGGGCGAGGTGAGCAGCGAGCCGAGTTGCCGCGACGGCGCCGGGCTGGTCGGTGTCGAACGCGACCAGGTAGAGGCCGGCCGGGTGTTCGTCGAGCAGCCGACGGGCGAGGGTGGCGGCGGTGTGAGCGCCGGCGTGGGAGACGCCGAGGACGGCGACCGCGGGCAGTCCAACGTGGACGACGGACAGGGCGTCGGGGAAGCCTTCGCAGACGACGACCACGCTGGCGCTGACCGGCTGGGGGAGCCGTATGGCGGCCAGGCGTGGGTTGGTGGCGAGGCTGCTGTCGGGTTGATCGTACTTGCGGACACCGGCAGTGCGCGGGTCGAGGTAGCGGAGCTGGTAGTAGATGGCCTGGCCGGTCGGATGGAGGGCGGGGTAGACGATGCCGGGGCCGCGGCAGGGCAGGCCTTTCGGCCGGGGGAGGTGGCGCGGCCCGGGGTCGAAGCCGATCCGGTTGGCGCGCAGGATGGGGTCGGTGAGCCCTCGGGCGTGCAGGTGACGACGGGCGCCGTGGCCGACGGGCCGGAATCGGATCGGCGGCGTGCATGCCGAGCTCGGAGGCCAGCTGCCGCAGCGCATCGCCGGCACGCAGACGGCTGGTGATCATGACGAGGTCGATAGCGGTGCCGCCCTCGCCGCAGGAGTGGCACTTCCAGCGGGGGTGGCCGCAGCGGCCGCGGTAGATGCTCATGCTGGGGTGCCGGTCGGGGTGGTCGGGGTTGGGGCAGTGCCATTTGGTGCCGTGGCCCCGGCCGACCGGTTCTCCGCAGACTTCGGTGGCCAATCTGGCTAGGTCGGTCCGTGCGAGGACTTCGTCGCGGTCTATGCGCCACATCGGCCTCCTCCCGGCGCTCGGCAGGCTGTGCCGCCCGGGTTGTGTGAACAGTCGGGGGCGGATCGGAACCCTCGCGGCCGGCGGACTTCGCGCTCTGACCCGGGTGCCCGGCGGCGCGGCCTGTCGGGGTTCTGGACCCTCACCGTTGCCGGGTGGGACGCGCGTCGTGCTCGGGTGGCACCGCGGATGGGGCTCGGGTGGCGTGCCGGGTGAGGTGAGGCCGAGCCCCACCGGAACCGCGTGCCAGAAAGCCGTCGGTGGTGGCGCTGGCGGTGGCATCGGCGGTGAGGTCGCCGCTGACGCTGCCGGACATGACAGCGAGCGAACCAAGGGCGTCCGGTGTAGACGCCGGCGCAGATGTCAACCGGGTTGGAGAACCGCGGACGCTGGCGCTGGGCCGGTGGCTGGCGGACTGGCGCTACTGGCGGGGTACGCCGGCCGCCTCGGCCGGCTTGGACCGCTGGCGTCGACGGCATCCGTGCCTGGCCGGTTTTGCCTCCCTGGAGGAGCTGCTGGACGGCTGCGGTTGGGACCCGGGGGTGCCGCAGCACGTCGCGGATGCGCGGCTGGCAGCTCTGGTGGGCGAGGCGAGCGCGGGTGACTCCGCCGCCGTTCGGGTTGTCCTGGAGCGGGTGCTGCCCGGGCTGGTGCATCGGGCGGCCCGGCGCGCGCGGCGGGACGGCCGGCCGTTCGGTGAGCTGCTCGGCGAGCTGGTCGCGGTTGCCTGGTTGGTAATCGCCGAGTACCCGCTGGCCCGGCGGCCGGTGAAGATCGCGGCGAACATCATCCGGGACACGGAGTACCGGCTGTTCGGGTACGTGCCGGCCACCGTACGGAGCTCCCGACCGGCCGCACCCGACACGCTGCCGTTGTCCGCGGCCGGGCCCGACGGCCGCCCGGTCGACGGCCCGACGCCGGCGGCGGTCGAGGTACTCGAGCTGCTTGCCGACGCGGTGCGCGCCGGGTTCCCGCACGCCGACGCCGTGCTACTGGCGGAGCTGTGCGTGGCCGGGGTGAGCCCGTCGGTGCTGGCCACCCGCGACGGCGTAACCGCGCGCGCGGTGCGAATCCGCCGCCGGGTCGCGCTGACCCGGCTCTGCGCGCACGTGGCCAGGCCGATGCCCGGCAGCGGGCCAGAGGCGACGGCGTGACCAGCGACGACGGCCGCGGCACCCAACGTGTGCTGCTGTCCGTGGCTGGCGTCCTGGCTGCGGCAGCGGTCGTGGTGTGGGCGGGTGCGCAGCTGGCGGCGCTGCTGTTCGGCGCGCACCGGACCGCCGGCGCTGGGTTCCCCACCGCGGTGGCCGCGCTGCCTCGGCTGCTGCTGTCCCCGGCCCATCCGCGCTCGGCCTGGCCGCCGGCGGTCGCCGCCCGGCTTCCCGGACCGGCCGGCTACTGGGCCGCCACGGCCGCGCCGATGGTGGCGGCGCTGATGGCGGCTGGCCTGCTGGCCGTGTCCGGGCGCGGCGCACGGGTTCAGCCGCGTCGGCGGCTTGGCGTGGACCCGGAGGGCCGGCTCGCCAGCCTCCGGCAGCTCGCACCGCTGTGGGTGTCCGCGGCCGTGCCAGGCCGGCTCGTGCTCGGCCGGGTCGGGCATCGGCTGGTGGCCACCGAGGACCGCACCCGGCCGCTGGATCCGGCGGTGCCGTGGTGGATGCGGCCGGCGGCCGCGCGCCGGCGGGGACCACGCGGCGCTGTGGTCGTGGTGGGCCCGTCGCAGTGCGGGAAGACAGCGGCGTTGGCCGTCCCGGCGATCCTGGAGTGGGCCGGCCCGGTGGTCGCCCTCTCGGTGAAGAGCGACCTGATGGCCGCGACCATCGCCCGCCGCCGGCGGCTGGGCAGCGTGCGGGTGTTCGACCCGGCCGACGTGACCGGCGAAGCGTCGACCTCATGGTCGCCGCTGCGGGAGGCGCAAACCCTCGGCGGGGCCCGGCGGGCGGCCCGGTCGATCGGGAATGCCACCGACTGGACCGGCCGGTCCGGCGAGATGGGCTTCTGGGTGGCCGCAGCCGAGGACCTGCTGGCGGTGCTGTTCTGGACCGCGGCCCGAGCCGGACTGGGGATCGGCGCCTCGGTCGCCTGGGTGACCGGAATGGACCAGCAGGGGCCACGCGAGCTTCTGCTTCGGCTGGCCGCCGGCAGCGACCCGGCTGGCGAGGGCCGGCAGGTGCTGGGCATGTTCGACGCGGTCTGGCGGTCGGACTTCCGCCAGGTCTCCTCGATCTACCTGACCGCCCGGCAGATGATCCGGCCCTGGCAGGAGCCGGCGGTGCAGCACACCGCCGGCGAGGCGCGGGTCGACCTGGCCTGGCTGCTCGACCCCGGCCCAGCCGGTCACGGCGTCAACACCCTGTACCTGTGCGCCGACCTGGACGAGGCCGAACGGCTCGCCCCGGTCCTCGGCGGCCTCGTCGATGACCTGTTCAAGCAGGCCTACGCCGCAACCGGCAAGGACAACGTGGCGCTCGACCCGGCGCTGCTGCTAGTGATCGACGAGGCCGGCAACTGGCCGATGCGTAACCTGCCCGGCCGGATCTCCACCTGCGCCGGGATCGGCGTGCAGCTGCTGCTGGTCTTCCAGTCCAAGGCGCAGATCGACGCCGCCTACGGCCCGCGCGCGGACATCGTGCTCGCCAACGCGGTCAGCAAAGTGTTCTTCGCCGGGTTGTCCGACGAGTCGACGCTGCGGTACGCGACCACGCTGCTCGGCCCGGAGCACGTCGTGCAGCGGTCCACCTCCACCGACCTGCCGGGGCTGCTGGCCGGGCCGGCCATGGGGCGGCGCACCGTGTCCGAGGCCCCCACCCGGGTGGACCTGCTGCCAGCCGCGCAGCTACGGCAGGTGGCTCCGGGGCAGGCGCTTCTGGTGCACAACACGCTGCCGCCTGCGCATCTGCACGGCCGTTACTGGTACCTCGACCCCGACCTGTACGCGTTGGCCACCGGCGAGCGGGTCGGCCGCCGGCGACTCGCCCGCCGGGCCGCAGCCCGGACCTCTGTGGACCCGAGCCCGCAGTGAGCCGCACCGGCCTGCCAGCCGCCGACCGGGAACGCCGGCTGGCCGAGGCGCACAACCTGCTCGTCACCGCGGTGGGACGGCTGGCCAGCACCCAGGACTGGCTCACGATGCTGGACGTTTCCAGCCGGCTGCCCAACTACAGCGCCAACAACTGCCTGCTGCTGATGGTGCAGGGCGCCGAAGGCATGGTGATGGGCTACCATGCCTGGCGGCGCGTCCCGGCCCGAGGCGGCGGCTACTGCCAGGTCCGCCGCGGTGCGAAGGGTCTGGCCATCCTCGCCCCGGTCACCCGGACCGTCGGCGGCCAGGCCACCCCGGAACCCGGCGGCATCGCCGGGCGAGGCGACGAGCCCGACGGTGCGGCGCCGAAGGTTCGGCGGCTGGTCGGGTTCCGGGTCGCGCATGTCTTCGACCAACGTGCGCTGGTGTCCCCGCCCGAGCTGCCCGACGTACGTCCTCGCATGCTGCAGGGTCAGTCACCCGCTCAGCTGTGGAAGGCGCTGGCCGGCGAGGTGGCCACCGCCGGCTACCGCCTCCACGACGACCTACGGATCGCCCCAGCCAACGGCCAGACCCACTTCGCGGACCGGACCGTCGCCGTGCGGCCGGACCTACCTGCAGCCCAACGCGTGAAGACCCTGGCCCACGAGCTGGCCCACGTTCTGCTGCATCAGCCTGACACGCTCCCGAAACAGATCAGCCGTGCGGTCGCTGAGGTCGAGGCCGAATCCGTGGCCTACCTTGTGGTCGGCGAACTCGGCCTCGACTCGACCGCCTACACGTTCCCGTACATCACCGACTGGTCCACCGGCGACACCGACCTCGTCCTGGCAACCACGAACCGGGCGATCGCCGGCGCCCGTCAGATACTCGACCAGCTCAGCCGCACCCTGACCCTGCCTGTCCCATCGGCCGATGTGACCGAGTTGCCGCCCGCGCCCACACCCCTTGTCGGCGCCGGGCCAGCGCTGTCCATCCTGGACGAAGCCCCACAGAGCGCTGGTCGGGTGCGCATCGACAGCCGGTCCGGGCACTGGGAGCTGGGCTGGGACCCGCCTCTAGGAACGTTCTTCGGCCGACACAACGCCGCGGGCGGTGCGCCGGACACCGAGCCGCAGACCAGGTTCGGCACTTATGCCGGCGCCGTTGCGACACTCGGTGAGCTCGAGCAGCACCTCGGATTCGCGCTCCCCGGCGCTGTCCGCGAACACCTGGCAGCCGGCCAGCAGGCACACCCGGCTCGGCGCTTACGCGCGTTCACCTTCCTGGACACCGACGACAGGTCCCGCGACTGGTCAGCGCAGACCCAGCCCGCACCCGACAGCCCAGTGCACATCCCCGGCCGGCCCGAGGGCACCTACCAGCGGGCGATTCGCGCCGAGCCCCCGCTGCGGGCCTGGGAGGAGGACGGCTACCGGGTTGAGATCCTCGCCGCGACGCCGTTCGACGACCCGGACACCGGAGGCGTCAGGCAGACGGTCGACTACCGGCTCAGTCACAACGGCCGGATGATCTTCTCCGGTGACGACATCGAATGCCCAGGCCACGTCGATCCCGCCAGCGACGAGGCAGTCCGCGCCGTCGCAGAACTGCTCACCCTCTCCACCAGCGAGCCGACCAACCCGGTCCACCGGGCCTTCCTGGACAACCACGCCGAACTCCTGACCGCCTACCTGCAGCCACCGGACCCGCCCTACCCGGAAGGCACCCGCGTCGTGCGGGACGAGCGAGGCCGGGCGACGACCGGGACGATCACCGAACCGGTCACCAGCCCGGACGGTGAGCTGATCGCCTATGCGTGGCGACCGGACCACGCCGACCTGCCCGGCCACCCCTGGCAGCACCAGCCGTGGCAGGCCGTCCTGATCCCACCCGGCCAGCTCAGGCCCACTCTGGCCGCACCCGACCTCGGCGTCACCGGCTGGACTCCGGACACCCCCCTCGCCCACGGCGCCACCGTCACGGTCGGCGCTGACCAGGCCGGCAGCCGGATGACCGGGCGGGTGGTGCGGGCCTTCGCCGACCCCGGCGGGCTGAGCTACCAGGTCCAACCCGACGACCCCATCGAACCGCCCGTGCGGGCATCGGCCGCGGACATCGACCCCGTCGCAGGCACCGCCTGGCCCAGCATCGGTCACCTCACCGCCGCCCGGGCCAAGGCCGGCGTACCACTGCAGCCGGGCGAAGTCCTCACCGCCGGCTCGCACTGCGCGTGGGTGATCGCCGGGCCGGCCGGCCCCACCCTGGTCGACACCCCACCGAGCGCGGTGATCGACGCGCCGGCCCACACGCCGGCCGCCCTCGACCTGGGCTCCGCAGTGTGATCGGACACGACCCGGCCTGCGGCCCGGCCAGGCGGTGAGGCCGGTGGGCTGGCGGTGGCGGGATCCGGACCTGGGCCGTGACCGGACCACCAGGGCTCTCGGCCGGCGGGACTGGAACTGGTTCACCCCGTACGCCGGCGGCACCGGCGCCGCCGCCGCCGACGTCGAACCCGCCCAGCCGCCATGGGCGGCCCATCCGGTCACGCCGCACGACAAGAACGACCGAACGCTGGGCATCCCACTGCGGCACATCAGCATGTGGCCGGACCTGCCCGTCGGCCTCGACCACAACTCCGCCCACCGCGACCGGCTCGCCGCCGTCCTGGACGACCTCCGGCACGCAGCCACGCCTCGACCGCCGCCGGCCGTCGACCCGGACATGCTCGCTGCCGCTCTGGCCGAACTCGCCCCGCAGGTCCATCGCCGTGCACTGGCCGCGCACAGCCACCCGATCATCACTACGGCTCACCGGCACCGGCTGGAGCCGGCCGTACTGCACGAACTCGCGTGCGGCGTCGGCCAGATGGTCGCCCAGACGACCCACCGCGCCGGGCGCGCCGAACTCGGTGAACCCGCCCTCAACGCGCTGCTCGGCGCCGACCTGCGGGTCGCCGCGGAGCTGCACCTTGCCCGAGCCAGGCTCGCTCACGCCGCCACGCTGTCCGACCCCGACCTCCCCCGGCTGTGGATCCTCGCCAACGCCCTGACCCACGCCGTCCCCGCCGACGTCATCCGCGCCGTGCCGGCCCGCTCGCACGGACCCATCGCGCAGCTCCGCCCATACCATGACGACCTGGTCGGGTGGGCGGGCATCCGTACCGCCGTCGCCCACCTGGACGCCACCGTCCAGGCCGTCCACACCGGACACACCTGGCTGGCCGGCGCCACCGACACCCCCACCAACCGGCTACTTGCCCTCGGCCTGCTCGATCTCACCCATCCGTCGGCGGCCACCCGGCTGGCCGTCAGACCCGCTGCGGTCGGCCTCGACGCCATCCGCGGCACGCTGCGGGGCGCGCCGCCCCCGCAGACCCTCGCCGACCTCTCCGACCCCGCGCTCAAGGCAGTCTGCGACCGCAACGGCTGGCTGCACGGCACCGCCGACGAACGCACCAGCCGGGAACTCGTCGAACGCCGCACCCCAACCGGTCCCGACGCTCGCTCCCGGCTCGCCAGCGCGAACCCCACCACCGTCCCCGGCATGACCACCACGGCACCCACCGACCCCGAACTCGACCGGGCGACCTGGCGCGATACCCCACCCACCGCGGACGCCGTCCACCGCCGGCAACTGCTCAACGCCGCCGGCCGCGAAGCCCTGCACCGCTTCGCCGACCACGACATCCACCCCCATGCCACCCGGGCTGCCGCGCTGGCCGCCCGCTACCCCGACCGCATCGCCCGCCGCGCAGCTTGCCGTGCCGGGCGAGGTCCCACCGGCACCCGGTCCGGACCTGCCCGCGCAGATCGCGCTCGATCTCGGCCTGTAACCCACGATCCTCTTCCGTCGGCCTTGGCGATGGGAGGATCGGCATCTGGAGGAGCTGAGCAAAGGAGGCGCCAGAATCCGGCAACAGGGTGTCATCTTTGGGAGATCCTGCCGCTACGGAGACAATCCCAGTCCAGCGCAGATCTACGAATGGGTTCCCCAAGGTGGTGACAGGCAATACCTGAGGCGGTAGGACGGGCACCCAGAGCCACCCGGCTAGTACTCTGTCCACGAACGTTGGGGGTGTCGTGACACGCCGACCGCGTTCTTTGATCTTGTGGGATGGGCGGCCAGCCTCACCGGATGGCTGATCAAGTTCGGGTGGGTCGGCTGACCGACGCGGAGGGGCAGCGGCTGCTGCGGATCACGTTGGCCTCACATTCCTGCGTGCGCGTCCACGACAGCCCCGCACCCGGCCTGACGGGGAACCTGCCCCGATCGTCTGGTGCTCGTCATGGGTTGACCAGCGCTCGTGCTGCTCGTCGCCGTCGAGGCGGGCATGTTGCCTTGAGCGATCCCTGGCGATCTCGACGGGAGATCTTCCGGTGCGGGCCACGCCCAGTCCCTTCGTGGGCCCCCTCGGAGCCTCGAGGCCCCGGCGAAGCTTTCAGGCCGGTCTCCCAGGCCGGCTGACCGAAAGATCCTGCCGTGAAGATCGCCAGCGATCGCTCAATGCAACGGTGCCTACGAACCCGGCAACCGTCTGGCCCATGCCCCGAGCCCGACGCCCTCGCGCACAGCGCAAATTCCTGGCAGACAAACACGGCAACGACCACGGCCCGGTGCTGCGGTCCACTGTCAACTGCCACCCAGCCATGCGGCCGCCAGACGGACCAGCAGGACTGCCGAACCACGCCCCGCCGCCTCATCGCACGCCGCGACTACGGCGATCCGACGTGGTGTCGACGACGCGCGAAAACTTTCGGGCGTCGTTGACAGGTGTCCGAAGGTTGGTAGAACCGCTGGATCGCGCCAGTGTCCCGCTGCTCACTCGGCAGCACGTCGATGACCTGTCCGAACTGATCGATCGCGCGGACCAGGTACCGTCACCGCCCGGCCTGTGGGTGCCGAGAACGTCGTCCGACCTACGCACCTGCGGATACGTGTGTTCCTTGATCAGGCCACCGAGCCGGCTGCGGCGACGAACGTGAGCTCGTCGGCGGGCGGAGGTGCTGGGGTTGGCCGAGGGAGCGGCCCGTCCGAGCCAGCGGTGCGGCCGGTGGGTGTTGTAATGATCAACGAAGATGGTCAGGATCCTTCGAGCTGCCGACGGTTGACGATCAGGATCCGGTCCAGCAACTCGCGGCGTAGCACGTGCCCACCGAGGTGCTGACCGGCATCGCGGACCAAGTAAGCGGACTGCTCTGGCACAGGACCGAGGAGGGGAGCGGGGGCCGATGGGGAGGACATCCGGGAGGGGTGCTCGCGCCGACCGGCTGACGCCAGCCCTGCGGCGTCGCGTCGCCGCGTACGTGTGCTCAACACGCCGGCAAGGCGACGGTTCGACCGGACGACTCCACGACGCCCAATACCTCCGCAATGACAGTCTCTTGTCACTGAAGACATACTTCGGCACCTAAAGGACATCATGGGATAGTTACCGACAGTATGAACCATCCGGCGCGCCCTACCGAGCTGTGACTCTCCGAAGTTCTCGGGAGATCCTGTAGTTGGCCTACATGTAGATCCAGCGAGCCTACTACCGTACTGACGAGGGGATCTCTAGCATGGCTTCGAACATAGGTTCGAACGTGGGGGCCAGGATGAGCAACCGGGCCGGGGAGCAGGCCGCCGTGCTTGCTCTCAGTCAGGTGTCGCCCCGCGAGTGGTATCGCACTGCCGCTGTGATCTACGAGGCAGGCAGCGCCGTCTCGCTGCTTAATCGCGAGGCTCGGCTACTGGCGGAAGCACACCAGCGGTACGCCGAGGAACTACTCGGGCGAGTTACCCCGGAGGACCTGACTGCCGCAGAATCCCTGATCGACCGTGTCACTGCCCAGGGCGTCACCCTTCACACAGTGCTTGATCCCGGATACCCCTCTAACCTTCAGTTGATCTACAACCGGCCGCCATTCATCTGGGTACGAGGAGAGCTAAGGGCGGAGGACTTTAGAGCCATCGCGATCGTGGGAACGCGGCAGGCCTCTCCCGAGGGACTTAAGAGGGCAACGCGGCTAGCCCGGGATCTCTCCAGGGAGGGGGTAACCGTTCTCTCTGGCCTGGCCAGGGGCATTGACACCGCTGCCCATAGGGCCGCGCTCAACGTCAAGGATGGCAGAACCGTCGCGGTCGTAGGACATGGCGCGCTCGTTCCGGTCTACCCGAAAGAGAATCGGTCCTTGGCCGAGCAAATCCGTGAGCGTGGAGCCTTGGTGTCGCAGTTCTGGCCCGACGCGCCGCCTCGGCCAGCCAACTTCCTCATGCGCAATGTCGTTATGAGCGGTATGGCGATGGGAACGGTGGTAGTCGAGGCATCGGCGACGAGTGGGGCCAAGAACCAGGCGCGCCTCGCCTTGGAGCATGGCAAGAGACTCTTCCTGCTTGAGTCACTTGTGAACACTCAAGAGTGGGCACAGCGGTATGCGGCACGGCCTGGAGTGTCTGTCGTCAGGGACCTCAACGACGTGTTGGATGTACTGGTCGAGCTAGCGTCGGCCCCGGAGCAGCTAGTGCTCCAGTTGTAGCCGCCTGAAGAAGATGACGACCCCCGTTGAGCTTTACACAGACCCATACATCGCCATTTACAGGCGAGTCCCGCCTGTCCGGGTCGGGGTGTGCAGCCTTTGCCACACCGGGACCGGGGGTCCTGGATATGCTACGTGCAACAGCTGTGACCTCACCACGCGTCAGGTAACCTATCCGGTGCGCCACATACTCCCAATCTCCCTCTACGAGGTGCCCGACCAGTACTGGAACGTACTCCGCTACTATAAGGACGATCCGAGACCAGAGGTGAGAGAACAACAAGGCACTGTCCTTGCTGCCACTATTGCGCGCTTTACCGCTCGTCACTGGCCGTGCATCTCCCGGATGATGGGGGGTGAGCCCACAGTTGTGACGACCGTGCCTAGCCCTGGCTTTTCACCCTGTGTGGTCGCCTGACCGGCGCGCCGACGCGAGAAGTGCCCCTGACCTGGGACGATGGGATTGTCGAAGATCACATCGGGCCAGGAGCGAGGAGCACTTCCGTGGTGAACGTTACCGGCTGGTCGCGGGGTTTGGAAGTCACCGCCGACGGTGAGGGCGTGGTCTCGCACGCCGGGCTGGCGGTGCTGCGGCTGCTGGCGGACAGGTCGGGGCTGACCGCGGGCCTGTCGGGGGCGTTGGCGAGTCCGCGGCTGCTGCTGCACGACCGCGGCCGGGTGTTGACCGACCTGTCCTGCGCGATCGCCGACGGCGCACGGGTGATCAGTGACTTCCGGGCGATGACTGACCAGCAGGAGCTGTTCGGGCCGGTCGCCTCGGTGCCCACCGCCTGGCGGACGCTGGATGAGATCGCCGAGAGCGGCAAGCCGGCGCGGGAGAGGATCGCCGCGGCGGTCGACATGGCCCGGCGGTGGGCTTGGACGCGGATCGAGGCCCGCCACGGCGCCATCCCGGGTATCCGGATCGCGGACAAGGTGCTGGAGGGTGTGATCGGCGTCCGGCTGGATGCCACCGTTACTCCGGCGCATTCGGACAAGGAGGGAGCCCAGCCGAACTTCAAAGGGTTCGGCCATCACCCGCTGCTGTCCTATTGCGACAACGTCAACGAGCCGCTGGCCGGGATGATGCGCCCGGGTAGCGCGGGGTCGAACACCGCCAGCGACCACGTCGAACTGCTGGACGCCGCGATCGCCGCGGTGCCACCTAAATACCGGCGGCGGCTGATGGTCACCGTCGACGGGGCCGGGGCCAGCCACGGGCTGGTCACCCGCCTGGACGAGCTCGCGTCCCGGCCCGGCTGCGAGCTGACCTACTCGGTGGGCTGGGAACTGGGCGACCGGGAACGCACCGCGATCGCCCAGGTGCCGGGGTCTGCCTGGCAGATCGCCGTCGACCCGGCCGGCAAGCCACGGCAGCGCCGCGCCGCCGACGCCTGCACCCAACCCGACTGCGCCCACCCGGACTGCTGGGTGGAGCGGGCACACGTCGTGGAGCTGACCGGGCTGCTGCGCGGCCACCCCGACGGCGACAAGCTGGCCGGCTGGCCGGCGGACATGCGGATGTTCACCCGCCGCGAGCACCCGCACCCGGGCGCCCAGCTGTCCCTGTTCGAGCAGGCCGACGGCTGGCGCTACACCCTCTGGGTAACCAACATGGCCCGGGACACGCCCGGATGGCGCGGCCAGAACGCCTACATCGACGCCGCGCACCGGGTCCACGCACGGGTGGAGGACCGCATACGCACCGGCAAGGACACCGGGATCGGGCACTTTCCCTCGCACAGCCTGGCAGTCAATACAGCCTGGCTGACCGCCAGCCTGATGGCGGCCACCCTGCTGTCCTGGCTGGCTCACCTCGGCCTGGACGGCGAGTTGGCCCGCGCTGAGCCCAAGACGCTGCGCTACCGCGTCTTGCACACCGCCGCCCGGCTGGTCCGCGGCGGCCGGCGCCGCCGCCTGAAAGTCTCCGCCACCTGGCCCTGGGCGCAAGCCATCGCCGACGCCTGGGACCGCATCAGCGCTCTCCCGCAGGCGCCCTGACGACCGCCGGCAGCTTCCCACCGGCGCAGGAAGGAAGAACCTCCCCGGGGCACGTGGAGCCCCCGGCCACCGGCCCGCCGCCGGGCTACCGGCATACACAGACCTCGGATCTGCCCTCCCAGAAGCCGATCTCAACGTCCACAGTGCAGCAGCCAGCGCGATCTCAGACTGGCGCCCCCCGGATGAATGATCAGGGCTAGTACAAGCGCAAGGCAAGGGCAACATCCTCTTGCCAGAGCTGTACGTCGCAGCGCGCATCTCCTACCTCTTTACGCAGATGTCCTACAGCGAGGCCCGGGGGTGGTACGCCACCGATGCGCCGCCGATGACGCCTTCCTTGCGACACATGGCGTTCGGGGACACCGCATCCTGCTCGTTGAGGACACGTTCACCACAGGGGCCAGGACTCAGAGCGCGGCGTCCGCTCTTCGCATCGCGGGCGCCTCGGCCGTAGGAGTGGTAGCGGCTGGCCGTGTGATAGATCCGGACTGGAATGATAACTGCCAGGTCGTATGGCAATATGCACGTGCCAGGGCGTTCACCTTCGGGGTGTGCTGCCTATGTGCACAAGGCTGATCGCGTAGACGATTCTCCGAGGCTTTGTCCTCCCGACGCCGTCGCTGGCAGCGCGCCGGCAGAGCGACGCACCTGTCGCGGCGCTGTTGTCGTACCCAACTACTGCTGAGATCGGACTGCGGTGGGAGCGGCTATCGTATACTGATCGGCATGAAGCGCCCGCGTGTTGCTCAGCGACCCTGGATAGGGGTCGCTTGGCGCGGGCTGTTAGCCGCTTGCAGCACCGCAAGCGCGGTAGCCGCAGGTTCTTCCGAAATGCCGACATTCACACAGTTCGTCCCGTTGTATCTGGCCCTCCTCGGCGCCGTCGTCCTGGCGTGTGCAACATCTTCAAAAAAAATCACCGAGGTGGTTGCGCTCGTCGGCGGTTCCCTTTGGCTCCATCTCGTGTTACGTGATCGTCGCAACTGACAACCGCCGACAGTGGCAGGCAAGGAAGCCGCACGCGGCCTTGAGCTAGAGCGATCGTCGTCAGGGGTCCAGCCACGGGCACACCGAGCAGAGCACCGACGCCACGCCGGCCCATCGCCGGCCGGCGGGCTTCCCGCCGTTGCGGCCACCGGAGGGGGCATCAGCCGGATGCTCGCAAGCGCCCTTGATCCAAAGCCGCGCTTTCGCCGCGCGGTTAGCCGAGGCGGCGATGCTGGCCGCCAGAGACAAAGCGTGTGGGTGCCACGCCGGCGTTGGGGCTGTGACCAGCGAAGGTGGAGTGTGGCGTGATCGCGGCTCGTGCTGGTGTGCACCCTCGGTTTCCTGATCGTCCGGCGGCTGTTGGGCCTGGCCGGGCTCGGTCCTGCGCCGGACGCGAAGGAGATCAAGATCGCGGTACTACGCCATCAGTTGGCGGTGCAGCGCCGGCAGATCATCCGGCCGCGGTACAGCCCGGCCG
>WNFX01005760.1_pt1 | contig 18101 bp, 10 predicted proteins | sample 5400111 | NCBI WGS metagenome assembly WNFX01 (sample SAMN13153363, study PRJNA577476) | soil metagenome | isolation source: 40 cm soil or saprolite under grassland replicate 1 | place: USA:California | collected 2016-06-15 | reverse complement strand
GCGAGCGCCACCGCGTAGCCACCGGTGTCGCGTTGCACGCCTTTTGGTTTCCCGGTCGTACCAGAGGTGTAGAGGATGTATGAGGGCTCATTGGACTCCAGCCAGGTTACCGGGATGCTCGCGTTCAAGTGCTGCTGCCGCAGTGAGGCATAGTCCAGATCCCGGTTGGCTGTGAGGGGCATTCCCTTGTCCAAGCCGCGGTTCACGATCACTACATGCTTGGGCGGATGCTCCGACAGGCGCAGTGCCTCGTCCACCAGATGCTTATATGGTACCGGTTTGCCGCCACGCATGCCGGCGTCGGCCGTCACCATCACCTTCGGCTGGGCGTCGTCGATGCGAGTGGCCAGGCTGGGGGAGGCAAACCCGCCGAACACGACCGAATGGATGGCGCCGATGCGCACGGTGGCGAGCATGGCAAAAATGGCCTCCGGGATCATGGGCATGTAGATGAGCACCCGGTCGCCCCGGCCAACGCCCAGGCTTTGCAGTATCGCGGCGAACCGGTTCACCTCTGTATGCAGTTGCTTGAACGTATAGACTTTCTCCTCGTCTATCTCTGTGGAAATGAAGATCAGCGCGTTCTGATCCCCGCGTTCAGCCAGGTGCCGATCCACCGCATTGTAGCAAAGGTTGGTCTCTCCTCCGACGAACCATTTCGTGAACGGCGGCCGGGAATAGTCCAGCACATGCGCAAAGGGTTTGTGCCAGTGAATGAGCTCTGCCTGCTCACCCCAGAAGGCTTCTGGCTGTTCAACGGAGCGACGATGAAACGCTTGATACTTCGTATTCATGACTTTTCCTCCTCGGATATGCGGTTCAGTTGCAAAAAATGTCGCGTCATCCAGTTTCATTGCGCACATTTTTTGCAACTGAACCGATTCGTCTGCCCGCCAACGAACCAGCGGAACGTGGGCGGTGTCCACTCAAACACACGATCCCAGGTGTGGAGCCACGGCAGCTGTTCGGCCGCTTTGCCCCAAATGCTTCCGGATCCTCCCTGGCATCTTCAATCCAACGCTGTACAATCGGACTCACTAGTACACTGAGGCGTAAACAGGTCTATGATAATCGCTCCTGGTGTACGCCCAACTTGGCTGGTGCTTCTCATGGGGTTTATTCAGCCTCAATGTACTAGGTTCATGAATATACCTCCTTGTTTTTTCACTTGGCGTAGAGCACCTGACTTTTTCGTGGTCCCGAGGGGATCCGCTGTATCATGGCCACCCTGGATCTCCTCGGCTCCTCAGCCAGGGAGAAAATAGATATGCTACTCCTTCGTATCCCCTTCTACTGCTAAATCTATAATCCTACTCTCACGATTACATCACATCTGGATGTTCCACCCTCACGAAGACATCACGGCTTCTGGGAACCTCCTCCAAAACAAACGGCTTTCGCGTTCCGATGCTACTATGAGGCCGAAATCTCATCGGGCTGACCACTAGCATATCATATTTTTATTACTCTCCACTTACGACTGCCCCTTTCGTTTCATCTTTCAGTATCCTTTTTGTCGTAATTTCGACCTTTGATAAACTTTGGCTGAATGGGGGAGGTAGATGTGTCTTTTGGGAAGTGTATGTGATTGTTTTGTAATAGAAGGAAAGATTACTGTGATCGATCTGTGATTGTTGTACCCCATACTTGAAAAGAATGGCCAAATCTAATATTGAAAGGAGTCATTGAGTGGTTGTAACACATGTTCCGTAGAGTTTTTAGAATATTCTCACAGTAATGGAAAGGAGGTTCCAGATGGGAACGATTACAGGAGCAGTTATCGTTATCACAGGCGCATCAAGAGGAATTGGACGTGCTATAGCCGAGGAACTAGGACATGAAGGGGCCAGGGTGGTAGTGGACTATACTAGGAGCAAGGAGGCCGCTGAGGACCTGGTAGCCCGGCTCCATGAGAGCGGATCACCTGAGGCAATAGCAGTTCAAGCGGATGTGTCGGATGCGGCACAGGCAGCCAAACTCATCGAAGAGACCATTGCACGGTTTGGCCGGATAGACGCGTTGGTCAATAATGCTGGAATAAACATCGATCGCACGATGAAGAATCTCACCACGGAGGACTGGGATAAGGTCATCCAGGTTGACTTGAACAGCTATTTCTACACGGTGAAAGCAGCGCTACCTTACTTTATGCGGCAGAAGAGCGGCAAAATCATCAACATCAGCTCCATGAATGGCCAGACGGGGAGCGTTGGCCAGGCCAACTATTCAGCCGCCAAAGCTGGCATTGTTGGTTTCACCAAAACGGCAGCCCTGGAGCTGGCTCGCTTCAACGTGACGGTCAACGCTATCTGTCCCGGTTATATAGCAACAGAGATGTACGAGGCGATTCCAGACAAGTTGAAGGAGGCGATTCTGGCTCGGATACCCCTCGGTCGGGCCGGCACACCTCAGGAGGTAGCTCGTGCTGTGCGCTACCTCATCGTAGATGGAGATTATTATACTGGCGAGACTCTCAGCATGAACGGTGGGGTCTACATGCACTGACACTCCCCGCCATAAATGACGGGGGTTCTTGGTTCAACGAAGGAGCTTGCCACTTGAATACTGCTACTCAAGCCGTAGAGGTCCCTTTTCCCCAAGCGTTCGCTTCTCCGAAGAGAAGCCCGTTTCCGAGTGCCCCCCGGTACGGTCTGTTCCTGGCTTCAAGTGATAGGCCATCCGACCGTGAGGTGGGAATGCGCCCTCCGAGGAGGTTCTACGCAGCCTATCACCACTGTGCACACGAACATGTTGATACGCTAGTGCTTTTACCCACGGGAACGCTTTACCGTGGAACCCAGCGAAACACTATTGGGTTGTCAATGTGCACAAGAACTAGAACAAGTATACTACGCTCTAAGCAAAATGTCAAGCGGTTTGGCTTGGGGAGCCAGGGCAATCGCATCTAAATTTTCCATCGCCTTGTGGAGCGCGAGTATACAGTAGAGCTTTGCGGGTCAGCTTGTTGTAATGCAGCTTGCAGAGCTAGTTCCCAAAATTAGATGCGATTGCCCTGCTTGGGGAGCGGACTCTCCGCCTACGGGGGGCGGGCTTTTCATCCCCTGTTTGGAAAGCAGGGGCTTTCAAGCCCGTTCTCTGTAAGGAAAGCCGGGGGTATTTGTGACGACCTTGAGAGGTAGGCAGGCTACGCTTTCATTTAGAAAAGCATGAGTGTTCGCAACAGCGAAGTGGCCAGAACAAAGGTCACCCACCACAAGGAGAGGCGAGGCACTTAGGAGGCACTCAGAAGGAAAGGAACTTTCATCGACAATGAATCAACAACCTGATATTACCAACCCATTCGATCCCATGGCAACATGGCGCGCTGCGCGTGATGCCAGCCTGGAAAGCTGGTCTAAGATGATGATCGAGTTCGTCAATTCCGAGGCCTACAGCCAGGCAACAAGCCAGTGGTTGGATACCTATTTGGCGTACTCACAGCCATTCCAGCGTGCAATAGATACCACCATGACTCAAGTACTGACTGGACTGAATATGCCAATACGCACTGATGTGACGATCCTGGCGGAGCGCCTCACCAACGTAGAGGTGCGCCTGGACGACCTGGATGTCAAGTTAGATGACATCCAGCGCGCCGTACAGGCCTTACCGGCGTCACAACCCGCGGCAGACACCACCGTTGAGACGCGCCTTGACAAGCTGGATGCCAGGTTAGATGACATCCAACGCGCTGTAAAGGTAAAGGCCTTACCGGCATCAAAACGTGCAGCAGACACATCAGCAAAAGCAAAGGAGGTCAAATGATGGCGTTTTCATCTATACCGATGACTCCAACTGAGCTCCAGAGCGAATTACAGCGGATTGAGCAGGAAACCCGCACCTTGGTACGGGTGAGTACCAGCAAGGCTAACGTTGCCCAGACGCCCAAGGAGGTGATCTGGACGCTCAACAAAGCCAAGTTATATCACTACATTCCTGTCGTCCCTGCTGAGAAGAGACACAAGATACCATTGTTTCTCGTGTTCGCACTAATGAACAAACCGTACATCCTCGATCTGCGGCCAGGTAACAGTTTCATAGAGTACATGGTCAAGCAAGGTTACGATGTCTACCTGCTTGACTGGGGAGCACCTGGTCTCGAGGACAAAGATCTGAACTTCGATAATTACGTGCTGGATTACATGCCGCGCGCTCTTCGCAAAGTGAAAGCGATCTCTGGTAGTGACGAGTTTAGCATGCTAGGCTGGTGCATCGGTGCAATTCTCACGACGATCTATGCCGCCTTGCGACCCGACAACGGCCTCAAAAACCTCATCCTGCTGACAGCCCCGCTGGATTTCACCGACAAGAAGGCAGGGGGCTTCGTGCGCTGGGTTAACGATCAAAACTACGATCCCGATAAGATTATTGCTGCCTTCGGCAACATGCCAGGCCAAATGATCGACTACGGAGCTAAGGCGCTCAAGCCCGTCGAGAACTATATCGGTTCATACTTGACTCTGTGGGACAACCTGAGTAACCCTCGTATCGTGGAATCATGGCACGCTATGAATACCTGGGTAACCGATCTCATCGACATGACCGGGGCAACTTATCGCCAGCTCATTGAGGAGCTCTACCAGGAGAACCGACTCATTCAAGGGACGTTGACCATTCGTGGCGAACGGGTAGATCTGAGTCGTATACGGGCGAACCTGCTGAATGTCATCGCCCTCACCGATCATATCTCGCCGCCCTGCCAATCTGAGAGCATTATGACGAAGGTTAGCAGCGAGGATCAGCTCTTGATGAAAGTCAAAGGTGGCCATATCGGCATGATGGCGGGAAGCGGTGCGCTGAAGTACACATGGCCGCATATCGAAGAGTGGCTCGGGGCACGTTCTGATTGACGCTCGTCACCTTCTAAGCGATGCAGAGCTGAAGGAAAATCGAACTTCTCTATGAGTTCCACAACTACATCGGCGTTAAGGTTGTATCATCCCAGGTGAGATTGCTCTTCTCCAGTATATCCTGTGGTCGAACTATCAACAGTGGAAGCCTGCTGGCCTTGAGAACGCGCTCAGTGATACTGCCAGGTGCCCAGCTCGCCATGCCACTATAGCCATGGGTGCTATGGATCCTTCACGAAGCCGATTTGCCGTAGAATCGAGATACTCTTTGGCCTTGTGCAGGATAGCCCCACTTTCAGCATCATCGATGTTTCTCTCCTCACTACCCGTAGGTGTTGGTTTCACCACTTGCGCCAGGTGCAGAGTTCCCTGTGTAGGAGCGGCCAAAGCTGCGATCAACCTGGCAGCATGTTCTATACCCATCTCTGCTCGTGCGGATCCATCTAACGCGACCAGCGCACGCAGTGGACGCGCATGAGGATCTGGAGAGAGGGCAGCAAGCACGGGCCCACCTTCACGCAGGACAAGTACTGGGGTTGAAGCATGAAATGCCACTTTCTCTGCTACACTGCCCAGGGCCCAGCGTGTCATAGCGGTGTACCCGTGACTACACATGATGATGATATCGACCTTTTGGGAACGAGCAACCGAGAGAATGCCCGTGGCACCGCATCCAGGGGCTCTTGCATCGATGCTGGTGAATCTATTGCCTGCCACCCAGGCTCAAATGGAGAGGCGATGATACGCAGCAATGTGATTGATCCACCAGAGGCGCGAGCCAGCCGTGCAGCAACCGGAATTGCCCTTTCTGCACGCTGTGACCCATCCAGGGGTACTAAGATGTGCTGGAACATTGTCTTGCTCCCTTCGATATTTCTGTTATCATTTCATTCTCAATTGCTAAAAACTTTTTTGGATGCCCAGGATTGGGAAAAGCATCACTAAGTACAGCAAGTACTGCATCCTCAAAGAAGAGTATATATCTACAATATCACAATACTATCTCGGAGAAAAGAACACATCTCTATGCAGAATTACCCTACGTAATAGAAGGGAAAGAAGGCGAAGCTGATACATGGTACCAAAACGCCTCAATAGTGTATTATGTATATGTACTTCGGGCACTATCTGGGGATGTTGCATTGCAGCGATGGATTGCAAATTGAGCTGGATCTGGAACAGCGAGGAAGCTATGGCAAACGCAAACGACAAGAGTGATCCGTTAGGATTCATCGATCGGGACAGCCTCGAAGGATATCAACTTGAAAGAATTGCCATTGTTAACCGTGGCGAGGCGGCCATACGCCTGATCCGTGCAGTGCGGGAACTGAACTTTGAGCGGCATCTGCGCCTGGCAACAGTGGCATTGTACACTGAGCCTGACCGCCAGGCGCTATTTGTGCACGAGGCCGATGATGCGGTGTGCATCGGTCCGGCAACGTTCATCGACCAGCGCGATGGAAAAAGTAAGAGCTGCTACCTGGATCTCGACCGTATCGAGCAGGCGCTCGTGACAGCCCGGGTTGATATGGCCTGGGCCGGCTGGAGCCTCCTGGCTGAAGAGCCCCGCTTAGCAGACATCTGCGAGCGCCTCGGCATCGTGTTCGTGGGACCAGATGCCGCAACGCTGCGGCTCTTGAGCGATCAGATCCGTACCAGGCGGCTTGTCGAGCAGGTTAACATTCCAGTCGTACCCTGGAGCGGCAAGCCGATCGAGACGGAGGCAGAGGCACGGCACCAGGCCGAGCAACTCGGATACCCTCTAGTGATCAAGCCGGCATTTGGCAGCCAGAGGGGGCATATCCATCGAGTCTTGTCACCTGCTGAACTCGCCAGCGCATTCGAATTTGCCCGGGACGAAGCTCGCCACTCGTTCAACGACCCCGCTGTGTTCCTTGAGCGCGTGATTGATAGCGCACGCCGAATTGAGGTGCAGGTCATCGCCGATCGCTATGGGACAACGCGAGTTGCAGGTGTGATCGACTGCACGGTCCAGCATCACAGTCAGTGGTTACTAGAGGAATCCAGTTCGCCTGCGCTCTTGCCGGAGCAGGAACGCAGGCTACGCGAGGTCGCAGTTCACCTGTGCCACCTCACAGGCTATCAGAACGCTGGGAGCGTTGTGTTCCTGTTTAGACCCGATCAGAACACGTTCTGGTTCTTAGAGTTTAGCGCAAGCCTTAGTGCCGCACACCCGGTTACGGAGATCACAGCTGGCATCGACCTGGTTAAATTGCAGTTGGACCTTGCCCGTGGCGTTCGCCTTGAAGGTGAGCCTCCTGCCGCAAGCGGACACGCCATCGCAGCCCACTTGTTCGCCATGAACTGGGATAACGATTTTACGCCGGGCACAATGCCAGCAGGCAGCAAGGGAAGGCTTGAAGTGTTCCGACTTGCAGGAGGACCCGGGCTGCGCATTGATACCGGCTATGCGCAGGGGGACAGCATCCATTTCGACTCCGATCCGTTGCTCGCCAAAATCACAGCCTGGGGACGCGATCGCCAGGAGGCGCTGGCGCGGCTGCGCTGCGCATTGAACGAGAGTACCATCGTCATCCGTGGAGGCATAAGCAACAAGTCACTCTTGCTTGATCTCTTGACCCCCCCAGTGCTCGACTCGGTAGACCCCGATTTATCGAGGGGCGAGCGAAGCGAGGCCAATCAAGCGGGCACCAACTGGTTCGACCGCCTGTTAACTGGAGATGGTCAATACCCACGGCAGTATGCCGAGGTGGCACTGCTACAGGCAGCAGTCGAGGCTTACGACGAGAAGCAACGCGTAGAGCAGGCCGAGTTCTACGCGAGCGCGGCCCGTGGACGCCCCAAGGTGCGCCAGGGTCTAGACCTGCCCATCGACTTCCGCTACCTCAGCCAGGGCTATAGGCTCGAAGTCTCGCGCCTGGGTCCCCAGTATTATCGTGTGACAACCGATAGTCAAAGAATCGAGGTACGCGTTGAGCGCCTGGGACCGTTCCAACGCCGGATCACCTGCTTCGGGCACCGTTATCGAGTGCTCTCAGTCATAGATGGGACAGACTACTTCGTGGAGGTCGAGGGCATCCCTCATCGTATGACGCTCATAGAAGGAGGAATCGTCAGAACTCCTGCTCCTGCTGTCGTAGTATCGGTTAACGTGGCTCCCGGCCATGACGTCGAGGCAGGGCAGCAGATCGCCGTCATTGAGGTCATGAAAATGGAAATGTCGATCACAGCTCCATTCTCTGGCCGCGTAGCCCGGCTGTTTGTGACAAGTAATGTCCAGGTCGACGCAGGAGCGCCTCTTGTACAAATCGCACCCTTTACATGGGACGACAAACCTGACTCCAACCGCGTCCAATTTAGGAATACAGGGCATACCGTAGACCTTAGCGAAGACAACCTCCAGCTGCACTGCCGCACGGTTCTTGAAGCCCTGCGTTGCCAGATGCTTGGATATGATAGTAGTCCGGACGATGCCAGGCAGCTCCTCAATGAGCTGAGCACAATCTCCCAACTCATCGCGCCTGGCGACCAGGAACTGCTGCGCGGTGAAAACGAGATCCTGGCGGTCTTCGCCGACACCTGCTCACTGTTCCGCCGGGAGCTAGACCCGGCTGAGGCCAATGCACAGGGCGAACAGGTCCACAGCACAGAGCAAGATCTGCTTACCTACCTTCGCTTCCGCGATATCAATACGGTGCAGCAGTGGCGGCTGCCGACCACATTTCTCGTTAATCTACGACGCGCGCTCGCGCACTATGGCGTCGGGGAGATACATCCCTCACCCGAGCTCGATGAGAGTCTGCTGTTGATCTATAAGTCGCACCAAAACGTAAACCAACAACTGGCTACGATCATAACCGTCCTCGAGAGGCGGCTTACTCACGTTGATGAACTCGCCATATCTGCCACAGAAGACATGCGCGCCCTTCTCGATCAACTGCTCCAGGCAACGCAAAGGCGCTACCAGGCTGTCAACGACCTCGCGCGCGAGATGCGCTTTCGTTACTTCGACGAGCCCCTGTTCAAGCAAGCCATGAATAGAGTCTACGAGGAGATGCAGGCACACCTCGCCTATCTCTCCGAACATCCCCTTGCTCCCGATCGTGATGAACGGATTCGTCATCTGGTGGATTGCCCACAACCCTTACAGAACCTGCTCACGAGCCGCTTCCCTGAGTCGGACGACCAGATGCGCCAGATCATGCTCGAAGTTCTTACACGTCGTTATTATCGCATCCGTTGGCTCAAGAACGTCGAGTGCACTACTGTTGATGGACAAACGATTGTGAAGGCGGCTTACGATTACAATGGAGCAAGTATTGTCGCTGTGACGACATTTGCCAGATATGAAGATCTCGCCGCAGCAGCTACCACCCTGGGTGGCTTGATCAGGCAGATCCCGCATGAGCATGACATCGTTATCGATTTCTACCTCTGGCGCTCGGAGCCACTAGGGGAGGCGGAGACAACGGAGCAGGAGATACGAAGCATACTGAACAGGACGAGCTTCGCCTTGTTCCTCCGCCCCCTGCGGCGCATCGTCGTGGCAGTGAGCGCCGCAGGCAAAGGCCTGGGCATAGCAAGCTCCCAGCACTTCACCTACCGCTCGGGAGAGAACGGCTACCAGGAAGAACAGCTCTATCGTGGGCTGCACCCCATGATGGGCAAGCGACTTCACATATGGCGGCTCTCGAACTTCAAAGTTGAGCGGTTGTCTTCGGTGGAGGATGTATACCTGTTTCATGGAATTGCCCACGACAACCCAAAGGACGAACGGCTGTTCGCGCTCGCCGAAGTGCGCGATGTGACGCCACAGCGGGATGAGTCTGGCAGGGTTATCCAGATCCCCCACCTCGAACGCATGCTGACGGAAGCTCTCGATAGTATCCGTCTCTACCAGTCTCACTTGCCCGCCGATAAGCACCTGCCCTGGAACCGTGTGCTGCTCTACGTCTGGCCTCCACTTGGCCTACAGCCAGAGGAATTCCTGGAAATCATGCGGAAGCTCTGGCCCGCCACCGAAGGGCTTGGCCTGGAAAGGATTGTATTGCATGCGAAGATCACTGAGGCTGGCACTGGCGAATTGCGTGACTGCATGCTGCACATCTCGAACCCCGGCGGTCGCGAGCTGGTTCTGAGGGTAAGTCCACCAATTGAAACACCCATCGCAACGCTTAGTGAGTACCGGCAAAAGGTCGTTCAGTTGCGCCAGCGCGGGCTCGTCTATCCCTATGAATTGATTGAAATGCTCACGCCAGAGCCCGAAGGCATACGCACGCAAGTACCACCCGGTGATTTCACTGAGTACGACCTGGATAAGTACAACCAGCTGGTGCCCGTTAACCGACCCTACGGCAAAAACAAGACGGGAATCGTGGTGGGAGTCATCCGCAACTACACGGCCAGGTACGCAGAAGGAATGACCCGCGTCATCCTCCTTGGCGACCCAAGCCGAGGTCTCGGATCAGTTGCTGAGCCCGAATGCCGGCGTATCATCGAGGCGATCAACCTCGCCGAGCGCCTCCAGGTGCCGATTGAATGGTTCGCTGTTTCAGCCGGGGCCAGGATCTCGATGGATAGCGGCACAGAGAACATGGACTGGGTTGCGAAAACACTACGACGCATCATCGAGTTCACACAAGCAGGTGGCGAGATCAACGTGATCGTCAACGGCATCAATGTTGGCGCTCAGCCGTACTGGAACGCCGAGGCCACAATGCTCATGCATGCCCATGGCATCCTCATCATGACCCCCAATGGAGCGATGGTTCTGACCGGCAAACAATCCCTCGACTACTCCGGCGGTGTCTCGGCAGAGGATAACTACGGGATCGGCGGGTATGAACGCATTATGGGTCCTAACGGGCAGGCGCAGTACTTCGCCTCTGATCTTGGTACCGCCTGCCAAATCTTGATGCGCCACTATGATCACACCTATGTAATTCCCGGTGAGCGCTTCCCACGTCGTGTACAGACCGGCGATCCGGCGACACGCGATGTGCGCGCCTTCCCGTATTCCAGCACACAGCCTGAGGAGCATGATCTCACCTGCGTAGGTGACCTCTTCTCCGATGAGAAGAATGCTGACCGCAAGCGAGCGTTCGACATCCGCACGGTCATGGCCGCCTTGATCGATGCTGATCAGCAACCGCTCGAGCGCTGGGGCGGTATGCGTAATGCAGACACTGTCGTCGTATGGGATGCGCATATTGGCGGTTATCCAGTAGCGATGCTCGGTATCGAGTCCCGGCCGATTCCCCGGCGTGGCTTCGTACCCGGTGATGGACCAGAGCAATGGACAGCCGGAACACTATTCCCAATGTCATCGAAGAAGGCAGCGCGAGCCATCAACTCAGCAAGCGGCAACCGCCCACTCGTCGTGATAGCCAATCTCTCAGGATTCGACGGCTCACCAGAATCGCTGCGCAATTTACAACTCGAATACGGAGCTGAGATTGGCCGGGCGATCACCAATTTTAAGGGTCCCATCATCTTTTGTGTGATCTCACGCTACCATGGTGGCGCTTTCGTCGACTTCTCAAAGGCTTTGAACGAGCAAATCGAAGTAGCTGCCCTGGAAGGTTCATACGCCTCGGTTATCGGTGGTGTACCAGCCGCTGCGGTTGTTTTTGCCCGTGAGGTCGATACGCGGACCAGGGCCGACCCGCGTGTGAAAGACTTGCAGGAGCAAATCGCGCAGGCAAATGTGACGCAGAAAGCGGCTTTGCGCATCAAATTGAACGAGGCCACCGCGAAGGTACATGCTGAGAAAGTGGGCGAGATAGCGAGCGAGTTCGACCACACGCATAATGTGCAGCGGGCACAGAGGGTCGGTTCCATCGACCACGTGATCCCATCGGCAGTTCTTCGCCCCTACCTCATCGAGGCACTGGAACGTGGGATCCGGCGAGAGTTGCAGCGTATCACCAACCAGGATAGAGTGTTGTCTTCAGAATAGGGATTGTTTTGTGATAGTTATTCGCAGTTATCGTGATGGGAATGTGAGGTCAGCCCTCTACACTTCTTCTATACCAAGTAGGAGCGTGTATAGTAAGTAGGACCGTGTATAGTAAGTAGGAGCGTGCATTATCTACACCACTGTGTGATAGACACGCTCAAGTAGGGCAGTTGGTGGTTCCATCACCGACCAACATGGAGCGCGAACCTGTAAGGATAAGAGGAATTACGTCGTTAGACATGTATTGCTGAATGTATTTAGCAAAGCAGAAGGAGAAAAAACAACATGGCACTACCTGAAGTTGTCGTCTTAAGCGGTGTGCGCACTGCCATTGGAGACTATGGCGGAGGCTTGAAAGACAAGCCACCTACCGAACTGGGCGCCGCCGTTGTCCGCGAGGCGGTCAAGCGAGCCGGGATCCAGCCAGATAACGTTGAGCATGTGGTCTTCGGCAATGTGATCCATACCGATGTCCATGACCATTACGTTGCTCGCGTGGTAGCCGTCAACGGGGGCATCCCCAAGGAGACCCCGGCACTGACGCTCAACCGCTTATGCGGCAGCGGCCTGCAAGCGATTGTTTCGGCAGCCCAGACCATTTACATGGGTGATACCAAAGTAGCTATCGGCGGTGGAGTCGAAGTCATGAGCCGCAGCCAATATTGGCTCCCCAGCGCCCGTTGGGGTCAACGCATGGGCGATGGGAAGCTGATTGACTCCATGGTGGGAGCCCTCAGCGACCCGTTTGACGATTGTCATATGGGCGTTACCGCTGAAAACGTCGCTGAAAAGTGGGGCATCACCCGCCAACAACAGGACGAGTTGGCGGTACAAAGTCACCAACGAGCCGCAGCAGCGATCAAAGCAGGTTATTTCACGGAACAAATCCTGCCAATTGAATCCAAGGTCAGAGGGCAGACGGTGGTCTTTGATAGAGACGAGCACGTCAAGGAAGACACGACCCTGGAGAAGTTGGCGAAATTACGCCCGGCCTTCAAGGGCGATGGAACCGTGACTGCGGGCAACGCCTCGGGCATCAATGATGCCGCAGCAGCAGTGGTACTGATGGAAGCGAGTGAAGCGGCACAGCGCGGATTAAAGCCTATAGGGAAGCTTGTAGCCTATGCACATGCCGGAGTGGATCCGAAGTACATGGGCATCGGGCCAGTACCAGCGGTGAGGAAGGTGCTCGAAAAGTCTGGTCTGACCATCAAGGACTTGGATGTGATCGAGCTCAATGAGGCCTTCGCTGCCCAGGCTCTAGCAGTAATGCGAGATCTGGACTTGCCGCTGGATCGCACAAACCCGAATGGGAGCGGCATCTCACTTGGACACCCCGTCAGTGCAACGGGCTGCATCTTGACGGTAAAAGCCCTGTACGAACTCCGCCGCATTGGAGGCAAATATGCGCTTGTCACCATGTGCATCGGTGGTGGCCAGGGCATCGCCGCGATCTTCGCAGCCATGTAAACGCGACCTCCCTCTTACTTAGTGGAAGAGGGAGTGCTGCTTTTCCAGCACCGGAATAGTGGCCTGTCCCGCAAGATGCGACTCAATGGAATATGGGACGGTTTCAGTACCGCATGGTGTCTGCTGAATGTGGCGATCAATGAGGTCCGCCAGGTAGGGCGTTGTATGCTCACGCTCCTACTTACTCAGCAGGCGCCTGCGGGCATCGTCCCGCCCTCGAATACATTATCGTGCCCTTACGAATCTGCCGTTTTCTTCGCGGCAGTAACCACCCATACGGCATCCCTTCAATTCAAAGTGGTGTTGGAATCATTTATCTCATCATTCTACAGGAACTTTCACCACGCCCTGGTACTATCATGCTATTTGACGAATGCGTATGAGAAATTGTCTAAAAACTGTGGTACCGTAGCATTAACGAATGTTCATAGAGATCGAGAAGGAAATCTGAAAGATGTTTGATATTCTTCTATTGAGAGAAAACCGGGCGACCACAAAGGGCCATCCAGTCTCGAAAAGCTTGACGGCTCATACTCCCCGCCCCGAAAAGAAACCTCCGTCTTTGCAGGCTCGCTCTATGACCTGGCTTTGGACTCTTGCGTTGCTGTTTGTCCTCGCCGGATGTGGCAATACACCGTCTACTTCGAGCACACCGTCAGCAAATTCAACTCCTCTGAATCTACCGCCCCAGAAGGTAACGGCAACTCCAACAGCGTCAGCTTCAACGGGTGACGACTGGACTACCTATCATCACGACAACTCTCGCGCCGGTTACGAAGCAGGAGCGCCCGACCCACAACGGCTCACACAAGCGTGGAAAGTACACCTGGATGGGGCTGTATACGCCGAACCCCTGGTCATCGGCGGACACGTCCTGGTCGCCACCGAGAATGACTCGCTGTACTCTCTCGATGCGCGCACCGGACAGGTGCTGTGGCGCACCAACGTCGGAACCCCTATGCCACTCTCCCAACTTCCTTGCGGGAATATCGATCCTCTTGGTATCACCGGCACTCCCGTCTATGACCCGGCGACCAACCTGGTCTTCGCTGTGGCAGAGATCAGGGGACCCTCCCACTTTCTGGTGGGCGTCGATGCTACCACCGGCGGAGTACGGATCCGCCGCCGGGTAGAATCCCCTGATGGGGACATCCGGGCACACCAGCAGCGTGCTGCCCTCGCGCTGTCACAGGGCCTGGTCTACGTTGCCTATGGTGGCCTTAATGGGGATTGTGGTGACTACCACGGCTGGGTGATCGCCTCTCGTACCGATGGGCAAGGAGCCTTGCTCTCCTACCGGGTTCCAACCCAGCGCGAGGGCGGCATCTGGGCAGCATCGGGTCCAGCCGTGGACTCGGCGGGGCACATCTATGTCGCCGTCGGCAACGGCGCGGCGACCGGGGGAACCTGGGACAAGACGGATTCCGTCCTGCGTTTGTCACCGAAGCTGCAATATGAGGATGGCTTTGCTCCCCAGCAGTGGGCGCAAGACAACGCTGGAGATGCAGACCTCGGCTCGATGGGTCCGCAACTGCTGCCAGGAGGATTGATCTTTGCCGATGGCAAGAGCGGCCTCGGCTACCTGCTCCACGCGAACGCGCTGGGTGGCATCGGTGGGCAGGCCCGGGTGACCTCCATCTGCAGGTCCTTTGGCGGCTCGGCCGCGCTTGGTATGCACCTGTTCGTGCCTTGTACTGACGGCCTGCGGGAAGTTGTGGTCGGCCCCGGAACACGCCTCACACTGGGTTGGCACGCACCTGGACAGATAAACGGCTCACCCATTGTCGTCGGCCACACCGTTTATAGCCTCAAACGCAGTGGGACACTCTATGCCCTCAACAACGATAATGGCGCGGTGATCGCTTCGCAGTTCGTGGGTGAGACCTCGCGTTTTGCAACGCCAAGCTATTCTGCTGGACATGTCTATGTGGGCACTATGACAGGCATTGTCGCGGTCACCATTTCGTGAGGTGATACAGAGTTGTCATTGGTAGTTTTCCATGATACATGTACCCGTTTAGATTCTCCGTCCCACGCCTTTCCAATATGGTTCGCGAATGAGCGTTTTGAGGAGCTTACCTGCTGGACTGCGCGGGACAACAGCGTCCTCTGCATTGCAAATCTCTGTCACGCCTGCGCAAACGTATCAATCATCAGCTTTACATCGTCGCCCAATGGATAAAGAATCGGGCAGGTGCAACCTGAGCGGTTGTACTCTTCTACCTTTGCACGAACTTCATCCGGGGTCCCACTCGCTGTGATACGCTCAATTAATTCATCTGGTACAAACTGCATGGCCTCATGAATCTGTTCTTTGGTCGCAGGCCACCCGAGAATGCTCTGCACCTTCTTCACCGTTTCCGGCGCCGTGCCACTCGCTTCAGCAATATGCGGCTGCTGCGCGAGGTATTGTGTAATCAATTCCTTTGCCGCCTGCACTGCGCGATGGTGGTCGTAATCGACCGAGCACACGATCAATTGCGGGCGATCAATGTCGTCCAAATTGCGCCCGGATTTGTTCGCGCCGATTTCAATGTGCTTTAAGGCTTTGTGATTATAATCTGGAGGCACGCAATAATTGAGCACTACGCCATCAGCGATTTCGCCTGCCAGTTCCATCATGCCCATTTGCGTTGCGCCTATATAAATTGGCACATTGCGTGGTTCGCGGCGCCCGTGCACGACGTCAAGCTCAATGTCATCTACGTGATGGAATTCGCCGTGGAAGGTGACACGCTCCATATTGAGCAATCGTCTCATTACTTCGACGGTCTCGCGCATTGCCTTCACCGGCTTTATGCGATCAATTCCCACCTGTTTGGCCAGCGGATCCCACCACGCGCCGATACCGCAGATGATGCGATCGGGCGCAAGATCGTCTAACGTCAAGAAGGTTGCGGCCAGTAACCCGATATTGCGCGTCCAGTTGTTAAGCACTCCGCTGCCGATTTTAATGTGCGACGTCACTGCCGCGAAAGCGGCCATTGGTACAATCGCGTCACGCACGAGGCGCGATTCCGCCTGCCACATGGCCTCGAATCCGCGCTGCTCTGCGTACTGCGCGTATGCCATGCCTTCACGGATTTCATGTTTGTCTTGCAGATACATAGCCACGCGTTGCATATATATAATCCTCCTTGTTTCCAGGGCGACCGCAAGGGTCGCCCTGATCCACCACGCCGCTCCGTTGCCAGCTAAAACTTGCGAGACCATTCTCTGGGCCAGCGCTCAACCACGACTTTCTTTTGCGTGTAGAACTCAATAGCATCACGTCCCTGGGCATGCATATCGCCGAAGAAGCTTTCCTTCCAACCAGAGAACGGGAAGAAAGCCATCGGCGCCGCCACGCCAATGTTGATGCCGATATTCCCCGCCTGCGCCTCGTAGCGGAACTTGCGGGCCGCCGCACCACTGCTTGTGAACAAGCAGGCCATGTTGCCATAGGAGGCCGCATTCACCACCGCGATCGCCTCATCAATCGTCTGTGCTTGCATCAGGCTGAGCACCGGACCGAAGATCTCGACACCGGCGAGCTCGCTCCGTGGATCCACCTTGTCCAGGACCGTCGGGCGGACGAAGTACCCTCGCTCGTAGCCCAGAATCGATGCACCACGCCCGTCCACGAGCACCTCAGCTCCCTCCCGCACTCCTTTTCCAATCAACGCCTCGATGCGCTGCTTGCTCTCAGTTGTGATCACCGGCCCCATCTCAACCCCTGCATCTAGCCCATACCCGACCTTGCGTGTCGCTGCCACGCTGCTGATCTGTTCCCTGAAGACCGGGCCCGCCTCCCCGACCGTGATAGCGACTGAGGTCGCCAGGCAGCGCTGACCGGCGCAGCCAAAGGACGAGTCGGCGATGATGCGCGTGGCCATCTCCATATCCGCGTCGGGCAGGACGATCACCGGGTTCTTCGCGCCACCCTGGCACTGGGCGCGCTTCCCGTTGGCCGTCGCCCGGCTGTAGAGGTACTTGGCCACGGGGGAGGAGCCAACGAAGGAGATAGCGCGCACCGCCGGATGATCGAGCAGGGCATCGACAACCCCTTTTGCGCCGTTGACCAGGCTGACCACGCCCGGTGGCAGGCCCAGCTGGTCGATCAGCTCAAACACCCGGCTCATCGTCATGGGCACCTTCTCTGAAGGCTTGAGAATAAAGCAATTGCCGCAAGCGATGGCGTAGGGCAGGAACCAGAGCGGGATCATGCCGGGAAAGTTGAACGGCGTGATCGCCGCGACGACGCCTACCGGTTGACGCAGCATGTGTTCGTCAATGCCGCGTCTTGCCGCACTCATCAACCGCCAGGCGTGCAATCTCGTCGAAGTGTTCATCCAGCAACCTCTTGAGCTTGAAGAGGTACTGGATGCGCTCGGTCGGCGGGGTCCGTCGCCAATCGGCCCAGGCCGATTGTGCTGCCTGCACCGCCTCGTCCACCTCCCCAGGCGGCGTGAGTGGCACGCGCACGATGGTCTCGGCGGTCGCAGGGTTACGCACGTCGAGAAATTCACTGGTGCGTGAGCGTCTCCACTCACCACCAACATAGTTGAGCAATTGTCCATCCTGGATCATTGGTTACTTTCTCCATCTGTTGGCAGAGACTGCTCGTATTGATGCTCCGCATCCACAAATTTTGGAGGAAGCTGCTCAATGTGCAGTTGCTCCGCCTCCGCTTCAAATCCGTGTGCCGCCGCCTCCAGCGCTACGCGTGCCTTCTCATCCGTGCGTGCGAACTCAGCCAGCTCGTGGCTCAACTCCTCCAGCGCTTCGCCTCCGGCCATCATCCCGGTGAGTTCCTCGCGGCTGATTTCGTTTTTAGCGAAAGTACCCATGCTGTGCCCGCG
>WNFX01005555.1_pt1 | contig 18111 bp, 22 predicted proteins | sample 5400111 | NCBI WGS metagenome assembly WNFX01 (sample SAMN13153363, study PRJNA577476) | soil metagenome | isolation source: 40 cm soil or saprolite under grassland replicate 1 | place: USA:California | collected 2016-06-15 | reverse complement strand
ACCGCCAGTGCGTGGTACGAGGTGCAAGACGGGAAGATCAGTGACTTCTGGGTGAACTGGGACTGGCTCGCGATCATGGAAGCGATCGGCGCGGTTGAGCGAGTAGAGCCTTCCCGCTGAGCGCCGCAGCGGGAAAGACCGATCCTCCATTGCGCCCGGTTTCAGTTCTTCGAGGGACATTCCCGATCACTGGCCCAGGCGAGGCCTGTCAGTCTAGAAGCTCCGCAATCGTCTGCCCGATAGTGCTGGTTGGGAGACGTGACGGGCTCGTGACGGGCCTGTTCTGTGAGGATGCACCCATGGAAGGTGGATGCTCGTGTGGCGCGGTTCGCTACCGGCTGATGTCCGCGCCGCTCTTCGTCCACTGCTGCCACTGCCTCAACTGCCAGCGACAGACCGGCAGCGCGTTCGTGATCAACCTGCTGATCGAGGCGGACCGCGTCGAGCTGCTCGCCGGTGAGCCGCAGCCCGTCGACGTCCCGCGCGACGACGGCAGCGTGCAGCGGATCTACCGCTGCCCGACGTGCGAGGTGGCGGTCTACAGTCAGTACACGAGCCCCGAGTTCCGCTACGTCCGCGCCGGAACACTCGACGAGCCGAGAGGAATCACACCCGACGTCCACATCTTCACGACGTCGAAGGTCGACTGGGTCGTGCTCCCGGAGTCGGTGCCTGCCTTCGAGTTCTTCTACGACATGGCCGAGCAGTGGCCGGCCGCGAGCCTCGAGCGAGTCGACGCGCTCAGGCGCTCACGCTGATCGCCTCCGCGGCACAACCGCGCTGCCGAAGGGTGTGGGCGCCTTTGGGCGATTGCGCTGGTCGCGAACTTCATCGGTCTTCTTGTCGGCGCCGCTGCCGCGAGGTTGGCGCAGTCAACTCGCCTCTGGCCTGGCCGCCAATGTAATCGGCCCTCGCCCCGCCGTAGGCCAGCCGGGGCCGCATCAGGGCTCGCGGCCGTCCTCGTACGGCGCGTAGCGACGATGCAACATCAGCGCATTCCCGTCAGGGTCGCGGAACGAGGCCATGTGGCACACGCCGGTGTCGAGCGTATCGCCCTCGAACTCCACGCCTCTGGCCTCGAGCTCGGCTCGTGCGGCAAACACATCCGGAACCCGCAGCGAAAGCCCCGCTGGGCTAGGGGCGAACGGCTGGCCGATGCTCGACGGGTCGAAGATGTCGAGCGTCACCTGGCCTGCACGGAGCTCGATGTCGTGCTCGCCCTCACTCTCGACTTCCAGCCCGAGCAGCTCCGTGTAGAAACGCTTCGCGCGAGCGATGTCCGTCGTCAGAAACGACACGAAATCCACTTGCTCCACATGCACGGCCAATACCGGACAGAATAGGCGCTTCCGTCGGGGGACATTCCGCATCACTGGCCAAGGCCTCGACTCTCAGGAGCCGCCGGGCCGCATGAGCGCGCCGAATCCGGCGAGACTTCGTCAGCAGCGCGTCGAAACTGGAAACCCCGTGCCGCCGCGTTTGAAGCTGCCGATCCGGTCGATGATCCCGTCGGCGTTGCGGTCAATGCGGTAGCGAGGAGCTGCCGTACCGAGCGGAACGGAAAACGCCGTGCTCACCCGCGCTCCTCTGGGAAGCAGCTGGGCGGGCATGCAGAAGCTTCGTTGGACTGCAGTGCGGGCCTGTTGCAGCCAGAAGCGGGCGAGCCCGAGGCTTCGAGCGACAAACGAAGCGTGGTAGACGCCCGCACAACGAACGGACAACTCCGAATATGAGCCTTCATCGGCGAAGTCTCCGCCGCGAATGCTCGGAAGTGCCAGCAGCTGCTGCGCGGAGCCTTTCAACCCGAGAAGCCGCATCAGGCGCAGCTTCTGCGGGAGATCAAGGACGGGCCAGTCACTCCAACCAAAGAGAAAGCGGCGGCCTTGCTGAACGTCGCCGAAGAGAACCCCATCCAGAATCACGATCGTCCGCCGAGTCGCACCCGGATCACAGGTCACTGAAGCAGTGGAACGAGCAAAACGCGGTGACGCGGCACGCGCGGCCCGCCTCGCAACAACCCCGACGCTCACCGCCGCGAGCAGGGCCGCGACCAGCACGATCCTCACCACCGGATCACGCACCAGTCTGTCTCCCCGCCGCCACCGAGCTCACCCGCGTTAACGCTCCACCTCGCCGCCCCGAAATCTGGAAGCACACGGCGAGCCTAACGCTCAATCGCAAATCGCTCCGGCGTCATTCGCGAACACTGGCGCACCCCAGGATGCGGCCGCAGCCCCCTGGATTTTTGCCGGCGCGCCGCTAGAGGGACAGCGCACGCTCGAGCGCCGCGCGATCTGCGGGATCGGCGTGCGTCGGGAGCACGACGTCGACGGGGAGGTCGAGCAGCGGGCGCAAGCGGTGAATCACTTCCTCGGCGGCGACACCCTGCCCGGCCCACTCGCGATGCACCTCTAGCCCGTTGCCCCGGTCGATCAACGTGTCGCCGACGACGACGGCACGACGGCTCTCCACGTAGAGGACCATGTCGTTCGGTTCGAACCCTTCGAACGCGCGGACGCCGAACGGCAGTGTGTCGCCGCCACGGAACACCTCTCCGCGCACCGGATCGGGATCGGGCGGGTCGGGCGGCGGGACGTAGATCGGCAGGCCGAGCTGCGGCGCGTCGCGGCGGTGCCATGGACAGGTGAGCACCACGGCGCTCGCGCGCTCCCGGAGCTCCGCGGGAACGTCGAGCGGGTCGAACAGCAGGACGCCCTCCTCGGTGTCGACGGCATAGGAGGAGACCATCCGATCCCACTTCTGGCCCGGCTTCCACTCTGGGTGCGGCGCCTGCCAGTGCCAAAGTCCAGCCTGTAGCTCGCGCACAGCGCGATGCTAACGCGCGACGACGATGCGGCACCGCCGGCCGCACGGTCGTACGAGCCTCTTCGGTCGATCACAGGTTCTTCTTAGGTTCATCACAGCCAGCTCTTAATGGCTTGTCGCGTACTGGGATCAACCATCAATCCACCGTCCGTTGGAGTCTCGATGTTTTCCTAGCGCAGCGCGTCAATCGACGCGGTCGCGACGATCCCTTCGAGACTGCGCGCCAGATCCGCGTCCAGGGTTACGAACGCGTCTGCCTGCAGCTGAGTGAGTGCAACGTACTCCGCGTTGTAGGTCGAGGCCCATCCCAGCTGATCCGCGAGGTCCCAGGCCCGACGCTGGAGCACGGCGTCGCCCAGGAGCCTGATCCGCATCCGTCTGATGCGGGCGAGGCGATCGCGCGCGACGTCGGCCGGGATCTCGCCCCGCTGGACGGCCTCGTGCAGAGCCGACAGCGTTTGGGAACGAAGGAGCGTCGGTGCAAGGAGCTTGTGCGCGCCTGAGACCTCGGGCCCCGCGCTCGCCAAGTGGAGGACGGCGCCGGCGTCGACGACGAACCTAGTCATCCCGGCTACGACTCGCCGTCCCACGCGTCGGCGAAGACGTTGGCGATCTGCATCCCCGGAAAACTAGGCGCCGGGCCTTCCGACCGCAATCCGCCACCGAAATCCTCCTCTAGGAGGAGTACGATCACCGGGGACCTGGCTGGAGGGACGAGCCATGAGGGAGTTTCGGAGGCCTGGGCATCTCATCGGCCTCGCGGGCACGGTTATCGCATTCGGCATCGCCGCGCTGACAACCCTTGGCGCCGGGGCGGCGCCCTCTCATGTCACCGACGCAACACGGGTGATCCGGTTCAGAGGTCATGCCGTCAAGACGCTTCCGCTGTTCCGGGTGGCAGCGCCATCCACGATGGGTTGGACCAACTCTGGATCCTTTTTCCAGATTTCGAGCAATGGTGGGTATTGCGCCGACGGATCTGTGACGTCGGGAGCCCATCGAGGCACGACTTACATCCCTCCGGGTCGTTACGACCAGCTTCGCGTGAGGGCGATTGGGGATTGGACGATAACGATTCGCGCGGGCGTCGAGGGGGTCGGCACGCCAATCAGGTTCAGCGGCTCGGGCGGAAGGGCGCTTCCCCCGTTTCGGCTTCGGAGTAGCAAGACGATGCACTGGACTAACACCGGCACTCGCTTTCAGGCCTTTCCTGCGGGCCCGAGACTCAACGGGATCGTCAGCTCCCAGGACCACAGCGGTACGACGCGCTTGCCCGCCGGACGCTATCGGTTGTACATCAACGCAGCAGCACCAGAGGAACCCATGGGCAGCTGGACGATCATTATTCGCTGAACCTGGAATCCGCTTCGCTTGTCGAAGCTTTCATCGTCGGCTCATTTTCTCAGCACTATTCTTCGCTGGTCGGGAGCGCTGAGACCTTGCGCGGCACACAGCGGTTCCGGCAGGCTTTGAGCTAATGGTTCCCGAGGCGAAACGGGAGAAGACCGAGCATGGCCTCATCCCGACGGGCGAGGGATGGTTCGTCCTCAACATGCGCGAGGCCGTGTGGCGCCACGCCGACGGCCGCGGCGCCGTCTCCGTCGTCGGCGACGATTTCGAAGGTGAGCGGCAATTCCAACAGCTCGGTGTCAATCCGTTCGTGCTCAGTCCGGGCGAACCGATGGCCATGTACCACTGGGAGGGCGATCAGGAGGACTTCCTCGTCGTCTCGGGCGAAGCAGTTCTGATCATCGAAGGCGAGGAGCGGCAACTGCGCGCGTGGGACTTCGTGCACTGCCCGCCGAACACGAAGCACGTGATCGTCGGGGCAGGAAGCGGTCCGTGCCTCGTGATCGCAGTCGGCGCGCGCGAACGCGAATCGCTCGGCTTCACTGTCGACGAAGTCGCAAAGCGCCACGGTGCGAGCGTCGAGGAGGACACGACGGATGGCGGGGTCGCGTACGCCGCGGTCCCACCCCGCGAACCGACCGCGTACCGCGACGACTGGCTTCCCGAGTAGCCCGTTCGTAGGCGAACCGGCGTTTCGTGTGCAAGGTCGGGTCCGGGCGTTATTCGGCATGGGGGACTGATGGACAGGACGGGACTGATCAGCGTTCGGAGCAGGTATTCGGTTCGTGAGACCGTCGACCGGCTTGCTGCTGCGGTGGAGGCGGCAGGGCTGATCGTCTTCGGACGGATCGATCATGGCGCCAACGCAGTCGAGGTCGGCATGCCGTTGCGCCCGACTGAACTGCTCCTGTTTGGGCACCCCCGTGGCGGTACGCCGCTCATGCAGGAGCAGCAGACCGTCGGGTCGACCTACCGCTCAAGGCCCTCGCCTGGGAGGATGAAGCGGGGCAGATCTGGTTGACGTACAACGACACCGAGTGGCTCGCACAGCGGCACGGACTCGGGTCGAGCAGCGCGAGAAGCCTGGAAACGATGCGTGCAAGCACGGCTGCACTCGCAGCCGACGCGAGCGGCTTAGATCAGGATCCGTAGCGGGTGGGGCGTAGGACCTGCGTTTAGCATGCGACACAGGCGCTATGCGATGTGTGGCGCCTCCTCTAGCAGCTCGTCCCGTATCGAGCCCTGCACCGCGTGCTGCCAAAGCCGCCGCCACTGCTTCATCGCGTCGGCGTTGGAGTAGAAGGCCTCGTTCTCGCGCTGGAAGGTCGCGAGATCGGGGTACTCGATCTCCCATACGACCTCGTTTGCCGTGCCGAAGGAGGGTGTCCACAGAATCGGCGCAGCCAACCCGAGTTTCTGTCGAAGCGCAATGACCTCCTCCGCAATCTCCATGTATTCACGGAACTGTCCGTAGAGAATTTGCTGGCGAATCCGCTGCCGATACATGCGGGCCTCCTTTTTTCGAGCGGATGTGCAATCGTCGCCGATGCCGACGGATGGTGCGACCAGCAGCTAGTCCGCGAGCAGGTTTCGATGGCAAAACAGCGCAGACTCGGCCTAAAGGTGAGTCTCATCGCAAAGCTCCGTAACTGGTTGGGATCGGGAAGACGACTTAACCCGTTCTCACGCCCCAAACGGCGTAAGATGTCCTGACCTGGCCCTGCATTCGGTCCCGGCCCAAAGCCCGCAAACCACCAACGCGCGACGCGCGCGCGAGGCGAGGAGCCTAAGCCGACGGAGTTTGTCTGCGTGTCACAGACGCATGAGCGCCTAGACTCGAAATGTGAGACCCGACATCCGCCCACAGCTCCGCGAGTTCCTCGCGTGGTACGAGGAGGTGTTAGGGAGGATCGAGGCGGGGGCGATCGTGGCGCCAGGAGAACGAGCACGCCTCACGGAAGAGGCGTCAGCCGTGGCTCACCTTCTTGATCTGCTCGACTCCAGCGCGGATGAGTCCGCACCGGCTGGCTCAGAACGCTCCGACCTGGACTGAGCTACGTCTGCGCTGCGGGCTCCTGCTGAGCCACTGTTCGGGTGCGCCCAAGCGTCAGCGTCAGGAGCGAGACGATGAGCGCGGCGCCGAGCGCGCCGACGCCCCACCAGACGCCGGAGATGTTGTCGTCCCACCCGATCGCGCGGTCGATCGAGAAACGGCCTGGGCCGATTGCGGCGAGCGACACCGCAATCGTCAGATAGGCGATCTCGAGCTCTGACCCGAGCATGAAAGCCTTCTTGAATGTCACCGAGGCGATTGCGTTGATCATCACCGTCGCAAGCAGCGCGCCTGCCAGCGGCGTCGCGAACCCGAGCGCGAGCAGCGTGCCTCCTCCGGCTTCGGACAGTCCGGCCGCGACGGCCATCAGAACCGGAGCGCGGAAGCCCTTCGAAGCGAAGAACCCGCCGGTTCCCTTTGGTCCGTAGCCGCCGAACCAGCCGAACAGCTTCTGCGTCCCGTGTCCGACGAACGCGACACCGACCGCCACCCGCAGCAACAGAATCCCGTAGGACATCTCTGCCTCCCTGTCTCGACGCGTTCAGTAACGAGCCGCACAAACGCAGTATTCCGCGCCGGTGGCGGCTCGTTTTCCGAGAAGTTCCCGGGAACCCGAAAGACCGTTACCTAGCTGGCGCCTGCCCGTCTGCGTCCGGCGCATTTCTCAGCCGATTCAAAGCGCCGACGAGTGTGCGCGAGGCTGCCTGCCAGCGCCCCAGACGGGCGTGATATGCCTCTTCTTCGTTCTCGCACCAGCTCAGGTGCAGCGGGTTGATGCCCTCCTGAAGGGCCGCGCGCGCGGCGCGTTCCTCCCGCGCGGCCGCCCTGACGGCCTGCTCGCACTTCGCTCTATCGGTCACCGCGTCGCATCCCCTCGATGGCTCTCCAAGGGTCACCCACTACAGAAGACTCAGGGATGCACGGGAACTTGCGCCGGACTGCAAGACCGGACCACTGGGTACTGCGTGAGGCTGTGCGACGGGCCCCACGCGATGTTGGCATCCATCTATTCGGGGAGCCAGCCCTCGCGATACCGAGTTGGTTGACGCTTGCTGAACGGCGCGTACGCCTGGTGCTGGTCGATCGTCTCCTGCTCGACGCCTGCGCCGTGGCGGAGTGCGGCCTCGTCCACGGTGTAGGCGCCCCAGTCCGGGCCGGTCGACTGGTCGCGTGCGCCGACTGCGAGAACGACAGAAGGTCCGTCTCCAGCTCCGACGATGACATGGTTTGTCCCCGCAGGGCAATGCACGAAGTCCCATTGTCGTAGCGTCCGCTCCTCGCCCTCGACGATCAGCAGCGCCTCGCCGGCGAGCACGACGAAGTCCTCCTGGTCGGCCTCCCAGTGGTACATCGCCATGAACTCGCCCGGCCCGAGGACGCTGAGGTTGATCCCGAGCTGCAAGAAGTCCTGCTCGCCCTCGAACTCACCCTCGAACTTGCAGATGGCGGAGCGCCCCTCCGTGTGGTACCAGCGCGCCTCACGCGCGTTGAGGACGAACCATCCGTGGCGCATCGGCACGAGGCCGTGTTCGGTTGGTTCAAGACGCGACTCAGGAACCATCGGGGGAGCTTGCCGTACCGCTCGGCTACGCACAACAGAGAGAAAAGAGCCCCAGTGACTTGCGGCCTGTCACCGGGGCTCTGCCATGGAAGGTGCTTCCCCTTCTGAGATGCCGCGACCGTTACTTTCTTGCGTACGACATGCGATCACCTCGTTTGGGGAGGTGGCGCACGGATTGCTGATCCCTCGATCGAGTGAATCGCGGCGTTCCCTCCCCCTGAAGGGGGACGCAACGACTCTTCCGCCCGCGCAGAGTGGTCTCGGAAGGGCGTACTTCACTGCAACTGCGGGTGGAGAACTTTTGCGGCGAGGGGATAAGAACATGGCGTGGAAGAAATCTGGAAAGCGTGGGTCGGCGATCATCGTCCTGATGGTCGTCGCGGCAATCGCGGGGAGCCCATCAACGGCAGCGGCTGCCACTGCGAAGTCACAGCCTCTGGTCAGCGTGGCTGTTCCGGCTCCGGCGGCTGTTCCGGCTCCGGTCCTGGCGTTCGACTACGCCAGCTGGGCCGAAGCGAGCTGGGCCGGAGAGTGATCTGAGCGCCGGACGCGCAGGGCGCGTCCGGCGTCTCACTCAAGCGAAACGCGGACCGGCCCGATAACCCGGGCTATGGGTCGTACATTGGGTCTTGTCGCGACGGTCTGTTCGCTCGCGATCGCCGGCGTTCTGATGATGCTCAGCATGAGCCACAACGGGCCGACCGCGAAGAGCACGAAGGTTGCGGAAGCCCAGGCCACCGCGGCCGTCGGCGGGCTCAACTTCACGGCCGCCGCAACGGAGCTCGAGGCCTACAAGTCGGAGCACGCGACCTACGCGGGCGCGACACTACCCCCGGCGTTCGGCGCGACGGTCGTTCGCGCAGACGCCACCTCGTACTGCCTGCAGGCCGGCATCGGCGGCGGCGTGCAGCACTTCACCGGTCCGGGCGGGACGCCTGCGGCCGGTCCCTGCTAGGAGAGGTGCAAACTCTCTTTGTGACTATCCGGCCTTCCGGCGGCGTATGAAGGCCGTGAACGCGGTGACGACCTCGTGGCCCGGCTTGCGGGTCGACCGTCCGACCTTCTCGGCGGTCGCGGAATCCGAGCTCGACGCGGTCCACCGCTATCTGCTGTTTCTCACCGGTAACCGGACGGTGGCGGAGGACCTGACGGGGGAGACCTTCGAGAAGGCGTTCCGTGTCTGGCGGCGCTTCGATCCGCGGCGAGGAACTCCCCGCGCGTGGCTCTGCGGGATCGCACGCACGACGGCGCTCGATCACTTTCGTTCCGAGGAGTGCCGCCGTCGGCGCGAAGAGAAGTACGCACGTGACGTGCCGGAATTGGAGGAGCCTGGATTCGGCCCTGGCGACCTGGAGTCGGCGCTGGGCCGACTGTCTGCCGCCGAACGTGAGGTCGTTGCGCTGCGCGTCCTGCTCGAGCTCGACGGCCCCACAGTGGCCCGCGTGCTCGGAATCAGCACCACCGCCTGCTCGACGCGATTGAGCCGGGCCCTGAAACGACTCGAGGAGATGATGCGCGATGCCCGCGACTGACGTTGACTTCGAGCGCGAGTTCGAAGAGCTCGTGCGTGACCTGCGGACGCTTCCGGCTGCTGCGCCGCAGCAAGTGCGCGAGCATGTGCGCGCGCTCGGCGAGCCCGCACAACCGCGGACGCTGCACGATCTGCTGCTCCTGCTCTCGTGGCGGCGCTCGCTGCTCGTGCTCGCGCCGGTATGTGTGCTCGGGCTCGTGAGCGCCGCGGTGATTCACGGTGTTCTCAACTCGGGCGCTGGCTCCAGACAGACAGCCGTAGCGGGACAGCTCGATACGCAGGTTCACCGCGGTGCGGTAGAGAGCGGCGGGACTACGACCACTCCGACCTTCGGTGCAGCGACGGGTGGCGTGCCGTTGGCGCCCGTGTTGCCGACGCCCGCCCCCGGCCGCTACCAGGACTACGAGGCCTCGCTCACGGTGCGCGTCAAGGACGTCGACACGCTGCACGACCGCACCGCCCAGGCGACGCAGCTAGCGCGATCCTACGGCGGCTACGTCGCTTCGGTCGATGAATCGACCAACGGCGGCGACGGCCAGTCCGACCTCGTACTGCGCATCCCGGTCGCCCGGGTCGAGGACGCGTACTTCCGGCTCGCCAGGCTCGGCACGGTGACCGCACAGCACCTCTCGATCCGGGATCTCGACCAGGTGGTGCAGTCGCAGCGCCGGCGGATCGTCCAGCTGAAGGTTCTGATTGCGCGGATCGGCGAGACACTGAAGAACTCCTCGCTGCCGGCGGACGTGCGGCTCAGGCTCGAGCTGCAGCGTGATGCAGCGAGGCAGGAGCTCGCAAGCGTCACCGGCTCGAACAAGGCGACGTTGCGCCAGGCGAGCCTCTCGCGAATCTCGCTGACCCTCACCTCGCAGCAGGCCGCGGCGATGAAGAGAGGCGGCATGAGCCGGATCGAGCGGGCCGCGCGAGACGCCGGCTCGTTCCTGGCCGGCGCCGGAGCCGTGGCGCTGTTCGTGTTGATCGTCGTCAGCCCGCTGATCGTCCTGGCCCTGGCCTGGATCATGGGTACACGGGCCTACCGCCGCAGGGAGGAGCGCCGGCTGCTTTCGGCTGCGTAGTATCCGCGCGTGCCGCTCGCCCTCTCAACGGGACACGAGATCGGGCTCGGGGTCACCGCGCTCGTCTTCATTCTCTTCGCCCTCGCGTCCGCGTTCCTGTTCCCGCGCTTCCGGCCCGACTATCCGGGACATGGGCTGCTGGCGTTCATCGTCGTCGCGTTCGTGTTCTTCTTCGGGATGCTCACCGCGGTCGAGGTGTTCGGCGCGGAGAGCAAGCACGGCGAGGCCGCGGCCGCGGAGACGACGACCGCGCAGCAGACGACGACCGCGCAACAGACGACGACCGCGCAGCAGACGACGACCGCGAAGACCACGACGCAGGCGACCACGACGACGACGGCGAAGCCCGCGGCGACGAAAGTGCCGGTCAGCGAGGCCGAGTTCAAGATCACTGTCGCGTCGACCGACTTCAAGGCCGGCGAGATCGCCTTCGAGGCGAAGAACGACGGCAAGATTCCGCACGACCTTGCGATCAAGGGGACGAGCGACAAGACGAAGCTGATCCCGCCGGGCGGCAGCGCCGAGTTGAAGGTGACGCTGAAGCCCGGGAAGTACGAGCTCTACTGCACCGTGCCGGGGCACGAGGCAGCCGGCATGAGGCTGAACATCACCGTCTCCTGACGGCGGGTACCCTGTGCGTCCCTCGGAGGGGTGGCAGAGCGGTCGAATGCGGCGGTCTCGAAAACCGTTTCGGGCTCTTGGGTCCGACGAGGGTTCAAATCCCTCCCCCTCCGCTTCTTAGAGCCAAAGCGAATGCGAGCACTGCAGGGTCGAGACTGACGGCGGTCGCACCATGTGGCGTCAGGACGTAGTACGACACACGCTTCGCACTCGAACCACGGTGCAGGGTTCCGGCCGCGGCGACGTCTACTCCACAAGGGGACGGCCCTCGGGGGAGACCGCGCTAGCGACTGCGGCGACGCCAACGCGTCGAACGAGGGCCGACCCCAGTCACCAAGGTAGCGCTGGGATCGGGGGTCTCGATCCTTCTCCCTCGAGATCGGTGCTGCGATTGGGCGCTGGTTGGTCCCGAGCCGAATACTCTGGCTCGGGGAGAGACTGCGGAACGGGCGCGTCGGGGGGTTGCGTGCGCGCCCGTCTCCCCGCCCTGAAAAGACTGCCGCGCTCGGCGCCGATCTCAAGAGGAGCAGAAGGGCGGGTGGAGAACCGCCCTTCTGCCGAGGGAGGAGCCAGGGAGGAAGGAAGCGGCGAGCTTCCCCGAAAGGGCTGCGGCGCCCTAATCTCGGTCCCTGTTGTCTGCGAGGGATCGACCTTCGCGCGAGCAAGCTAATAACTCGATCGGACGAAGACGAATGCGGTTTCCTGCTGAGTTATCGCTACGTCTTATGGACCCCCGCCATTTCCCGACGCTACGCGTTCATCGAGATAGGCGCGCCAGCGGTCATCGTCGTCTGCCAGCCACACCTTCAGGCATTCGGCGCTGACCGGCGTGGTTTTCCGAGAGTGGCGACCGCAAGGCGGTATCGTCACGCTGGCCTGCACCTCCCGTCTGCGGGTACCTCGATGCTGTCGAAATGGAGCGCGAGGACTCGACCGTCGGGCACGCGAGCCTCGCCGCTGGTCTTCATGACGACATCCGTATGGCCGGTCGCAGGGACGCACACATCGAGCCGGACCGGCGGTCGCGCACCGCCCGGATCCACGCTGCCCACGCGAGTCGACCGGCCGCCCTCGAGCGTGAACCCGATCGGCTTCGCCGCTTCGCGAGCCGCGCTTAGAACCACGACGAGGGCGCGTTGCACCCGACGGCCGTTCCCGTAGAGACGCAGGCGCGCATCCTCGTCCGGGGTCGTCCAGCCGTCAGCCGATACACCGCGCGTCGACCACACCAGGCGATAGCGCTTCGTGACGCGCACGAGCCTGAGTGGCGTCACGTCCGCTCTGCGGGCCCCTGCCTCGGCGAGGTGGAAACGGACCTCTGTGGGCGCAACGACCAGGTAGTCGCTCTGCGGCACACCCACCAGCGTTCCAGCCTCGAAATCGACCGAGACATCGTTTACGGGAAACGGTGTGAACGTTGGACCATCGTCGACACGCAGCACGCGTTCCACGTCCTTGTTCCAGTACTCGGCTTCCCACCAGTAGGTCGCCGACTCCAGTGGGCTCGGTACGAGCGCGGCAGAACTTCCAGACGGCACTGCAGCATCGATCCAGTCACGCCGGTCGAGATGAAATCTGCTCGTCGTCAGCGCCGGTTCGGCAAACCGTTCGAACACGTAGCCGGCTTCGCTGGCGCCAAAGGCAGCGATCATGATTGAAATGGCAAGCGCCACTCTGGGGCCAGCCAGGCGAGGCCGTGTGACGAGCACCGCCGCCCCTAGAGCGAGCACGAGCACAACTGCGCGAACGAACCATTCATCCGAGAGATGGACCCGCCCGGCGGCCGCGACGATGGCCGGATGGAACGCTGACGCGGGTGAAGCCCAGAAGATGCTCGGGTGATGGTCGTATGACGCGACCCCCGCCAGCCAGGCGAAGACTGCTCCGGCGGCGATCACTACGAGTCCTCGGGCCCGGGTGTGCCCGCCTCGGACGAGTGCCGCTCCAGTTCCCACTGCGAAGAGCGGCGTGACGTAGAAGAGATAGCGGTCCTGGATGAATCCGCTTGGGGTGAAGCGGAGATCGAAAGACGCCACTTCGAGCGTCAGCAGCGGGACGAGGATCAGGAGTAGCCAAGCGAAAGCATGCGCGCCTCTGCCCGCCGGCCAGATCGCCGTCGTCAGTGCCCAGGAGGCTGCGAGGAGGAAGGGCAGGATGCCTCCGCCGATCACCACGTAATCCAGATGCGCGGCCGCCGAATACCAAATACCGGCGGGAAGAAGGTCACCGCTGAACGGGACTGCGTAATTGCCGAAAACCGCGCCCAGCGAGCCCACCGCGGCCAGCGCGGCGGCAGCCAGGCCTGCCAGCGCATAAACGAGGAAGAGCACGGAGTGCGAGCCGACCGCCCGCTTCGCCCGCCCGCGCAACCGAACCCACCAGGTCTCGCCGTCGGCACCGGCCGGGTCAAACGTCAGCTCATGGCCGAGGAGTGCCAGCGGCAAGGCGAGTGCGAGCACGAAGAACTGGGTACGCGCGAGAAACGCGACGAGCAGAGCGGCGAGTGCAGCGAGATCTCGCTTTGCGCTCGGCTGGACGATCGCGCGATAACAGACGAAGACAGCCCAGACAAAGGCCGGGTAGGCGGCATTCTCCGTCAGAAGTGCTGTGCTCAGCACGAGCCAGGGCGTGAAAGCAGTCAACAGCGCCGCGACAGAGGCCGCCACGCGCGATCCGGTCAGTGAGCGCGCAAGGAGATATGCCGGCCAGGCCGCGCTGGCAAGCAGAAAGGGATTCAAGACATGGGCGGCGGTGGCTGCAGCGGGCACCGTCATCAAGCCGTAGAAGGGCGCGATCAGTAAGGGATACAGCTGGCTCAAGGCCGCGTAGTACTGCCCGTGAATGCGCGGGACGAGGGAGCCGGTCTCGGCGATACTCGTCGCCAGCCTCGTGGTCTGGAGCTCGTCGGTCATCACGGCCCAGGTGATCACGCGCGATGAGTAGTACACCCCAAACTCGCCGGCAGCGAAGACGCAGCCGAACACGATCAGGGAGTCGCGCGTGGCCAGCCGGCGCAGCACGCGACCTGCGGGAGGTGCCGCGCGTGGTCGGGCTTCACCAGGGTGGTTGAGCGTGCTTCCGATCGCACCTGAATTTGCCCTGCAGACCGCCCGCAGAATCATCTCCCCTCCGCTTTGTCCCTGAAAGGCGAAACCCGCCTCGGGTAGCCGCAGACGGGTTTCAGATTGCCGGGGGTATGAGGGGGGAGCCGGCAAGCTCATTTTCGTGCCGGCGTAGCAGCTTTCCTCCCCCCGACGGGGGATCCGAAAGATGCCTCGGCTATCCTGCGCGACACGCGCGGAGAAGTGGCCGAGTGGCTGAAGGCGGCGCCCTGCTAAGGCGTTATGGGGGTGAATGCCTCCATCGAGGGTTCGAATCCCTCCTTCTCCGCTTCGCAGCACGGAGAGGTGTCCGAGTGGCCTAAGGAGCGCGACTGGAAATCGCGTACGTGCTGAAAGGTGCGTCGCGGGTTCAAATCCCGCCCTCTCCGTAAGCGTGGGGGAAACCATGTTTCCCCCACGAGCCCCCTTTTTCTTGTTTGTTGCGACGCTCTTGGTGACGTGCGCTGCGGCGGGAGCGCGGTCCCGCCTCCGCGCGGCCCCTGGTTCTTGACCCAGGACGTTTAAGGTCGCAACGTGGGCAAGCCGATCAACGTCTGGGACTACGAGCAGCTCGCCGAAGCGAAGCTCGACGCGAACGCGCACGCTTACTTCGCCGGCGGGGCGGGGGACGAGGTCACGCTTCGCGACAACCTTGCGGCGTTCGAGCGGCGCAAGCTCCGTCCGCGCGTGCTCGTCGACGTGAGCTCGATCTCGACTGCGACGACGATCCTCGGGACCGGCGTTGCTCTGCCGATCCTGATCGCGCCGCTTGCAATGCAGCGCATGGCGCATCCCGACGGCGAGCTCGCAACCGCCCGCGCGGCGGCTGCAGCCGGCACGATCATGTGTCTCTCCACCGCGGCAACGGCTCGCCCCGCCGAGGTCGCCGCCGCCGCGCCCGGTGCGCCGCGATGGTTCCAGGTCTACGTCTTCGCTGATCGCTCGCAGACGGAGGACCTGATCGCCGAAGCAGTCGAGAGTGCGTTCTCCGCCCTCGTGCTGACGGTCGACACGCCCTACCTCGGGCGGCGAGAGCGCGACCTTCGCATCGACTTCAAGGTTCCCGAGCACCTCACCGTCACGGGCGACCTCTTCGGCGGCCACTTCGACACCGGCCTCAGCTGGCGCGACCTCGAGTGGCTCGCGGGCTACGGCCTTCCGGTCGTCGTCAAGGGGATTCTCACAGCTGAGGACGCACGGCTTGCGTGCGAGCACGGCGCAGCTGCAGTCGTCGTCTCGAACCACGGTGGCCGCCAGCTCGACGGCGTGTCCAGTTCGCTCGACGCGCTGGAGGAAGTCGTCGACGCGGTCGACGGCCGCGCGGAGGTGCTGCTCGACAGCGGCGTGCGCCGCGGTACCGACGCGCTCAAAGCACTGGCACTGGGCGCACGCGGCGTCCTGATCGGCCGAGCAATGCTCTGGGGGTTGGCCGTGGCCGGCGAGGAAGGCGTCACGCACGTCCTCGAGCTGCTGCGCAACGAGGTTGAGCTGGGACTTGCGCTACTCGGCTGCGCGTCGCCCGTAGATGTAACGCGCGCGCACGCGACCTAATTCAGTCGTGCACGCGGGCGATCAAGTCGCCGCGGCGCATGACCCGCACGGCCGTTCCCGCAAGACGCACCTCGTAGCCGGCGTCACTCGGGAAGAGCACCTTGTCGCCTGGCTCGACGCCACTGGCCTCATTCCCAACTGCGGTGACGACCCCTGTGCGGCAGTCGGCCTCTGCGGATGCCGGAAGGATCAGCCCAAGGTCCGTCTCGGACTCTTCGTCGGAGGGCTGAATGACGACGTAATCATCCAGCGGTTCTATGGACAGGTCGATTCCGCGGGTTCCACGCTCCTGCATCACCACGAACGGTAGCGCGAAGAGCGGCGCTCGTCCTCGTCGGGCCACAGCCAAGCGCGGCGCGGAGGCGTGACCGCGCTCACCGCAGGTTAGAGCCGACCCGCCTCGATGATGCGCTGGAGAAACTGCTGCGTCCTTGGCTGCTTGGGCTCGTTGAGGATCTGTGCAGGCGGACCCTGCTCGAGGATCACGCCTTCGTCCAGGAAGCAGACCCGGTCGGCGATGTCGCGCGCAAAGCTCATCTCGTGCGTGGCGATCAGCATCGTCATCCCGGCCGCCGCGAGCTCCCGGATCACTTCGAGAACCTCGGCGACGAGCTCGGGATCGAGCGCACTCGTCACCTCGTCCAGGAGCATGAGATCCGGCCGCATCGCGAGCGCGCGGACGATCGCTACTCGCTGCTGTTGCCCGCCGGAAAGACGGTCCGGATAGTCGTTGCGCTTGTCGGCCAGCCCGAAGCGGTCCAGCAGCGCAGTTGCCTCGGCTTCGGCCTGGGCTCGGGGCGTTCGCAGCGCCAAGGTGGGGGCGAGCGTGACGTTCGAGAGCACGCTCATGTGCGGAAAGAGGTTGTACGCCTGGAAGACGATCCCGATCCGGCGCCGGATGTGGTTTACGTCCACTCCGCGCGAGGTGATCTCCCGCCCCTCCACGACGATCCTCCCCTCGTCGATCGGCTCCAGCAGGTTGACGCAGCGGAGCAGCGTGGACTTCCCTGATCCGGAGGCACCGATCAGGCACACGACCTCGTGCTCGGCCACCTCGAGGTCGACCCCGCGCAGCACCTCCAGTCGCCCGAACGACTTGCGCAACCCTTCGACCTGCAGCGCTTCGCTCACCTGACACCCGCCGATTGCCGGCGGCGCCGGTCGCGCGCGACGAGCCAGTCCGTGAACCGCGCCAACGGGATCGTCAAGGCGACGAAGAGCACGGCGGCGGCCACAAAGGGCGTGTAGTTGAAGGTTGCGGCAGCGTCGATCTGCGACTGCTTGAAAGCCTCGACCGAGCCGAGAAAGCCGACCAGCGCCGTGTCCTTCTGCAGCCCGATGAAGTCGTTCAGAAGCGGCGGGATCACGCGGCGAACAGCCTGCGGCAGCACGACCTTGCGCAGCGACTGAAAGTGCGTTAGCCCGAGCGAACGTGCGGCGGCATCCTGGCTCGGGTGCACGGACTCGATCCCCGCTCGGTAGACCTCGGAGACGTATGCCGTATAGACGAGCACGAGCGCGACGATTCCCCAGAAGGTCGTCGACAGCGGGATATGCTTCAGCTGCAGCGCCGGTGCGCCAAAGCCGAGCAGGGCGATCACCAGTATCGTCGGTACGCCGCGAAAGAAGTCGGCGTACGCGATTCCGAGCGCACGCATCGGAAAGAAGACCGGGCCCGGGAGGCTGCGCACAACCGCAAGCAGGAGCGCGAGCACGAGGATGAAGACCTCCGCGATACAGAACATCTTCACGTTAAGCAGGAAAGCTCTCGCGATCTCCGGTAGCGACGCCTTGAACTGACCCCAGTCGAAGAACGTGCGCCGCACTTCGGGCCAGCCCGGTGCGTGTGTGATCGCGATTGCGATCAGCGTGAAGAAGACGAGCGTGCTGAGGAGCGCGATGGTGACTGCGCGGCGCCCTTCGACGCCCGACATCACGCCGCCGAGGATCTTCGAGCCGCGGTTCTCGTTCAGCGGGCTACTTCAGGACGGGCGCGCCGGCGACCTTGGAGAGCCACTTGTCCTGGATGCTCTGGAGCGCGCCGTCGGCACGGAGTTTCGACAGCGCGCCGTTGACGCACGAGACGAGTGAGTTGCCCTTCTCGAAGACCATGCCGAAGTGCTCTGCCGTCCCGGTGGTCGGGAACTGGCCGAGGATCTTGCTGTTCGGTACCTGCGCGGCCGTGACGTAGAACGCCGTCGGGAGGTCGACGACGAGGCCGTCGACCTGCTTGTTCTTCAGGGCGGCAACCGCGGCGTCGTTCGTGTCGAACACCGCGGGCTTCTTCGAAGGCTTGATGTTGTTGACGATGTAGTCATAGCTCGTTGTGCCGATCTGCACCCCGAGCTTGTAGGGCTTCAGTCCGGCGATCGAAGTCACACTCGCGATCTTCGTCCCCTTCACGACCGCGATGGCCTGGTTCACGTCGTAGTACGAGTCGCTGA
>WNFX01002760.1_pt1 | contig 18120 bp, 17 predicted proteins | sample 5400111 | NCBI WGS metagenome assembly WNFX01 (sample SAMN13153363, study PRJNA577476) | soil metagenome | isolation source: 40 cm soil or saprolite under grassland replicate 1 | place: USA:California | collected 2016-06-15 | reverse complement strand
GGTGGACCTGGCCGGCGAGGCGATCCGGCTCGCCCGCCAACTCACCCTCGCCACCGAGGAACCGGAGGCGCGCGGGCTGCTCGCGCTGATGCTCCTCAACCACGCCCGCCTCCCGGCGCGACTCGACTCAGAGGGTCGCATCGTCACGCTCGACCGACAGGACCGCGGCCTGTGGGACACCCGCGAGATCGCCGAGGGCGTGCGCGTCCTGCAGTCGGCGCTGGCCGTTCGGCGCCCCGGCCGCTACCAGGTCGAGGCCGCCATCGCCGCCCTGCACGACGACGCGGCAAGCGCCGAGGAGACCGACTGGCCGCAGATCCTCGCCTGGTACGACGACCTCGTCGCCCTCACCGACGACCCGGTGCGCCTGGACCCCGCCGCGGTGCTCGGGCGCGCGGTCGCGGTCGGCCACGTCCTCGGCGCCGCCGCCGGGCTGCGCGAGACCGACCGGCTGCGCGAGGTGCTCGGCGAGCGGCACCGCTGGCACGCCGTCCGCGGCCACCTGCACGAGCTCGGCGGCGACCTCCCTGCCGCCGCCACGGCGTACGCGGATGCCGCCCGTCGGGCCACGGACGTCGCCGAGCGCGACCACCTGGTCCGTCAGGCCGCCCGCGCGCGGGCCGCCGAGCTAGGTAGGACCAGTCGTCTCACTGAGCGTCCTCCATAGGCTCGCGTACCCAGCCATGACCCGATTGAGCCGAGCAACTCATCGCCGGTCTCTTCAGGCCAATGGGCGGCTCAGGCCAATGGGCGGCTCAGGCCAATGGGCGGCGCGTTCCCACCAGCCGATCGGCAACCGGGGGACGCTGTAGCTGGGGCCGTCGTGCCGCTGCCATCGAGCGGCCAATGGATGATCTTCATGTCGCCTGATTCCGGTTCCGTGCCCGATCGCCTGGGTCTTCCCCGGCCGTGCCGGGGGAAGACCAACGTACACACCGCAGCGCTCTAGCCGCTAACTAGGCAAGGCTGGCAGAATGGCCAGCCATGACCGAAGGCCCTGACCGCTGGCACCGATGGCTGCTCGACGTGCGGTTCGGAGGCGATGCCGCCTACCGGGAGAAGTATCTCACCGAGGTCCTGTACCCGGCGCGGGATACGGTGCTCGACAAGGCTCATCTGCACCCTGGCGACTCGCTGCTTGACGTGGGCACCGGCGATGGGCTCATCGCGTTCGGCGCGCTCGAACGGCTCGGTCCGGCAGGGCGCGTGATCTTCTCCGATATCTCCCAGGACATGCTCGACCACTGCCGCAGGGCCGCCGACGCCGAAGGACTGCTTGACCGGTGCCGCTTCGTGCTGGCCTCTGCCGATTCCCTGACCGACGTGGCGGACGCATCGGTCGATGTCCTCACCACCAGGTCGGTGCTGATCTACGTCAAGGACAAGGCGGCAGCCCTGCGAGCGTTCCACCGGGTACTTAAGCCTGGCGGGCGGGTGAGCTTGTTCGAGCCGATCAATGTGCTGATGTCCCCTGCCGATCCAGACCTGTTCTTCGGCCACGACGTGACTCCGGTCAGGGATCTGGCGGCGCGGGTTGAGGCTCTTTACGAGTCTATTCAGCCGCACGGCGGCGATCCCATGGGCGACTTCGACGAGCGCGACCTGGTGCGCCATGCTAAGGACGCCGGGTTCCCCGAGATCAGTCTCGAACTACGAGTCAGCGTGAAAGCCCGCACGCAGCCAGTTTCCTGGGAACGGTTCCTGCGCACAGCAGAAAACCCGCTGATACCGACCTTCGGGGAAGCACTGGATCGTGTGCTCAGCCCGCAAGAAGTAGCCGAATTCACCAGACACCTCAGACCGCTTGTCGAATCCGGGGCCGGACTGGAGCGCACGGCATTCGCCTACCTGACCGCCGTCAAGGAGTAGCACCGCCGTCAAGGAGTAGCCGAGCAGCCTCAATCTCCGGCGTGCCGCGCTACCGACTGATCGTTACGGGCAGCGGCCGCCAGTGTCAGCTATCCGGTACGGCCGGGAGTTCTTACACTGGGTCAGCGTCCCGGTGCGCACGGGTAACCACGAGGATGTGCTGGCATGCCAGGAGGAAGGCGGGACATCGTGAGAGGCACCCAGCGGCCATCGCTTTAGCCGCGGCAACCAGCGCCGGGCTCGCGGTCTGTGCGGCAATCCCGGCGGTGGCCGATGCCAGCGCGGTCCACGGCCACCCGCAGCGGCTATCATCGCCGCCCGGCAGGGCGCCGGGGTCCAGCTCCCTCAGCGCCGTCGCGGCCGTCTCGCCGGCCAGGGCGTGGGCGGTGGGGGACTTCACCAGCGGGCCGGTTACCCGGGCCATGATCCTGCACTGGAACGGCCGGCGCTGGCGCCAGGTGGCCAGCCCGAGCCCGGCAGGCTTGCCGAGCACTCTGGCCTGCGTCGCCGCAACGTCCTCGGCCAGCGCCTAGGCGGTCGGAGACTTCTTCAGCCACGGCACCGACCGGACCCTGGCCGAGCACTGGAACGGCAGGCACTGGCGGCGGGTGAGCACGCCCAACCCGGCAGGCCCGTTCCAGAACGACACGCTGGCCGCCGTGACCACTGCCTCCCGCGCCAGCGCCTGGGCCGTCGGCGAGTTCTTCGACGACTCGGCGTCTCCTCCCACCCAGACCCTGATCGAGCACTGGAACGGGCGAACCTGGAGGCATGTGGCCAGCCCCAGCCCCGGGGCCCCCACCCGGTTCAGCGAACTGTCCGGCGTCGCTGCCGCCGCACCAGCCAGCGTCTGGGCGGTCGGAGCGTTCTCCAACGGCACCGAGGGCCAGGCCCTGATCGAGCACTGGAACGGCAGGCGGTGGAAGCAGATCGCCAGCCCCAGCCCCTACCACGCTGACGCCCATGCAGAACTTCGCACGCTGGACCCGCGGTGACGGCCCGCATACCGACCCATGGATCCGCACCCCTAGCGGAACGGTAGGCCTCGAAGCGCTACCACTTCGTCCACTCCTGCCCTGAGGTCATCGGCGAGGGCGCCGGGATCGGTGATGGCCCGGGCATCGGTGTTGATGCCGATACAGCATTCCCCGTCGTGTGAGATGAGGGTGATCATCGCGGCACAGCCGGGCAGCGGGCCGAACGGGTACATGTGCGTGATCCGCGAGCCCGCGATGTATACCGGGTAAGGCACCCCGGGGATGCTGGAGACCTGGACATCGTTCGTGCTGGTCAGCCGGCCCGACACCATGCCGATGACCGGCGCGGGCAGCCAGCCGAGCGCCGGGGCCAGCGCGGCCGGCAGCGCGTCGGCCGCTGCGGCGCTGGCCGCGCGGGCGTTCAGGACGAACTGCCTCACGGCGGCGATCCTGGCGGCCGGGTCGCGCTCGGCCATCGGCGTGGCGAACCTGGCGCCAGTGAAGCGGTTCCCGCCTTGCGGGTCATCCTGGGTGCGCAGGCTGATCGGGAACCCGACGGTGAGCCGGTCGACCGGGGCGCCCTGCCGTTCGTGGTACCGGCGGAACCCGCCGATCACCGCGGCCAGCAGTCCGTCGTTGAGGGAGCCGCCGGCCGCCTTCGCCCCGGCCTTGAGGTCAGGCAGCGGAACGTCGATGACGTCGAAGCGCCAGCTGCCGCCACGCCGGGCAAGCAACGGCGAGCCAGCCTGGGCAGCCGCGGCCTGGCCCGCCCAGCGAGCGGCGTCAACTACCCTGCCTGCCGTCCGCGAGGCGGCCTCCCAGGGCCGGGCCAGCGCGCCGAGAATCCCCATGCCCTGGCGCAGCGCCGTCGTGGGCGCGGACCGGATCGCGCCTGCGACCTGCCCGGCGAGCAACCCCGCGCGGGACGCCCCGGCCGCCGCCTGGACCGGCGGCTCGGGCCGGCCAGGGTCATGCTCGGCGGTACGGCTGTGCAGCCGCGTCATCAGCTGAACCGCGCCGAGCCCGTCGGTGACGCTGTGATGGCTCTTGACGGCGTACCCGGCCCGGCCGTCGGCCAGGCCCTGCACGAGCAGCGCTTGCCACAGCGGGCGGTCGCGGTCGAAGGGCGCCGCGGCGAACTCCTGCACAACATCGAGCAACTGCCGCAGCGAGCCAGGGGCGGCCAGATGGACCCGATGGACGTGCTGAGACAGGTCCAGGGTGTCGGCGGTTGCCCAGGTCGGCGTCCCGAGCGAGAACGCCGGCTCGACCACCCGCTGCCGGATCCGCGGCACCATGCGGGAAGCCCATTCGTGTGCGGCAAGCAGCCGGTCCCAGTCGGGGGCAGGGTCGAGCAGCTCAAGCAGGCTGACGTTAACGCGGAGCCTGGGGTCGGCCGCTTCAGCCCGCCACATCGCCGTTTCCAGCGGGTTCATCCGGGAGCAGGCGCCCCAGTCCAGCGGTGCCGCGGGGGGCGGGCCCGTGCTGGCCGGCGCCGTTGCCGTCACCCGCCCCGAACCGGTGGCTGGCCAGTGGGCGAGCGTCGCCAGGTACTGCCCGCGAACCTGGTGGACGTAGGTGTCGATCTCGCCGGCCACCCAGCCGGTCGTGGGGACCTGGGGCAGGACCGCGATCTGCACCGTGCCCGTGCGGATCGTCGTGGCTCCGCGCCACATCAGCTCGCCGGCGTTGCGGATGACGATCGGCACGATCGGCACGCCCGCCTGCATCGCGACGTGGAACGCGCCCTTCTTGAACGGCCCGAGCGCCGGAGTCGCCGACCTGGTGCCCTCCGGCGCGATGGCCAGCGAGATGCCGTCGCGTAGCTTCCGCACCGCCGGCTCGAGTGCCTTGCGTGCCTGGGCGGTGTCGTGGCGATCGACGAATGCCACGTCGGCGAGCCGGAACATCAGCCCGAATCCGGGGCTGTGCGCCAGTTCCTTCTTCGCCACGCCCGTGAATCCGCCACGTAGCAGCTTGGCCAGGATGAGCACATCCAGCTGGCTCTGGTGGTTGAAAATGAAGACAGCTGGCCTGGTGGCGAGGTGCTCCGCACCGCGCACGTCCAGCCGCACGCCAGCCAGCACGCTGCCTAGCTCGCCGGCCAGGGTGGTGCCAAGGTCGACAGCTTCACGCCGGGAACCTGTCACAGCGCCCAGCGCCGCGCCCGTGGTGAAGCCGCCGAACATGCCCGCCACCCCGGCCGCCGTGCGGGCGATGTCCCGCACGCCTGGCCGGCCGCGGGAGCGGAACCTGGCTACCGGCCATCCATAATGCCGCGCCGCCGCTTCCAGCTCACGGCCGGGATTGACGGCCCGCGCCCGCCCGGAGGTCCGCAGGAACGGCACGTCCTCGTTGCCGTTGGAGTAGGCGTAGCTCTCCGCCAGGTCTATGTCGTGCTCGGCGGCGAACGCGCGGACCGCCGCGGCCTTGCCCTCCCGCCAGAGCAGCGGGCCGCCGGGGCGGCCGGTGCAGATGCCGTTCTCCATCTCCGCCGGCGACACCAGGATGTACTCCACGCCCATCGCCCTGGCCGCGGGCTCCACCTGGAACCGGGTGGCCGAGGAGGCCAGCACGACCGTGTGCCCGGCCCCGCGGTGGGCCTCGACCAGCCGCCATGCTTCCGGGTATAGCGAGCCGGAGATCGCCTGCACGAACAGCCGCTCCCCGAGTTCGGCGAGCTCGTCCTCGCTGCGCCCGGCCCAGGCGCGCATGCCAAGCACCGTGAACCGCTCGAAGTCCTCCTCGGTGGTCACGCCGCGAAGGCCAGTGAAGAGGATCCGCCCCATGTCCGCGGGCGTAATCTGCAGCGACCTCAGATGATGACGGGCGAACGCCGACAGCGAGTACCCGTCGATCAGGGTGCCGTCGAAGTCGAAGAATGCCCCCACGCGCGGGCCGTCGGGCCCGGTCTCGACATCGGCGATCAGCTGATCTTCTGACCACCTCCCTGCAGCGGACGGTTCAGGGTGCGACACCGATAGTCTCCCGCCGGCACACCGCATCGATCTCGTCAATCATGATCAGCCGTGCCACTACGTCGCGCAGCCGCGCCGCGAAGGCCTGCCTGCTCCTGGCCAGCTCGTCCCTGCCAGGATCGATCAGGTCCAGGTTCGCGGCGAGCTTCATGGCGCTGGAGAACAGCTCCCGTGACAGTGACTCCGGCCCGTGCAGGTGGCCCTGCAGCAGCATCTGCTGCCCAACACCGCCACACTCGTCGAGGAACTCCTTTTCCGCGACCGGATGACGAGGCCCGCGCGCGGCGAGCCGCTCAGCGACAACAAGCTGCGCGTCGAGGAACGACCGCAGCACGCGGTTCGCCACCAGGAGGTCAGAACGCTCCAGCGCAGCGCGCCCGTCGGCCACCGTCTCCCAGCCGGGATCGACCCGCTCAAGCTCGGCGCTGAGCTCGCCGCGATAGGACGCCTTGTCCGGGAAGAAGAACTCGAACTTCAGCTGGTCACGCAGCCGCATGGCCTCTTCCCAGCGATCAGCGGGCTCGCTGAGCATGACCAGCTCGGCCACCGCGCGAAGGACAAAATGGTGAATCGCGCTGTTCCGGTAGAACGCTGCCACCAGGTGCTGGCCCCGTTCGATGGCATAAACCGGCTCCTGGCCGCCGGTGTAGACCGTGACCACCTTCTGCTGGGCCAGCGCGCCGAGCACGCGGCGCACCCCGGCATCGGTTCGCAGCACGTCCCCCGAATGCGGCAGGCCGCGTTCGGCCAGGTAAGCGCGCAGCGGCTCGAGCACCCCGCGTACCTGGCCGAGGGTCAGCGCTCGGTCGCGCACCCCCAGTAGCGCGAGCGTGACCAGCGCAGTTGCCGTCACCGGGGTGACCCGGTTGATCCTGACGGCCACCTCGAACGCCATCTTCTGCAGCGCGAGCCGCCGGGCATCAGGATCCTCGTCATGGCCGCCGGGCTCCAACGCCTCCCGCAGTGAGAGCGGTTCGGCAAACCGCACGTGCACCGTGCCGACCCGCGCGAGCTGACCCTTGGCGTAGCTCGCCAGCCAGCCAATCCCTTCGGCCTTCTTCGCTATGCCGCTCTGTTCAGCCGCCATCGCCGATACCTCTCGGAGCTGGTCGTAGGTGATTGCCACCGGCACCAGGTAGGCATCGTGGGCCCGGCCGCGCGCGAGTGCCTGCGCGACGTAGGCCAGCAGGCCGTAGCGTGGCGGGCGCAGCTTGCCGGTCCGAGAGCGGCCGCCCTCCATGTACCACTCGAGGTTGAAGCGCTTGGCGAGCAGGTAGCCGAGGTACTCACGCAGCGCCAGCTTGTAGATCTCGTCGTCGCGGAAGCTGCGCCGGATGAATACGATGCCGGCCCGCCTGGCCAGCGGGCCGATCGGCCAGATGCGGAGGTTGTCGCCGCCAAGCACATGGTTGCGGGGGAAGTCATGCCCGGCGAGGACGTCGGCAAGCAGGAGCGGGTCCGCGTACGAGCGGTGGCTGGGGAGGAAGACCAGCGCATGGTGGCGGTTCAGCTCACGCAGCCGGTCAAGCCCGGCGGTGTCGGCCTGGACGTCCCACGCTCGCGCGTGCAGCGGGCGCAGCGCGCCGGAAAGCAGGTCGACCGCGATCGGGCTCATCGAGGCAACCAAACCGTCCAGGGCGGCCCTGGCCCGTCCAGCCGCCTCCGGCTCGGTCAGCTCGAGCCGGGCAGCGAGCATGGCGACCTCGGCGCGGAATTCCTGGCTGTCCTCGATCGCCTCGATGACGTCTTTCGGCACCTTGTAGCGGTACCCGAGTAGCGCTCGCTCGGAGCGGTCCAGCGCGAGCCTGGCCTGCCTGGACACGAAATGCGCGAACGAGCCGGTGCCGCCCCAGCGCTCGCGGAGCGCTGCCACTGTGGCGGGCTCCGCGACCACCATCCGGGCCCGGTCGGGCTCGCGCCGCACTATGCGGGTCTGCCAGAACACCGGCGGGCGGCGCGGGTTGACTTGTGACAGAACGTCCGACCAGTAGACCCGCCGCTCGCCGTCCCGCTCGCGCGGCAGCCAGGCGACGCGAACAGCGGTGACGACCGAGTCCGCTGGCGTCGCTGCCAGCGACTTGGCCAATTCCTGGCCATCCAGTGGCAGCACCGCGGACGGCCGCACGTCCCCATCATGCAGCCATCGTTTCAGCAGCGCGCGCTCCACCTCGGTGGCCGGGTCGGCAAGCAAGATCAGCGTCGCCTCGCCGCTGGCAGGGCCGTCACCTGCCACGAACTGCGCTGGCTGCGGATCGCCCATGCCCGACGTCCTCCTTCACCCCATCCTCGCCCATCCGGTGATCGAGTTCACTCTGCCTGCCCGCGACGAGCCTGTCAGCCAAGCCGGTTACCGGGCATGGCGAACTCCGAGCGGACAGCTTCGATGAGCCGATCGAGCGTGTCGCATTCGCTGCGTAGGATGCGGAGCGCTGCCGTGCCTCGCCATTCACCGCTGCTGATTCCGGCAGTACGCCGCCGGCCCGGCGTCTGGCCGGCCCGCCGGGCGCAGCGGCCGCCGGGCTAGGTGCAGCGGCCGCCGGGCTAGGTGCAGCGGCCGCCGGGCTAGGCGCAGTGGCTGCCGGTACGCCGCGGCCGCTTGCGCACGGGTAAGCGTCCGGTTGGCGGCGAGCAGGCCGAGTACGCTCGCTTCCCCCGCACGCGCGTTCGCGAACTGGGAGAACGGGTCGTCCACGGTCGGTGCCCAGGCAAGGGCGGCGAGCATTGCCGCCTGTCCCCACGACAGCCGCTCAGGCCGCTGCCCGAAATAGCCGCAGCTGGCCGCCGAGAGCCCGTAATAGCCGCGGCCGAAGTAGATGACATCGGCGTACATGCGGAGGACGGCGGCACGGGAGTAGCTCAGTTCCAGCTTGATCGCTAGCAGGGCCTGCTCGCTCGCCGCGACCGTGCCCGACCGCCCGTGCAGGTACAAGATCTTGGCCAGCTGCTGGTAGAGCGTGGCCATGGCCGGGCCGGACCCGCCGGTGAGGTGGCCGAACAGTACCCGTGCCACGGCGATCGGCCCGGCACTGGCCTGCGAGTAGAACTGCCGGCCCTCGATCAGCAGCAGCGCCGCCGTGAACTGCCTGGGGGGTTGCGGCCCTGGGTAGGCAGCGTGATGCGCGCGGTCAAGCGCGCGAGTCAGCGCGGGCGCGTTGGCCACCGGCGGGCAGATCAGCAGCAGCCCGGTGAAGACGATCCCCCCGAGAACGGCCAGGGCAATGACCGTGCCGGCGAGCCGCCGCAGCCCGCGGATCCAGCGCCGCCTCCGCCGGGCGCCCGGGCTCCTTCTCGCCCATTCAAGCCCGCCGAGGCGCAGCACGTCCGAGCTGGTACCGACACGGAGCGGCACCGCAGCCTCACCTGCCCGTGACGATCCGAGTATCCTCATGGCCCCACGCGAGACTTGCTGATACGGCGTAGTAGAAGCACGTCTTCGTTCGTCATCTCAGTATCAGCCGACATCGAGCTGCGGGGAAGGCTCCTCGCGTGCCCGCGCATCTCACTCGGGTTCTGCGCGGCTGTCCAATCGCAAGAAGGTGCTCTCCACGAGCAGGACCGAGGTCACCTGACCGTTCACACCACGCCGGAAGATCACGTCCTCTCCGGAGAAGTTGGATCCGGGCTCGGCGGTGAACACGTCAGGATTACTGGTCGGTTCTAGCGCGAGGCGCCACCCAGCGTCCGGGCTGACGAAGGTCAGCCTCCCGTCCCGCCACTCAAGGCGCAGCACCCAGCCGCCCAGCCCGGGCCTCGCGTAGATGCCCAGCAACGGCCGGTACACCGCCGGCGTCGGCGCGGGAGCTTCAACTGCTGACGGCGCGGAGCCGGCCAGGCGGCGGGCGACCGAGGCGAGATCGAAGGCAAGTTCGGCGCTGCCGCTGGTTCCGTTCAGCAGCGCGATGGCCCCGACCTGCTCCCTGGGATCGAAGCACACGGTGCTGGTGAAGCCTGGGAGGCCGCCGGAGTGCTGGATCCAGATGGCGTCGCCCAGCCGGTTGCCGCACCACGAGATGCCCCACGCCTTCCTCCAGCCGTCGTCGGCAAGGTACCGGGGCTTGTGCATCTCACGCAGTGAGGCTGCCGCCAGCACAGCCGAATCCGGTGCCTGCTGCCGGTGGGCGCGCAGCTGGAAGGAGATCCACCGAGCGAGATCCGCGACGCACGACCACAGGCCGCCCTCGGCCCACAGTGGTGACATCGCCGGCGCCTGGTCAAGCTCGTCAGACAGTGCACGCCAGTCGTAGCCGGTCGCGCGGCGGCTGAGCAATGTGCCCGCGAGCGGCTCAAAGCTGGTCGCCGACATGCCGAGCGGATCGAGGATTGAGTCCCGCACGTACTTCGGATATTCAGTGCCGCTCACTCGGGTCACGACCTCGCCGAGCAGCTGATAGGCAAGGTCGGAGTACTTGTGCTGCCCGTTCGGCCGGAGCTTGAGAACAATGTCGCCGGCCTGCGCGAGCGTCAGCTTGGCCGCGCCCTGGTAGAGCGGGACGGACCAGTCGGTGCCCGGCGGCTCGGCCGCGAGGCCCGACTCGTGCGAGAGCATCCGGCGGATGGTCACGGCTTCAATCGCCGTGAACGGGCTGACGGCCCCGCGCAGCTCGGGAAGGTAGGCAACGGCAGGATCGTCCAGGTTCAGCCGCCCAGCGTCGCGGAGCTGCATGATGGCCGTTCCGGTGAACGTCTTCGTGATTGAGGCGATCCGGTACAGCGCCTCCGGCCGACTCGGCCGCCGCGAAGCCAGGTCAGCGAACCCGACCGCGGCCAGCCAGGCGAGTTCGTCCCCATGAACAACACCCGCGGCCGCGCCAGGCAACCGGTTCTCGGTCACGAACCTGCTCAGCTTCGCCTGCAACTCCGAAGCGCCCGCGGCCACCGGTCCGGTCATCACTGCCTCCAGGAATGTCAATCGCCCGTGACCAGTCGGCGGCCGCGACGATAGCGGGTCAGTCTAGGACGAGTGAATCTGGTTCCTTGCCCGTGGCGGTTGACTCTCGGGTGAGCGACACGGATCAGGAAAGTGCGGTCAGGAAGGCATCGCTGATCGCGCCGCCATTGGCGGTGAGCCATCGGACTTGAGCCAGCATGCCGGTTTCGGCGCGTCCCGACCGGATTCGCTTGGCGATCATCTGGAGTCCGCGGCCCCGCAGGTAAAGGGGGATCACGCGGGCCTCCTCGGCTGAGACAGGGGCGGTGCTCGCGTATCCGCGAAGGAACCGCCCGGCTCTCGGCAGGTCCAGGCAGTCGGCGTCCTGGCGGGGACGGCCGCTGCGCCACAGGCCGTAACCGATGTCGGCCAGGGGTGTTTCAGCGTGAGCCAGGGCGAAGTCGATGACTCCGCTGGCCCTGGGCGGCGTGCCGTCGGCGATCACGTTGTGATTGGTGAAATCGCCGTGGATGACCAGGCGAGCACGGCCCAGGTGGCCCGTGTCACCGAGGTCACGGGCGAGTTGGCCGGCCAGCTGGCGGATCATGACCGCCCGCTCCTGGCTAACGCCGGCCGCCTGAAGCTGCCGGGAGAGCAAGATCTCGGGCACGTCGGCCAGCGGGACCGCGCCTGGCCGCTGGCCCGCCATCTCGATCTGGCCGGCGGCGGCGTGATAGCGGCCAAGCAGTGCGCCGATTTCCTCCATCGGCGGCTCGTCGGCCCAGCCCACTGCCCGGCCTGGCAGGAATGAGATGGTCTCGCAGAGCGTGCCGCCTGCCGTGGTCCATGACGTGCCGGCGAACGCGGGAAGCGGCCTGGGCGACGGGAAGCCGCCACCGGCGAGCCGGGTCAGGAAGGCATGAAGCCATCTCACTCCGTCCGTCAGCCTGGCAGCGGACGGGCGGTCCGCTGGGACCGGCGCCAGCCGCAGAATTCCCTGCGTCCCCTGCCACTCGACCAGCCAGGCGCGGCCATCTCTGGGCCGGATCAGGCCAGGGAGAACCTTGACGCCAGTCTCACGCAGAACCCAGCCCGGCGGCCGGTCATCCTCCACGCCAGGATCGTGTCACAGCCAAAGGGCGGGGGCAGGCTGTGACCGTCCCGGCGAACCGCTGGCTAACGCCACGGGGGTGGTGAGGGGAGGGCCGGCCGCAGCACCGCAGTCGAAGCGGCCGACGACGCCTTCTGGCCTTACCAGGATCTGGTAGCTCCAGCCATCGGTTGCCGCCAGGAATTCGGCAATCACGCGGAACCCGAGATCAGCAACCACTCGCTGTGCCCGCAGGTTGAAGGCGGCGATGGTGACCCGGAACGCGGCCGGGGAAAACTGGCGCCGCCCGAAGTCAAGCCCGGTGCGAATCGCCTGCCTGCCAATCCCTTTGCCGGTGAGCTCGGGTCGCAGGCCGCCGCCGGTATCGAGCGCCGAATCGTCGTACCTGCCGCCAGGCACCTGGCCGTCGGCGCCAAAGGAGCGGAAGCCGATGAGCCGGCCGCCGTCGGTGAGCGCGAAGAAGCCATTGGCTGGATCGGCGAGAAAAGCCGGATCAGCGGCGGTCATGTCGTAGCAGTCGTAAGGCGGCGGGTAGCGCCACGTGACGATGTCCTGCGCGTAGCCAGCGGTCATGGGAACGATCCGCATGCCGCAATCGCGCGGCATCACCGTCCGCTTGCCGGTATGGCTCCGGCGATCTCCCAGATATGCCCGCTTGGGTCGGTGAAGCTGGCGGTGCGGATGCCCCACGACCGGTTCATCGGGCCGTTCAGCAGTTCAACCCCGCGCTCGGCGAGCTGGGCGGCCGCCGCGTCTACATTTTCTACCTGAACGGTCAGTACGAACCTGGCCCCGGCTTGCCGGCCGCCGACCGGCGCGGGGTCGATCAGCTCCGCAGCCGCGGTGACCTTGAGCACGTTGACGGTCAGGTGGGCGGAACTGAAAACCGCCGAGCTGTCATCCTCGTGAATCAGCGAGAACTCGAAAACGTCACGGTAAAAGGACTTCGACTCCTCAAGGTCGTCAGCGAACAAGGTGATGATCCCGGTGTCCTTCAGGGATACGCTCACATCGCACCTCTTCTTCTCCCGGTGGCTGATTACGTTCCCTTCGTGCCGTCCAGGCGTTCTCTCAGCAGGTCCGCGTGGCCATTGTGCCGAGCGTATTCCTCGATCATGTGCACCATCACCCAGCGAAGGCAGAAGCGCTCGCCGCCGCGGTCCCCGGCCACATCCAGAGACGGCGCGGTCGCCACCAGCGTCCTGGCGTGGTCGCACTCGCCTTGCCATGCGCTCCATGCCTGGGTCACATCGGCCGTGGCCACGTCACGGAACGCGGCGTCCCAATCGATGTCCGGCGACCAGATCGGCGACATCGCCTCGCCGACGAGCACCGGCCTGAACCAGTTGCGCTCCACCTCCGCCATGTGCCTGACCAGGCCAAGCAGGGACAGGTCGGAGGGCGGGGACGCCTGCTCCCGCAGCTGATCATCGGCCAGCCCTTCACACTTGATCGCCAAGGTCGCGCGGTGGAAGTCAAGAAAGGCGCTGAGCATGGTCCGCTCGTCCGCCTCCAGCGGTGGTTCGAAGCGTTCAGCGGGCATATGGCCAATCCCATCACATGCCCGCTGCCGGCGCCTGGCGGAGCGGACGCCGGGCCACTGACGACGGCATCCCCGCAGGTCAGCGGGCCGGCCGCTGACGACGGCATCCCCGCAGGTCAGCGCAGCGTGATCACGTTGGCGGTGATCAGCGCCGCCGCATCGGATGCGAGGTAGCCGATGACCTGCGCGACCTCGTCAGGGCTGACGATGTGCAGCAGCGTGGAGCTGGCTGCCACGACCTCCCGGACCGCGTCGGTGACCCAGCCGGTATCGGTGACTGGCGGGTAGACCATGTTCGCTGTGACGCCGAACCGAGCCAGCTCCATGGCCGCAGACATCGTGTAGTTCGTCTGCGCCGCCTTGGCCGCGCCATAGGACACTTCCTCGGGGAAGCCGAGCTCGCCGCCGGAGGTGAGGCCGATGATCCGTCCCCAGGTCCCGCCACGGGCGATGTGGCGGCGCGCGAACTCGCCGATCAGCAGGGCCGCCGCCCTGGCGTCGACGGTGAACTGCTGATTCCAGGATGCCGCGGTGACTGGCCGGAGCGAGCGGCCGAGCCGGTCGACCTCGCGCGGCACGAAGGTGTCCTGCACCCATCCGGTCGCGTTGTTGACGAGGATGTCCACCGGTCCCAGGTTCGCTTCCGCGAGGTCGAAAAGGACAGCGGGCGCAGCCGGGTCCGACAGGTCTGCCTCGGCCGCCAGCGCCTGCCCGCCGTCGGCCAGGATCAGGGCGACGACCGCGTCAGCGTCCTGCCCGCGCCGGTCGCGGTAGGCCTGCGGGACGCCAGGGTCCGCCGCGTCTTCGATCCGCAGGAAGGCGCACAGCACCCGGCAGCCGTGGCGGGCGAGCGCGACGGCCGTCGCGGCGCCGATGCCGTGATTGGCCCCGGTCACGATCGCCGTATGCGTCCGCGTTGCCTGGTTTGGTACGGTCATCCCACCTCCCGCTGGCCCGGCGGGACGCGCTGGCCCGGCTGAACCGGCTGGCCCGGCGGGACCGGCTGGCCCGGCCATCCGCGCACCAAGCCCGGCCGGGTGACTATACAGTCTCAATCCTGGCCACGACGATGCCGTCGCGATCCCGGCTGGCTGGCGGACTTTCGCCCGGCCGGCGAAACTATATATGCCGCCTGATGCTGGTCCGGGTGGCGGCGGGCGGCCCTGTGCTGTGGGGGTTGTGTCATGTCCGGGTGGTTCAGTGCGCAGATCGTGCACACCGGGCGGCTGCCGTTGTTCTGCTTCTTCGTTGCTTTCGTGGCGGGCTTCGGCTGCGTCCGGCTGTCCGTCCGGCTGATCCGCGCCAAGGTCAAGTGGTGGCCTCGCAACATCGTCGCCGGCGCGGTGCACGTTCACCACATGGTCTTCGGCGTGGTGCTGATGGGCGTGGGCGGCGTGGCCGAGCTGGCCGCGCCGCCGTACTCGCTGGTCTGGCGGTCGGCGCCGGCCGCGCTGTTCGGCTTGGGCACGGCCCTGGTGCTCGATGAGTTCGCGCTGATCCTGCACCTGCGCGACGTGTACTGGAGCAACGAGGGGCGGGTGTCGATCGACGCGGTGTTCGTCGCCGCCGGGGTGACCGCGCTGCTGCTGATCGGGGCCAGCCCGGTCGGGGTGAGGAGCGTGGCCGACTATCACCACATGCCGGGCAGCCCTGGCGCGGTGCTAACGCTGATCGGCACCGTGTCCGTGCTGTTCGTGCTGGCCGGGATCACCCTGCTCAAGGGCAAGGTGTGGACGGCGCTGCTCGGTGCCTTCGTGCCGCTGGTGTTCATCATCGGGGCGATCCGCCTTGGCCGGCCCGGCTCACCGTGGGCTCGCTGGCGTTACCGGGACCGCCCGGCCAAGCTCGCCAGGGCCAGCCGCCGCGAGGAGCGGCTGCGGCTGCCGGTGATCCGGGCCAAGATCCGGGTCCAGGATCTGCTCACCGGCAAACACGACCAGCCGACGGCAGCCGCCGGCGATGACGGGCCGGCGACGATGGCCGTCCGGGCCGGCGACGACCGCCGCCCGCGCCGCTGACGACGGAACCGAGCGCCGTGGCAAGGCCCGCTCGCGCCGTCGCGATAAACAGGGGGGCGCTGGCACCGGCGCTTGCCGATCCTGGGAGCATCTGACAGGCGGCTCACGGCGACATAGCGGCACGGACGGGAGCGCGATACTCATCGGCAGGCGAGGACATGTCCGGCGCTGATCTTCGGGTTCTCTACGTGCTCGGCATCTACCACAGCGGCACGACCGTGCTCAGCAACCTGGTCGGCCAGCTTGACGGCTTCTTCTGCGTCGGCGAGCTGCGGACGCTGTGGCCGAAGCTGACGCTGCCAGAGTCCCGGTGCGGCTGCGGCGAGTTCCTGGTGCAGTGCCCGGTCTGGAGCAAGATCCTGAGCTCGGCGTTCGGCGATGGCGAGGACAGGATCGCCGTCGCCCGCCAGATGTGGCAGGACCAGCGCGATGCCCTGCACGAGCATCACACCTGGCTGCGGGTTCGCTCGGTACTGCGGCACCGCGGGCACGGGCTCTCGGCGAACACTCCGCTCGGGCGCTACGCGAGCGGCCTGGAAAGGCTGTACCAGGCCATCGCGGAACAGGCCGGCGCGAAGGTCATCGTGGACGCCTCGAAGGAGCCCACCGACGCGGCCCTGCTGCTGCGCATGCCAGGGGTCGACGCGGCCTTCGCGCAGATCGTCCGCGATCCGCGGGGAACGGTGTACTCCATCATGCGGTTCAAGTCCGGCGAACCTGGAGCGCTGAGCCGGTGGCGGCAGAGTGCGTACGCGGCCCTGAGCTGGTCGGCCGGGAACCTGGCAGGCAGCGCTGTCCGGCGCGCGGCCGGCCAGGATCGCTCGGTGCTGCTGCGGTACGAGGACTTCGTCACCCGGCCGCACGAGACGGTGGCGGCGCTGGCGGCGCTGGCCGGCCATCCGCAGCGGCTTGAGCCGGCCGGGGATGGCCAGACCGTGACGATGCGCACGACCCATACCGTCGGCGGCAACAACAACCGGTTCCGCACCGGTCTGGTCAGGTTGCGCGAGGACACCGAGTGGCGATCCAGGCTGCACCGGCTGGACCGGGCCGCCGTGACCACGATGTGCGCTCCGCTGATGGCCAGGTACGGCTACCGGCTGGCCCCCTGACGGTCAGGCGGCTCGGAAGGTAACGAAGCCGAGAATTAGCAATACATGCGCCACTTCGTGGCTCGCCCGCGGGGTGTGAAACTGGGTCGTGGGCTAGCTGCGGGCCGTAGCGGGCTGGTGTTCTTGCGGGATCGGGCGGCCACGGCGGAGGCGGAAGGCGCAGGGTTGAGCTGACGTGGCGCCCGCTGTCACCGCTTGGTTATGGCCCGTTCGAGGCCGTGAATTAACACGGTGCTGGAACCCCGTGCTGGGTACCCCCCGCTGCTGCTGCCTGCGCGTGTGTCAACTTCCTGTTGATCTTGGGGTTCCTGCGGGCGGCGCGCTGTTCCCATCCGCTGGGAGGTGCCACTGCAGGAGGCGGGCAGGCCGATGAAGGTGCTGTATGAGCGCGTCGCCGGGATCGACGTGCACAAGGACATGATCAAGGTCGGGATCCGGTCGCCGGGGGATAAGCCCTGGACCCGGAGATCGGAGGTGCTGCAGTACCGGACGTTTACGGGGTGCTGCAGCAGATGGCCGCCGACCTGCGCGAGCGGGGCGTCACCCATGTGGTGATGGAGGCCAGCGGGGTCTACACCGAACCGGTGTATTACGCGCTGGCCGAGCGAGACTTCGATGAGGTGGCGGTGATCAACCCGGCGCACGCCAAGGCGCTGAAAGGCCACAAGACCGGGCCGACTCGATCTGGCTCGCCAGGATCGTAGAGCGGGGCATGATCTCTTCCAGCTTCGTGCCGCCCGAAGACTCCGACATCCACGGGGCGTCCGGCCGGGACATGCTCAACGGGCTCGCCGCCGGCCAGCGCGACCCCAGGGCCCTGGCCCAGCTGGCCCGCGGCACGATGCGCGGCAAGATCCGCCGCCTGGAAGAGGCGCTGGAATGCTCCTTCTTCACCGATGAGCACGCCGCCGTGCTGGCGATGATGCTGGTCACCATCGACCACTACACCACCCAGACCGGCCAGCTCACCGCCAAGATCGAAAAGCTGGCCGAGCCCTGCCTGCACCAGATCCGGCAGCCCGGTGAGATCGACGGCGCCGGGACGATCTGCGCCCAGGACATCATCGCCGAGACCGGCGCCGATATGACCGGGCCGCGGCAACCCCTACCTGTCCGCCGCCCTCGGCGAAGCCTCGATCAGCGCCGGCCGCACCCAGTCCTTCCTGGGTGCCCGGTACCGGCGCCTGACCAAGCGGATGCCGAAAAAGAAGGCCCTGGTCGCGACCGGCAACTCCGTGCTCACCATCGTCCACGCCCTGCTGGCCGACCCGGCCGCCCGATATCTGGACCTTGGCGCCGACTACTACGAGCAGCGCATGCACACCCGCCGCCAAGCCCGCAACCACGTCAAAAGCCTGGAACGCCTCGGCTACAAGGTCACCATCCAGGCCCTCAGCCCCGACACCAGCCAGCCCCTCACCGCAGCCGGCTGACCCGCCACCCCCAAACCCGGTGACGCTGACGCGCCTCCGGGTGCTGCCGCGCGCCCAGCCGAGGTCTTATTTTCGGACCAGGTGATCTGTGCCGGCGCGAGGCTCACGAGTCGGCGCCGCTGCGCGGCCCGCGCTCGCTGTTCCCGGCTCGGGGTGTGGGTTGCCTTGCTTGCGGACCATTGACCGCTTGGTGAGCAATACAGCTGGTGGGT
>WNFX01002623.1_pt1 | contig 18127 bp, 15 predicted proteins | sample 5400111 | NCBI WGS metagenome assembly WNFX01 (sample SAMN13153363, study PRJNA577476) | soil metagenome | isolation source: 40 cm soil or saprolite under grassland replicate 1 | place: USA:California | collected 2016-06-15 | reverse complement strand
TCCGGTGGTGCCGCTAATCCAGGCAATGAAACAACGGAACGTCCACGTCGGCCGACTGTTCCCAGCTTTGCCGAACCACATGCGCGTCACCATCGGCAAGAAATCCGAGATGGAAACCTTCGTGGGTGCCTTTCGAGAGGTGATGACGTAAAGGTGGAACGAGCAGTCCCTTGCGCGTTGTGATTATTATCGGCAATTTCAGCGGGAGCGCCTCGAGGCGAATTGAACGCGACCACAGTAGGTTTGCGGCGAAATAAACTGAAAGAAATCTCGCGCCGCCGCGAATTCTTTCCATGAGCACACCATTCGTAAACTTCGCAAATCGCCAATGGGGAGTTTTGCTGATAACAGCGGCCTCTCTGATTCCGTTTAGCTCCGGTAGACCCGACACTCTGACCGCAGAAGAGCAAGCCTTCGCGGATAAAGGAGCAGTCATGCAAATGTACAAACCTGACGAGCACAGCCGGCATTTCATTGCCCACATTGATGCAGTCACCGATGCGAAGACCGGAAAGACACGCCAGATGGGGAACAATTCACAGCCTGTGTTGTGTTTTGTTTTTGGAATCGAAGACGCGGAGCCTGCGCGAGAACAAGGGCACAGCATGGCGGAGTGTAAGTACAGTCCCTCGCAAGCTCACGAATTCCTTTTTGCCCAAGGCTGGGAAAAGTACCACGATAGATTTTTCACCAGATGTTACGTGCAGGAAGGCGAGAATGCTTACAACGCCGCAGTAAGAGCGCAGCAGCAGCACGTCGATCAGACATCACGAAGCTGAAATGATCGTTTTGCTAGTAACGGCGGAAAGGATGGAGCGCGCAGTCCTAGCGCCAGTCCGGCTCGGAGCGCGTTGCTAATTTAGCGGCGCAGCCGCTATAGTAGTAATAGCGCCCGCGGAGCCGCCGATCCAGCTCAAATCGCGCGATCGCGCGAACAAAATTGTAGCGGTGCTTGTGCCAACCGCCAAAGGATAACAATCAACTGCTCCCCGCGGCGAGCGTCTCTATAAGCTAAGCGTTTTAGCTGAAGAAGCTGCGCAGCCAGAAATAAACAGCTCCAGCGAGGACGCTGACGACGGGCGCAATCAGCAACAATTTGTTGCGCCTGGATTTCGGCGGCTCACTGGTGAACACCGTGATGCTGGGCGGAAATAGGGCCTCAAGCGCTTCGTGATACAAGTGTCGATCATCCACCGACATTTCGCCAGCATGATTGAACTCGGTGTCGTTCACGATGATTCTCGCCTTCAATTTTGCAGCCAGTCGCGCCCCAGAATGAAGCGCGGGTGTCTCGTGCACGGCGCGATCGTACGCCACCCTGACGAGGACTGGCATCTCGTCACGACTGGCGTATTCGCGGCCGTCGAAATAGATCTTGCCTTTGGACGTCGCGCTCACAAGAACGCCAGAATCAAACCTAGCCGTGAGTTTTGACAACTACTTTTCCTGAAATTCTAGCGCGCCCTCTTTTGCATTAACGTAGACGGTTTGGCCTTCGCGGACTCTGCCTTCCAAGATATCGATGCTGAGCGGGTCGAGAATTTCTCGTTGAATCGTGCGCCGCAGCGGACGCGCGCCGTAAACAGGATCGTAACCTTCGCGAGCCAACAATTCCTTGGCGGAATCGGAGAGCTCGAGTGTGATCTTTTGTTGCTCGAGGCGCTTCGACAAGCGACGAAGCTGAATCTCAACGATCTTCTTGAGATCGTCTTGCGTGAGCCGATCGAAAATGATGATCTCATCAACGCGGTTCAGAAACTCTGGCCGGAAATGCGCGCGCAACGCGTCCATGACAAGTCGCCGGCGCGCTTCAGGAGATTCTTCCTCGGTGATGTATTGCGAGCCGATGTTGGAGGTCATGATGATGACCGTGTTCTTGAAATCGACGGTTCTCCCCTGCCCGTCTGTGATGCGGCCATCATCGAGCACTTGCAGTAAAACGTTGAACACGTCGGGGTGCGCTTTTTCGATTTCGTCGAAGAGCACCACTGAGTACGGTTTGCGCCGGACAGCTTCGGAAAGTTGGCCGCCCTCCTCATAACCGACATATCCCGGTGGCGCGCCAATTAATCTCGCGACAGCGTGTTTTTCCATGTACTCGCTCATGTCGATTCGGATCATGGCGTTCTCGTCGTCGAAGAGAAATTCAGCGAGCGCGCGAGACAATTCCGTTTTGCCCACGCCAGTAGGTCCGAGGAAGATGAATGAGCCGAGCGGACGGTTTGGGTCCTGCAACCCAGCACGCGCGCGACGTACTGCATTGGCAACAGCTTTGATCGCTTCTTCTTGATCGACAACGCGCTCGTGCAAATGCGCTTCCAATTTGATCAGCTTTTCCCTCTCCCCTTCCTGCAATCGCGAGACTGGAATCCCCGTCCAGCTCGAAACCACTTGGGCGATGTCCTCCTCGGTCACTTCTTCACGTAGCAAACGTTTTTTCGTCTTTGCCGATTTCGCCGTAAGATCGGCCAGTTTCTTTTCCAATTGGGGAATGAGCCCATATTGGATTTCGCTCGCCTTAGCCAATTCGCCGCGACGCTGCGCACGCTCCAGCTCGGTCCGCAATCGATCGAGTTCCTCTTTTAATTTTCGCTGTTCATCGATGACAGCCTTCTCTTTTTGCCACTCGGCTTTAAGCGCATTCGATTTTTCCTTCAGCTCTGCCAATTCTTTCTCGAGCTTCTTCAAGCGTTCCTTGCTCGCCGGATCCTTCTCTTTCTTGAGCGCCTGACGTTCCATTTCATGCTGCATGATCTCGCGTTCGATGACGTCGATCTCCGTCGGCATCGAATCGAGCTCGATCTTCAAACGTGACGCCGCTTCATCGACGAGATCGATTGCCTTGTCCGGCAAAAACCGGTCTGTGATATAACGATGCGATAGCATCGCCGCAGCTACGATCGCTCCATCGGTAATACGCACTCCGTGGTGCACTTCGTAACGTTCCTTTAACCCGCGGAGGATTGCGATGGTGTCTTCAACGCTCGGTTCGTTCACCAACACCGGCTGGAAACGCCGCTCCAAGGCAGCGTCCTTCTCGATGTATTTACGGTATTCATCGATCGTGGTCGCACCGATCGTGCGCAATTCGCCACGCGCGAGCATCGGCTTGAGCATGTTTGAGGCATCGACCGAGCCTTCTGCCGCGCCTGCGCCAACAATGGTGTGCAGTTCGTCAATAAACAGGATGATTTCCCCTTGCGAATCGGTCACTTCTTTCAAGAACGCCTTAAGCCGGTCTTCAAATTCGCCGCGGAATTTTGCGCCGGCGACCATTGCGCCGATGTCCATGGCGATGATTCGTTTGTTTTTTAATGAATCGGGCACATCGCCGCTGACGATTCGTCGTGCCAAACCTTCCACGATCGCCGTTTTGCCGACACCCGGATCGCCGATGAGCACGGGATTATTTTTGGTCCGGCGTGACAACACCTGCATGACGCGTCGGATTTCGTTGTCGCGACCGATTACCGGATCGATCTTGCCGCGGCGTGCCAGTTGGGTCAGATCACGTCCATATTTTTCAAGGGTCTGATATTTGCCCTCGGGATTCTGATCCGTCACGCGCTGCGAGCCGCGCACCTGCTGAAGACCCTGCATGAGCTTGTCGCGCGTGACGCCAAAGTCTTTGAGCAATTTTGCCGTGGCAACATTCGCACCGGCCAACGCGAGCAAATAATGTTCAGCGCTGGTGAATTCATCCTTCAGCTTCGACATCTCCTTTTCTGCATCATCCAGCACGCCGCGGAGTTCATTGGAGAGCCGCAGATCAGCGGCAGCGCCGTGGATTTTTGGACGACGCTCCAGCTCCGAGCGCAGCCGTTCCCGCAACTGATCCACATTTGCTCCAATCTTCTCAAGGAGCGGGCGCGTTATGCCCTCGCTTTGGTCCAGGAGCGCGGAAAGAAAATGCTCGTTCGCGATTTCAGGATGATTAGCTTGCGACGCGAGGTCCTGCGCCGCCTGCAGCGCCTCCTGCATCTTCTGCGTGTATTTGTCGATACGCATCCTTCAAGTTAGTGAACAGAACCGCGCAGGGCAATTCGCCAAAGCACGAACCCCCGCCAGGCGTTTGACACAAACGCCTCTACAACGATGAGTGTTGGCCATGAGCGCGGAAGTGAAATTGACGACACGCAATGCTCTTCGTGTTTTGCGCGCCGGTCCGTTCCGCCGCTACATCATCGGCAGTGCGATTTCCGACACCGGCACCTGGATGCAGGTGATGGCGCAGGGCTACGTTATGAGTACTCTCACCACCAAAGCGCTGTGGTTGGGCTTTGCCAATCTTGCCGCCGGTTTGCCGATGCTCGCGCTGACAATGATCGGCGGTTCGGCGGCGGATCGTTTCGATAAACGCAAGATCTTGTTGATCACCCAATACGTTCAGATCGCGCTCGCGATTGGGATGGGTATACTGCTTTTTACTGGCAAGATCGCCGCGGGGAGGCCGGGAGCGATCTGGTACATTTTGATTTTTGCCGCGATCCTAGGCGTATCGAACTCTTTTGAGATGCCCACTTTGTCCGCGCTGATTCCGGAGTTGGTCAAACGCGAGGAAATTCAGGGTGCGATTTCAATCGATCGTTCGGTGTTTCACGGATCGCGAATGGTGGGCTTTTCGCTATCCGGAATATTGATCAGCGTATGGGGCATGGCTTCCGCATTTTTTGCCAACGCTTTATCGTTCATCGCGTTGATTGTTGCGATTCTTTCATTGCCGCCACGACAACGTGGAACCGCGGAAGAAGAAGAAAAGCGCACCAGCGGAATCAAGGAAGGCTTTCGCTACATCTCCAAAGATAAACCGAGCTTGGCGATGGTGATGTTGATCGCCGCGCAATCCGTCTGCATTTTTCCAATCATCACTGTGATGATGCCCCTCTACGTTCGGCTTGTTCTCCATCTTGGCCCGGGTCGCCTCGGATTTCTGATGGGCGCTTCCGCAGTGGGCTCTGTCGTTGGGTCGCTTTTCCTGATCGGACTACCCCGAGAGAAACGCGTGCCGTTTATGATGGGCTGCGTAACCGCTGTCATGGGCGCAGTACTCGGGTTGTCGTTCGCGCCGAGCTTTTATCTCGCGATGGGCCTGCTCGTTCTTAATTCGTTAGGCCTGGCGATGAACTTCGGTCTCGCCAGCACGATCGTGCAAGAACGCGCGCCGGATTATTTGCGTGGGCGCGTCTCAGCCGTGTTCTTGCTGAGCTTTGTCGGTTTGATGCCAATCGCGGGATTGGGCGTAACTGGTTTGTCGGATCTAATCGGCATGCCGCGAGCGCTGGCGATTGCTGCCATCGCCTATGGCGCAAGTGGATTGCTCATCCTAGCGCGTGTGTTGCGCCAATGCTGCGAGCCCGGAGTGGTCGAAGTGGAAGGCGCCCAAACGCCGCCCCCACCCGTCGCCGCGACGATCTAACGTGATCGCGTTTTCCACCTGCTGGAATTCACATCGCCACACCGACGGCGGCGAAATGCTGCACGAGATTCTCGATCTTGGGTTCGATTGCATCGAGCTCGGCCACGGCATTCGGATTTCACTAGTGCCGGGAATCCAAGAAATGTTTGATGAGGGACGAGTCCGCTTCACCAGTTTGCATAATTTTTGTCCCTTACCCGTCGAAGTTATGATGGGTTCGCCGGACTGTTACAAGCTTTCCGCTGATTCGCCCGAGGAACGCGAGCGTGCCGTAAAACAGACGTTTCAGACAATTGATTTCGCGGCACGATTAAACGCGCCATTTGTCGTATTGCATTTAGGCGACGTGAAGATGTCGCCGATCACCGACCGATTGATCGAGCTGGCAAAAACCGGCAGACACCTGTCACGCAAATACGTGAGATTGAAGATAGGAGCCGTGCAAAAACGGGAAAGAATTGCACCCACCTATTTGCAGCGGGTCAAGGATTGCCTGCGCCGAATTATTGAGCACGCCGCTTCAAAAAATATCAGCATCGCTTTGGAAGGCCGACGCGGTTATGAAGAAATTCCAACTGAGCGCGAATTGCCAGGGTTATTCGACGAGATAGGCTGCGCGCAGCTCGGGTACTGGCACGATTTCGGTCACTTGCAGATCAAAGAAAATTTGGGATTCGTTGATCACGCCGAATGGCTGCGCTTGATCGGTCCACGCGCGTTTGGCTGCCACGTTCAGGATTGTATTTGGCCCGCGAAAGATCATGAAGCGCCGTTTACTGGCAATGTGAATTTTGAGAAACTAGTTCCGCTCCTCCCCAGAAACTGCTTATTTGTCTGGGAAATGAACCCGAATAAGACGGCTGATGTAATTCGGCGGTCCGTTCAAACGTGGAAGGAGCGCTTTGGCGAATGAAAAAGATCCTGATCACGGTTTTCCAGCTTAGCGTTACGATCGGGGTTCTTTACTGGGTCTATCACGATCCCAACAGGCGCGCCCAGATGGTTGAGGCGATTCGGAACGCCCAGTATCGCTGGGTTGCGATGGGCATTCTGGCATACGTCGTCGTGGAAATAGCCGCTGCATTTCGGTGGCACGTTTTGTTGAAGGTCCAAAAGATCAACCTGAGTCTCCCGCGCCTCTCCGGGTTGTTTTTTATCGGAATGTTTTACAACCAATTTCTCCCCGGCGGCACCGGCGGCGATATCATAAAGAGCTATTACCTGCTGAAGGAAACGCCGGATAAAAAAGCGGGCGCGCTGCTTGCCGTGGTGTTCGACCGATTCATCGGCCTTGTTGCCTTAGTGGCCATCACTGCCACGCTCATCGCACTGCGTTATGACTTTCTTGCGCAGAAACCCGAAACGCGAAACTTGCTTTGGCTCCTGCTCATTCTCCTTAGTTCGTCGGTTGCGTTTTTACTTTCGACCTTTGTCATCAGCGGATTCAAACTCCTGCATTCTTTACCGGCGCGATTTCCAGGTCGCGACAAGTTAATCGAGATCTCCGCCGCCTATCATCTGTATGCGCGCCACTGGCGCGCAACGCTCGTGGCCTTTGTTGCATCGGTCGTAGCGCATCTAGCCACGTTCACGACTTTTCTGTTCGCAGCTTATGCGTTGGGCGCACCGGTGCCGCTGGTGAATTTCTTCGCCGTGATGCCGGTCGAGCGCACAATCTCGGCGTTGCCAATCAGTTTCGCCGGAATTGGACTTCGAGAAAAAGTTTTGCAGATCATGCTGAATGGCCTCTGCGGTGTCCCGGAAGCAAAGGCCATTCTGATCGGTTCGCTGAGTTTTCTCATTATCCTCGTCTGCTGCCTTCCCGGGGCTATCGTTTATTTGTTTTACAAGCCGAGCGGCGCAGTCGCGCGTGTCGGACTCCGCGAGATGGAGCAGGAAGTAGTGACACTTGAACACCAGATGGGTGAGGCGGAGTGATAAAGTCTCTCCACGCCCAACGCCGAACTCCCAACGCCAAACGCCCGATTCATAAAGTCAAACATTGGACGTTGGGAGTTGAGCATTCGGCGTTTTCTTCATGAGGAAGGGCCAGCGTCCATTGGTCGTCGCAACGTTTGCCATGACTGTCGATGGCAAGGTTACGACACGAAACTTCACGCCCGTTGATTTCACATCACGTGAAGACAAGCTGCATTTGTTTCGCCAACGCGCTTTGGCTGACGCGGTTCTGATCGGGCACACCAGTGTGAAGCGCGACAACGTTCGGCTCGGGCTGCCAGCTGAACTGCAAGAAGCAAGGAGCAAGCGCGGTCAAAGCCGAGGCCCATTGCGTGTGATCGTTTCCAACGAAGGCCGAATTGACGATCGGCTGAAGATTTTTCAATCCGACATTTCTCCGATCCTCATCTTTTCTACGAAGCGAATGCCGCGGAAAAAACAAGAAGCTTTGAGGAAGAAGGCGACCCTCCATGTGAGCGACGCCAGGCGCGTCGATCTTCTCACGATGCTGGAAATCCTGCGCAGCAAATACAACGTCCGAAGGCTTGCATGCGAAGGCGGGCCAACGCTTTTTCGCGCGTTGTTGGAACAAGGTTTGATCGATCAGCTCAACCTCACGATCGCGCCGTACATGTTTGGCGGCGCGAAAGCGCCTACGTTGACAGGTCTCAGCAAGGAGTTTCTGCCCGCCAGCGTGCATTGCTCGTTAATCGATATGCGCACGATAGGTGACGAGTGCTTCCTAACATATCGAATCAAGCATCAGCGTCGGCGGAATTAGCCGCCTCCTTGCGACGCGGCCGCCGCACAAGTTCGCCTTCGCAGTTTGGGCAGACGAACTTCATTTGCTCGGCGCAACTCGCGCAAAACGTGCATTCGTAATTGCAAATGTAAGCTACTCCGCTTGTCGTAAGCGTCTGTCCGCATTTTTCGCAGTTTCTTTTCAGCTCTAGCGCCATTTCTCCTGTCGCCTACACGGAACTGTATGAAAGCTGCTATTTCGATGACGAAAACCTGGCCTAATGTGCGATGGTCGATGGGTTCACGAGCTTATTCAGCTGTTCCCGGTGGTTTGTCTTTTTGCGCCACGATGATCTGGAAGTTTCTATGACTTTGTGTCGTAGGGTCCACCGGCCTGTCGGTAAAGATAATCGTCGTGCCTGGGGATATGACTTGCCTGGCGTCCGCCAGGAACTCGGTCGGCAGCCCGCTTTTCTGCGCCGGCAGGAAAAGGCTCTCGCTCGCACCTTCCTTTCCTTTAGCTGTTACCTCTATCCAGCGGATATGCCTATTCGCATCGGTTCCCTGTAGCGCACTAAAAACACGATCGTTCAGGGGTGAAACAAGTTGGGGATTGGTTATACCCGCCCGACCGATCTCCACTCCATTACGATAGACGTACACCGTTTTGTCCGCGCTGCTGACAATCAGTGCGACTGGGCCTGTAGGAGATTCGTCGGGGTGCCATTCAAATTGGCCCGCAGCGATCGGTTCGCTCTCTTCGCCACTCCGCGCAAAGAACAAACCAGGATGAACTGTCTCAGCCGGCGCCGAATGTTCGTCAGCGATAATTACCGTCGCACCCTTCATCGTAACGCCAAAGAGCAGTTTGGAGAATTCCAATGGCAGGCGGACGCATCCATGAGAGTCAGGGTAACCGGGCAGATCACCTGCGTGCAATGCGATTCCACTCCAAGTCACGCGTTCCATGTAAGGCATCTCTGCGCCTTTGTAGATGCTCGAGGTATGATGGACCTCCTTTTCCAAGATAGTAAAAACGCCAGTTGGAGTGCGGTGCCCTGATCGGCCCGTGCTGACACTCGACCGTGCGATGCAGATGCCGTTGCGATAAACGTAGGCCGCCTGCTCAGTAATACTGGCCACAATCAATAAGGGTCCTTCCGGAGCACGTTCAGGTTCCCACACGTACTCGCCAGGTTTCAGCTTGACGGTTTCCGGAGAGACTTGGACGCCCTCCGTAAAAATTTCGGCAAAAACGACAGACCGCTCGAGACAGATGAGACCAACAGCCAATGCCACCAATCCGGAGAATAAAGGCCTCATGAGAGTGATCCGTAATTAGCTAGTCCGCGCGATGATTAAGATTTCACGGCCACGCCGTCAATCCTTTTTGCTGCCAGAGGACATCATTGCGACCGAGAAACTCTTTGATTCAGATCTTTGGCATTGGGTCCAATTGGTAGAGCTTAGGATCACCATGCCCTGACGCCAAAGCCGCCGGTCTGAGTCTTGTCATGCTATCTCGGCAAGTGATAGCGCTCGAAATAATAAACGATGGTTATGCTGGCTTGAAACCTTTTTCCGCTGCCGAGCGGCTTTTCCACGCTAGCGCTGAGGGCTATCGGAAGCTTGGAAAGACGCTTGGCAACGCCGGCGCCGACTGTGTAGCCCCACCGGTCGCCATTTTCAAAATCGACTGCCGCTCTGTATCTCGCGTTGATCGACCAACGATCCGGAAGAATTAGCGTAACCGGTAATGACAGCTCAAGGTAACTCTGCGGCCGCACATCATGTTTTTCGACAATGGAATGGTTGTAGTCGGCATTGACTGTTAACGTGAGCGACTCGGTCACGTCGTGCGAAACCCCCCAACCCTGCTTTAAACGCCATACACTTTCAGCTAAGGCGCGATCTGAAGCGGTGTCGCCATGCAGCTCGATGCCACCACCAGTGCGCCATGTGTTGTTCAAACGAAAAGCAGGACCCGTCCCAATCTCAGCGTCACCCACACCGATTACCTCAGCGTGATCTGATGCTGCATCACTTCGATGATAAGCAAAGGGCAACTTGAAACGTACGCCCCAATCTTGCCAGTCACTGATAGGCCAGCCCCACAATCCCGCTAGTGTCCACGTCGCCTTTTCGGCACCATCTTTGAAATGACTCCAATCTGAGCCCAGCGAGACGCGGTTGCCGATGATCGTCTGATCATTTAGCTGCTTCAATTGCTCGGCCGCTTCCGGATCGGTGGAGGATTCACTTGCAGATAAGTTACCACACGCAAATAACACCAGTGTAACGAGCAGAAATGATTTAAGGAATTCCGGGAGCGTAGGACAGCACACAAGAATCGAATGAGAGTTATTGTTGGCAGTGACGAGCTACGACAACGATGAGAACTTCGACGCGGCCCGCGTTTAGGTCGTATCTTTGGCGATATGGGCCAACGCGTTCATCATCGGCTCGCTGGGAATTCGGATCATACCCGCAAATGGGTAGTCCAGTTCGAGGATTATCAGAACGGCGCAGGCGACTGAGAACGCGCCGGCGACTAGGGCGAGAGTGCTTGTGGCGTTCGCAGGTGCCAGCAGACTAAAGCCAAAGAAGATCACTACAAGCCATATTACGAGCGCGATCAGCAGCGGCTTTGAAACCGACGAAACCGCCTGCGCTTGCACCAGCGCCCGAAACTCGGCGAGTTGCACCATGAGAGTCGCAGCCTGCGTCTTAAGGGCGCGTTGCGTCTCATCATGCGGGGCGAGACGACTGATAGCCACGTAAACGGCGTCACCAATCTGCTGGTTGGGATCTAATCGAACCGGACGACTTCGATCGGCTGGCCACGTGTGCTGGACTCCGTCGGCGATGGCATCTCGGAGGGCGCGACGTGCGTCCATTGCTTCCGGTCCGTAGAGCTTTAGCACTCGATCAAGCAAAGTGACTTTCGCGGCCATCTGCATCACTTCAGTTCGCGCGGTGTCAAAGGAGCCTTTGGCTGAACTGATGAGCAGCCCAAGAAGTATAGCGGTCATCGTCGCGACAAGTCCCAGCGCGAGCTTCACCGCGTCTTTAGACTCATCGCTCAGCTGCTCAGCGGGAAGGAGCCGACGCAGACGTCCACCCAGCAACGTAACGCTGACGAGGCCTACGAACAAAATCAGGGCGATGACGGTAATAATCATTGTGGCATTTCCAAATAAACAGCTTGGGAACTTATTTGAGCGATAGCTGGTCTTGAGGCGCTATTGTTTCTTAGATGTAGATGCAGAGGCAGCCCGCGAACAATCCGAACCATGTTCCAACTGCGACCCATCGGATCAGGTCAATCCTACTAGATCCCACAAATCGCGAAGCCTTCGGCCAAAAAAAAACGGGCCGATTCCGGTAATTCCTCACCAATTTCCCAAAGCTTTCTTTGTGATCTTCATTTCACGATCTGGTTTAAGTCTTTGCTTCTACAAGAACATTAGAGCTCAATTCAAGACATAAATTATGACCACTCCTGAATTCTAACCCGCGCCCCGATTGGGCTTGACTCGCAAGGCCACGTTAACCACGATGCCGCCGAACCAAACAAGGAGAACAAAATGAAAAACTATATCCGGTTAACTGCGGCAACACTATGCATTTGCACGTTTGTGCTGCTGGCGCCAACGTCATCGGCGCAAACGAAAGCTGCGAAGCTTCAAGCGATATCACAGCAGCTTAATCTTACGCCAGAACAAAAGGCCAAAATTCTGCCGATCCTCGCCGACGAAGGACCAAAAGTACAAGCCATTAAGAATGACAATTCGCTCTCGAAAATACAGAAGATACAACAAATCAGGGCCATCCATCGCCAGACTGACCCGCAGATGAAGGCGATTCTTTCACCAGAACAGTACCAAAAGCTACAGGCGATTCGCCAACAGGCGATCAAAGACGCCATTCAAACCAGCCACGGTGGGTAATCCGATTTGCTCAGCAAAATCAAATAGTTGATCGATTAAGCCGGTGAAGGACGTGCTGATCTTTTAGTTGCGCACCGAGGCGACAAACCGTTCGAGATACATCCGCTGTAGATCCTCGGCACTGAGTTTTGCGGGACCGAGGTCGAACTCCACCTTTTCGATCGTGCCTCTGAAATGCTTCGGTATCACCTTGGCGTATTCGAATTTGGGCACTACTGGGAGGCCGTTGTCAGTGCCGATGTCCATGCCTGCGTAAGAGGCGAACCGGAACGGCACCGTGTGCTCCATTTTAGCTTCGGCTTGTTGTTTGCCGTTGATGAAAAGTCGACTCGTGCCGCCGGTCCCGAACTCGCCTGGTTTATCGGCAGTGAACTCATAGCGCACATTAACCTTGCCCTTCGGCAACGCATCGCGCGAGCTGATGGTGTCCAATTTCAGACCCAGCAAGCTATAGGTGTGCTTGAGATAGCCATTTTCCACATAAAGCGAAAAGCCGCCAAGGAAACTAGACTCAGCCACAATGACGCCAGCGATTCCTGGCCGCAGCCCAAGGCCTAGCCGGCCTGGGTTGTCGAGATCCGCGCTGATGCCATATGAACGATTGTAAATCGGGGGAATCATGCCGGAGGAAATATTTTCTGTTCCGTTGTAGTAGGTGAACTTCGTCTGTTCCGGTAAACCTTTGGGAAAGCCCCACACCGTTGCTATCTCTCCGAGCAACGGCAGCACCTGATATTTTTCGGCCTCGGCCCAGAACAAGGCCGTCAGTTCGCGCACTTTGTCGGGATATTTACCCGCGACATCCTCAGCCTGTGAGAAATCTTCGTCGAGGTTGTACAACTCGCACTTGTCGTTATCAGGGTCCCATTTGCCTGGCGCGAATCGCGCGAGTGTCTGTGGATCAATCTTCCAAGGTATTCGATCCAGTCGCCAGCATGCGATCCAGCCGTCTTTGTACATCGCGCGATTTCCGAGAATCTCGAAATACTGTTGGGTGTGTCGTGACGATGCGTTGGCATCATCGAACGTCGATAGGAAACTTACGCCTTGCATCGGCATCTGTGCCACGCCGTTGACTTCCTTTGGCTCCGGCAGGCCAGCGGCTTCCAAGATCGTCGGTGCGATGTCGGTGCAGTGCGTGAACTGAGTGCGCAGACCGCCTTTCTCCTTGATGCGTTTTGGCCAGGCAATGACCATTGGATTGCGAATACCGCCAAGATGGGAAGCCACCTGCTTCCCCCACTTAAATGGCGCGTTGCCAGCCCACGCCCAAGCAGCCGCGTAATGCGGAGCCATATCAGGGCCACCCCATTTGTCCAGGCCGCCGTAAGCTTTGATTGCTTTCAACTGTTGTTCGCTCGTAAGCGGAACACCATTCAGCGTCGTCATCTCATTAAACGTGCCGGTCTCAGTGCCTTCCATGCTGGCGCCGTTATCGCCGAAGATGTAAATAACCAGCGTATTCTCGGCGAGACCTATGTCTTCAATTGCTTTCACGACCTGCCCAACGGCATGATCAGCATTTTCCTGATACCCGGCGTAAACTTCCATTTGATGCGCATACAATTTCTTTACCTCTGGCGATGCGCCGTCCCAAGCCGGGAACGCCGGATCACGAGGAGTGAGTTTCGCGTTGGGCGGAATCACGCCGAGCTGCTTCTGCCGACCGAATGTCTCCTCGCGAAGCTTGTCCCAGCCCTGATCAAATTTGCCTTTGTATTTGTCGCTCCATTCCTTCGGCACTTGATGTGGCGCATGAGTTGCGCCCGTCGAGAAATAGAGAAAGAAAGGTTTGTCTGGTGCCTGTGCTTTCTGATCGCGAATCCAGGCAATCGAATGATCGACCATCGCGTCGTTTAAATAGAAATTTTTGTCCTTTGGTACGCCGATGATGCTGTTGTTCTCGGCGAGAACCGGATCGAACTGGCTGGTTTCTCCGCCGAGAAATCCCCAGAAATAGTCGAAGCCGAGCGCATTCGGCCAACGATCAAAAGGGCCGGCGGGCCCTTGCTGGTCATCCGGCGTCAGATGCCACTTACCGATTGCGGCGGTATTGTAGCCGTTGGCCTGAAGAATCTGCGCAATGGAAGCCGCGCTTGTCGGCCAATTCGTGCTGTAGCCTGGCCAACCGCCAGCTAATTCAGCAATCGAACCAAATCCCACCGAATGATGATTCCGTCCCGACAGCATGGCCGCGCGTGTGGGAGAACAAAGCGCAGTCACGTGAAATCGATTGTAACGGAGTCCTTCCGCCGCAATTTTGTCGAGCGTCGGCGTAGCGACGGGGCCGCCGAAAGTGGACGGATTACCGAATCCTGCGTCGTCAATCAGCACGAGAAGAATATTCGGCGCATCCGATGGAGCTTTTACCGGCTGAGTAAAGGCCGCTTCGGATCCTTCCAGTGTTCTCCTCGCTACCCCTTGGAACGGTTGGGCTGGACGCGGCAGCACGGTTCTATCCCACTCCACATTCGCAGCGGCAGATCGAGACATTTGCATTCCGAATGCAAATGCGATGGCAATGAGGCATATTATTGGCTTCCGCATAACGGGTTCGCGTCACGCTGTGTATCGCCAGCCTGCAAAGCTGGTCAAGCAAGGAATACTTCCCGCTTCGACCGCGTTACGCGCAGTCGTACTTCGATACAGATGCGAATCGTTTCGAGACCAATGATTAAGGCGATTCCTCGGGTTGTTATTTCGGCGGCGGATGAGCCATCCAAATCAACATCACATCAGGAGAGCCCTGACTTCTGATGCCGTTATCGGTGAGGATTTCTTCGGTTGCCGAAATCATTTCTTTGCGGGGAAAGACCCAAGTCTCACCGCCTCGACCCGCCGATTCGATCCTGATGAACTCGTCGTTGGAATCACGGATGATGCCAACGAGATCGGCGAGATTCTTAACTGGGTGGTAATTTAAGGACTCAACCACCTTCAATACTGGCTTACCGTATCCTTTCGAAAGCTTGTGCGGAAAGAACGGCGAGGACACATAGACCAGTCTGTCACCTGGAAAGTCTTGCTTTTCACCATACTTCTTGATCAGTGGATTACCGGACATCACGAGGTACATCAGCCACTCCATGCCTTTTGGAGATGTCGTGAGGCTGCCAACGACCTGCGCTGTTGCTTCGCAGAATACTACCGGTCCGAAAATAAAATAGGACGGGTAGCTATTCCCCGAATCCCGGATCACAAGCGGATAGTCAGCAGGTGCCGGCAAATCCACTTGCATCTGCTTTCCAGCGCGCACGATCGTCAGCGGCACTTTCCCGTTTTTGGCAACGTGCTGAACGATGTAGGGAAAGTGCACGCGAAGATTCGGCTCGATCTTCACCATGCCTTGATCATCAATAGGCGTTTCGCCGACCCTGGTGATTACGTCCCACTCTTTCAATGGGTAAGCAGCATCGTTAGAGAAAGGGCGACGAATAATTACGCCCTGCACACTCTCATCAAGGTGTAGAAATGAGCGCAGCGCTGGGTTTTCGAGCGTCTGCCATTCTTCATAGAAGCCTGGCTTGCCATCGTACTTTCCATCCGCAATGTCGTGCAGAAAAAGGTCGATTTCCTCGCATGGTATGACGTACCCGATGTTTTCTGCTCCTCCGAGATGGCTAAATGCCAGCCCAATCATTTTGTCGTCCACGACAGCGGGGCCGCCGCTATTGCCAGGGTTGATCGCGGCATCAAGCTGAATACGCAACCCTGAAACCGGAAAATTGTAAGGAACAAATTCGACTCGCGACACGATGCCCTTTGTAACCGAGAGGCTCGCCCCTCCAATGGGATACCCATAAACCATGACCGCATCTTTGATGTCTGGGACCTTGTCAGCACGCGGAAGGGGCCGGTGAACGTCGAAGAACTTCTCGTCCTCAAGTTTTAGAACCGCCAAATCTATTCCAGGAGATATCCCTTCAAGTGTTGCACTAATCTTGTCACCGGCTTGGTTCGCTTGAATCTGTATCTCACTACTGAAGAGAACGACGTGCGCATTGGTAAGAATTCGGTGCCCTTCAATTACCACACCGCTGCCGGTGACTTCGGTCGAAGCCTGCTTTGCCCAAGGTTTCCATAGGTCAGGTGCTCGCATCGAGGAAAACACCTTCACGACCGAATTTTCGATCGTGGCGGAAGGCGTTGCCTTAGCCGCTGTGGCCTCCGGCCCGGTATTTTCTGGGATTGCCGACGGCAAAGGCAATTGCAGGCCTTGATTCGCCGGAGTCGCAGAGATGATGGGAGTGGATTGGTCCGCGCTTGCTGTCACTAACAGCGCGGCAAACGCAGAACAAATCAGTCTCTGCATCGGCGGGACAATGGTTCTGTTCCAGCGTGCGCGCCTCGGCGTACTGGTACGCGGAGATCGCAATTGGACGTGGAGTTTATCCGACTGACTTGAAGCATCAATCATGGCACGAGCTGCAATTGGCGACCAATGATCGAAATATTTGAGCGATTCGCAAGCTCGACAATCGGTTCCCGCTCGAGCAATAGAGTTTTGTCCGCCTCAACGGCGATCACGCGCAGCCGTGCTTCGGCTGCGATGCGAATTGTTTCGAGACCGATTACCGGCACGTCGAACCGCATGTCTTGTTGTGGTTTGGCGACTTTGACCATAATTGCGCCTTCCCGCGCCAGTGCGCCGCCTCGCCTGATGGCGTCGTTTGTTCCTTCGAGGGCCTCAACCGCAACGACAGTTCCGTTCTTGACGACGATCGTCTGCCCAATGTCGAGTCGCGCAATTTCCTTCGCGATTTTCCAGCCTAAATCGACATCGTCCTGTTCTTGCCGCGATAACTTCGGACCGGCAATTAATCCTAAAGGCGCCAGAGAGTCCTCGAGAAACGTTGTTGCTGGTAAAAGGTTCACATCCACGTTGGCCAGTTCGTCTGCGATCGCCGCGAAGATGGATTCCGCGTTGCGCTGTTTGAGTTTGCCCAGCAGCATCAACGCTTTCCAGTCTGGACGAAGATCGAAAAGGTTCTTCGGCGCGATTTGTCCGGCCATAATGGCGTCGTGAACGTCTTGTGCGCGGAAAAACTTCAGGAGCCGATTGAGTTGTCCGACGCGCATCCATTCGATCAGATCGACATGTTGCGCAAGCTTTGGATCGGTCTCGCCGGTGAATGCGGCGGCAATTATTCTTTTAACACCAGCCTTTCGCGCTGAATCGGCTAGCAATTGAGGATAGACGCCGTTTCCGGCTATGATTCCCAGACGGTGTAGCGGTGGCTGTGGCAAGCAGCGAATTTGAAATAGACGGGCGCTTGACACAAGCGCCTGTACAATCAGCGTGAGCTGACGCCTGTCCTCAAGAACTTATCCGTGGTGGCGACGGCGTTTGACGTGTAACTGAGCAAGCGCTTTTTGCAGGGACGCTTGAATGGCCGCCACCTGTTCGGGGGTGTTATCTTCTTTCATCGCCGCCTTGGCGCGCTCGACCGCTGCTTCGGCGGCCGCGATGTTGATCTTCTCGGATTCGAGTGCCATGTCAGTCAGGACCGAAACTGCATCGGCTTTAATCTCCACAAAACCTTCACCGATGGCCATCGCAGTTTCGCGCCCATTCTTTATGACGCGCAGTTCGCCCGGCTTCAAAGTAGTGAGCAACGGGACATGCTTGGGATAGACGCCAAGCTCGCCCTCTGAGCCGGGCAAGGTGACCATGTCTACGTCTTCGGAATAAATTTTTTCCTCGGGCGTTACGATCTCGAGCTTCAGCGTGGCCATGGATAAAAGTTACAAGCGGTACAAAGTTACAAGTGTTACAAAAAGAGCGCACCTGCTTGAGATCATTTTAGCAATGTAACTTTTGTAACAATTTTAACCCTCTTTAATCATATCGATGTTGCCCTTCATGTAGAAATTTTGCTCCGGGACGTCGTCGTGTTTGCCATCGAGAATTTCCTTGAAACCACGGACCGTCTCTTCAATCGAAACGTATTGGCCTTTGTGGCCCGTGAAAACTTCGGCCACGTGAAATGGCTGGCTGAGGAAACGTTGAATCTTTCGTGCGCGATACACGGTCAGTTTGTCTTCGGGACTCAACTCGTCC
>WNFX01002622.1_pt1 | contig 18132 bp, 11 predicted proteins | sample 5400111 | NCBI WGS metagenome assembly WNFX01 (sample SAMN13153363, study PRJNA577476) | soil metagenome | isolation source: 40 cm soil or saprolite under grassland replicate 1 | place: USA:California | collected 2016-06-15 | reverse complement strand
AACTCAAAGGCGACAGCTACCGACTCAAAGACCGCGACCTCGGCCGCGTCCCCGCGGCCGCCAACGACGACCGATGAACCACCGAGGGGGTCAAAATTCGGCCGTCGTCTGGGGGTCAATTTTCAGCCGCCGTTGACACCAAGCAGACTGCTCTCCGGGCGGAACTGCATCCAGTCGTGCGGCGGGGCAGCGGGCCGCTCTCCACCCGGGCGGGTCGACGACATACGACCCAGCGTTCCGCTGGCCAGCAAGCGGCCTGTCGGCTGAACCGCTGCGAGTCGCAGTATCGGCCGCGGAACGGTCAAACGGTGCTACTGCTCGCGCCTGGTGTCGCGTCGCAGCCCGACTGATGGGGAGCGGCCGAGTCGCCCACGTCAGAGCGGAGCATCAGCAAGACAGGACCTGTCCTTCGCACCAGGTGCGGCCGAGCGGTCGGGGAAGCCTCGGGGAGGCTCGCCTGACTCTTGAGGGACGGATCTTCACGAGGAACGAGGTGTGCACGATGGCAGAGGAGACCAGGTACTGGACCACGGGGAGCTGGCGGGTCACCAGCGGCAAAGCCGACGAGTTCGTCGACCGTTGGATGGAGTTCCTGAGGTGGACCAAGGAAGCAAACGATGGCTTCTTGTCGGCCCAGCTTCTCCGCGATCTAAATGATCCGGACCACTTCGTGTCCTTCGCGTCCTGGCGGGACGTCGACTCGCTCAATGGGTGGGGGCACCAGCCCGGGTTCGCAGAACATTTCGGAAGCTGCCGAGCACTCTGTACGGACGCGTACGGCGGCAACTACGAGTTTGCTCGCGCGATCTGAGAGCACCGATCATCCTAAACGTGTGTTACAGCCGAGCAGCCAAGCCGACGAACAACCGGACGTCCACGGCAGTTCGAGGAGGACCAAGGCCACGGCGACCAGGGCGCCGCTGCCGACTCGTAATGCGTAGATCATCACGAGGGACGGTCGGCCAGCCGTACAGCAGCAAAGTACAGCAGCCGTAACGGCTAAGCGAGCTCGTAAGCAAGAGCTCAATAAGCGTCGAGCCGAAGAGGCTAAGGCTCGTGATGAGCTGGCTGGCTCAGCACGGTCGCAGGAGCATCTGGGCATAAGGCGCCGTAAGCGTTGACCAGCATCAGCGCCGACGAACGATGGGGCGGTCACTCGGTGGCCCACCTGACTTGACCACCTACAAGCCGGCGACCGAGTAGCCAAGCAAGTAGCCAACCCGTCGGAAACACAGCGATCGCGCCGGGGCATCGAAAGCGTCAACCCCTCCGATGGAGCCAATCTGTCCGGCATCAGGTGGGACTAGCTAGGCAGGCCGGCAGCCGGCAGCCGGCCGGCTCCGGTCAAGCTGACTGCCAAGCGGGTTCGCTGGGTGCGTGACGTTGGTGTGGCCGGCGTCGGCGGCCTTCCGGTACCACGCTTCGGCCTCCTCGGCCCGCCCCAGCTCGTGGAGCAGCACGCCGCGGCTGAACATCGCGGCGTACGGGTCTTGTCGCGTCGGGCTACCGCCGACCTATGGATTGATCCGGTAGGGCCGCATCATTTCGTTGTCCTCATGCTCGACGATGTGGCAGTGCCAGACGAAGAGCCCCGCATGGTCGAAGCGCGCTTTGACGCGGGTGATCTCTTCGGGGAATGCGATCACGGTGTCCTTGAGGCCGGTCTCCCCCGGTTCGGGCCCTCGTGCGTCGCCTTCGAAGGGCTGGCGGCCGAGCACCTGGAACTGCACCTCGTGGATGTGGATGGGGTGAGCGTCCTCGGTGAAGTTGTGCATCTCCCAGATCTCAGTCGTTCCCACCCGTGGGGTCTCGGTGATGGGGTCGTCCCATCCGAGCGCTTTACCGCTGCCGTCGCCGTTGAGCGTGCCCAGCAGGGCTGCCCTCGGGCCGACGTCGTCGAGGACCGCGGAGTCTTCCTCGTTGAGCGACACCTGCCGTGTCACCGTGGCCGTGCCGGGCTTCGGCGGCGCCGGCAGCCTGAGCTGATCGGGCGGTGTGCTCGTATCCGGAGTGACCAGGTCAACCACGCGGAACCTCATGACCTGGCCCGTGGTGGCCGGGTCCGCCGGCTCGAAGTCGGTGCCCGCGACTCCGCCGCCGAAGGGCTCGTCGGGACCCTCGTTGATGAGGAAGATTTCGGTGCCAGGCCGCAGACCGGAGAAGTCGACAATGACGTCCGCCCGCTCGGCCGGGCCCATGAGCAGCTGATCGAGACGGACCGGCGCGGGCAGGAACCCTCCGTCGGCGCCGATCTGCCAGAACGGTAGCGCGGTCGGCGACACGGGCCGCGTCGCCGCCGGATTGCTGACCATCTTCAGAATCAGGAACCGGCCGTTGGACCCGTCGAGGAACCGGAAGCGGTATCTCCGCGGCTCGACCTCCAGCTGCGGCCAGGTGCGGCCGTTGACCACCATGGTGTTGCCGAAGAACTCCGGGTTCCAGATGGGCGAGATGTCGCTGCCGGACTCACCGATGTAGGGGCCGGCGAACCCGTCGAAGAACTCGCGGCTGGCGGGGTAGAACAGGGAACCGTCGGCGTTGAAGGATCGGTCCTGGATCGCGAGGGGGATCTCGTAGTACCGCATTCCTGGGGGGTCGCCCCGGCTCGGCGCCGGCCCGGGAAGCACGCCGGCCGGGAGGTCGAAGGCGCCGCCCCGGAGGTGGTAGAAGCCCGCCGGCCCGGCGTATACGTTGGCTCGTGTCATGCCGAGCGTGTGGTCGTGGTACCACATGGTGGTGGCCGGCTGGTCATTGTTGTATTGGAAGATCGCCGTTCCAGGATCCCAGAGCTCGCCGTACTTGCTGGCGTACTCGGCCTCGAACTGCTCGTAGAACGAACCGACGGCGGCGAACCCGGCCGGGATGTTGGCCGCCTCGGGCAGGTACCACGCCTCGGCGAAGCCGTCGGCCTCCTCCGTGCTGTGCCCGCCATGCAGATGGGTGACGATGGGTACCGGGCCCCGGTACGGCCCCGGTGTGGCGGTGAAGGTGGGGCGGGAGTCACGGCCGGCGACCCCGCCGGGCGGATTCGCCCAGTGCAGCGTCGGGTCGACCGGCAACAGGTGCGGCCGGAAGTTGCCGCTGCCGTCCACGAGGCCGTTCACCCAGGTCACCCGCACTGGCCGATCAGCGAGGGCCTCGATCGTGAACGCCGGGTAGTTGAAGCTCCCCCTCGACGACTGCGAGCCGTAACTCCACACCGTGGTCGCCGGGAAGGTCGCCGGCAGGATCTGCTGGCGGAACTGCCGAACGCCGATCACGTAACGGTCGATTGTGTTGCCTTGGAGCGTGGAGGTACGCGGCATCGCCGGCGGGATCACCAGCGGGGCGACGTACTTCGGGATCGTGGTCGAATCGAGCGTGCCCCCGGGCAACGCCGCGCCCGCGCGGCGGCCGCCGAGACCCACCGGCAACAGCACAGCGGCCCCCGCCGCGCCACTCAGCTGCAGGAACCTTCGTCGGCTAAGACCTGACATTTTCCCCCCTAGTGGATCTATCCAAGGGACCTGATGCACCGCCGGGTGACAGTCGTGGGGAATGACCGAACTCAGACCACGTCCAACGTGCTTCCTCCTCAACCGAGCACATGCGGGCACAGCTGGTCTGCATGTCCTTTTGACGCTTCGCGCGATCATCCCGATGGCGGCCGCCGGCTCCGCCTTGATAGTCGTCCTGGCCAGCGCGGCCACGCCATAGTGCAATCGGCCGATTACACTCCGGCAAAGAAGCCAAACCCGCACCTTCGGCGAACCGAACATTCGCGATCCTGCCGCGGGTCGCCCAGGGCGCGGACCTGCTGGCGCTGGAATGCCGCGCCAGCGCGGTTTCGTTGGCGCCATGCTCGGCTCAATCAGCCAGCACCGCGTGCAGCACGCGACCTGCCCGGTTGTGGTTATCCGCGACCCGCACCGCTGAGCGCGACGGCCAATGAATGACGCTGCCGCACGGCGGACGGCTCTCGAATTGAGTGCCAGTCGCCATCACGGCATCATCGAGTAGACCACCCCGCAACTGATCCACGTCATCGTCGACGGGGTGCTGTGGCGCACCCTCGCGTTCACCCTGCCAGCCACCGACCGGGCCCGGCTGCGCGGCGCCCGCCTCGCCGGCCCACCACCGACACCCGCCGACACCCCGATCCGGGTCCAGCGGCGGGTCTCCAGCCGCGGCGGCAACCAGATCATCGGCCAACGGGTGCAGGTCGGCTGGAGCCCTCATGAGGCTTACGATCTTGTGCGCAATAGCGGGGCGTCGGTGTGTCGGCTTGACCGAGACGTAGACGGCCGCACGATCCCTTGATTGTGTCGATCAAGTGGGCCCGTGCGGCCTTGAGCCATTTGTGCCTTCACCGGGATCTCGCGCAAGCATCTGGGTCTGCTGCTGACCGAACTGCGGCCGGCCTGGCAGGCCGCGTGGGAAGGACAGCTGCGCACCTGACGTGGTCGCGTACGTCAGCGCGAGGCCGGTGCCGGCCGACGGCCGCAACTGGGGTTCACCGACCGGGTCCTGGTCACCCTGGTCCACCTGCGACTGGGGATCCCGCACGAGGCCCTCGCGGTGGCGTTCGGCGTGGACCGCTCCACGGTGACCCGCGCGATCGGGCAGGTCCGGCCGCTGCTGGCCAACCGGGGATGCGCGCTGTCGGACGGGGTCCGGTTGCGCACCCTGGCCGACGTGTTCGCCTATGCCGCCGCGGAGGGCGTCACGCTGCGGCTGGACGCCACCGAGATCCGGGTCCGCCGACCCCGCGCCGGCCGCGCCGGGCGCAAGGCGTTCGTGTCCGGCAAGGCCAAGCAGAACACCATCAAGACCACCGTCGCGGCCAACGGCCACGGCGCGACGCTGTGGTGCGGCGCGCACCGGCCAGGCCGCACGCATGACACCACCGCCGCCCGCACCGAAGGTATCGACACGCTGCTGGATGCCTACCCGCAGGTCACGGTCCTTGTCGACGCCGGCTACCAGGGGCTGGCCAGAGATCACCCCGACCAGGTCACCGCACCGCTGCTCAAGCTACGACCCGGCACTCCACCCGCACGGCAGGTCGAGTGAGAGGGCCGAACGGAAGGCCCAATCCTCCCAACGGATTCCAGTCGACCATGCCATCGCCGAGCTGAAGTGGTGGCGGCTGCTACAACGCTTCACCGGCCGCCGTGAACTCCTACCCGAGACCTTCAACGCCATCGCCGGTCTGGTCTCCGACCGCACCGTCACCTGGTAACGGCACCCCCAAGCCGAACGCGCAGTCCTCTCATCTAATGCGCACAAGATCGTTAGTCATCCCAGGCATGAAACGAGGGCACATCCGCAGTAAGCCTTGACTACACCTACCTAATCGGGCAGGCTATCCCTTAATAGGGCGATTCAGTTTGAAGGTCAGTTGATGAGCCCATGGCGTCCTTCGGCGCTTTCCGCGATCTACGGGGCCCAGCCTGTTGTCGCCCGCCGCTTGTCGCACGCCGCGCGCTGAGATTACGACCCCGGCGGGGCAATTTGGGTGGCGCCTTCCTCCAGTCGCGCCCTGGCAACCGGGAGGAGCGGTTCCGTCGTGGGTCTTGGAGGGGCTTCGTCACCACTCGTCCTCTAGCCGCCTCACGGCGGCCTCTGTCCGGCGTACCTATCTCGTTCAGCGGCGCAGCGGCGTTGCCCCGCGCGCCAGCCGCCGCCGACTCTGGGGAAGGAATTCTCATTGACTGAGCCTCTCCTGCCTCGTGGTCGACGATCGATGTCGAACTCCAATTCGTCAACGAGGTCAGAGTGTGAGGAGATCCGTCATGACACTCATGAAAGCCGCCGTCGTTCACGATTTCGGCAAGCCGCTTGAGCTCCAAGAGGTACCAAAGCCCGAACCCGGTTCTGGCGAGGTGGTCGTCAAGATCGAGACGTCGGGTCTGTGTCACACCGACATCCACGCAGCCCACGGTGACTGGCCGGTCAAACCGAAGCTTCCGCTGATCCCCGGCCACGAGGGAGTCGGGCTCATCGAGAGCCTCGGCCCGGGTGTCACGGAGTTGACCGGGTTGAGGGAGGGTGACCGGGTCGCCCTGCCCTGGCTGGGCTCCGCCTGCGGCTACTGCGAGGCCTGTCTGACCGGCTGGGAGACGCTGTGCGAAAAGCAACTCAACACCGGCTACTTCATCGATGGCTCCTACGCCGAATACGCCAAGGCCAATGCAAACTTCGTCGGCCGGGTGCCTCCCGAGATTGATCCGCTGGACGCCGCGCCACTCACTTGCGCGGGAGTCACCACGTACAAGGCGTTGAAGGTGTCCGGCGCGCGCCCGGCGCAACTCGTCGCGATCTTCGGCATCGGCGGGCTCGGCCACCTGGCCCTCCAGTACGCGCGGGTCTTCGGCGCGCACACGGTCGCGGTCGACATCGTGGACGAGAAGCTCCAGCTGGCCAGGGAGCTGGGCGCCGACTACACAGTGAACGCGAAGACCGAAGACCCGGTACAGGCGATCAAGGCCCTCGGCGGCGCAGACGTGGCCATTGGGGTGGCGGTGGCCCCGAAGGCCTTTGAGCAGGCCTACGCATCCCTCCGCCGCGGCGGGCGGCTCGTCTTCGTCGCGCTGCCGGCCGACAACTTTGTGCAGCTGCCGATCTTCGAGACGGTGCTGAACGGCCTCCAGATCTTCGGCTCGATCGTCGGGACCCGGATCGACCTGACCGAGGTGTTCGATCTGCACAAGGCCGGCCGTACCCGAGTGATCCGCGAAGTGCGCCGGCTCGATCAGGTCAACGAGGCGTTCGAGGAGGTGGAGACCGGCAGGGCCAAGGCGCGCCTGGTCTTCGACCTGCGCTGAGCTTGGGGGGCCACGCCGGACAGCGCGTCGGCGGCTCGCCGCTTGGAGTGCGGTGCGGCCCCTTCCAGCTCAATGCGCTGAACTGCTGAATTCTCACGACCTCGGAGGTTCCAAATGACCACCACCGAGTACCCCATCCGCGAGAACGTCAAGGAGTTCACCGCGCGGCGGCTAAAGCTCCTGATCGACGGCGATTGGGTGAACGCCAAGTCCGAACAGACTTTCCAGACCTACAACCCAGCCACCGGTGAGCTGCTGGCCGAGTGCGCCCAAGGTGACGAGGTCGACATCGAGCGCGCGGTGAAGGCTGCGCGCCGGGCGTTCGAGAGCGGTCCCTGGCCGAAGATGACGGCTTCCGAGCGGGGCCGGCTCATCTGGAAGCTCGGCGACCTTCTGCTCGAACACCTCGAGGAGATCGCCGAGCTCGAAACACTCGACAACGGCAAGCCGATCAGCGTCACCCGGGCGGCCGACGTGCCGCTGGCGGCCGATCTGTTCCACTACATGGCCGGCTGGGCGACCAAGATCGAAGGCAACACAATCCCGCTCTCGGTGCCCTACACCCCGGGTACCCAATACCTCGCGTACACCCTGCGGGAGCCCGTCGGGGTGGTCGGCCAGATCATCCCCTGGAACTTCCCGCTGCTGATGGCGGCTTGGAAGCTCGGGCCGGCGCTGGCCGCCGGCAACACCATCGTGCTCAAGCCGGCCGAGCACACCCCGCTCTCCGCGCTGCGGCTCGGGGAGCTCATCGTCGAGGCCGGCTTCCCCAAGGGTGTCGTCAACGTCGTGCCGGGCCCTGGCCCGGTAGCCGGTGAGGCGCTTGCCGGCCATCCAGATGTGGACAAGGTCGCCTTCACCGGATCAACCGAGGTGGGCAAGCGCATCATCGAGGCCGCCAAAGGCAACCTCAAGAAGGTTACCTTGGAGCTCGGTGGCAAGTCGCCCAACGTGGTATTCGCTGACGCCGACATGGACACGGCGATCCCGGGCGCGGCCAACGCGATCTTCTTCAACCACGGCCAGTGCTGCGCGGCCGGCTCCCGGCTGTACATCGAGAAGGGGGCGTTCGACAAGGTCGCCGAGGGTGTCGCCGAGCAGGCCAAACAGATCAAGGTCGGCCCGGGCCTGGACCCCGAGACTCAGATGGGGCCGCTCGTGGCCGAGGAGCAGTTGGACCGGGTGTGGGGCTACGTCGAGTCCGGATTTGCCGAGGGCGCCCAGGCGTTGTCGGGCGGGCACAAGCTCGGCGACAGGGGCTACTTCCTCGAGCCCACGGTGCTCGTGAACACCAAACCGGACATGAAGGTCGTGCGCGAGGAGATCTTCGGCCCGGTGGTGACCGCCATTCCGTTCTCGCGCGAAAGCGACGTGCTCCCGGCCGCCAACGACTCCATCTACGGATTGGCCTCCGGAATCTGGACCAGGGACCTCAGCAAGGCGCACCGCATGGCAGCCCGGCTTCGTGCCGGGACGGTGTGGATCAACTGCTACAACGTGTTCGACGCGGCGCTGCCGTTCGGCGGCTACAAGCAGTCCGGCTGGGGCCGCGAGATGGGCCACGAGGTGCTGCACCTCTACACCGAGGTGAAGTCGGTCTGCATCCGGCTGTGAGCTCGACAACGCTCGGCTCGCGGGAGCGCTACCGGGGACCGGTCGGCGGCAGGCGTCACCGACCGGTCCCCGGTTGGGGCCCAGACCCTGGAAGTGGCCGAGGCCGCGGTGTGTGGTCAGGCGGATCCGTCAACGGCTCGAAGCCAACCCCCACCCGGTCTATCGGTTTCTGGCCGAACAGATCGAGTAGCTGCGCCGGCAGGACATTCGCAAGGTCGACCTCTGCGGGCACTCCGGCACGATCGTCACCGAGACCGTCTACTGGCACACCAACGGCGGCCGGTGCTTCTGAACGGTGTGGTCGCCATGGACGAGATCTTCGGAGTGGAGCACCGTGAGCCTTAGTCACCCAGTTAGTCACCCAGACACGAAAGAGGGCACATCCATCAATGGAATATGCCCTCTGAGCTGCGTCGGGACGGCGGGATTTGAACCCACGACCCCCTGACCCCCAGGACGATGTGTTAGGCGTTTGCGCACGTCAGGCGCGATCGTGGCGCGGACTGACGTGTCAAGGAGTGCGGCGTGTTCAGCATCGCGCAGGACGTGGGGTCCCCATCTGGTCCCCGACAACCTCGCCGTACTGAGCGAATCCGCGCCTTGCAAAGTCGACGCGCGTTGTCGGCCGGTGTAGGCCGGTGCCGCTGACCTGCGGGAGTTGTCGGCGGTCGTCGCTCTCCCCCGGCCCGCAGTCAGTGGCTAACGGCGAAGGTTCGGCAGGGTGCCTATGCGGCGGGGTCGACCTCCGTCAGCGTTGCCAGGTCGACGCCGGCCTGGGCGAGGATTTGCTGTACTCCGGCGATGCTGAGCCAGTCGATGACATCCTCGCCATGGATGATCCGGTACCAGGGTTCGCGGTCATGGCGGACAGCTTCGACGCGCCAGGTTCCGTCTGGCGTCTGCATAGCGCCCTCGACCGCGACCGGTGGGGTGTAGCTGGGCGGCTGCCAGCGGCTGACGCCCGCAGATTACGTTGACCTGGCGTCTTCGTACAATTGTTCGATAGTATCCCTGTGTGGCCGGCATTCCGCAGGTCAGAGAGGCTGCGTGGCTGGTCCCCAACGGGACGGTCATTCACGACGAGTACGCTCCGCGGCTCCTCTTCGTGCGATTGGAGGAGCGCCTTCAACTGGGCGACGGTGCATCGGGAGAGGTGGACCCTAGCTGCGCCACGACCTGCTCTCTGTAGGCTCCAGGCAGCGCCACCAGCTCGTCGTGCGTACCCCGCTGCACAATCCTTCCTTCCTCCATCACCAGGATGAGGTCGGCATCGACGATCGTGCTCAGCCGGTGGGCGATCACGATCCTCGTGCAGCCGAGCGTGCTGATGTTGTGGTGCACCATTCGTTCGGTGACGGAGTCGAGATCGCTCGTCGCCTCGTCGAGCAGCAGGATGGTGGGGCGGTGGGCCAGGGCTCGGGCGAGGGCGATCCGCTGCTGCTGGCCTCCGGAAAGCGATGCACCCCCGTCCACGAGTGGCGTCTCGTAACCCATCGGCATGGCGACGATCTCGTCGTGGATACAGGCCAGCTTGGCCGCGTCGACCACCATCTCGTGGGGCATTGTGGGGTTGCTGAGAGCGATGTTCTGTCGAATGGTCGCTCCGAACAGGTAGGGTCTCTGCGTGACGATGCCGATCTGCCTGCGCAGCGACTTGAGCTCGAGCTCGGCCAGGTCACTCCCGTCGAACAGGATCCTCCCGGACGTGGGGGGATACATGCCGAGGAGGAGGTGTGCGAGGGTCGACTTTCCGGAACCGGAGCGTCCGGCGATGCCCAACTGCTGGCCAGGCTGGACTTCGAGCGAGACATCTTTCACCACGGCGGGCGCCAGTGGCCCGTAGGCGAACGCGACGCCCTCGGCCCTTACCCGCCCGGAGAGGCGAGGAGCGGTTGCTACCTTCTGCCCCTCCTGCTCCCGGGGCGCGTCCAGCACGTCGCTGATGCGCTCCATGTAGCTGCGCAGTAATTGAAGCTTCAAGCCAGTCTCGATCAGAGTGGCGAGCGGCGCCAGAAAGCCGGCCGCCAGGGCCGCGGCAGCGAGCATGGTCCCGAGCGAGATGCCGCCATTCAGAACCTGGAACCCGCCGTAGACCAAGATGGCCAGCGGCGAGCCGAGCTGGAGCGTGCCCGTGACGGCATCCACGGACGCGTCCAGCCGTCCCCGACGCAGCGCCACGTTGACCTGGTCGATGAACAACCGTTCCCAATGCTCGGCCGCTCGCCGCTCGGCACCCGCCGCTTTGAGGGTCTCGATGCCGGCCAACAGCTCAAAGGTGTAACTTTGCGACTTGGCTTCGACCTGCAGGCTCTCCGACATCAGGTGTTGGTTCCGCCGCCGCGCGAGCAGGAGAACCATCACCTGCAACAGGGCCAATCCCAGCACGAGCGCCGCCAGCGGAGGGCTCAGCATGAATAGCAAGACAAGGTAGAGGCTCGCCAGGCTGCCATCAATCAGGGCCGAGATGGTGCCGGTGGTCAGGTACTCGCGCACGACGGTGTTGCTTTGGAGGCGCATCATCAGGTCGCCGGCGGACCTCCCGAGGAAGAACGCATACGGAAGGTCGACCAAGTGCTCGACGAAAGCCGTCGTCAGGCGTACGTCAAGGTGCGTGCGCAGTTGCAGCAGCAGGTGGCTCCGCAGCAGCGTCGAGAGGAAGAAGTAGCCGACGACCGCACCCATGGTGGCCCCGGTCACCAGCAGCAGGTGCCGGTCGTTGCGCGGAACGATCACATCCACCAGCAGCCCGGTCACTAGTGGAAGCGAAAGTGCCAGCAGCCGCAGGAGCACCGATCCCACGAGCACCCTCGTGAGCCTCCGGGACTGGCCGAGCAGCGGTCGGAGATAGCGCCAGGTGCCCTTGGTGCTCAGCTTGGAGGTCTGGAAGTCCTCACCCGGCTCGAACGTGATGGCGACACCAGTGTAGGAGCGACGAAAGACCTCCAAGGACAGGCGCCGGCGTCCCACAGCCGGATCCACGACCTGTACGCCGTTTCTCCGCAGGCGCTCGAAGACGACGAAGTGCGCGAACTCCCAGTGGAGGATCGTCGCGGGAGGCAGGTGCTCGAGGTCATCTACGTCCGCCGCCACGCCCCTTGCCCTCAAGCCATACCGCTGCGACGCCTGCGTCATGGCCAACGCGTCGACGCCGTCGCGGTTGGTGCTTGTCATCTGGCGCAGCTCGTCGAGCGGCACCTGCTTGCCGTGGTAGGCAAGCACCATGGCCAGACAGGCAGCACCGCAGTCGGCCAACCCCATCTGTCTGACCCACGGCACTCGCCGGCGCACTAGGAGTCCCCACCTTTCCGCAGCGTCCCGCGCAACTGCCGAAGGAACAGATTGAGGATCCTCGGCGAGCGGAGTACGACGACGGCCCGACCCTCGTGCCTCGGCGACGACGGCAACGACGCTACGTCGGCGTGCGGCTCGAGGACCCCCGTGACCAGCATGGCCGGCTGCGAAGACGAAGCGAAGCCGGCCCGGCGGATGTCAGCCTGATCGGCAACCTCGGCCCTGAGCACCCGGGCGGCAAGAGGCCGCCCATCCAGGCCGTCCACTTGGAGGCGGACGAGCTGGCCGCGCTGGAGATCCGGGGAGGCGGCGCCCGGGACGAGGGCCACGAAGGTCCGTTCCTGCACGTTGATCAGGGCCGGCCCCGAGGTGGTCTCGGTGGTGCGAGCCGTAGCGGCGACGACCGCACCTGCCACCACCAACGCCAGCACGATCCAATACAACCACTTGGTCCACGGAGGGTCGATCCGCAGAACACCGCCTTGTCGCGGCCGGCCGGCTTGGAACTCGAGCGCCTCTTGGCGAAACAGGGATCGTCGTTCGGTCATGGCGGGATGGATTGGCGCCCAGCCTGTGCGCTGTAGGCGCGGTCGAGAAGTTCGTAGAGCACGAGCTCCTGGGCCCGCTGGGCGGAGCGTAGCAAGCGATTGACGTGCATGTGCGCATAGCTCATCCCGACGTCGGCCAGCGTCGCGGCCAGATGCCCGGCCCGGCCGAGCCGGCGCAGCTCCGCCGTCACGGGAGCGAGCTGCAGCGATCGCCGGCGCAGCGCCTCCAGTCCCGCGGCAAGGGGGGCCGGCGGAGCCTGTCCGGGATCCAGCAGCGCCTCCAGGCGGGCCCGCTCCGCCCGGTACCGCTGGCTCACCTGGCCCCTGAAGTTCCCGTCGATACCGAACTCCCGGCCGAAGCCCTCCCGCGCCCGTCGCGCCACGGACCGCTTCTCCTGGAGTGTGAGCCCGAGATCGTCGAAGAGCAGGTCCATGCCGCGCATGGCCAGGCGCCAGCGCAGGTCGAGCCCGGCATCGCCCGACAGCAGCCCCATGATGGTGAGCACGGCCTGGCTGTCGGCGGCGAACACCTGCTCGGCCAGCTCGACCCCTCGGTCGCCGCCGTAGCGCTCGACCTCCCGCTCGTAGGTGTCCAGCTGCATGCGCCACAGCTGGCCCGCCTCCAGGAGCGGGGCCGCGGCTGCTTCCAGGCTCGGCAGCACCTCGGCGTGGAGCCGGCTGCGGTCGCCGTGAAGACGGAGTCGCAGGTGCCAGTCGGGATCGGCATAGCGGATGAAGAACCAGGCGTCGGCGGCGCCGGAGGCGAGGGAGGATCGTACCAGTGGGCCAACCAGGTGGTTGAGCACCTGGTCGGCGGTTCCCGCGCCGGTGTAGAGCTTGGCGTAGAGCCACTCCGAGCCTGGTGGGAACCGGCGACGGACCAGGCTTCTGGTCGCTCGCGGGGCCGCGTCGTTGGTCTCGGGTCGTGGCGGGGCGATCTGGACGAACGGAACGACCAGCTCGTGCACGAAACGGCCTTCCGGGCCGGTGACGCACAGTGCATCGGGGTCGGGGAACATCTCGACGAGCACTGCTTGGCGTCGCCCTCGGAGTTGGTGCGCGAGCGCCGCGACGCTCAGCACGTTGTCGAGGTCGATGACGAGTTCGTTGTCACGATCGGCGAGGGCCACGTAGCGCGGTAGCCGCCGCTCGGCGCGCCACGCCTGCACGGCGGCGAACTGGTCGGCACCGCTTGTCTGGCCGAGCGCCCGCAGTTCGGCCTCCGTGACGTTCCAGCGGGCGCGGGACAGCACGAGCCTTCCGCTGACGACCCGCGGCAGGAAGGGGGAATCCTGGAGCGGGCCCCAGTCCCAGGTGAGCCCCGCAGCCAGATCCTGGTGCTGAAGTGCGCACAGGAACCGGTACAGGCCAAGGCTCCGCCAGTCGTAGTTGTGGGCGGTGGTGAGCCTGGGCATGACCTCGCGCCCGAGGCGGCGGGAGCGTAGCACGATGCGGCCATCGCGCACCGATACCAGGAGGTCGGTGACGGGAATCTGATGGTCGGCCGGCGCGCCGGAGCGACCGAGGTAGGGAATCTCGTAGTCGCGCAGTACGGGACGGCACAGGATGTTGCCGATCCGGCCCTCGGGAAGATGCACGATCTCGGCAAACAACCGCTCGGGGCGGCGTGCCTCCTCCGCCTGGAGGTGGGCGCGGACGAACTTGTGCAGGGTCTGGTCGGCGTGGCAGAAGCGACCGAGCAGCACGGCGCCGGAGGGCCCGTACAGGCCCTGCAGGAAGACACGGAAGCGACCCTCTGCCATGGCCTGGTCGGACTCGGCCGCGACCGTGGCCATCACGTAGAAGGCGTCGGGTAATGGCGGACGTTGCTCTGATGCCAGCGCTTCGAGGCCGGTCGCCTCGAGCGCAATCTCGATGGCCCCTTCGGCAAGCGCTTGCGCCAGTTTCCGGAGGAGTAACGCATCGCGGGCGTTCCATCGCCGCGCCTCTTGATCACCGGCACGGAACGGGAGCCCGGCCAGGAGCGGAGAGGCCTCGGCCAGAGGCGAGTTGGACCGTTCGAAGCCGATGCCGATCTCCTCGTCCAGCCCTTCGACGAGGGGGATCTCTCGGGTCTCGTAGCGCCGGAGGAATTCCTCCCGAAACCGCGACAGCCCGTCAGGCCACTGCTGGGGGGCCAGCTGATGAAGGATGCTTACGCCCCGCGCGAGCTCGGCGACGACCGGGCCGCCGAGCGTGGCCTGCTGAGCCGGTTTGACCAGGTCGACCTGTACCAGACGGGACAGGTCCGGCTGAACGGGGAGCTCCCCGAGCAGTGCGGCGACAGCTCGATAGCGGTCGGGCGAGGTACCCAGTCCCTCGGCGTCGAGCGTGGCCAGGGCGGCCCGCGCCTCGTCGACTCGCTCGGCCATCTGCGCCGTTCCGGCGTCGCCGCGCAGGGTGGCGACCAGGCCGTGAACGGGCTCGTCTCCGGTGACGAGCGGGCGGGCGTCGGTCACGAGGAGCTGGTTGTCGACCAGTTCCTGCACGTACTCCTCGGCCTCGGCCTGGCTGATCTCGTCATCCGTCAACACCCCCGCCACGGCCTCCAGGACCGCTCCTCCTTTGGCCCGCTCCAGCGCCGCAGTGAGATAGGGGCTCTTGTCGACCGCTACGAGATGGTAGGAGCGGCCGGTCGCGGTCAGCCGAGCTTCGGCCAGATGCAAGCGGCCGGCCACCTCGTAGAGGCTGGAGTTCGGTTCGTAGGTGAGGGCCCGACGGAGCCGAGGGTGGCGCTCGACGGCCTCGGCGAGCGCCCACAGGTAGTCCATGTCGAGCCGACTGTGCGGTTGGTACCGCTCCCGGACCTGCAGGTGCAGCCTGGTCTGCGCGTCGATGGTGCCGGTGGTGCATCCCGCGAACAGACCGAAGGGGGTGGCTCGGGTGGCCGCTCGGCTGACGTACGAGACTACGGCGGGCTCGAGCTTGCGGCCCCGTTTGCTGTCGGGCTCCTTCTGCCAGACGTCGAGGGTCTCATCCAGGCTCGGTGAGGCGACGAAGATCGCTTCTCGTACCTCGGGACGGGCGACCAGCGCCAGGAGCCGGTCCCGGAGCAGGGCTCGGTCCCGCTCGAGGGCCTCCTGCAGGCCTCGGGGGTCACCAAGCGAGCCGACGGCCTCCAGTCCCGCACTCCAGGCCGCCATCTCCTCGAACGGCAACAACGGCGTCCGCAGGACGAAGAACCCTGACGGGGTGAATTGCTGGCCGGCTCTGTCGCGCTCGGTCATACGCTGCGCCGGGACGAGGCGTCGGAGGCCGAAACGAGGAACATCCGGTCCCAGAGGGGTTCGACGGGCGTGGCCGCAGCCAACAGGACCAGGGCGACCCCGGCGGCTCCCTCGAGCAGGCCGATGCCGGTCCACGGCGCCTCCTCGGCCGGGTCCCGGCTTCCCTGTACCCACGAGGCCCCATTGCCCCTGGCGAGACGGTAGAAGTCGAGCGTGCGCTCGAGCCAGTACACCGCGGCACTTCCGAGCTTCGGTTCTCCCGTGGTTTGGTACATGCGGTTGTATATGTGGGCCAACCCGGCTGTCCCGTGGCAGAAGCAGGCGTCGCGGACCCCGGTCTTTTCCGGCGGTCGCTCTGCCGCCCGGCAGGCCAGCGCCACCGCTGCTTCCTCCCACCCGGCGGCACCGATGCATCGGGCCGCCAGCAAGAGGGCGGCCGCGATCCCCGGATCCCCGTAGCACCAGGCGCACCGGGCTGGCGACGGCGGGAAATCCGGTGCCAGCCATATGGGAAAGGTCGGTCCCGCCTCGGTCGCCACTGAATGTGCCAAGAGCCAGCTCACCGCCCCCTCGAGGAGTGGGCGTGCGGTCTCGGGCTCGACGCCGGCGCCGCAGATGCCGCCGAGAAGGGCGACGGCCCCGGCCGCGCCATGGGCGAGGCCCAGGTCAGCGCGCCCTGCCGGGTACTCCTTCCGGGATTCCGGGTGCAGAATTCCCGCGGGTGGCGTCCACCAGTAGATTCCATGCTCATCGCGTTGGGCGTGTTCGTGCAGCCGCTCGACGACCCGGTGGAGGCATTCGATCGCCGCGGGGCGTGGGTACCGTTGCAGTGCGTACACGCCGAGGCCGGTGACAGCCACGACAAGGTCGTGGGGCGCCGGCCACAGGTCGGCGCGCGACAGCAGCCCTAGGAGCGCATCGTCCACTGCCTCGTTGCGGTCCTCTGCGTCCGGGTCGAGGAGGTGGTCCACCAACTCGGCCGCCCACGCCACCCCGGGGAATCCCCCATAGAGGGAAGCGTCCATGGTCCGCGTCGACACGGCCTCGATGGCCGCGTCGAGGTGCTGCCAGGCGAGGACGTCAGCCTCCGGCATGCGACGGGTCTGGGCAAGCCAGGTATAAAGGAGGGCCAGACCGGCCTGTCCACTGGCGAGCGAAGGGTCTCGCTCGGCGGGCGGCGGTGCGATGGACGGAATGGACTCCGCGATGGCCTCCACCGCCTGCAGAGCCTGCTGGGCCGTCGTTCCCGACAAGATCGGTCGCCAGCAGGTCCGGACGCTCGGCTCATCCAGCTTTGTCATACGGGCAGCCACACTGTACTCACCATAGAAGCCGGCGCTAGGGAATGCGTGCGAAGGCGACGCACGTGCACTTGCGTTGCCTTCGCACGTCGGTCTCGAACTCTAGCTAGGTCTTACGCGCAGTTCGGGTGCCCGGAACTGGGGCACTTCGCCGGGTTGAATTGGCCGCTGTTCGCCGCCCCGCCGACAACCTGAGACAGCTCCTGCTTGTCGAGCGTTCGCAGGGTCTCCTTTGACAGTGTCAGCTTCTTCTTCATGACCGCCCCCCTCTGGAGGTCTGGAGTAACCGTCGCGCGCGGTTCGCTTTCGGGCAGCCCTTCCTGCGGCGACACTATCATCCTGTCTACCCTCGCGTATCCTCCGATCAACGTAGGTTTTTAATACATTGGTGCCATCTTGCAATCAGTACGGATTGATAACTAACCGTCCGTGAGGTTGCCATCCTTCGCCGCGGTCCAGCCGCACGGTGTGTTAGAACACCAGGATGCGGTCAATTCCGGCTTCTAGCTCACCCAGGTCGCGGATCTTATTCGGGTGGGGAACCCGGTCTTGATGTGGCCGAACAGCGACTCGATCCAGGTTTGGTCGTTGGGTGTGCCGGGGCGGCCGGACCTGCGCGATACGGGCACCGCCGGAAACGCCTTGGTGATCTTTGAGGTTATCTGCGGGCCCTTGTCGATAGGGCAAGAGGGCGAGCAACACGGGCAGCTCGTCGTGGTCGGGCACGACGCCGGGCGAGATCGGCGAGCAGGGTGAGGTGTTCGAGCAGGTGATCCTTGCCGTCGGCGAATAGGGCGCGAGTGAACGCCACTTCGAGCTGGCTGTCCGTCTTTTCGGCGCTGACTACTGTGGACGGGGACGACACGACTCCGCGTCGACGATGAAGGGCATCCGTCACTAATGGCGCCAACCACCCGCCGATACAGGGCCCGCAGCCGCGAGTTGTTTCGGAAATGGTCTCGAGTGCGATGGTGACCGAACGATGCAGGGCGAAAAGTACCCTTAGCGCGTTGCATAAAGATCAGCCAAAGCTATTGATTCAAAATCACCGATTCTGCTTCTGCCCCCAGAGAGACGTCCAGTGCGAATAGCTCTTTCTACGCCCCGACTGCTAAGCAAGGCAAGAGATCGCTAAGAGGTTGTCCAGTTCCCAGCATTGACGCGCTTACGGTAGTGGCAACCTTCGAGTCACATATCCGTCATCCCGTTCGCCGTCGACCCGCCCATCGTGGGAGCGGGCCGCCGCCCGGGCCGCCACGTCAAGCGAACCTTGACGCCTGTACGGACGCTGGCGGCCCGGGCGGTGGTCTGCTCGGCTTCGCCCGGGTCGACGGCGGGCGGGATG
>WNFX01007033.1_pt1 | contig 18141 bp, 20 predicted proteins | sample 5400111 | NCBI WGS metagenome assembly WNFX01 (sample SAMN13153363, study PRJNA577476) | soil metagenome | isolation source: 40 cm soil or saprolite under grassland replicate 1 | place: USA:California | collected 2016-06-15 | reverse complement strand
GCGGACTTGCCTGCGGCGGTCGAGCGCGCCGATTTCGTCCAGGAGAACTTGCCCGAGACGGTCGAGGCCAAGACGGCGATCTTCCGCGAGCTCGACCGGCTCGCGCCGAACCATATCGTGCTCGCCTCCTCCACTTCCGCGATCGTCGCGAGCCGCTTCACCGAGCAACTCGCCGGCCGCTCGCGCTGCCTCGTCGCGCATCCGGTGAACCCGCCGCATCTGGTGCCTTTGGTCGAGCTCGTGGGCGCACCCTGGACCGCCGCGGACACGATTTCGCGCGCGCGCGAGGTTTATGACCGGATCGGCCAGGTCCCCATCGTCGTGCGGCGCGAGATCGACGGCTTCATTCTCAACCGCCTGCAAGGCGCGCTCGTCGCGGAAGCGTTCCGGCTCGTGGAGGAGGGTTACGTCTCGCCGCAGGATCTCGACAAGGCCGTGAAGGACGGGCTCGGCTTGCGCTGGTCGTTCCTGGGTCCGTTCGCAACCATCGAGCTCAACGCGCCGGACGGGATTGCCGACTATTGCGCGCGCTACGCCGGCTTTTACCGGCGGCTGCAGGCGGCGCCCGCCGGGCCGGAGGTGTTCGCGCCCGAAAACGTCGCGTGTGTGCTGGCGCAATGGGGCGAAGGGGCGAGCCGCGAGCGGCTCGAAGCGCGCGCGCGCTGGCGCGACCACAGACTCGCCGCCCTTCGCGCGCACAAGCGATCGCAACCCTCCGACGAGCGGTCCTGATCCGGTTAATCTCGCCCGTCATGCCCGGCCTTGTGCCGGGCATCCACGATCCGAGCCCAATACATGAACGCGTGGATGGCCGGGACAAGCCCGGCCATGACGAGTCGGGAGTCTCAAAGTTGCGGGCAGATGTAGCCGATGCCGCTCGGGCTTTTGAAGCAGCCGACCGATTCGGGCAGCAGCTTCTTGGGGATCCACAGCACCACGTCGGGAAAGAAGATGCAGAACGCGATGACGGCGAAGAACACGATGTAGAGCGGCAGCGAGCGCATGACCGCCGCCATGAAGCTTACGCCGACGAATTTCGAAGCCATCAGCAGCGAGAGCCCATAGGGCGGGGTGATCAAGCCGAACGCCAGCGTCACGATGATCACGACGCCCATGTGCACCGGATTGATCTGACCGAGCTCGGTAAGCGCGCTGATGATCGGCATGAAGATGATGATCGCCGGCACCGCATCGATGAAGTCGCCGACGATGACGAACAACGCGACCAGGAGAAACATGATGGCCAGCGGGTTGGTGCCGGCGAAGCTGGAGATCCAGCCGGCCACCACGTCGGGCCCCCGCAGGTACGCCAGCATCCAGCCGAATGCCGAGGCCGCCGCCACCGCCGCCAGCGGGATCGAGTAGAGCAGCCCCGCATTGGCGAAATCCCGCGGCAGGTTGCGGATATGGCCGCGGTTGGCCAGCGGGATCAGCACGAACACGATGTAGGCGACCGCGATCAGCCCGGCCTCGGTCGGCGTGAACCAGCCCGACAGAATGCCGCCCAGGATGATGATCGGGATCATCAGCGGCAGCGCCGAGGCCTTTGCCGCGTCGCTGAACTGGCCGAACGAGGCGCGCTGGCGCATGACGCCGGGATCAGATTGGCGATGGTCGAAGCGGCCGCGATCAGCGCCGCGGTGAACGCCCGGTCGTAGCCTTCGCGGTCCATCTCGGGGCCGACGGTGCGCGAGAGCACCGCGACGTCCGCGGTCGACGAGCCGGAGATGCCGGCGAAGAACATGCTGAACACCGTGACGACCTGCGCCAGCCCGCCGCGGAAATGTCCGACCAGCGTCTGCGCCAGATCGATCATGCGATGCGTGATGTTCGCCGCAGTCATCAGCTCGCCGACCAGCAGGAAGAACGGCACCGCCAGCAGCGCCTCGACGTCGACGCCGTGGAACAGCTGGCCCACGATCGAGGCCAGGCTCACCTTGGTGAGCGCGGTGGCGACGAACACGCCGGCCATGATCGCGAACGCGACCGGCACGCCGAGATAGCCGAGCCCGAGGAAGAGCACGGCCATGATCAGGATGAGGACCCCGCTGGTCACAGGATGCCCTCGGGGGCGAGCCCTTCGTGCCGGTCGAAACCGTTGCGCAGGCCATTGACGAGCTGCTCGATCTGGAACAATCCGATCAACGCCCCGGAAACCGGCACGACGATCGTGTAATAGCCGAGCGGGATCAGCGAGGGCATGCGATAGCTGCCCAGATCCAGCAGAAAATTCTGCCAGCCGAACACGACCAGGCACGCCGCCACCGCGAGCACCACGATTCTCGCGAATACTTCGATGGCGCTGCGGTTGGTTCCCTGCAGCTTCTGCACGATCTCGGAAAGGTACATGTGCTCGTTGCGCCGCGCCGCGAGCGCCATGCCGATGAAAATGCCGTAGACGAAGCACCCGGTGGTGAGCTGCTGCAGCCACAGCCAGGGATGCCCGATCTGGCGGGTCACGACGTCGAGCAGCACCGAGACCGAAAACCCGATGATCGAGGCGCCGCAACCGAGGTAGAGCACGGCCTCGAGCGGATCAAGCGTGCGCCATTTGAGATGTCGCTCGCGCGACGACACCAAGGACATCGAACAGCTCCGAGGTTGCGAGCAAAGAATTCGGAAAAGGCGGGGCTGCGGCGCCGATCGCCGGCGCCGCGGCTTGGCTATTGCACGGCCCGGATCAGCCCCATGATCTTGATGGCGTGCGGGCCGAGCTCCTTGGCCAGCTGGTCCTGGATCGGCTTGGCGGCGGACATGAACCCGGACTTGTCGACGTCGCGCACGATCTTGACGCCGAGCTTCTCGAGCCTGCCGGCGGAATCCTTCTCGAGCTGCAGCGCCTTGTCGGGCTGCACCCGCGCGACCTCGTCGGCCGCCGCCTGCACCCAGCGCTTCTCCTCGTCGGAGAAGCCGCTCCAGGTCTTGTCGCTCACCCAGATGAAGCCGTTGTTGGCCTCGTGCTCGGTCATCGACATGATCGGCGCGACTTCGTAGTGCTTGTTGGAAAAATAGACGTTGACGCCGTTCTCGGCGGCCTGGACCACGCCGGTCTGCAGCGAGGTGTAGACCTCGCCGAACGGCATGTGCACGGTTTGCGCGCCATATGCCGGGAAATGCGTGTCCTCGGTCTTGGTCGCCTGGACGCGGATCTTGACGCCCTTGAGGTCGTCGACCTTGTGGTACTCGCTCTTGGAATAGACGTTGCGAAAGCCGAGCGTTTCGACGCAGAGCACATGCGCCCCCTGCACGGATGCGGCGATCATGGTCTTGACCGCGGCGATCACGCCCGGATCGGCGATCGATTTGCGCAAATGCGCCTCGTCGCGGAACAGGAAATGCAGCGACATCACCCCGGATTCCGGCGCGACGGTGGAGGCATTGGCGGAAGAAGTAATGATGAAATCGATGTCGCCGGAGCGAAGCTTCTGGAGCATCACCGGCTCCTGGCCGAGCGAGGCGCCCGGGAACTGGTCGATGCCGAACTTGCCGCCGCTGAGCTCCATGAGCTTGGCGTTGAAAATATCCGCCGCGATGCCATAGCCGGTGGTGTGCGGCTGATCGTACCCGAAGCTGAATTTCCGCTGCTGCGCGGAAGATTCATTGGAGACGGCAGCCGTCGCCAGCAGCGCCGCGGCGATGGCGATGGCGCGCGGTAAAGACCTGAGCGAATGCATGATTCCTCCCGCGTGGTTGCGGCCGGCGCGGACAATGCCGGCACGTCTTGTGTTGCGGCCATGATCAGCGCGCCCGTTCTCGGGTGTCAAGCGAACCCGTGCTTTCCAACCGTTGCGGCCCGGTACATGATCGATGCAGACCCGGTTTCACGGCCAGGAGGCGAGCGAGTTCGATGGCTACCCAATTCGTCGAATCGACGCACGAGGACGGCGTCGTCCTCGTCACGCTGCACAATCCGCCGCTCAACGTCGTGACGCTGCAGATGACCCGCGAACTCGACGCGCTGGTGAGCCGGCTCGCGGCGGATCCCGCCGTTCGCGTCATGGTGCTGACCGGCTCGGGCGAGCGAGCGTTCTGCGCCGGCTCCGACATCAAGGAGTTTCCCGAAGTTGCGGACGCGGTCGTGCCCAAGAAGCTTGCGCCGGAGAACGCGGCTTACAGCCGCGTCGCCGAATTTTCCAAACCGACGATTGCCGCGCTCAACGGGCTCGCCTTCGGCGGCGGGCTCGAGCTTGCGGTGTGCTGCGACCTCATCGTGGCCGAGGCGGGCGGCAGGGTGGCGCTGCCCGAGATCAAGCTCGGCGTATTCCCCGGCAGCGGCGGCACCATCCGGGTCACCCGCCGCATCGGCGAAGGCCGCGCCAAGCAGATGATGTTCTTCGGCGAGCCGGTGCCGGTCGAGACGGCGCTGGAATGGGGCCTCGTCGACCGCGTGGTGGCGTCCGGAGAGGCGGTCAAAACCGCGCTGGCGATGGCGCGCGAGCTCGCCGCCCGCCCGGGCGTAGCGCTCGAATTGTGCAAGCAGTCGATCGGCATGGCGTTCGATCGGACGGAGCGCGAGGCCGTCGAGGCAACCCTGGCGCTGAGCGGGCGCGCATTTCGCACGGAAGATTGCGCCGAGGGCGTCCGCGCGTTTTTCGCCAAAGAGACCCCGCGGTTTCAGCATCGGTGACGCGCTGACAGCTTGCTCCGGTTACCTCCCCCCTTGTGGGGGAGGTCGACTCGCGCGTGTCTAAGCGCGCGAGCCGGGAGGGGGGTATCCGGCCCGCGCAATCAAACAAGCAACCCCCTCCCCATCCCTCCCCCCACAAGGGGGAGGGAGCCGATGGCGGCTCACCCAGAGCCAACTGCAATTGTCCCGCCGTGGCGTTCGCGGTGCATTTGCGATCCGCCGCGCCCATCGCATAGTGTGGCCTCCCCTCCCAGGAGCCCGCATGCTCGACCTGCTGCAAGGAATTCGCGTCGTCAGCTTCAACCATTTCCTGTTCGGTCCGATGGGTATCCAGGCGCTGGCGGATCTCGGCGCCGACGTGATCGCGATCGAGTCCGCCGAGGGCGCGTGGCAGCGCCACTGGTCGAGCGGCGACATCTGGCATGACGGCCAAGGGATGCTGCATCTGTGCACCAATCGCAACAAGCGCAGCATCGCGCTCGATCTGAAAGCGCCCAACGGCAAGGAGATTGCGCTGAAGCTCGTCGACGGTGCCGACGTCGTCGCGGAGAATTTCCGTCCCGGCGTGATGGACAAGCTCGGGTTCGGATATACGGCGCTGCAAAAGCGCAAGCCGGCTCTGATCTATGCCTCGGCGTCGGGCTACGGGCCGGACGGGCCTTATGCCGAGCGGCCCGGCCAGGATCTGCTGGCGCAGGCGCTGTTCGGCCTGATGGCGATCACCGGACAGCCGGCGACGGGTCCGCGTCCGATCGGCGTGTCGGCGGTCGATCACCACGGCGGGGCGCTGTTGGCCATGGGCGTCCTGGCGGCGCTGCTGCGCCGCGAGCGCACCGGCAAGGGCTGCCGGGTCGATGCGAGCCTGATGCAGGCGGCGCTCGATCTGCAGGCCGAATCGCTGACCGCCTGGCTCAATGCCGCAGCGAAGCCGGCCGACGTGTATGCGCGCCCGCACGTGGCGGGCTGGTACTATGCGGCTCCCTACGGGGTCTATGCCACGGCGAACGGCTATCTCGCGGTGTCGCTTTGCCCGTTGGGAGTGCTGGGCGAAGCGATCGGCGCGCCGCGGCTGGCGTCGTTCTCGGAACGAGACGCGTGGACCCGGCAGGACGAGATCAGCGCGCTGATCGCCGCCGCGCTCGAAAAGAAGCGCTCGTGACGCTTCCCGGCGGAGGCGAGACCCGGGCGCCGATCACGCTGGTCAATCATCCGGTGCATTACGACGGCCAGGCGGCCGAGATCCGCCTCCCCCCGCAGCGGCTCGGTGCGCAGACGCGGGAGATCCTCGCCGAGCTCGGGTTCGGCCCGGCCGAGATCGACGGGCTCGCCCGCGACGGCGTGGTGCGGCTCGACGAGGCTTGATGCCAGCAAATTGCGAGATTTCCTTTGCGCTCGAATTGGAGGCGTGGTCAAGTACATGGTCCCGAAACGTCAAGGTAGGCACCCGTGAAACATCTCGCGTTCGCAATCCTGGTTGCATTTGGTTTGATCGCTGCTTCCCCCCTGCTCGCACAGACCGCCGCCCCCGGCACAGCCCCGAAGCCCGCCGCCACGGCGCCCGCTTCGACGGCCAAGCAAATCGACATCAACAAGGCTTCGAAGAAGGAGTTGATGACACTTCCGGGGATCGGTGACGTGTACGCAGACAGGATCATCAAGGGGCGCCCATTCAAGGGAAAAGACGACATCATGTCCGATAAGGTCGGCGTTCCGCAGGCGACCTACGACAAGATCAAGGACATGATCATTGCCAAGCAGAAGTGACGGGCGCGACCGACCGGCCTTGCCGTCGTCCCGGGCGCATCACTCGCGCAGATGAACGCGCGATATGCGCTTCGGAAGCTTGGCCACGCCGCCCAGCGATCTAGAAGCTTCCAGATAAGCATCGTGATGCCACGATCCGCTAAGCAGGAGAATGCGAAATGAGAAAGTACTTTATTGCCGCAATGTCTTCTGCAGTTGCCGTTGGCCTCGTGACATTGTCCGTCCCAGCGGGGGCTCAGCAGAAGACCGAAAAACAATGCCGCGACGAATGGAAGGCGGCCGGCGGCAGGAAGGCAACCGGCAAGACCGAGAAAGATTACGTGGCCGGGTGCCATGTGCCCGCCGCCGCCCAACCCGCGGTTCCCGGTCAGGCGCCGGCCGCTGCCGCTCTGGCGAAACCGGCTACGACGACCGCCAAGCCCGCCACACCGAAGTCGACCTCGGCGAAGGCGACCGGCGGCCGTGAAGCCATGATCGCTCGCGAGCGCGCATGCGGCAAAGATTGGAAGGCCGACAAGGCTGCGGGAAAAATCCCGCAAGGAATGACTTGGCCGAAGTATTGGAGCGAGTGCAACAAGCGCAAGAAGGCGGAAGGCATGTAATAGGAGGTCGTGCAATGGGGCTTTTCGATAACATAGGTAGCGCGCTCAAGGGCGTCGTCGGGCAAGTCGTAGCGGCGGAAGCGCCTGCCCTGATCTCTGCCGTCTTGGCGAAAACCAATCTCGGCGACTTGCAGGGCCTCGTTGACAAGCTTCAGCAGGGCGGCCTCAACGAGCAGGTGCAGTCATGGCTCGGCAATGGCACGAACTTGCCGGTCACCGCCGACCAGATCCGTTCCGCGCTCGGAAATCAGCAGGTTCAGCAGTTGGCCCAGCACTTCGGCCTTCCCGTAGATGCCGTGCTGAAGCTCTTGGCCGAGCATTTGCCCACGACCGTCGATCAGGCCAGCCCGAACGGCACGCTGCAGCCGGCGTGAGCTTTGCGCGAGCGCCGAATTGTTTTCCTCGCAGCTGCGGGCGTTTTCCTCGTCTTTCCGTGACGATTCCTTCCGCGATTGGCTTCGTCGGACAATCCGAATGGAAGAGTTGATGTGATGCGGCCGCCACTCACTTGAGCGGCGCGGTCATCGCCAAAGGTTCGCCGCAAAGACCGTCGGGGAGACCGACATCTATCTGTTCGCCGGCATCACCGGCGATTTTTCCGTCAATCACGTCAACGAGCAGTACATGGCGCGCTCGAAATACGGAAAACGCATCGCGCACGGCGCGCTGATCGTCGGCTACATGTCGACCTGCTCGACCATGATGATCGACAAATGCCAAGGCACCGCGCTCGACGAGACGCCGGTCTCGCTCGGCTACGACAAGGTGCGGTTTCTCGCGCCGGTGTTCATCGGCGACACCGTCACGCTCACCTACACGATCGCCGAGATCGACGCGCAGAAGCGCCAGTCGCTCGCCGACATTCGAGTGGTCAATCAGAACGGCGACCTGGTGACGGTCGCGCGCCACGTGCTGCGCTGGGTCAAGAACGCCTGAGGTTCAAAATGCGGCTGAAGGGCAAGGTTTGCATCATCACCGGCGGCGGCTCCGGCATCGGCCGGGCGAGCGCGCTGCTGTTCGCCCGGGAAGGCGCGCGGCTCGCCATCGCCGACAAGCGGGCGGCGAGCGCGCAGGCTGTCGCGCAGGAATGCGCCCGCAAGGGCGCCGAGGCGATCGCCGTCGAGGTCGACGTCGCGAACGCCGCCGCGGTCGAACGCATGATCGAACGCACGCTGCAAAAATTCGGCCGGCTCGACGTGCTCGTCAACAACGCCGGTTACGGCATTGCCGGATCGGTGGTGGAGACCGAGCCGGACGCCTGGGATGCGCTCATCGCGGTCAATGTGCGCGGCGTGTTCCTGTGCAGCAAATATGCGATCCCGGCGATGAAGCGCAACGGCGGCGGCACCATCGTCAACACCGCGTCTGTCGTCGCCGCGGTGGGCATCGCCAATCGCGCCGCCTATTGCGCCTCCAAGGGGGCGGTGGCGGCGCTGACCCGCGCCATCGCCATCGACCACGTCGGCGACGGTATCCGCTGCAACGCGGTGGCGCCGGGCACCATCGACACGCCGTATTTCGACGAGATTCTCGGCAAGAGCGCCGATCCGGATGCCGTGCGCAAGGCGCTCGCGGCGCGGCAATTGCTCGGACGACTCGGCACCCCGGAGGAGATCGCGGCCGGCATCCTGTTCCTCGCCAGCGACGAGAGCCGGTTCGCCACCGGCACGATCCTCACGCTGGACGGCGGCATGACCGCGCAATGACGAAGCCGCAACGGTGATTGTGAGTTTGGAGGAGCGCACTGCGATGAGCACGCTGGAAACCGCTTCCGCAAAATCGGCGCCGAAGCTCGAGGCGCCGGACGGCGCCTGCGACACCCACATGCATTTCTACGACAAGAAATATCCGCTGGCGCCGACCGCCGCTTCGACCCCACCAGAGGACGGATCGGTTGCGACCTACCGGGCGCTGCAGCGCCGCCTCGGCATCACCCGCACCGTCGTGGTGCAGCCGACCGCCTACGGCAAGGACAATAGCTGCACGCTCGACGGCATGGCCGCGCTCGGCAACAACGCGCGCGGCGTCGCCGTGGTGGACGACCAGGTCGGCGAAGCCGAGCTTCGGCGCCTCGACGAGGCCGGCATGCGCGCGGCGCGGCTGCACATGCTGCCCGGCGGCGCCATTTCCTGGGATATCGCCGACGCGGTGGTGAAACGCGCGCAGTCGGTCGGCTGGCACGCGCAATTGCAAATGGACGGAAGGCTGCTGCCCGACCGCGAGCGCCAGATCCGCGACTGGCCGGGCCGGATCGTGATCGACCATATCGGCCGGATCGCCGATCCGGTTGCGGTCACCCATCCCGCGTTCCGGTGCCTGCTCCGCCTCGTCGACAGCGGACGGGTGTGGGTCAAGCTATCCGGACCTTATCTCGTGTCGAAATCCGGCCCGCCGCGCTATGACGACGTGAGCGCGCTCGCCAAGGCGCTGGTCGAGGCCGCGCCGGAGCGGATGCTGTGGGCGACCAATTGGCCCCACCCTTCCGAGCAGCATCCGCCCGACGAAGCCGATTTGCTCGACCTGCTGCTGGACTGGGCTCCCGACGACAAGACCCGCCGAGCAATCCTGGTGGACAATCCGGCCGAGCTCTACGGATTTTAACGGCGCGCTTGCGGCGCCGCGTTCGTGCTAGAGTGCGCCAAAGAGCGGGACGAATAAGCCGCTCGGAAATGGGGAGGATTGGATGCAGCATCGAGCCTACCTGCTCGCCGCCACGCTGTTGGCGCTGGCGATCGCATTTCCGGCGAGCGCCGCGGAGAGCGTCAAGATCGGCGTGATCTATCCGCTGAGCGGCAATGCGGCGAGCGCCGGCAATTCGGCCAAAGAGGCGGTCGAGCTCGGCGCCGAGATCGTCAACGGCATGCATCCCGAGCTCAAGGGCAGCCCGCTTGCGGGCGCCGCGGGGCTCGCCAATCTCGGCGGCGCGAAAATCGAGCTGCTCCATGCCGATCACCAGGGCAATCCGTCGGTCGGGCAGAGCCAGACCTTGCGCCTGATCACCCAGGAGAAAGTCGCCGCCATGCTGGGCGCCTATCATTCTTCCGTGGCGCTCACGGCAACCGCCGTCACCGAGCGCTACGGCGTCCCGTTCCTGGTGGCGGATTCGGTCGCGCTCAACATCACCCAGCGCGGCTTCAAGTGGATTTTTCGCAGCGGCCCGATCGCGCCGGATTTCGCCAAGGCCTACACCTCGTTCCTGAGTGAGCTGAAAAAAGGCGGCCGGAACGTCGACGCCATCGCCGTCATCAACGAGAACACCGACTACGGCACTTCGGTCGCCGCCAGCATCATCGACGCGGCCAACAAGAGCGGCATCAAGGTGGCGGCGCAGATCCCCTACAACGCCAACAGCTCGGACGTCTCCGGCCAGGTGCTGCAGCTCAAGCAGCTCGCGCCCGATGCGGTCATCTTCATCAGCTACACGGCCGACACCATCCTGTATTTCAAGACGATGAAGAATCTCGACTATACCCCGCCGATGATCATCGGCGACGATGCCGGCTTCTCCGATCCGGCGTTCATTCCCGCGGTGGGCGAGATTGCCCAGGGCGCCATGAACCGCAGCGCCTGGGATCTCGGCAGGCCGGGCGGCAACAGCTACAAGATCAACGAGCTGTTCAAGAAGAAGACCGGCCGCGATCTCGACGACACCAGCGCGCGCTGGATGCAGGGATTTCTGGTGCTGGCCGACGCGATCAACCGCGCCGGCTCGACCGATCCCGCAAAGATCCAGAAGGCGCTGCAGGACACCGACTTGAAGCCCGAGCAGCTCATGATCGGTTATCGCGGCGTCAAATTCGACGAGACCGGGCAGAACACGCTTTCCGCGACCTATTTGATCCAGCTGCAGGGCAAGGAATACAAATCGGTCTGGCCGGAGGATCGCGCGACCGCCAAGCTCGTTTGGCCGATGACCGGCTGGAGGAAATAGCGTCGGGATCCTATTCGGAACTCGAGAGTCGGAGAATCAAGAGTATCGGTGCCTGACCCCTGATGCCTGCCAAGGAGGCGCCAATGACCACCTACATCGTGCTCGTCAATTGGACCGAGCGGGGCATTCAACAGGTCAAGGATTCCCCGCGCCGGCTCGATGCGGCCAAGAAGATGCTCAAGCAAATGGGCGGCGAGATCAAATCCGTGTACCTGACCATGGGCGAATGCGACCTGGTCGTCGTGTGCGAGGCGTCCGACGATGCGGTGGCGGCGAGGTTCGCACTGCAGCTCGGCATGATGGGCAACGTGCGCACCCGCACCCTCAAGGCATTTCCCGAGGCGGCCTATCGGGAGATCATCGCCTCGCTCGGCTGAGCGCCGTGCCGGCGCGTGGCGTGACGGTCCGATTCACGGGCAGCCGAATGTGCAGGTCACTCTCCGCGTCGCGGAGAGGACAGGCTGAGGCTCCTTGTCTTCGTTGCGATATCGCCTATATGGTCCGCAGCAATCGGTTTTGGCCGGTTCCGGCCGTCAGTCGTGCCAAGCGCGCGCTTCGTCTCGGTTCTCCCCAATACGTCAGGTTGTTGCGTGGTCCGCACAGAGCGGTCGCGCGTTTTCAACGTAAGAGAAAGGAAAGGACGATGCACAAGGGCATTGTCAAATGGTTCAACCCCACGAAGGGATACGGCTTCATCGAGCGCGCCAACGGCGGCAAGGATGTGTTCATCCACATTTCCGCCGTGGAGCGGGCCGGCTTGTCGACCCTGGCCGAAGGTCAAAGCGTCACGTTCGACGTAGTGGTGAACCGCGGCAAGGAAGCAGCCGAGAACCTCAAGCTCGCCGCGTAACTTCGTGGTGTTTGCAGGCGCCGCCTCGATCGGGGCGGCGCTATTTTTTTGATCGCCGCTACCGGACGCCGTCCGCCGTCATCTTGATGTTCGGATCGAGAAAATCGTTGGTGTAGGCGTTGGCAACGTCGAATGGACGCTCCAGGCTGAAATAGGCCGCGACCATCTCGTAATCGCGCTTCATCCGCTCCGCATCGAATGCGCCCAGCGCGACATGGATCGTGGTCGGATCGCGCATCAGTTCCTTGACGCGATTCCACTGGTTGCGCTGGTGGGAAAGGTCGAGCCCGCTCGCGCTCTCGGTGAGCGCCTCGAGGCACGGCTCGGCATCCTTGATACAGGCCGCAAAGGCTTTCTGGCTCACCTGCGCGAACGCCTTCACCACGTCCCGATGCTTGTCCAGATACGCGCCGTTGACCAGGATCGAGTTGCCGTACGGGTTGATGCCGATGTCTCGCCAAGCCAGGAACCCGAGATCGGCGCCGAATTCCCGCAGCTTGAGATCATGATCGTTGTAGAAGTCGCTGGTGATGTCGATGGCATGGCTTTTGAGCGAGGCGACCTTCGCTTGCGGGCTGACGTTGACGAACGTCACGGCGCCCGGGTCGATCCCGACCTGCTTGGCGAAGGCCGGCCACATCACCCGCGAGGCGTCGCCGGCGGGATTGCCGAGCTTTTTGCCCGCGAAATCCTTCGGACCGGCGATGCCGCTGCTTTTGAGCCAATAGAAACCCTGCGGCGAGTTGGCGTAGACGGTCATGATCGCGACGAGGTTCGCGCCCTTGCCGCGGGCGAGCAGCGCGGTCGCCATGTCGGCGATGCCGAAATCGGATTGCCCGGCGCCGACGCGTTGCGCGGACACGGCCGATCCCGAGCCGTTCTCGATGGTGAGCTCGATGCCGGCCTGATCGTACCAGCCCTGCCGCTTGGCATAGAAATACGGCGCGTGGTCGGCGGTCGGCACCCAATTGAGCGCCAGCGTGACCTTTTCCTTGGCCATGGCCGGGACGGGCGCGAGCAGCGCCAGCGCGGCGAGGAGTTTCAGCGCGAGCTTCGGCATCGCATCCTTCCTTGCCTGAGGTCGGCATTTTACCAGAATGCTGACGGCCGGCGCCAATCAGCCGGACTGGCAGCGAAGCGTCTCGGGGACACACCTCGGCAAACCCCTCGACCGCCGGGCGATTGATAATTCTCTTTGTATTTCCGAAAGATAGCCCTATCGTTCCCGGATCGTTTTCGCGCTATCATCCCTGCCGGGAAATGGGCGGGCCCTTCGGCTCCGCATCGATTTGGCCTTGGGGATCGGCGGGATGCCAACCGAACGCGAAACATTTTTCATCGGGACCTGCGTCCGAGTCTCGGACGCCGCGGCGCTGCTCGATGTGCGCATGCAGCGCCACGGGACCAACATTCGCGACGTTTCCGGCTCGTCCCGGCTGCTGTTTCCTCCGCGCGGCGAGGTCGAGCTCGCGGGCGCCTCGGCCGGGTCGCTCAACGTAGGCGACTGGGTCGCGTTCCATATCGTTTCCGACGCACCGCACGGCGCGTCCGTGCTTCGCGTCACCGAGTATCGGCGGCTGCTTCCGCTGCAAGATTTGTCCGAGCTCGGATCGAGCGAATCCGCGCGGCGCCTCCTGGTCGAGGACGGCCAGGCGAACGGCGTTCCGGGCGAAGTGATGGTCCGCATCGGCGAGCGCGAGATGGTCCGGGTCCAACTCGCCCAGGAGCCGGACGGGCGTTGGCGCGCGGCCGGCGACGGCGAAATGCAACGGCTTGCGGTATGGCGCTTCGAGCCGAAGCTGTGCCTCGCGGTTCCGGCCGGATCGCAGACCATGGCAATCCTCGATCCGAACGAGCGATTCGTGCAGATCGGCACGCTGGATTGGTCTCGCGACGTCGATTTCGTGCGCCGGATCATCCGATCGCTGACCCGGGTCGAGCCGGGCGAGGATCAAGCGCTTCGTCAATTCGCGGAGGCGCTCGGACGATTTGCCGACGGCCTGCAGAGACGCGCGTCTCCTCGCCAATCGGTCGATCCCCGCACCGCACAGGAAATCCTGCGCATCCGCAATCTCGCTTCGATGCTCGCCGACCAACAGGATCTTCTGGGCGCTTACTACGAGGCGCTGCGCAACGATCCCGAAGTGAAGGCCCTGCTCGAAGCCAAGATCGCGGAAATCGCGCAGCAAATGATGGAAACCGAGCGGAAGATTCTGCTCGAGAAGCTCACCGCGGAATTGGAGCGGGATCTTGACGCGCTTCGGGCGGAGCGCGCGGCGGACATCCGGACGTCCGCCGAGCATCTCGGCCGCGAGATGACCCGCGAGCTGGAGCGGCACCGCGCCTCCAGTCTGGCGGAGCTCGAGGCGGATCTCGCCCATCGCGAGCGACAGGGCCGCGAAGCTCTGGAGGAGATCCTGAGCGGGAAACGCGCCGAGCTCGAGGCCGAAGTTTCGGACCTCGAGGAACGCCGGATTGCGCTGTTCAAGCAGGTCGAGCTGCTGGGACAACGCGAGCGCGACCTGGCGGCCGCCATCGAAGCGCTCGCGGCCAAGGAAACCGACGTTCTGGAAGGCCTGGAGCGGCTGCGCTTGCAGCGGGAAGCGCAGATCAGGAAATCGGCCGAAGAGCTCAGCACGAGGATGACCGCCGATCTGGAGCGGCGGATCGCGGTCCAATCGGCGGAATTCGAGGCGCAGCTCGCGGATCGGGAGCGGCAAGGCCGCGAAGCCCTGGAAGCTTCGCTGGTCCAGCAACGCGCCGCGCTGGAAGCCGCGGTGTCGAGGCTCGAGGACCGGCATGTCGTGCTCGGCAACGCGATCGAGATCCAGGAACGCCGGGAGCGGGAGCTTTCGGCCTCGGTGGACGGTCTCTCGTTCAAGGAGGCAAGCGCGCTGGAGGCTCTCGAGCTGCGCCGGGCCGAGCGCGAGGCCGAGATCAAGAAATCGGTCGAGGTTCTCAGCGTTGGCATGATGGCCGATCTGGAGCGGCGCTCGGCCGCAAAATCGGCGGAGCTCGAAGCCGAGCTCGCCGAGTGGGAGCAGCAAGCTCGCGGGGCGCTGGAATCCTCGCTGGGCGCCAGGCGCGCCGCGCTCGATTCCGAGGTCTCGGGTCTCGAAAACCGCCGCATCTCGCTCGGCAACGAAATCGAGCTCCTGGAGCAGCGCGCGCGCGAGCTGTCGACCTCGGTCGAGGGCCTTGCGTCCCGCGAGGCGGACGTTCTGGAAGAGCTGGCGCGACGCCGAGCCGAGCGCGAAGCGGAGATCAAGAAGTCGGTCGAAGACCTCAGCGACCGGATGATGGGCGATGTGGAGCGCCGCATCGCCGCAAGGTCGGCGGAGCTCGAGGCCGATCTCGCCGAGCGGGAGCGACAAGCGCACGAAACGCTGGAAACCTCGTTGGCCGACAAGCGCAAGACGTTCGAATCGGAAGCGTCGAGCCTCGAAAATCGCCGCATTTCGCTCGGCAGCGAAATAGCGGGGCTGGAGCAGCGCGCGCGCGAGCTCTCGGCGTCGGTCGAGGGCCTCGCCTCCCGGGAGGCTCGCGTGATGCAGGACCTGGAGCAGCGCCGGACGCAGCGCGAGGCCGACATCAAGAAGTCCGTCGAGGATCTCAGCGCCGGGATGATCGGCGACCTGGAGCGGCGGCTCGCCGCGAGGACCGCCGAGTTCGAGGCTAGTCTCGCCGATCGGGAAAAACAGGCCCACGACGCGCTCGATTCATCGCTGGGGGCGAAGCGCGCCGAGCTTCGGACCGCAGTTTCCGAGCTCGAAGCTCGCCACGCCGACCTGTCGAAAGAGGTCGAGCAGCTGCAGCACAAGGAACGCGAGCTCACCGCCTCGCTCGAAGAACTTTCGTCGCGGGAGGCGAGTGCCGTGCAAAGCGTGGCGAAGCTCTCGCGCCGGATCCTGGAAGAGGCGCCCAATCCCAATCGCGGACCTGCGAGCGCCGCCGGCAGCTGACAGTTACGCCGGCCGTCATCCTCAGATCGCGGCGCGCGGTGCGTGCGCCTGGGCGGTCCGGATGAGCCAAGCGGCGAAGAGCGCGAAGGCGACGAGCAGCGCATAGCTCCATGCGTAGCTCCCCAGCAGGGCATGGAGGCCCGAGAACAGCGGCGGGCCCGCCACCACCCCCATGAAGGTCACGAACATCGCGGCGCCGGTCGTCGATCCGATCGCGCGCGGCGGGCTCAGCCGGGCGACCTCGGAGAGAAACACGCCGTTCCAGCCCACCGCCGAGATGCCGAGCACCTGAAACACCGCGACCGCCAGGAATGCCGGCCATGTGCGGGAGAGCCCGATGACGGCTGCCGAAGCCGCCGCCATCAGCAGCGCGAGGCCCAGGAGCACCGCAAGCCCGCTGCCGACGCGGTCGGCGAGCATGCCCCAGAGCACGCGGCCCAGCGCCCCGACCACCTGAACGGCCGCCAGGATCGCGCCCGCCGTAACCAGATCGAAGCCGAGCTCCTCGACCAGCAGCACCACCAGGAAGGCGAGCAGGCAGAGCTGAATGGCGGCAAAGCAGAACGAAGCCGACGCGAGCCGCAGCAGCGCCGGGTTTTTCGCGACCGTGCGGAAGCCGGTCAGCGACAGGCCCGAAAGCTTCGCGGAGAGGTCCCGGTGCGCGTCCCAGATCGCGCGGTGTGGCTGTGAGAGCAACGCGAGCGCGGCGGCGGCGGCGGCGATGATCCACAACGGCGCGCTCCAGCCCAAGCGCAGCGCCGTCACCGGCGCCACGAGGCCGATGATCATGCCGCCCAGCGGCACGCCGGTTTGCTTGATCGAGAAGAACAGATTGCGCCGGGCGGCCGGCACATGCCGCATCAAGAGATCCGAGGACGCCGGATTGATGATGCCGTAGGCCGCGCCGATCACGAGCGAGCCCGCCAGCAGCGTGGCGAGATTGCCGGCGGCCAACAGCATGCAGCCCATCGCCGTAAGCAGCATGGCGGTCTGGCCGGTTCGGCACGGGCCGAGCCGCGCCACCCAGGTGCCCGCGCTGAGCGAGCCGAACATCGCCGCGAGATAGAGCAGGCTGATCTGAAAGCCGACCTGGCCCGCCGGAATACCGATCGTCTCCGCGATCTTCGGCGCAATCGTCGGCACCACCAGAACCGCCATGGTGCCGACGGCCTGGATCGCCGTGGTTTCCGCCAGCAGGCCGGTGAGCTTGGGACGCGGTGTTTCAGGCATCAAGCTCTATTCGGTAGCGCAAAAGCGATTCGAACCCCGACACACGGATCATGACGAATTGTTGCAGCTCAACATCGCGGTCGAACAGTTTCTTCCGCTCCACCTCAGAGACCGAACAAGCTTTGGTCCTTGCGGCAGGTCCGAGTCGGGCCACGAATCGGACATCTGTCGCAAACTCCTTAGGTTCCGAGCAGGCCGTTTCGCGTTCGAGGAGCGTGCGGGGCTTAGGTTACACCGTCAAAAACAAGCCCGTCGCGTCGGCAAAAATGCTCCAATTTCAAAACGTGTCGCCGGACGCGGACAAGGAGACCAGCTGGCTATCCGGCCAGCCAAGAGCGAGCTGATCCCTTCCGGCAGGGCAGAGGGCGAAGCTCAGCAGCCGCGTCAATTGTTGGTCTTCTTGTCCGGCTCCTGATCCGGGGCCGGCTTGCCGGAATTCTCGAGCCAGCGCCGCGCGACGGGGTTGTCGCTCGGTCGGGCCCCAGCCGTCGGCACGATGATCCGACCGCCCGGAATCGGCTTCACCTCCGCCGGCCACGCGGGCGCCGGTTGCGCGGCTGCATCGGGCTTCCTTGGCTCCGCTTGCGGCGGCCGCGCCGTCGGTGGGGCTGCATCTGCCGGCACGATCATCGAACCGGAGTTGATCCCCGCGATCGGCTTCACCTCCGCCGGCCGCGCGGCTTGAGCCGGCGCGACCCGCGTCGCCGGTTGCGCGGCTCCAACGGGCTTCCTTGGCGCCGCTTGCGGCGGCCGCGCCGTTGCGACGGTCTTCTTCGGCGCCGCTGGCGGCGGCGCCGGCTTGGCGACCGGAGCAAGCCGGGCAACCACCGGATTGGGCGCGAATTTCCGCTCCGACACGCCCATCCGGGCGTGCTGGATCTTCACCTCCACCGTCGTCGGCTCATGGCCCTCGTGCGTGAAAGTCACGGTGAAGGGCCGTTTTGCATAGGAGTGGGCACTCACGAAAATAGAGCGAACCCAATACGGCCCCTGTTATTCTGGCAAGAAGACACGCGCTGCGGAGTAAAGGAATTCATGCGATCAAAAAATCCCCACGCCGCAGTGAGGCGTCTAAGTGAATCCAGTGCGATCGAGCGCGCTGATCGAGGTTGCAGCAGACGAGCAGGCTGTTTTGGTTGTACCTATCCGCGTCGAAGGATGAACTCCGGTTCAAA
>WNFX01003951.1_pt1 | contig 18141 bp, 14 predicted proteins | sample 5400111 | NCBI WGS metagenome assembly WNFX01 (sample SAMN13153363, study PRJNA577476) | soil metagenome | isolation source: 40 cm soil or saprolite under grassland replicate 1 | place: USA:California | collected 2016-06-15 | reverse complement strand
GTCAGCAAGATTTTGCAAAACCCAGGCATCCTTCGGACTCAGGGACGCCGCTTTCTGCAGATTCGCGGTGGATTCCTTCCATTTGCCTTGGCGACGCTCAATCGCGCCAATGGCCATATAAACTTCCGGCGAGTTTGGTAAACTCAGCTTCGCGATGGCGAATTCGTTGAGCGCTCCCTGATAATCACGCTCGCAATAGTAGTAATAAAAACCCATCGCGAGATGGGCCTCAGGCAGGTTCGGCTGCAGACGGAGTGCTTCCACCGCTGCGGCTCGCGCTTTTTCCTTTCGCGCGGGCGTCGGATCGAAGTCGTGGTAATTCCAATCGTGGACCCATGCCAATGCAGCAAACGCACCGGCGAAGTTTGGATCGAGTTTCGTGGCCTTCTCGAAGAGCTGCTCAGCCTTTTCTGTATTGCTGCGGAATTTGTCAGCTCGATAAAACATCTCGTGGCCCTGCATAAACGCCAGATAAGCTTCGCCGTTTTCAGTGGGTCTGCGCTCGATTTGCGCTTTCTCCATTGGCGACAGCTTCGCTTGCAATTCGCGCACGATTTGTTGGGCCAGGTCGGTTTGAATGGCAAACACATCGGTCAGATCACGATCGTAATCTTCCGCCCACATGTGCTCGTCGGTGTCGGCGTTAATCAATTGCACGTTTACACGCACTCGATTGCCGATGCGGCGAACGCTGCCTTCCAGAATGGCACCAACTCCCAGAGTCTTTCCGATTTCACGAACGTTGGATGCCTTCCCTCGATACGGCATGACCGAGGTGCGCGAGATCACTTTCAGATCGCCGATCTTCGACAAATTGGTGAGCACGTCGTCCTGAATGCCGTCCGCAAAGTAGGCGTTCTCTTTTTCGTCGCTCAGATTTTCAAACGGCAACACTGCGATTGACTTGTCGCACTTGTGCGCCGAGACGCGCGGCAAGAGAAAGAATCCTGCGGCGGCGGAAATGATCACGCCGGTCACTACAAGCATGACCATGTTCCGGCGACGATGTGATCCGGGCACCGCCGGCGTCGGTGTTGCGCGAACGCCTTGCGCGGTGATGTCGTACGCCCAGGCAAGGATCAATGCGATTGGAAAGCCCATCAGCAGCACTACGATCACCAGACGCAGCGCCCAGTTTGGCAATTCCCATGCCGGAAACGCGGCAGAGGCCAATTGTATAGCGCCTCCAGCAGCGATCATATAGGCTGCCGCCACGCGGTAAACCTTGCGCCGCTTCAATTCCTCGAAGAAGCCGCTCATAGCAACAGATCTGGATTCGCCCGGACTATAGTTCATCGGCGAAAATATAGACACGAAAATGAAAGGCGCCGTTCATTTCACATGGGCCATTCGCGTGATGGCTGTGTCGACAGTGAAATAGAGAATCCGGCGCTAAGCGTTCGCTTCGTGTCTGTCGATCAAGGCCTGAAAACGCGGATCGCTCCGCAACGGATCCCAAATCGGATTTAGCTTCAGGCCTTGCACCGTGACAGCGCTTGGTCGACTCAGCAGTCCGTCCAGAATTTCGATTGCACGGTCATTGTCGCCAAGGATGGCGTGAACTTCGGCCACCCCAGCCGCAATTTCCGCGCCGCCTAAGGCGTCTTTGCTCTCGGGACGCAATTCGGTGGCGCGCCGCGCTTGAGCTAGCGCGGCATCCTTATCTCCGAGATGAGCGAGAACTTTCGCGAGCTGAACATGCATCTCCTCCGCATCGGGACTTTCTTTCAGTTGTGCTTCGAGAAGGTCTTTTGTTTTGAGGAAGGCAGCTCGCGCGCCGGCTTCGTCCTGAAGCGCCTTTCGCGCAAAGCCGATGAGAAAATATTTGTAACACAAGGCCTCGGGGTGAATCAGTGCGAGTTGATCGTCCGGCAGGCTTTCCGCTTCGCGCAATGCTTCCTGGTATTTCCGTTCCAAAACAAAAACGTCCGCGCGCGCGCTGGCGGTCTTAAGTTTCTGCGCGTTGGTCATCGGGATCGATTTCACAGCTGCAAATGCTTTCTCTGCGACGCTGAAATCGCCTTTCTCAAAGATGGCGAGCTTCGATTTGAGCTCCAAGAGCCCGAATTCCGTCGGATCCAAGGCGAGCCCGCGGTCGATCGTTTTGTTGGCCGCATCGAAGTTCCGCAGATCCTGGTAATTGGTAGCGAGATTTTGCAGCGGCAAGTTGTCTTTGGGATTCAAACTGACGGCCTTCTCGAAGTTGGCAGTCGATTCGGCCCATTTGCCCTGGCGGCGCTGGATTGCGCCGAGAGCGAGATAAACTTCGGATTCGTTAGGCAACCCGCGCCGGGCAATTTCGAATTCTTTCTGCGCCGCGTCGTAATTGTTGTCGCCGTAATAATAAGAGAACCCCATGGCTAAGTGCGCCTCTGGCAGGTCAGGCTGTAATTGCAGGGCCTGCTCGGCGAGAGCGCGGGCTTTTTGGCGCCGTTCCCGAGTTGGATCGAAGATGTGAAAGATCCAACTTTCCAATTGCGAGTAGCGCGCAAGAGCGAGCGCAAATTTCGGATCGAGCTCGACGGCGCGCGCATAAAGCTGTTCGCTTTGTTTGAGTTTCCCGAAGTCCTCAAAGGCGTTCTGGAGATTATGTGCCTGCACAAAGGCGAGATAGGCCTCGCCATTCTTCGTAGGTTTGCGTTCTATGAGCGCTTTTTCCGTGTCGGACAGTTTCGCCTGGAGCGCGTTTGCAATTTCGTGCGCGAGATCGCTTTGAATAGCAAAAACATCGGTCAGATCGCGGTCGTAGTCGTTTGCCCACACGTGCTCGTCCGTGGCCGCGTCGATCAATTGCACATTCACGCGCACCCGGTTGCCTGAGCGCCGAACGCTGCCCTCGAGAACAGTCGACACGCCGAGCGCTTTGCCAATATCACGAATGTTCGGCGCATTTCCCCGGTACTGCATCACGGACGTTCGCGAAATCACTTTGAGTTCGCGGATTTTCGACAAGTTCGTGAGGATGTCGTCCTGGATACCGTCGGCGAAATATGCGTTTTCTTTTTCGTCGCTCAAGTTTTGAAACGGCAACACGGCAATCGACTTGTCGACCTTGTGTGCGGCGACGCGAGGTAACAGAAAGAACCCTGCGGCAGCAGAGATAATCACGCCGGTCGCCACCAGCATGATTACGTTACGGCGACGGTGCGCTTTGGGCGCAACTGCGTCAGGTGTGGCTCGGATGCCTTGAGCGGTGATATCGAAAGCCCACGCAAAAATGAGCGCGATGGGGAACCCCGTGAGTAGCAACACGATCACCACGCGGAGCGCCCAGTTCGGCAAGTCCCAAGCCGGAAATGAGGCGGAAGCAAGCTGGATGACGCCGCCCGCTGCAATCGCATAAGCCACGGCGACCTGATAAACCTTTCGCCGCTTCACTTCCTCGAAGAAGCCGCTCATAACAAGAGGTTGGGTTCGCACGGGACGACTCCAAAGGCATAGATTAGACAACGAAACCAGTCGCAACGTTCACTTCACGCCAGTGGCAAACACAGTTTGAAAGTGTGGGCCCTGCTTTTCTCGAGAAACAACGCTGACCTCAATGTCGCGGAAACTGCTTTTTTCCAGGAACTGGTGCAACTTAACTTCGCTAAAGCCGAGCCAATGGTCCGCGTAGAGTTCGCGCGCCTTCTCGAAGCGGTGACTCAACAAGTCGAGAATCGCCAGCCGGCCGCCGCGTTTTAAGATCCGGTGAGCTGCATCGATAGCACGCTGGGGATGAATGGCATGATGTAATGCCTGGCTCAAAATCGCCAGATCAACGCTGTTTTTGGCAATCGGCGGATCTTCAATGTCGCCAAGCCGGTATTCGAGGTTCTTGATTCCGTGTTTCTTTGCCAGCTGCCCGCCGAACTCGACCATCTTCGGCGAATTATCGATAGCGATGACCTTGCGCGCATTTTTGGCCAGTAGCTGCGAAAGCGTCCCCTCGCCCGCACCCAGATCGGCGACTGTCAGTGGCGGAAGCAAAGTAATAAGCGTATGCGCCAGCGCTTTCCACGACCGGCCCGGCACATAACTGCGGCCAAACTTGCCGGCCAGCTCGTCAAAGTATTTGCGCGCCTTGTCCTGACGTTTGTGCAGAACAAGCTTCAGACTGGTTCGATCGCGTGATGTTTCCGGCAGTTCGCGGGCGAGCAACCGGGTAATTTCTTCAACGCGCTCTCGTTGTGAATTCCGCCCGTGATGGTTGGCGCCGTAATATACGTTTTTACCTACCCTGCGATCGGAAACGACACCAGCCCGCTTTAACTGGGCGAGGTGACTCGAAATGCGCGACTGGCCCATTCCCAGAATCTGCTGCAACTCTGCTACAGAGAGTTCTTCCTGCTCCAAAAGAAGCAACAGACGCACGCGGGTCGGATCCGCCAGCAGCCGCAACAAATTAATGGTTGACGCCATGGGAGTAGGCTACGATATATCGACGCATCATGATTGGTCAATATGTCGGATGGAAAACAGTTAAATTGTTAAAAGAGTTACATTGTTACAACGGCCACGTGATCACACGCTCTACCCATCCGATCTAACGTTGTAACTTTGTAACCGATCACTTCGCGCGCCATGTCTCGCCGTTACATCTTTTCATCCGAATCCGTCACCGAAGGTCATCCCGATAAAGTTTGCGATACCATTAGCGATTACGTTCTCGACGCCTGTCTCGAGCAAGATCCATTGAGTCGCGTCGCTTGCGAAACTCTTGCAAAAGGCAACCTCGTCGTGCTCGCAGGCGAAATCACAAGCAACGCAAAATTTGATTTTGAGAAGCAGGTCCGCAACGCCATTCGCGACATTGGGTACGTAAACGGCGATTGCATTTTTCACGCCGACACCTGCCGGGTGATCTGCGAAATGAGCGAGCAATCGCGCGACATTAAGCAAGGGGTCGATGAAGCAGCAGCCGATGGGAAAGCCACTGCGGAGCAGGGCGCTGGTGATCAAGGTTTGATGTTCGGCTTTGCCTGCAATGAAACCCCTGAGCTGATGCCTGCGCCTATCTCTTTCGCCCACAAACTCGGACGCGAGCTCACGCGATTGCGCAAAGCCGGCGAAATTCCCTGGCTGCGCCCGGACGCAAAGACGCAAGTTTCGATCGAATATGACGGCTACAAGCCACTGCGAGCCACGACCGTTGTTGTTTCCTCACAGCATGCCGCCGATGTAAAACAAAAAGAAGTCCGCGAGACTTTGCTCGAGCTTCTAATCAAGAAAGTGATGCCGGCGGAATGGTTGGATGCGAAGACAACCTATTTAATCAATCCAACAGGTCGTTTCGTAATTGGCGGTCCCGAAGGCGATGCAGGCATAACCGGCCGCAAGATCATCTGTGATACCTATGGCGGGATGGGACGTCACGGAGGCGGCGCGTTTTCCGGAAAAGATCCAACAAAGGTGGATCGCAGCGCCGCTTACATGGGGCGCTGGGTCGCAAAGACTGTCGTCGCAGCTGGTTTGGCCGACCGATGTGAAGTTCAGTTTGCCTACGCCATCGGTCACCCCGAACCGGTGAGCGTGAGCGTCGATACTTTCTGCACCGGCAACGTAGACGAGGAAAAACTCGAACGAGCGATCTGGGAAGTTTTCAATTTCAAACCGGCTGAAATCATCAAGCAACTCGACCTACTTCGTCCGATCTATCGCAAAACAACCAACTACGGTCATTTCGGACGCATCGATGATTTGGATGCGATTACGTGGGAAAGGACGGATAAGGCAGAAGCGCTGAAAGCGGCGGTCAGGTAGAAAAACCCGAGAATTTTTATGAGCATGACAATCACTGAATCGAAAACAAAACAGGATTATAAAGTCGCCGATATTTCATTGGCGGATTTTGGAAGAAAAGAAATTTCCATCGCAGAGAAAGAAATGCCGGGTCTGATGGCGATCCGCGAAAAGTACGCGCCACAGAAACCGCTTTCAGGCGTGCGCATCACGGGCTCGCTACACATGACGATCCAGACCGCGGTGTTGATCGAAACGCTGACCGATCTTGGCGCAAGCGTGCGCTGGGCGAGCTGCAATATTTTCTCGACGCAAGATCATGCCGCAGCAGCGATCGCCAAACGCGGCATCTCGGTTTTCGCCTGGAAGGGTGAATCGCTGGAAGATTACTGGCGATGCACCTATCGCGCGATTTCGCATCCTGAAGGCAAAGGTCCACAGCTGGTGGTCGACGATGGCGGTGACGCCACTTTGCTGATTCACAAGGGCTATGAGCTCGAAGAAGGCAGCGATTGGGCAAAGACGAAATCGGCGAATAAAGAAGAACAGGTAATCAAAGATTTGTTGCTCGAGATTCATCGCGAGAATCCCTATCGCTGGCACGAGATCGTAAAGGATTGGCGCGGCGTTTCCGAAGAGACCACAACGGGCGTGCATCGACTCTACAAAATGCATCAGGAAAACCGGCTCCTCGTTCCGGCAATCAACGTAAACGATTCCGTCACAAAATCGAAGTTCGATAACCTCTACGGCTGCCGGCATTCGCTGGTCGATGGATTAAATCGCGCGCTGGATGTGATGCTTTCTGGAAAGGTCGCCGTCGTTTGCGGTTATGGCGATGTCGGCAAAGGCTGCGCGCAATCATTGCGCGGGCAGGGCGCGCGCGTCGTCATCGCAGAGATTGATCCGATCAACGCGTTGCAAGCAGCGATGGAAGGTTATGAAGTGACGACCGTCGAAGATACGCTCGGCCGGGGCGATATTTACATCAGCGCGAGCGGCAACATCGATGTGATCACGCTCGATCACATGCAACGGATGAAAGATCAGGCGATCGTCGCCAACATCGGCCACTTCGACAACGAGATTCAGGTCCATGCGCTCAACACGGCCAAAGACGTGAAGAAAACCAATATCAAGCCCCAGGTGGATAAGTACACATTCCCAGACGGTCACGAGATTTTTCTTCTCGCCGAAGGTCGATTGGTAAACCTCGGATGCGCGACCGGTCACCCGAGCTTCGTCATGTCGAATTCATTTTCCAATCAGGTTCTGGCCCAACTGGATCTCTGGAAAAATCACGACACTTACAAAGTTGGCGTTTACGTTCTGCCGAAGAAACTCGACGAAGAAGTCGCACGCCTGCACCTGGAAAAAATCGGGGTGAAGCTGACTAAGCTCTCGCAAAAACAGGCCGACTACCTCGGCGTTTCAGTCGACGGCCCGTTTAAATCAGAGCATTATCGTTACTGAGAGCCTGTCATTTCGCGCGAAGCCGAGCCATCTCTCGCTCAAGCGCTCTAACAAGGGCATGATGCTCCCTAGGAGCGACAACCTCGCGATGCGATCTGCAATGATGGATCGCGCACCAAGTAGCGCTGTCATCCTGAGCGGAGCGAAGGATCTCGCGCTGAGTGTTGCGTCATTCAAGCTAGTGAGTGTGATCGCTACTCCGATTGTAAGGTTCCTCCCCAGCTATTTGGGATCAGCGGGATCATTCTCCAAAAAAACCGGATCAAGTAGCTGTGTCGGAATGACAACCTGCGGCAATTTTGCGCGCCAAATAGGTTGAAAAGTAGCCGGCATAGCGCTTTTGCAATTCCGGGTGTTGCCAGTCTTTGCCAGTCACAGTTTTGCGGCAATTTTGCGCGCCGCATTTGCAGTCAACGGAGTAATCGTCGTCATCAGTCATCGCCCAATCGTGGGTGAGTTCCTCGCCGGCGCGGATGTCGCGCATCGCCACGAATGTGATCTCGCCGCGCATTCCGAGATTCGCATCGCACGAGTGATTCGAATACAACATCGATAGCTCGCGATCTTCGTCGGTCACCGGCGCGATAAACAAATCGTCGTCAATCTGAATTTCCACCGACCCGAGCCGTGGCGTGATTTCTTCGCGCAAAGTTTCTCGATCAACGATGCGCCCGCCTTTCACCGCCACGATTTCGTCCTTGGCAATGTCCCCAATCGCAAACAAACCGCGTCCGTGAATTTTACTCTCGCGTACTTCCGTTTTTGGCGAGAGATAAGAGAGCGGAAGCATCAGGCAAGTTAGCCAAGGTGGAACGCGTTGTCCTCAACGCGTTGACGGAACACGCGGCTTCGCCGCCTGACACTCGCGCCTGCGGCGACGGCCTTTGACATCGTCTTCGGAGAAGCCGATCCACCCACGATGCTCTAGCGAACTTCCATCTTCGGCGACCGATGAGAGAGCCGCATCATGATTTAGCGACAGATCAGTCGTAGAGGCGCTTGTGCCAAGCGCCTTCGTTTGCTTCGCCGGTTGACACAATCGCCGGTACAACGTTGCGTTCATGTTCCACTCCCAATGAAGGCACGTCCAGCCGCGATCACATTCATCTTCATCACGGTCATGCTCGACATGCTCGCGCTCGGTTTGATCGCGCCGGTGCTGCCGAAATTGATTCTCGACTTCCTGGGTGGCGATATGAATTCAGCCGCAAATTGGAATGGCGTTTTTGGCACGGTCTTCGCGCTGATGCAATTTTTCTTTTCGCCGGTCCTCGGTGTTTTGTCGGACCGGTACGGACGACGACCGGTGATCTTGCTATCAAATCTTGGTCTTGGCCTGGATTACATCGTGATGGCGCTCTCGCCGACGATTGGCTGGCTTTTCGTAGGTCGGATCATTTCCGGAATCACGGCGTCGAGCATTCCAACAGCAATGGCCTATATTGCCGACGTCGTTCCGAAAGAGAAACGCGCCGGCGCGTTCGGCATGATCGGAGTCGCGTTCGGTCTCGGTTTTATTCTTGGTCCAGGCATTGGTGGTCCGTTGGGCGACGTCGACGTTCGGTTGCCGTTCTGGGTTGCCGCTGGATTCAGTCTGGCGAACTGGCTTTACGGTTACTTGTTTGTGCCGGAATCATTGCGCCCGGAACATCGAAAAGAATTCACCCTGCGCCGGGCAAATCCGATAGGTTCGCTCGCATTACTGCGTTCGCATCCGGAACTGTCCAAACTGGCAACACTGCAATTTCTTGCTTACGTCTCGCACGAAGTCTTCGTCATTTGGGCGCTCTACGCGATCTATCGCTTCGCGTGGAGCCAAACAATGATTGGCGCTTCGCTCGCAATCGTGGGCATCTTCACGGCGGCCATTTCCGGCGGCCTCACCGGTCGAATCGTGGCGTGGCTGGGTGAACGACGCACACTTTACATCGGTCAATTTTTTGGCGCACTCGGCATGGTCATCGCCGGTCTCGCAAGGACCGGAATCGTTTACATGGCCTCCATCCCGGTAATTTCGTTGTGGAATATTTCCTTCCCCGCAGCGCAGGGCATGATGACTCATCGCGTTAGCGAACGAGAACAAGGCGAATTGCAGGGAGCAATCCAGAGTCTGCGTTCCATCGCGTTTGTGATCGGCCCATTCCTGTTCTCAGGAATATTCGCCTGGTTCATTAATCCGAAGCATTCGTTTCATATTCCCGGAGCGCCATACTATCTGGCCGCGGCCTTGTTGTTCACCGCGATGCTATTGGCGACGCGCGTGGAGCAGCCGCAGTTCGAGCAGCAGAGCGAGAAACCAATCGAGCCAGTGGAGACGATTCCGATCGAAGAAATTGGCTCGGCCTCTGTTGCGCCGCTCATCGATCCGCAGGAAGAAAATTCTTGAGCGGTCACGCTACATGCGCGATTGAGGCGAATATGAAATCCGGCGCGCGTGGTGCAATCGTCGCCGTTGCGATCTGCTCATGGTTTGCGATTTCAAATCATTGTGCGTTCGCCGCGCTGGCAACAAAGACAGACTCGGTTCAAGCCGAGTGCCCGTTTCATTCCAAGCCTGCGAAACAAGAACAGCCTTCGACTGGAGCACAGTGCTGCAAAATTCTGCGCGCGGTTGCTCCGGTCGCGACAAAGAGCTGGACTCGCGACGATGCGAAATTCTCCGAGGCCAATCGTTACTATGACGAGCGCGCGCTCATCACTGCGTATTCGCAAACGACGGTGGCGCCTCTGTTTCTCGACACGGGGCCACCTGGCGCGCATTCGTTCGCCGAATTGATTTTGCAGCGGAGCCTTCTCGTCCACGCTCCGCCGTCTCTAGCCTAACGAGCCCCGAAAGCTCGGGATCGCGAATCTTCCGCTGTAGCGGCAGGCGTGCCGTCTGCATTCGCACAGGCCATTCCAAGCGACACGGCTGCCACTACAGAAGACGGACAAACCAACATGCAGAAACTGATTTTTATCCTTATCAGTGCAACGACGCTCGCGACTAGCGCCCCCGCACAGCTAGGGGCGATTGATCCATTCGACTATCGCTCAGGACAAGCTCTCAATCGGCCGGGCAGCGAGCACGATTATGAGCAGGAGCATGAGAAGAAACAAAAATACACCTGCCCCATGCATCCCGAAGGGATTACGGATCATCCCGGCAATTGCCCGAAGTGTGGAATGACACTTGTCCCGAAGGAAGAGAAGAAACACTCAACGCTCAACTCCGATAAATCGCGAGCAGGCACCCAACGCTCAGCGTCCAATCATCAGTCGCATTTGCCGCATCAGTCTCACTCAATGCATGAGCACGAGATGCACCCGCCTTCGCATGAGGGCCACGAGATGCAGATGACAATGCATTCGTCCATCGACCTCGCCGATCCCATGAGCCGCGAAGGCTCCGGAACCAGTTGGCTGCCGGATTCGTCGCCGATGTATGGCAAGATGTTCATGTTCGGCAACGACATGCTGATGCTGCATGGAGCGATTTTCCCGCGTTACACCAACGTGAGCACCAGGCGCGGTGACGACCGCATCGATGCGCCCAACTGGATCATGGGCATGTATTCGCATCCGCTCGGCGACAGCGCGCAGATCGGCGCGCGCTTGATGATGAGCCTCGACCCGCTCACCGAAGGCGGACGCGGTTATCCGCTCCTATTTCAAACCGGCGAATCGTGGCACGACCAGCCGCTGCATGATCGCCAGCATCCGCACGATCTTTTCGATGAGCTATCCGTGAGCCTCTCGCAAAAGTTCGATCACGATTTTAGCGCGTATGTCTATTTCGGTTATCCGGGCGAACCAGCCCTCGGCCCGCCGACATTTATGCATCGCCCATCGGCAATGGATGATCCCGATGCACCGATCGGCCACCACTGGCAGGATTCCACGCACATCACGTTTGGCGTGGCCACAGCCGGTCTCGTTTGGTCCCGCTTCGGCGGGATGAAAATTGAAGGCAGCATCTTCACTGGCCGTGAACCGGATGAAAACCGTTACGATTTCGATCGGCCGCGTTTCGATTCTTACAGTGGCCGCGTCTCCTGGAACCCTACCAAAAATCTCGCGCTGCAAGTTTCACACGGCTACATCAAAAGTCCCGAAGCGCTTGACCCGAAGACAAACATCCACCGCACGACCGCATCGGCCATTTACAATCTGCCGCTTGGTCCCGATAGAAATTGGTCAAACGCGTTTGTCTGGGGGCAAAACAATGCCAGTGAGGAAGGTAAAACGCAGTCGTTCCTGATCGAATCAAATTATCAGCGCGGGCGCGACACCGTTTATCTGCGTTGGGAGCGCGTGCAAAAATCCGGCCACGAGCTGGTTCTCGATCCACCGGACGAATCGCGCATTTTTCCCATTGGCGGATACACTATCGGTTACGTGCGCGATTTATCGCACGGCAACGGCGTGGACATCGGACTCGGCACCCAATTCACGTTCAACGATCGACCTGATCATCTCGATCGCTATTACGGCGACGATCTCGGTTTCGCTTTTCAATTTTTCCTGCGCATCCGCCCGTCGTTGCACGGCCACGAGGCGCACTAGAATATGCGGATCTTTGTTTGCTTCTGTCAGCCTGTTTCGATCACTAATGACTACTGACCGCGGCTGGTGGGATCTACGCCGGCAAACGTCAAAAAGTCGATCATGCGAAAGTTTTCCGGCGTTCCGTCGCGGGTCGGCAGCGTCGGTACCCAATCGGGTTGCACGCTAAAGTAAGAGTCGGGGTCTAGCTGGAGCAATCCGACAAATACCTCGGCGACGATACGCGCACCCATAGGGCCAAGACGTAGTCCGTCCTCTCTTAGCTCAGCTTCTTTCAGGATGTAATAGAAAAGCGGAGTCGATTGAACGAACGAGACACGGATCGGCTGTAGCTCAGCCAACTCGCTGTTACTGAGTGGTGGTATGCCCAGTTCATTGGCGATACGCTGCCCAGACGGGAGCATCCATGTCAGGCACCTTAGTAAATTGCGCTGCATCAGTGATACCGGCGGCGTCCCGCTGGGTATCGTCTCCAGCGGAAGCTGGAAGAGTGGCGTCGAAACCTTGGCATCGATTCTTTTGTTGGGGCGTACATCGGCACGGTAAGCGCCACCGAAATCGAAGAAAGTTTGCCAGCCGACAAAGCGCCTCGGAGCTCTGGCGAAGCCACGCAAGTCGACGGGGTCCGGGCTGCCTTGTTCCTCCGGGTCAAAAATCATGCCGAAGAAGGGCTGTCCGTTATCACCATGGAGATTGGCGCGGTAAGACGGGCGCACCATACTGTGCCCAAACCGGTAGATGATCTGGAACTCCACCGGGATAAACGCTTCGTCATGTAGCGGGTCATAGAAATGGCGACCGTTTGTTAAAACATCATCGATCACCGGCTGACCGACAATAAGCGGCAGAAACTCATGAAGGATCATCCATTGGTAATGCCATAACGTCAGGCGGCGGGCTTGGGAGTAAGCTTCATTGTCGGGGATCGACGGGTTCTGCGACCGAATGAGATCCACTGCGTGGTTATGAAACAAAAGACAGGCCGCATGCAGACCGGCGATCATTATGTTCTCATCGTTGCGCGGGTCACCAATAATCGCTGCGTTGTTGGTCGGATCTCGCGGCAGATCTTCGAACTGACCGCCGCTTTCGACCCGGAACTTGATCGGATCAGCCGCGTCGTGTAACTCCGGATTACCGCCTGGTCCATTGCCGTACACCGAATCCAGATCAAAGAATGGAGTGCGAGCGTTGGGTGATCTTACAGGTTGAGTTGGGAACCCGAGCCGGGATGTCAGATCAAACGTCATATCATGGTCAAGAAACTGACCGAAAAACGTTACCCCGGCGGTGTGCGTTGGATTGTTCCGGTTAATCAGGCTAAGATTGGGATCGACGATCAGCGCCACAGGACCCGCTGCCAAGTCGTCGTTCGCATCCAGAATCCCGCCTAGACTGCCCAACTCCATAAGAGCGTCGCGAACCGCATTCGTTGGTGGCGCGAACGGCGGCAAATTCCGGAACATGCGGCCAAAATTTCCGGACACCGTTACATCCGGAGGAGCAGCATCCCTATGCTGAGTGCCTTCCCCTAAGAGGGCCGGCACGACCATCAACGCGGTGAGCGCAACGAGGGCCGATGCAGTGCGAAGCGGCAGAATTGATATTTTTTTTTGCTCAGTCAGTGGTTTCATGGTTCTTCCTTTGTTTGTTGAGGCTGGGTTGTTGTTGGCACGTTTGGATTTCCGATAGTGGTTTTGAAATGATGTCCGTCGTCGGTGTTATTGGACAGGTCGGAAGGCGTGCCTGAGGTCGTATTTCGCGACCTGGCGACCGAGGACGACGCCGGCGACGTCTGAGAAGCGGTAGTGAAACCCGGCCCAGACTCGGGCATCGATGATCTCGTGGCGGAGGTCGTTTGGCATGTCAAAGTGCCGTACCGCGTTCAGGTTCCCAGGCGGCCCGGCAGGGTCGAACCCGTAGATATCGAGGTCAATCTGGTTCGTGCCGAGAATGCTCGTGAACACCTCGGCCATCGCTCCGGTAATCGAGCCGTGCGCGCTAGGGTATTCAGGGTGGTTAGGTGTGGTCATTAGCGGCCGCCAGCCCGTTTGCTCGACCGTCGCCAAGTTACCGTCGTCATAGCCAGGGACAGGCCCGAAGCCGTCTGAGCTGACGGCTGTCGGATCGATCACGGTGACTGGTCGCCAGAACAAGTAGTGGTACTTAGCATTAAAGGTGGACATCAGCGCATCGGCGCCGACGAGGTTGATCATGGCTGCCAGCCGCGCAGTCTGGAGCAGGCCGAGGCCGCGCGCGTCGGCAATGTCGCGACCGACCCGGTTGTACTGGGGGACGACGTGCGCCGACCAGAACCTCGCGATAAAAGTCTGCTCATCGGTGCGCGCGCTGCCGTTCAAGGCGCCGTAAGCCTTAGTCTCGTTGAAGGCCTCGACCCACTCAAGGCTCTGAAGCGACGGTGGTGGGTCAGGTAGGTACTGGTCCAGGCTCTCCAAGACAAATGGGCGCATCTGCCCGACCCACGGTGTCTGCGGCGCGGCGAACGGTGGCGTGAGGCGCCACACGCCCGGGGCCGGCGGCACCGTGGGGAAGGACGAGCTCACGTTGATCGGGGTCATCAGGCCGTCGCCGCTGCGGAGGGCGATAATATTGTTCGCAGCCTGTAGCCCTACTGCCTGTCCGTCCGTCTTGGCCGGCCCCGGCGGGATCGCGGCGGGAAGTAGGCCCACAGCGTTCGGTATGCGGCCTCGACGACTGCCGCATCGGCCGATGCCCCCGGCGGTGCCGTGATCGAAGGACCATATGGCTCAAAACCGCCCTGTATCGCGACCACCGCATCGTACACCGCAGCAGAGACGCAGGCCATGTAAACGACGCCCTCCGGCTGGAAGGTGCCCGAGCCCACGACTGTGTCCTCAGCGATTTTGTTCCACTGCTGAACCGTGTTCCCCGGCGGCAGTACCGCAGGCGCGGAGGGCGCGACAAGCGCCAGTGCGATGAGAAGCGGCAGGATTGGTGTTTTTTTGAAAATTTTGAACTGAGTCAGCGGATTCATTTTTCTTCCTTTCTTTGATGATTGCTGTCCCTTTACAAAAGGATTCCGGAACGCGTGCTGCACAAAATCATAAGAATTTCCGACGACTTGCTTTTTTTCTGCGGTCTTGATACAAACCGCTTGAGGTGAAGACGCTGGCAGGGAATGGGTGTCGCCACAGCGATTTGTTTCCTTCTACCCACTGGAGCGTAATTGTCGCGGCGGGAAGAAGTCAGGCCGAGCCGCAGACCGCGCAGGCCGCGCTCGCGGAGCTTTGCCAAACTTACTGGACGCCGCTTTACACTTTCGTGCGCAGCCGCGGATACAGCGTGGAAGACGCGCAGGATCTCACGCAGAGCTTTTTCGCTTACCTTATCGAACACAAAATCTATGCTCGCGTCGATCGGCAGAAGGGCAGGTTCCGTTCGTTTCTGCTCGCCGCTCTGAAGAATTTCCTGGCGAATGCTTCTGATAGCGAACGGACGCTCAAGCGCGGTGGCGGACAAAAATTTTTGCCTCTGCATGAAGCGCAGATCGACGAGGCGGAGTCGATGTTCCAGACTCACAGTGGCAACGGCAATGAAGACTGGATCTTTGATCGCAGTTGGGCTGACGCCTTGGTCAACGCGGGACTGGAACGGCTCTCGGCGGATTACAAACGTGAGGCCAGGGAAAAGCTCTTCAACGAATTGAGAATTTTTCTCATCAGCGGTGCTGAACCGCCTCCAACTTATGCTGACCTGGCAGTCCGCCTGGGCATGGCAGAATCAACGCTTCGCAGTCACGTTACGCGGCTTCGCGCACGTTATCGGGAAGCTTTGCGCGCTGAGGTGCGCCAAACAGTGGACACAGAAGCAGAGGTTGAAGAAGAACTGCACGAGTTACTGTGTGTGCTAACGGGAAGTTGAGGAAGGCGCACCATGGCAATAGCGGTCACGATCTGCTCGGTCTGTCGTGAGCCGCTGAACGCGAAGGGCCAGTGCGTGGCTTGCCTGCTGCGCACCGGCCTCGACAAATCAGTAGTCGAGACCAAGTCGCCGGCGTCCCTGGTCTTCGGTGATTTCGAAATTGCGCGGCGCGAAGACGGCTCGCTCTGGGAACTCGGTCGCGGCGCGATGGGGATGACCTATCTCGCTGTGGACAATGTTCTGCGTCGCAAGGTCGCTCTCAAAGTGATCAATGTGCCGGAGGCCTCACGCAATTCACAAGCTGCGCGCGAACGTTTTTTGCGTGAAGCCCGCGCCGCGGCGGCTCTGCGGCATCCAAATGTGGCTGCCTCCGGAGGGATGGTCCGCTCAACGCAAAACTGGCTTTGGAAATTGCGATCCAAATTACGCGGGCATTGATGGCTGCGGCGGCCCACGGGTTGGTCCATCGCGACCTGAAGCCCGGCAATATCATGCTGACGCGCAGTGACGCTGATACGCCGGAACTGGAAGTGAAAGTCATCGATTTCGGCCTGGCCAAGGCGGTCGCGGATGCCGGCGAGATGGACATCACCCACGGTGAATTCGTCGGCACACCGAATTTCGCGAGCCCTGAGCAATTCGGAAGCGGGCCGGTCGATGTGCGATCCGACATCTACTCGTTAGGCGCTACGCTCTGGTTTGCGCTCACCGGGAAAACGCCATTTGCCGGCCGCAACATTGAGGAAATTCGCAGCGCTCAGAAATCGGACGCGCTTCCCATCGAACAACTGAAAGCAGCACGCGTTCCGTCTTGCTTAAGATCGCTGCTCAAATCGATGCTCGCGTTCGAGCCGGCTGCGCGGCCTGGCATACAGGATCTGGTAACACAGTTGCGACGTTGCTCCGCGCTGGCCGAAATAGAGATGGCCGCCGACGGAAAAAAAGAAATTCAACTGGAGATCGCGCATGTTCTATTCATCGACATCGTCGGTTATTCAAAGCTTTCCATTAATGAGCAACACACAGCCGTCGATGAGCTGACCCAGATCGTTCGCTTAACGGAGCAATTTCAAAAAGCTGAGGCGGCCGATCGCCTGATCAAGATCCCATCTGGCGACGGCATGGCGTTGGTCTTTTACACCAGTCCTGAGGCGCCCGTTCGCTGCGCAGTAGAGATTAGCCGCGCCGTCAAAGATCATCCGGGCTTGCAAATCCGCATGGGCATTCACGGTGGGCCGGTCAGGGGCGTCGTGGATGTTACTGGTCGGACTAATCTCGCTGGCGCCGGTTTAAATCTGGCACAGCGAGTCATGAATGCGGCGACGCCGGTCATATTTTACTCTCCAAGCACGTCGCCGATGATTTGGAAGAATACGACGAGTGGCGACCGCTTTTGCACCATCTGGGCACCTGCGAGGTAAAGCACGGCGTGCAGGTAGCCATCGTCAATCTGTGGTCCGACGACCTGGGGAACCGTCAGCTCCCACAAAAGTTTCAAGCTCTCAAGAAACAGCGTGCCCGCGTGCGCTGGGCCGAGGTGGCAGCTGCACTGCTTTTATTTGCCGGCATCGCAGCTGCTTTTGTTCTCGTTTCCAAGAAATCAGCCAAACCGACATCAATTGTTTCGGAAAAAAGTATCGCGGTGCTTCCCTTCGAAAACCGTAGCGAGGAGAAAGCCAACGCTTATTTTGCAGAAGGCATCCAGGATGAGATTCTGACACGCTTATCGAAGATAGCAGACTTAAAGGTAATCTCGCGCACATCGACGCAGCATTACAAAAGCGCGCCGGAAAATCTGTCTGAGATCGCAAAGCAACTTGGCGTTGCGCACATCCTGGAAGGAAGCGTGCAAAAGAGCGGCGATGTTGTGCGTGTGAACGTGCAACTCATCAAAGCAGCCAATGATTCCCATCTGTGGGCCGATACCTTTGATCGAAAATTGACTGACCTCTTGTCCGTCGAGAGCGAAGTGGCTAAAGCCATAGCCGAGCAATTGCGTGTGCATCTGACCGGTCGGGAAGAGCAAGTCATCACCGCTAAACCCACAGACAATCCTGACGCTTACGATGCCTATCTACGTGGTCTGGCGTATAACGTGCAAACGGCATACACACCTGCCAATGCCCTTGGCGCACAGAAATATCTCAGAGAAGCAGTGAGGTTGGAGCCGAAGTTCGCCCTTGGTTGGGCGCTACTGTCAATCGCGGACGCGCGCGGCTACATCACACAGAGTCTTGAACCAACGGCGGCCCTTCGTGACGAGGCACGGCAGGCAGCCCAAACCGCGCTCGCTCTTCAGCCCAATCTCGGCGAGGCGCTGCTTGCCACGGGAAATTACTACCACGCCTGTCTAAAGGATTACGACACCGCGGTGCGTTACTTTGAACAGGCACGTCAGTTCTTGCCGAACAGCAGCCAGATTCCTGCGTTGCTGGCTTCTGTCGCACGGCGGCGCGGCCAGTGGGACCGAAGCGAGTCGTATTTCAACCAAACCGAGCG
>WNFX01005471.1_pt1 | contig 18146 bp, 17 predicted proteins | sample 5400111 | NCBI WGS metagenome assembly WNFX01 (sample SAMN13153363, study PRJNA577476) | soil metagenome | isolation source: 40 cm soil or saprolite under grassland replicate 1 | place: USA:California | collected 2016-06-15 | reverse complement strand
TGAAAACCTACCTTTATCTACGCTTACCCTGAAAAATGATACTTTATCCACGCTTACCTTGGGCGTTTCTACGTTTTTCTTCTCTCGTAGACGCCTCTCTGAGCAGAATCCACGTCCACGCTAGCGTTGGAACCTACACCATCTGGAAGACAACGGAAAGGGAAGGACCAAAGGTGGACGAACAAGTCTGGCGAGAAAAGAGTGTCGAGATCCTGACCGACGTGAAAGAGTGGCGGCGAGCGCATCCCAAAGCGACGTATGTGCAGATCGAAGATGAAGTGCATAGGCGAATGATGGAACTGGAAGCGCAGATCCTCCAAGATGCGGCACAGGCCAGCGCGAGCCGAGAGTGGGGAAAAACGTCGGGGCAGCCAGCCGCGTTGTGTCCCATCTGTGCTGTCCCTCTGCAAGCACGGGGTAAGCAAAAGCGGACGTTGCAAGGAAATGGAGGACAACGAGTGACGTTGAGTAGAACCTACGGAACCTGTCCCAAGTGTGGGCAAAGTCTTTTTCCCCCTCGATGAGGAGTTAGCGTTGCTCCCCGGCAACCTCGCTCCCCGGCAACAGGAGCATCTGGTGCATCTCGCCAGTTGGATGCCTTTCGACAAAGCTGCTCAGATGATCGAAGAGATCCTGGGTGTGCAGACCAACCAGGAGACGGTACGCCAACTCAGCGAGCAGGTCGGAAGCTGGATGCAAGCCGCGCAAACAGCGGAGGTCGAGGCTGATGGTGAGCCTGAGTTAGAAGAGAAGCTCCCGCTACACCGTTGTGTCTTTAGCGCTGATGGCGCAATGATTTCTCTGGTGAAGAAACAATGGGTAGAAACGCGCACCGTCGCCATTGGTGAGCCACGAGAGAAGCTCCATGCTGATGGAGAGGTTGAGATCCATGTTGGCCATCTCTCCTATTTTTCACGGTTAGCGGATGCGTCGAGCTTCACCAATCTTGCAGAAGTGGAGATGCGGCGGCGCAAGGTGGCAGAGGCAAAGGAGGTCAGTGCCGTCATGGATGGAGCAGACTGGCTGCAATTCTTTACCGACAAGCATCGGCCTGACGCGCTGCGTATCCTGGATTTTCCCCATGCGGCAGAACATGTGACCAAACTGCTGGAAGCCCTGGAGCAAGCTGGTATGCGTTTTGCCCCTCACATGCTCGAACGGTGTTTACATCTCCTCAAACATCGAGGTCCCCGATATCTGCTGCGTATGGCTGATCGTCTCGAAAGGGATCTTGCGCAACACAAAGGGGTCCAGGAGCATCTGGACTACTTGCGCAAGCGAGAGGCGTTGATGCAGTATCCGGTGTTCCGGCAACAGGGCTGGCCGATTGGTTCTGGCATGGTGGAGAGTGCGAACAAAAACGTCGTCGAAGCTCGTCTCAAAGGGCCAGGGATGCATTGGGAGCGAGAGAACGTCAACTCCATGCTCGCCTTACGCAATGCTGTCTGTAATGACCGCTGGCGGGAAATGTGGCAAAAGGCGATCAAGCACTCTCAGCAGCAGCGAAGACAGTCTCTGCTCTCTGTTTGCAATCCCACCCTTCGAGCTTCCTCTCCCCCTCCTTTGCCATCTGCCGCATCCCAGGGGTTCTCTTTGCCTGTTTCCCCGCCGGCTCTTGTGTCTCCCGCAGCACGGCCCAGTTCCTCTCGCCCTTGTCCTGAACGCAAAAGGCAGACCATTGGGAATCGGATGAAATCTTCGCATCAAACATCAGCGAAAAGGTGCGCACAAGTGTGCCTGTGCGGGACGCCCCTGGTACCCTTGAAGGGACACCGAACCAAAGCCTACTGTTCTGATCGGTGTCGGATGCGTGCCTACCGTGAGCGACAACAGCATATTCCGCGGCTCTCGCCCCCCATGCCTGCAATAACGCGGGAGAACTTTTCCCATCAAAAATCCCCTGAGATGAGCGCAGAAAAGTGTCCGTGTGGAATGCCCCTGGTCCACTCAAAGGGACACCGAACCAAAGGGTACTGCTCCGATCGGTGTCGGCAACGGGCCTACCGTGAGCGACACCGATGGGGGGGATGAAAGGGGATCCGTCTTTGGCTGACAAGAGGTGGTGTTCAGACGCTCAAAGGCCTTTGCAAAAACTTGTGGGGCACCCTTTGCTAATCGTAACGTTACGATCGTGGCATCGTGACTTTACGTAATGGGCCAGCCTTGTTCTGCATCCTGTCCTGGCTCTGTATAGCGTACTGCTTCGATGGTGTTACTACCACTAATATTAAAGTGAGGAGTGCCAGAAAGCTTCTTCTCCATCAGATGCAAGGCGACCAAATCGCTGCCTAAGCTGCACAGAGCACGAAATAGGGAAAGTTGACCAGTCAGCATCAAGCGTGGAAAATCCATTTTTAAGAAGTCGGCATACCGGCGGCGATAGACTGGAGAATGGAACATAGCATACATATAATTGAAAATATCCTCTGGTCCGAACTGCTTTTGTAAATCGCCCCTGCCGTCAGGTATAAATTCTATACCCAGTTTGCTCACGATATCCTTGACAAACTGAGGAGCAAAGTTTGGCCTTCGCCCTCCCAGCGCATCAGTGGACTCATCCATACTGAATAGCTGGTTTTTAGAAACTTCGGGATAGAGATAGAGAGGAAAGACAACTCCGCCTTCCTTTGTACGAACAGAAATTATATGCTGGTCTGTAAGTGAATTAGTAACCCAAGTGTGGTCAAAGGGCAATGATGCTAGCTGGCGTACCGTCACGAACGCTAAGTTGCTTTCTTGATCTAAATGATGCATCACACGCCGGTTCAAGCGCGCAACGAACTTTTCGTGATAGAAGATATATCTAAAATCAAAAGGTCGAAATGATTCTGGTCTAATATAGGTATTAATTTCCTCTCCTTTGACTGACGCACGTGCTTTACGTGCATTCCACATATCTTTATCCTCTAGCTGAAGCTCAAACTCTGAAGCAGCTTCTATGTCAGACTTGCTCGGATCAATGAATTGGACTATACGATCACGTACCTCGCTTTTTGTAAAGCCAATGACCAAGTTGTCTCGCTTAGTGAGGCACCCAAGAGAAGACTCAGGCATACATTGCTGTATGTGCCATCCCTTCTCGTATTCGTCCCGCAATGTAATATTTTGTGGAACAAAGAGGTAGTAAGGCTGCTGAGGCGCAAGTGTAGTCCATTGGATTGTAGCAACATCGCTGTTGAGAAGGATGTGATATTTCGTCTCACGTAGGCCCCATAAATCAGCATGTCGAACCGTGGCATACTCCCGCACATATTCGAGATGCTTAACGAAGATACCGATGGCTACTCCTTGCTGGATATCGAACACGTTCTGATCTGCTGAGCCGTCTGGGCTGCGTTCCTTCTTCTTACTGTTGCCGTGGAGATCCAGAATATAGATGTCATCGAACGTCTTTAGTAGAGCCTGGCGCATTCCGCGAAAGGTCGGGTTATCAAGATAGCCATTGTTCGAGATAAAGGCAAGTATGCCATAGCCAGTGTGCTCAATGCGCCACTGCGCAAAACGAATAAACTTCACGTAGTCGTCATTCAGCCACTTCGGGTTTCTCTCACCTAGTGGCTTACCATCCACCTCAAAATAGTTCCCTGTTATTTTCCCTGTCTGTATGTCTTTTCCCCGCAGCAGCTCGTTTATCCACTCCCCCGTATTTGCAGAGTGACCGGAATACGGTGGATTCCCCAGGACTACCATCACCGGCACGTCGTGTTTGGCATGGCCTGCTGCCGCTGCTTCCTCCACGAGCCATTCAGCGAAGGGGAGTTGACGGTGCTCGTAGCTCTCCTCGAGCGTATTCGTGAGGTAGATTCGTAGCCGCTCATTGCTTTTGAAATCATAGCCAGTATCCCTGAGCTGCAAGCCGAGCTTCATGTGAGCGACAGCATAGGGGGCCATGAGCAACTCTAGCCCAAAGAGGCGAGGGAGCAAGTGTCGGGAGACATAGCTAGACCACATACCCTGATTGCCCGTAAACGATTCGTAAATGAGGTCAATAACACCGTGGAGAAATGTCGCGGTGCCGGTAGCAGGATCGAGGATTTGTACTCGATGTGTCTCCGGCACGACCTTCCCGTTCACGGTCTTACCAGGTACCACACTCGTATCAGCAAGACCATCGGGAAGCTGAAAGGTCGTTTTGAGCAAGTAATCGACGCTACGCACAATGTAGGAGACAACCGGCTCCGGCGTGTAATAGACACCTCGCTTTTCACGCATAGTAGGGTCGTACTCGGCCAGGAATGTTTCATAAAAGTGGACCATGGGATCTTCCTGGCGCGTACGCCTGCCGAAGTCTTTGAGGATCGCATCAGTATCGGCTCGATTGAGCAGTTCAGCCAAACCGTCTACTGCCCAATTAATACGCTCGTCAAGCTCAATACCCGCGATATGGTTGAATGTTTTGCGTAAGAACGGGTTCGTTTTGGGAATGTCATAGACCGCATCCCGCCGGGTGAATGTGCCAGATGTATGGTTACACCTAGCAGCAAAGAGGCCATAGCAGATAGTTTGTGCATACATATCTGCAAATGCCTGTGGAGTGAGATCAGGCAACAATACTTGTTTGAAGCCATCTAACTGGCTTTGGAGAGAACCAGCACCCTCTTCTTCGTCATCAAATACGTGTTCGATTGTTACGCGGATGAGCTTTGCAATTGCAGCCATACGTGTAGCTAGCTCACGGGGGCCGGTAACAGTCGGCGTTCGCGCCTGCATATAAGATTGCAGAAGCTGTTTGGTGCGCTCTGCTCCATCTGAATCAGGAAGAATAGTTTTCTTCCCCTTCAGCGTGGCGAGGCGTCCTACAAGCTCCCGTTTGCCCTTGAGAAACCACCGAAACTCGAGGTAATCAGTAAAGATGAGATTAGATAAGCCTTCGCGATAGCGCTTGAGTTGTTCTCCCTCACGTGTGGTAGGATGTGTTTTTTCCGAGTCACTTTCGATCTGTACTAATGATACGCCTATATCTTTCGCTTCGATGTATCCTAGCGGGATTTGCCCATCGGTAACGATATAGTCCGGCGCTCCACACCTAATACGCTTTGGTTCATTGGTTGCAAGCGTACCAGGGTAGAGCGTTTCGATCAATGTTTTCAGTGCAGGTCGATATGAATGTTCTCTCGCTATACCTTGCTGCAATTCTCGCTCAATAGCTGCTAAATAGCTGTGCAATATGTTCTCAGTGGTAGCACGCGGCATGAAACAACCCCCTACTAATAGGCCTTCCCTGTTTTTACGACCTTAGATGTGTCCATTGTACGCTAGAGATAGAACGAACAGAAAGTGAGAAGCGAAAGAGGCTCCCCGAGAAAGCTTGATATTCTTCGGGAATCACATACGTAACATTACGCCTGCGACAATAACATCAGTTTCCAGAGACGGACAAAATCCTGGTGTTCCTCTTCTGAGCAGTGCAGACGCCGTACATGGGCCTCATAATGCGATCGCGTTCCTCGCACCGGGACGAGCTCGTCAGCAAGTAGTTTTTCTCTCAGGGATGACGACGGTTGTTTTCGTAGCCAGGGTTTGAATGTGCGCTGCGCAGTGTCCTCTAAGTAGCGCTTCTCGATATCCACGCGGGCGCGCAATCGTGAGAGCTCGCGGGCCTGTTCTTCGATCTCTTGCCCCTGGTCCCGTACTTGCACCCGGAGTTGCTCCACTTCAGCAAGCAGCGCCGCCGCCTGATCTTGCTGGTGTTGCTGCCTCCAATATGCCTGCTTATGGGCATCATTGCAGAACTCACGACGCGGGTTACTCCCTGCTGGCAACTCATGACCACAATATTTACATTGCATCGTGCTATCCCTCTCGCTACGCTCGTTACGAAACTGACCACTGACCACAACGCTAAACTCTTACACCGTAACGTTACGGTGACAAGGCACAAAAAAGCGCCTAACCCTGGTGGGGGGTAGATAGCCCCTGATGAACAAGGCCAGAGGCTTTTTTCCAATAACGCCCCCCTGTTGGCCCTTTTCTGCTCAGGGGTCCGGGTGGAGCTGCTGGTACATAGCAAGGGCATCTTCAGCGATGTCACTCATATCCCGTTCCTCCTGGGCTGCGCGGATCTTTAACCACTTTGCACGCTGCGGGGAAAAGAGCAATGTCTTTTTGACGCGGGCCTCGTCTTTCTTCTCTGGCGCCTGCTCTATTGGTTTCGTCGTGAGTGACGGTCTTCGCCCCAGTACTCCTGATTGTGCTGCGTTAGCGAGCGGATCGCCGATTTTATCAGGCATGAGACACCTCCTGCTGTTCAAGTAGGAGCGCGGCGATCGCTGCATAGTCCGCTGCGCCCTTACTTCTGGGGTTATACTCATAGACACTCTGGTTCATAGATTGGGACTTACTGATCTGTGCGTCTGTTCGAATGGGAGTAGTCACCTGGTTGGGGAATCGGTCCTTGAGCGATTGAAGATATAAGGTCGTCATGCTCTTGGTAAAGTCAAGGTTGCTCGGCACAATGCCAGCGATCCCCACTTCGTGTTCGAGTTCGGCCAAACTATCGGTAAGCTTTTCAATCATGTCCACCAAGCCAGTGATCGAAAAGGTTTCAAGCTCAACGGGGATGAGCATTTCAGTGCTGGCTAAAAGTGCCGCATCAGTGATAGTGTTATAGCTTGGCGCATGATCAAAAATAACAAAGTCCACGCCGTCAAGCTGTTCGACGGCGTATTTTAATGCCTTGAGTGTCCGGGTGCCACTTACGGTGATATGCTTTGCTGCCTGCTCTAGATTGGTATGGGCGGGGACGACATAGAGTCCAGGCCTGGCTTCGTATGCTGCATCGGTGAGCGAGGCCTGCCCCATCAGTACTTCCCGCAACGTCGCTCCTATTTCGACCTCTTGCGGGATAATACTACTGGCGTTTCTCTGCCGATCACAATCGATGAGCACCACCACTTTCCCCTTGCGGCTCAATTCATCTGAGAGATTGATGGCTAAGGACGTTTTCCCCACGCCCCCTTTAAAGTTCAAAATAGAGAGTCCTCTCACACAAGTCTCCTTTCTGGTTGGTGTGATAGCTGTACAGAAATCTAACCACCTGTATTTTTATCTGTCAAGATGTCCAGGAGTATATACATACACATCCACATGGATACTTATGCTTTATACGTCCAGACGGTTATACGCTTAGAAGTCTATACATAAATATCTATATAGATATTTATGTTTCCAAAAACGTCTAGATGCTTATCTGTATAGACTTCTAAGCGTCTAGAAGGATAAATATAAGCTAACGCCAGAATACGCCTAGAAAGAATACAGCTAGATAGATAGATGCTTAGAAGTCTCTATGGTTTGATACTCTCTATTTTTAGAAGTGTATACGTCTAGACGTTTTTACTATCTAGAATGATAGACATATACATCCTTGTGGAGTGTTTTGATTGTGTCAAAAGAGGGAGAATCTAGAGCTACAGGGCAAAAAGATCCCCCTGGCCCGACGCCAGGGGGATCTGTCGAGGATGATTAAGCCTAGCTCTTGATGTAGCCATAGACTCGGCGTTGCTGGTCCTTCTGCTGAGAGAGCCATACAAAGTATAACCATTCCTGTTTTCCAGCAGGTATAATTTCTTCCCCATCTATCACTAAGGCCGCCCACTCGCGCGCTCGCCCATAGTCTCGGATAACATCTAACTCCACCGTTGCTTTGGGGAGAGCTGGTAACTCTTGGCGCTGATTGCCTTCCAGATCATCACGGACGTTCGCTGGCATCAGCTCGTTTTGTGTTAATTGACCTGCATTCGTGCTCACATCGGCAGAGATCGTCTGTATCTCGGTATCTATGACCACCGGCGCGGCCTCCACGCGTGAATCTGGCGCTGTCTGATTACGTACCGATAATTCGACGGGGATGGTCTCTGATGGCACCTGTGGGCCTTCTCCTTGTCGCTGCCGATAGGCTGCACACCGCTTTGCTAAATCTGCCTTTTTCGTGACACGCTCAATCAAGCACCACATTTCGTACTTATCCATTTTCTTGGGATAGTTGCCGATCCGCCCGTAGTCACAGGCTGCGCGTTCGTCTGCATCGACTTTCACGCTCGGGGTGGTTTCATCTCTCCAGACCGCCGCAAACTTTCCGTTACGGTTCGCCCCTCCGCATCGCTCTATCAGTTCGTCCCAGCTGGTGTTTTGATTAAATTCAGCGATAACCATTTTTGCGATATCCGCGTCACTCAGGGAGGTGGGCTCAAATGCCAATGGTTGGTTTTCTGGCTGCGCCTGGCGCGTCGATTCTGGATCTGGATCGGGGATAAGGCTACCTGGCGTGACTGCCTGCATAATCAGTCTTGCCAGTGCCCGACGCTCGGTGGGGGATACGGAAAGTACAGTGTCCGGATCTCCCGGGAGTATGGCTTTCGCCTGACAAGGAAGAATGGTATTTCCTTTCCGCTGCCACAACGGCCAGGAAAGGGGGCTATTTTGTTTGTCCCTGGCCGGGTACACCTCTTCTACGTCTGCCAGGCGGGGACAGACAGTAATACACCATTCTCGCGCTTTGTTCGCATTGACTGGAGTATCAAAATACAGCTCTAAATGTCCTCGATTATTCTGTCGTTGCCAGTAGATCGGGGCCGCTCCTGCTCGTGCAAGCTGCTGTAAAAGGTTCTCAACATCTGCATTCAGGGCTTCTTCACGCGTATCAAAATCAAACGTAAGCACATAGGTGGTACCGTCTGGCCGCCCCTGGTAAGAGCCATAGGTGTTCTCAAGCTGACCCAGGAGATAGGCTCGTATATTCGGCTCATAGGTACTCGGTTTCGCCATATACTTCTTATCACTGGTTGGACTTCCGGTGGCAAAGATGATTCTTGCCCCCTGTGCGCGTCCTATTCTGCGCTCCAACCAGGCCGTGAGTTGCTGGCCAATCGTAGCTGATGCTGGCACTAATGCTTTTTTGTCGACGCCGTTTTCTTCTGATGACATGGGTTGCGTCTCGCTCCACAAAGAAGCACCCATACCAAGGGGGGCGTTATTGGAGAACTGCACAATATTTGTGTAGTAGGTGGGCTCGTCTGTCGTTTCCTGTTGTGTAGTGGGCTCGGGGGGTGTGCTCTCTTCGAACTGTTGGGTTGTAGCGTCTGTCTGTGGCTCGATCTCACGTTCTACCATGTTGATGATTGGTGCTTGCGGTCCCTGTGCAAACTCCTCGGCGTCTCCAACCACTCCGCATGCTTTGCAAGTTATTTGTAGATCTTCGCTCCCGCAATCAGGGCAAGAGAGAGAGAGGATAGGTAGAGATACGGGTAGAGCCCCAGTAAACGGTGAAAGGGGGTAAGGGAGCTTGAAAAAGGACGCGTGTCACGACATTCTGTGAATATGATAACAACAACAGAACCGATGAACGCGTCTGTCCAATTTTGCCCCAATCCGACGTGTTCTGCAAGTGGTCTCAGCAATCAGGGCAACATCACGATTCATGATCGGAAGCGCCAACGCTATCGTTGTAAAATCTGTCGTCGGACGTTTACTGCTCGGACTGGAACGATGCTGGAAGGACTTCGTAAGCCATCCGAGCTCATTTTTCTCGTCGTGGGGCTTCTCTCGTATGGCTGCCCTGTGCAGGCGATTGTGCATGTGTTTGGATTGGATGAGCGTACGGTGGCCGCATGGCGTGACCGAGCGGGACAGCAATGTCAACGGGTCCAGCACGCCATGGTGCAACAAGGCCAACTCACCTTGACGCACGTCCAGGCCGATGAGATTCGTGTCAAAGGCAAAAGAGGGATTTTCTGGATGGGTTTAGCGATGGAAGTCAGCTCGCGGTTGTGGTTGGCAGGGGTGGTGCAACCAGCACGGGATCATGTTCTGGCAGATCGCTTGCTACAACAGGTCCGTCGATGCGCCTGTGGAGCCAGTCAACTCCTGATCTGCGTCGATGGATGGGCGTCCTCTCCCAATGCGATCTTGCGTGCTTTTACCGAGCGGGTCAAAGAGGGTATCCAAACAGGCCAACATCAGATGCAGGTCTGGCCACAGCTCATCATTGGACAAGTCATCAAAACACAGAAGAAACACCGTCTGGTTTCGATGACGCATACCTTACTGCATGGAGGAAAGCAGGCACTTGAGCAGTGCCTCAAACAATCGCATGGAGGAACGCAAATCAACACGGCATATATTGAACGGTTCAACGGAACCATGAGAGAGCGCCTGGCCGCTTTAACGCGCAAATGTCGTCATGCCAGCCAGCGACTTGAAGCATTTCAATGGGGCATGTACTTGATCGGATGCACCTACAATCTCTGCTGGATCCATCATCAATTGGGTCAAACGCCTGCTATGGCGGCTGGTCTGACTGATCGAACATGGAGCATCAAACAGGTGCTGACCTATAAAGTGACGCCCCAACGGCTTGCCACTATGCAACAAGCCCAGCGGCAGGAGCTGCTTCCATCGTCAGACAAAGCTAATAAGCCCAAAGGGGTGAGAGGAGGAGCATCCAAATACTACCTCATCCTCCTCAAAATGAAAGAGGAGAAAGCAAGGGAACAACCTCATGCCATTTGAGCTCAACCACCGTTTAGCGGGGCTCTACCGAGATACTGGTGTCTGTGAGTCTTTTTGCTTCTTTTGTGTTCCTGCCTCTGCAAGTTTGCGTTTCGTCTTATCTTGCAACTTCTGTGGTTGCTGTAGGGAAACAGAAGTGAGGGTCACATCAAGATATTCTTTTTGCTTTTCATCATCATAAACATAATCGCGCTGTATGAGCTGGTGGGTCTCAAGTGCTTTGAGCGACTTGCTAACGGTGTTGGGGTGGATGCCGAGGCGTTTGGCTATTCCGCCTTCGCCGCTGATATAGATCCGGCTGCGTTCGGTGATCTCTGCAAGTTTGCCGTAGATGGTTTTTTCCGCAAGAGAGATAAGGAGATCTATCGTAATGATCCGACTGGCCATGGCGGCCAGGGGATTCCTGATGATAGCGATGATGAGCCAGAGTAAATACATTTGCTCAACGCAAAGTTGTTGGAGCTGTTCGCGGTTCATGCGCCCTATTTGATCAGGTGTGACTTTGAAAACGTAGCGGTAAGAAAGTACCGGGGCCTGTTGATTTTGTTCCGCGTTACGTGTTATATTACTCATACAAATGAATACCTTTCAGGCGTGAAAACGCCAAGGATTTGGAGATTGCGGCCCCTTTGTTTACCAGACGACGGGGGCCGTTTTCTATGTCGCTAAGAATAATCCTGATTCTCTGCTGAGTCAAGATATCTGTTCGATATGGTATCTCCTAACCTGCGTCCAGGAGCGCGTTCTGGATAATTTGTGCCTCTTCCTGGTGGTGATTACCCAGTTCTGTGTGTGCCTGTTCGTTGAAGGTTGCTTCGGCAAAAAGTACCAGGGTAGGCGAGACCGTGAGAGTCAGGCACACTGCTGGTACATTCGGGCTGACTTCAGCGGCGAAGGTGTAACGGATGGTGCCGTCCATCTCACGCCTAGTCCCTGTCTGGCGAATGCAGGTGAGGCGTTGGAAGGTGACGTTCTTTATCGGTCTTCTGCTCATGAATGTGTTCCCTTCATTGTACTGGTCACCTGTTGTAATCCCGTTTGCGCTTGTTGCGTCTTGTTGGCAGTGTGTTCGCACTTGTAATTGGTATTCACGCTTCCTCTTGTGTCATTCGTCTAGGGTCAGATCCTTTCTGATTGGTCGGGAGGGATTGCATCCCCATCCCGTTATTTAATACTGAGAAATGTGTGATAAGGGGAAAGCGCTACAATCCGACGGTTACTGCCAGGCCAGGGTTTGCACGCTGGCCACCGCTTGGAACGGATCTGGCTCACGCACTTAATGCATCATCCTGTTTGATGGTCGTGCTGTCGTCGACGGGTGACTCTTCGTCTGGTGCTGTTAGTTCGCCAAAGAACGCCTTTCTGGTTTCACTGATATACGAAGAGGAAATGATGAGATTGATGGCTTCTGCCTTGCGGCGAATGTCGGCATTGCGGATTTCAGGATGGTCGCGCAGACACTGCCGAACGAATTCCCCTTTGTCGGTCTCGTTCGGTGTTTCGTTCGCTTCGGTGTTCGGTGTCATGTTCGCTTCTTCCTGGACCGACACTGTTGGGCGAACTCTGGTGAGCTTCCGAATGTTTGCTTCCGAATGTTCGGCGATGGACCGAATGTCGCTGCCTAGTATTCGCTCGGCCAGTTTCGGAAATGCTTTTGTTTGCTGTTCCAGTGTTCCTTTCATCAGCGTGACTTCCTGGACGACAATGCGCAACTGACCCTGTGTCGTTTGCTCAATCTGCCCAAGATGCTCTGGGAGCGCGACCAATACCTGATGATGGGCCTCAAGCTGGTCGATGATTGGAGCGATGCGTTCTTGGAGATGGGCTTGCATCTCCGTTTGCAGGCCATCAACCATTTCCTGGATGGTGTAGTTGTAGCTCTTGCCCAGTTGTCGGACCATTTCAACCACGGCCTGGATCTGATCATGCGTGCTTGCCGCAATTTGTGTCATGCGGCTTTCGGTATTCGCTTCTGTTCGTTGCAGCAATTCACCGAAGGTCGTAGCGAACGCCTGGAATTGTTCGGTGAGACGAGTGTCGGTGTTCGCTTCCAGTCGTTGAATGTGTTCGGTGACAGTGTGACCGAACGATTGGAATGTGTCGGTCATGACTAATGTTCGCTGTTCGGTGTTCGCTTCCAACTGCTCAATGCGTTGTTCGGTGTTCGCTCCTAGTCGCCCAATACGCTGCTCGGTTGATATCCCCATAGCTCTCAGTGCTTCAGCGAACTGATCTAATCGATCGTGAATATCAGAGGATTTCACCACTTCTGTCGATCCCTGCTCATCACCTCGCAGAGAATGGATTGCATAGCCATAGACCACCGCCATAATCGCCCGTGCAATCAGGAGTACCCCTTCAATCACGGTTGCTGTATCGCCCATCGTGGGAATGAGTCGCTTGATCATGGCCAGTACGACATTCGCGATCATTAATCCAACCAGGACAAATCCGACACGGTAGGCAAACGAATCTTTGCCCTGGTTGGTCTGCTGTGCAATCTTCATTAAGCCCATGCCACCAATATCGAGCGTCGCTTGCTGTGCAATAAACACGCCAGCATCAACTCCCGCGCCTGGTTGCGGTACCCCTGGTAGCAGTTCATAGCCTGAATAGAGGACCGATGCGAACAGGAATGGTTCGGCGGCCTTTCCTGCCAGCATCATGAACCAGTTCCATGATGCGGTGACATAGTTGCTGTGCCCGAAATGGTACAGGAATATCGTCCGGTCGTTATACCACTTTGCTGCTTTTTGCGATTGCTGATTTCTTGTTGTCATTAGGTTTACCTCTTCTTCTGTTCATCGATCAGAAAGCCCAGAATACCTAGGAAGATGAACCCCCAGAATGCGAGCGCTCCCAACAAATCGTTTTGTGTGATGCCAACGGTGAGTATTGTCATGAAAATGGCTATCAGGAAAATGAGTATGGTTTGTCCAATTGCTCTGAATATCAGTGCCATATTTGCACCTCAACTTTACTGCTTACTTGCGTCCGGTGTGTCCGGTTTTCGTCCGTCCGCCCTGTCCGGTTTTTGTCCGTCCGGTGTGTCCATTTTCGCCTGTAGAGCGGAGTGGGCATGGTGGACGGACAGTGGACACCGGACGAAAACCGGACACCTCTATTCCTCTTCTTCCGCTTCTTTTTCGTCGGTCTCTCCCTCTTCCAACGGTGCGATGAGCCCCATATTTCTGAGTTGGGTTATGATCTCGTTGGCGCGTGACTTCTTTACCTTGATCTCAGGAGCCAGTAACCGAGCCGTCGTAAATCCCTGGTTGTACTTCTCTAATGCCTGTCGTAGTTGTATCGGGATCGGTCGCTGGCGTGAGGCATTCTCTGCTGTCTGCTCTTCCATTGGCTCCGTCATGGTTGTAGCTGGTCGTTGCTTCTGTTGCGGTTGGGGCTGCTGAGTAGGCACACCAGGGAACGGGTAGACTTGGTAGATGCTCTCTACATCAAGGTTGCGGGTGTACTTTGCCAGGGCTGCCGCGTTGGGAGTATGCCCTTCATGCGGTACACTTGCCTTTCGTGCCTGGAAGGTGAAATGGGTCACATCAGGACCGAATGCAATGCATTCACCCTGGTGCAAGTTTTTTGCCTCTTCCGGGTCGGAACGTTTTGTGTCTCGATGTTGATATCAGTGGCTTTATCCTGTCGATTCTGAGGGAACCACTTTTGCGCCTCATCCAAGAAGAACATGAACGGGATGCGCTCGCTATTGTGGCGTGCTTCCTGCCAGTCGTTCACCCCTTCGACAATCTCTGACATGATGATTGCTGCGTCATCATCGTTGTAGCCCTTGAGGTTGACCACCAGCTGCAAGGCATGGTCCATAACCATCTGTCCACAGCGGTAGGCATTATCGGTTGTGAGATGGGCAAGGAAAGGCTTGGCTGCGTCTGGAATATCGCTCAGACGCCCGACATTCCCGCCCAGGCGGGGACGTAGCAAGTATTGCCGGCTGACCAGCCCGTTGTATTCGCCCATGGTATCAAAAAGCACGAAGGGCAAGCCGTACGATGCCAACTCTTCAACCAGAGTAAGTAGCAGCGTAGACTTCCCTGAACGCCGGATACCTACAATCAGGCACATCACGCACAGAAACGCATGGAATGATGGTTTGAACCGCTTTCCCAGATCAAGCGGGTCTCTTTCGGCAATGAAGGTTGCAGGCTCTTGCGGCTCGTCCTCTTCTTCCAGTTCTAAACCCTCTCCCGGGGTGTAGCCTATCGCCAGGTGGTAGGTATCCTTGACCGTCATATTCATCGCGGCCATCTTGCGTAGGGCTCGTTTTCCTGCCCAGACGATTATAGCCAGGACAATCGCCGCAGCAGCCATACTGAAGAAGATCCCGCCCATCGAGAGATGCAAGGGTCTGAGTATTACGACTACGACTGCCAGGATAGCGAAGTAGGCAACGATGATCAGGGTCCAGTTTGGACCTTGATCATCTTCTTGTATTTCAAACTCTTGCATTTGTTGTTTGCTCATAGTTTCCTCCTTATGGCTTTGGCTTCCCGACGGGGAAGATCCTTGCTCGTCTCGCTTGCCACTGGTCCCTGACCGCGCTCGCAGCCCAGAGATACTCAATGGCGCGCACGAATGCCAGGGTTGAAAGTGCATACAGCGCGACGGCATACAGAAACACCAGGAATGCAGAAGTCGCGGGATCAGCCTTGCCAGTGAGCGCGGAAATGAAGGTGAAGTCGCCAAGGGTGTCGATGACGAACGCTAGCCCGATCCAGATGGCAAAGAGCCCAAGCTGCTGTACGACCTCAACGGCAGCATAGCCATAACCTGCCGACGCGCCCTTCTTCTTGCCCGTGCTACCCGCCTGTTGCTTCTTCCATCGGGTGTCCAGGCGGAAGACGAGGAACATCAACCCCAGTTGGAAGGAAAACGCGATCAGGAAGCAAACGTCAAAAATGATATTTCCGAGATCGAAGACGAGCACTGTCTTGCCGAACATCTGATTGACCGCGGTCATCGTCGTATACATCTGCCAGAGATTCGCGCCGCCTCCGGCGATGACACCGATCCACCCGAGGAAAGCCATTGCGCCAGGTGACTCATGGACGGTCTGATCTGGCATGCCTTGCGTGAGGATGCGTGTCTGTTTACTTTGTTGTGATTGCATCGCTAGTCCTTTCTGACTGCTTGTTGTTTCAATCCTCATCAGTCCCTCGGGGCTGATGCTACTGTTGAACGCCTGTTCCCGTTGCGTAGTCAGTCCAGAATCGCTAGAATGGCAACGTCGATCGCGGGAACCTACTGTGGTTGACACTGCTCGCTGCGAGGGCCTCGAAACGCTCGCAGTGGGCTCAAAAAACGCGCTACTTGTCTTCTTTCTTCGGCTTCAGGTACTTATCCAGGGACTCTTTACGTATCCTCCATCGGTTGCGCACCATCACGGCGTCCAATTCACCCGATTTGATCATGCGCCTGATCGTGTCATCAGAGACGCCTAGAAGCTCCATTGCTTCCCTGATGCTATACAATTTCTCTTGCATCTGTATCATGGTACCTCGTTTCTTGTAGTTAGCGTACGTTTGCGTAACTCTACGTACGCTATGGTACCTGATAGCACACACAAAAGTCAAGAGACTTTTCTACCAATCCGCTAAAATCTACCTTTTTCGTCTCATTCAAGTGTACCCTTTTCTACCTTTTTCGTCAATTAAGAAATATGACAGAGGTAGATGATATTATATTGGTAACATTCATGAAAGAGGTAGAAGAGATGGTAAAGAGAGTTGCACGAGGGCAACGGCGACATAGCCCGCCGCCTGGCTATATCACCTCAACTGAGGCAGTCAAGAAGCTGGGCAAGATGCTTTATAAGCACGTCGACGCCGGGCGTGTCCGTAAGATCACACCGGAAGGTTATACGCATGGGTTCTATCACGCTGGTGATGTCGAAGCGGTTCTTGCAACAGAACAGGCATTCTCCCCTCAGTATGTACCAGGTACTTGGAAAAATCACCCATCATTCACTTTTGAGCGGGCTGCAGCGTCTGATATGCCTGCAATCGTAGAAATCAGTAGCCACATCTTTGACGATCACGGCCCGGTCACTCCTGCTGAAATCCGTTTGACTTGGCTAAGAAAGAATCCAGAGACGTTTTTCGTGCTACGCAACCAGGAAGGTGTTACGGTTGGCTACGCTTCACTCTTGCCACTCAAAAGAGCAACGCTTGAACGGTTTATTCATGACGAAATACAAACCGAGGATATCACGCCAGAAGACATCGAAACATTCGAACCAGGTAAGCCACTACACCTTTACTTCATGTCGATGGGCATAGAGCCAAGTTACACACGTGAGAAGCATGAGTATGGTGCAGCACTGGTACGCGGGCTCTTTACGTTCTTTCTCGATTTAGCGAGCCGTGGTGTTGAGCTAGAGACAATCACCGCCAGGAGCCACAAGCCCGACGGGTTACGCCTCTTGCGAAAGATGGGCATTCCGCAGCTGCACAGCCCAGCGCCAGGCAAAAGTCTGTTTGCGGTACGTGTCGCTGAATCTGGATTCCCACTATTCGAACGATATAGCGAGATCCTTGCAGAGTATCTACAATCGCATTAGGAAGCGCAAGAGACGCCGGTATCACCGCAACCTGATACACCGAAGCCTGCAACTACACAGCGTGCGCCAGCACCGCGTATACTTGCTAGCTCTTCTCACACGCCCTCTCTCCGATCAACCTATTGGGGTCGGAACGTACCCGACGGTCCCATTTGTTCAAGTACATGGGCTCTGGCATTCGCTAGAGCCTCTACGACGCCCTGGACGCCGTACGAACGAGGAAACAATCCAGGCAGAGAAGATCGAGCGCGTGACCAGGGGCCGCATTGTGCCTCAGACAGATCGGCTTGCGACATCCAGAGCAGCGCGTCTCGCAGTGTTCAGCACAGACCTTACATCGCATGATTGCCTGCGTCTCGAACCGTTCTCGCTTGTGCAAGAAACGTCGCATGCCTACTCTCCCTTCCTACCGATCCAGATCCCGCAACTGCTGCTGCAACTGGTGTCGTGCGGTCTTACGTTGCTGTGCCTGCATTTCCCGCTGCCAGGCTCGTTTCACTTCCTTCCGATAGGGATGCAGAATTATCGCCATCAGTACCATCCCGATAATGAGGCTTGCCAGGCACATGCAAACGATCAGTGCAACGACTGTGAGATCCATTCATCCCTCCCGACTTAACTTATCGGTATCCGCCGTTCTGAGGCCGAAGCATTGCGACACCGATCAGTACCCCTGCCAGCAGCGCAACCAGAACGATCACCGCCAATGTCGCCAAACTGAGATTGAGCATTGTATCCATCAGGCAACCTCCTCTAATTCTTCAATGTCCATTCATGAAGTTTTCCGCGCCTCGTGCTATACTTCTATCGAGTCGCGTTGTTGTGTCTGTATCTCACAATCACAAGTATATTTCTGAGCATGGAAGGCGAACACAGCCACAAGAGGGCCACTTCAGGGGCCATTAGCGTATGGGGGGCCACAAGGGGGCCATTGGGGGCCAGAGTCCAAAAATGCTTGTAAGAAGATCCTGGCTTAGTTACAATCAATAAGAGAGGGACCGGGGGAAATGACGAATGATACTCCAGAACCCAATCACCTCTTACGAGAAGC
>WNFX01002619.1_pt1 | contig 18152 bp, 15 predicted proteins | sample 5400111 | NCBI WGS metagenome assembly WNFX01 (sample SAMN13153363, study PRJNA577476) | soil metagenome | isolation source: 40 cm soil or saprolite under grassland replicate 1 | place: USA:California | collected 2016-06-15 | reverse complement strand
ACTTGGTCAAGAGATTGAAGCAAGTGGTCTTGCCGGCGCCGTTGGGACCGATCAAGGCGTGGATCGTGCCGCGCTCGACGCGCAGGTTCACGTCACGGACCGCGACGAAGCCCGCGAATTCCTTGGTGAGGCCCTCGGTTTCGAGGACGATGTCGTTGGCCATCGAACGCGCCAATTCCCCTGCAGCCCGCCTTTCTCGCAAGCTTTGTGGAAAAGGTCCAGGGGCGGGGCGCCTTCGCGACCCCTCCGCTCCGGCGTTCGCTTTTCTAGTCGGACGATGTTCTTCTGCAGTCGGCGGCTCGTATTCAAGTGGATGTCCGGCATCCCCTGGGGCCGAGTCAGCCAACCGCTCTCCGGGGGCGCAGGAGTATCATCGCCGCCGAGACGAGATTCAATGTCAGGCAGAGCACGAGGGCCGCGGCGTAGCTGCCGGTTGCGCCACGCATCAGGCCTACCAGACCGGGCCCGAAGGCGCTGATGATGCCGCCGATCCCGGTCGACAAGCCGAGCACCGTGCCGAATGCCGCCGGCTCGAACTCGCGATGAATGATCAGCGGCGGTAGCGTAATGAGATTGCCGATCGAGAAGCCGTAGACGGCGCACGCCACGAACAGGAGGGTCGCGTCGGCCGTCTGCGCGATGGCAAAGAGGGCGGCCGCTTGGGTCACGACCGATGCCGCGGTGGCCAAGCGCGGGTCGAGACGGTCGACGAAAACACCCAGGCAGAGACGCCCGATCACGGCCATGGTCGTCGTGACCGCGACGGCGAACGCGGCAAGCGAGCGGCCCATCGCCGGCTCCAGGATCGCGATCTGATGCACGATGAAGCCGACTTGCGCCAGCAACGCGAGCGCAAACGGTGCGGAGATCGACCAGAAGGCAAAGCTGCGCAACAGCAGCCAGCGCGACCGACCTGCCGGATTTGCTTTCACGTCCGAGGTCGATGGGTTCGGCGCGCGGGATTCGGACCATTCCTTCGCGGGCACCGGCACATGGATCAAGCAAACGACCGTCGGCAGCAGAAAAGCGACCATGGCGACGCTCGCCGTCAACATGGCCGAGGTGAAGCCGATCGCGCTCACGAGGAACACGAGCACGGGCGCAATCACGATGCCGCCGAACGTTGCGCCGTTGAACGCCAGGCTGATGGCGAGCCCCCGCCGATGCTCGAACCAAGAGCTCAGGATCGTGGCGATCACAACGGTGCCCATGCCCATCCAGCCGAAAGCCATGAGCATGTAGGCGATGTAGAGCTGCCAAGGAGCCGTCGTGAACGCCAGCAGCGTCGTCGAGGCGGCGAGAGCCGATATCCCGGCCAGTAGGCAGCGCCTCGGCCCCATCCACACCATGGCGTCGTTGGCGAACACCGCCAGAAGCGAGCCGAGCAAGAATGACAGCGTGCTTGCCGCGGAGATGAGAGCAGTCGGCCAGCCGTGCAGATGCTGCAGTTCCGCCAGGTAGACCGCATGCCCGTAGAGGCCGAAGCCAAAAAGAAACATCTCCACCAGAAAACAGGCGAGAACGACACGCCAGCCGGGATAGCGCAGCGACGATTCTTCAATTCGGCTTGGGCCGATCATCGATCAGTCCGCACGCTGTTGTTGGATTTTGATGAACGCTGCGATGTTTTTGAATGAGGTGCAAGTCGCTATCGCGAGCGCGGAGCAAACACCGGCAGGATTGCGAGTTATTTCTCCGCCGATTTCGGCTGCAGCGCCGAGACGGCGTCGAGCGCGTCGGCAAGGCCGGCGCCGTACTCGTTGTCGCGCGGTTTTTCCCCGATGTGTCTGGCGGTCGAAACGAGGATCTTGCGGATCTCATCGGGCCGCAACGACGGCTTGCGCTCGATCAGCAGCGCGGCGATGCCGCTGACATGCGCGGCGGCAATCGAGGTCCCGGTGGCAAGCTGTACCGATCCGTTGGGCGCCGGAGCCAGGATATCGACGCCGGGCGCGGCGAGCGCGATGTAGCTGCCGCGGTTGGCCTGCGCGTACAAACGATCGTTCCGGTCGGTTGCCGTCACCGCGATCACGTTGGGATCGGCGGCCGGATAGAGCGGAGGCGATTTCGGGCCGGCATTCCCGGCCGCGGCGATCAGTACCAGGCCCTTCTTGCGGGCCTTGGCGAGCGCGTCCTGCAGCGCGGGGTCGGCCGGGCCCGCGAAGCTCATGTTGACCACGCGCGCACCATGCTGCACCGCCCAGTCGAGCCCCGCGAGAATGCCGAACGTCGTTCCTTCCTGTTCCGGCCCCGCGCCGAACGCCCGGATCGCCAAGAGCCGCACCCGCGGCGCCACGCCGATCAGCTTGCCGTGCGCCGCGATCGCGCCCGCCATCGCCGTGCCGTGCGGATGCGGCCGGGCATCCTCGGAGACCGCGTCGTAGCTTGCCGCGACCACCCCCGCGAGCTCCGGATGCGAGCCGTCGATACCGGAATCGATCAAAGCCACCAGCACGTTGTTGCCATTGGCCAAACGATGGGCTTCGGCGAGCCGCAGCTTGCCGACTGCATATTGCGCCGGGTCGCCTGCACTGGGCGATGCGCCGGTCTGCTGCTGCTGCAGGGTGAAGGTGAAATTCGGCTGCGCCGCCGAAATACGCTGCTCGCCGGCAAGCGCGCGGATCACGTCGGCAACGGAACGCCCGTCGTCGATGCGCCAGCGGTAAAGCGTGTGCCCGGTCAGCGCCAAGCTGCGCGACCCGACGAGGGTCAGATGATGGCGCCTGGCGATCGCGTCGAGGGTTTGCGCGGGAATGCTGGGAACAGCGAGCACCACCTCGTTGGCTACGAAGCGGCGCTCGCCGGCGGCGGGCAGCACGAAGCCGTTCCGGATCGGCCGCCCGGCATTGCCGGCCGCCTGAACACTTTGCCGGACGTTGTTGGATAGATCCTTGAGGTCCGGCGAGACCCCCAACGGCAGGTCGGATCCGATCGCGGGAAGGCTCGCAAGCGGGTCGTTGAGGGGACTCAGGGTTGGAGAGGAAAGCGGAATGCCGAGACTGGGGCCGAGAATCGTCCCGGTGTCCAGGCCCGATCCCGAATCGGGGGCCGGGATCGAGCCGGTGCCGGGGCTCGGAAGCGGAGCGAGATTGGGCAGCGAACCGCCCTGCGAGCCGCCGAGCAGGCCGGCAGCAAAGCCCGTCGCCGCGAAGCCGAGGAGCAGGCCCGCGGCGAGCGCCAGCGCCGCGCTCCGGCTCCGGATGAATTTCCGCAGCGCGCGGGGCCGGCGCCTCGCGGTCATTTCGCGGGCCCGGCGCCTCGCGCTCATTTCAGGTGTTTCGGCTGAGCCCATCGTGGTCCCCACCCCCGACTGATCAGCAAATTGCGGCTTTCCGGCGGTATTTTCAATTCCGAGCCGCAGGCCGGCCCCCGCGTCGGGCGCTTGGGCTCAATCGGTCGGCGCCGCGAAGCCGACCACGGCGCCCTCCTGCTGCATTCGCCCGACGATCTTGACGAGCTCGTCGCGCGAGACGCCGCCCTCCCCGACCTTGATCCGGTAAAGACCGCCCGCCCGCGGTCCGTCGACAATGGAAGCTTTGTACGTCTCCAGGAACTTGGCGATATCCGCGGCGCTCGCCTGCGGGACGAAGCCGACGAGCGCATAGGCGCCCGGCACGACCGCCTGCTCGACCGAAGCGGTCCGATAGGTGGGACCCTTCGAGCCGACGAAGAGCGCCGCCAGCAAGCCCGCCTGCACCAGGATCACGGCGGCAGCGGCGGCGGCCGACCAGGCGAGCGCGCGCGGCGAAAGCCGCAGCAGCAGCCCTTCCAACCGGCGGGCGAGCGCGCGCGAGGCCCGCCCGGCGCGGCCGGTCGCGGGCTCGGCATCGATCCGCGCCATGAGCCGCTCGAACGGTCTCGGCGAGGGCGCGCCCAACGCCTCATTGAGGCGCACGGTCTCGGCGAGCTCGTCGCGCACGAGCGCATAGCGGCGCGCCAGCTCGTCATCGCCGGCGAGCGCGGCATCGACGCGCGCGGCGTCCGCCTCCGTCAGCGTGCCCGCCGCATGCCAGGGCAGCAACGCCTCGATCTCGCTTTGCTCCCGCGCTTCCATCATGGCCAGCCCCGATCCAAACCCGCCGCCTTGAGCAACTCCGACAAGCGCTTGCGCGCGTAGAACATTCGCGTCTTGACCGTGTTCGGCGGAATGCCGACGATCCCCGCGACCTCGCCCACGGATTTCTCGTGATAATAGACGAGGTCGATGATCTCCCGATGCTCGGCCGACAATCCGTTCAGGCATCCCCGCAAGATCTCGCTCTTGTCCTTCTTTTGCACTGCGACCTCCGGGTCGTCGGCGGGATCCGCGACCGCCGCCGCCGTCTCCTCATCGAGCTTCTCCCTCGGCCGCCTGCGCAGCGCCGAGAGCGCCTTGTGGCGTCCGATGGCCAGCAACCAGGTGCCGACGGACGAGCGTCGTTCGAAGCGGCCTGCCTGCCGCCATACATCGAGAAACACCTCGCTGATCAGATCCTCCGCAAGGCTCTCGTCGCGGACGAGGCGGAGCACGAACCGATAGACCCGCACGTGATGCCGCGCGAACAACAGATGCATCGCGAGCTTGTCGCCGGCCGCGATCCGCCCGATCAGCGCCTCGTCCGATGTCGCTTGCATCCGGCGGTCCAACCTTGGTCGCAGCAAAGATGGATCAGGTTCAAAAACGCGGGCCCGGCAAGGCCGCGCTCAGACCTGCAATTCTACCAGACCGATGAAGCCCGGGCATGGCGGCGCGACCGGTCTCTCCGGCCCCGCCGTGCGGAGCGAAGCCGGCGGCGGTCCTCGGTTCGTGCTTTGCGGCGAATCGCCGATACTGCCAGCCAGCTTTGGTCAAGCCCCGAGGAGAGCGCGATGCCCTGGCACTTCTGTCACCCGGAGGCGCCGCACAAGAAACTGCGGCTGCCGGAATGGTACGTTTCGAGCCTGATGATGGATCGGGCGCTCGATGCCGTCGTGCGCCGGGTCAAGAACCTCGACCGCAAGCACGATATCCCCTATCTCGCCGGCTACAGCCGGGACGGCAAGACCATCTACATCGACCGCCACATGCCGCAATCGTTCCGTTACCGCGGCCGGGACATCAATACCGACCGCTTCCTGATCCTGCATGAGGAGGTCGAGAAGACGCTGATCGATCAGCTCGACCTGCATTATCTGCACGCGCATCAGATCGCGACGCGCGCCGAGCAGGCCGCCGTGCGCGCGGCGGGGATCGAATGGAGCGCCTATGATCGATTCATGCAGAAATACGTCAAAGAGATCGGGGACGAGCGGCTGACCGAGGTGCCGGCCGATCTCGACGAAAAACCCTATCGCGACGAGCACGATACCGACCTGCTGCGGCGGATGAACGCGGCGATCGAGAAGAACCAGGTCCCCAAGCAAGTCGGCAAGGCGCGGGCGCGGCAGGCGGCGGACCGCTTGCAGGATCACATCGCGCAAAGGCGAAAGACGCACGGACGCCGCGAGCCAGATGGCAAATAGTTCCGCCGCGTACTTCCGTTCTCCATCATCCGTCAGCTGTCATCCGTCGTCCGGCCGGCGACGATCGCCCGGATGAAGGTTCGGGCATCCTCGATGACGTTCGCGCCGGCAGCCGGACGGCTCGCAATGTCGGTCCAGGCGAACAGATCCGTGATCCGCGCGATTCTTTGCCAGTCCGGCGGCAGCGCCCCGCCGGCCTCCCGATAGCCGGCGACCACGGCGTCGGCCAAGGGCAGATGGCGCGCGAGCGGTGGGCGCAGCAATTGTGCGAAATCGATTCCGGGCGTGCCGCTGCAGGCGAATTCCCAGTCGAGCATGGCGACAAGCTCCCAACCGCCGCTCGCGCCGCGGCGAAACAGCAGATTCGAGCCGTTGCAATCGCCATGCGCGAGGCAGGGCGCGCCGGGCCACGGTGCGATCCGGTGGCCTTCACGCTCGACGAATTTGCGCAGCGCTGGGGTCAGCTCCGCACCAAGCCTCGCAGGGCCGGGGCCGGCCGCGAATGCATGGTCGAGGTACGCGAGCAAGCCGTCGCGATCGAGATCGATCGGCTTGGCGATCTTCAAGTTCGCGCCCAAGAATCCGAAGCGGTCGAATTTCACCGCGTGGACGTGGGCGAGCGCCGTGCCGAGCGCCTGCCCGGCCGCGCGCAAGTCCTCGCCCGCGAGCGCCAGCGCGTCGAGGCCGCGGCCCTCGACCCAGCCGAGGATCGAATAGGCATGGCCAGTGACCGGATTGCTTTCGGCGGCGTAGAACAGCGGGGGGACGGGAACGCAGGTTGCGAGACGGCGGATCAGCGCCGCCTCCTTGAGGCCCTGGTCGGCGTCGCGCTGATAGATGCGCAGCAGCACGGGATCCGGTCGGTCGCGCAGCACGATTTTCAGGTTGGTGTTGACCAGGCCGCCGGGCACCCGCTCGACGCCGGCGATCGCGGCGCGGGGGAAGACCGGACCGAGCAGCGTTGCGACCGCCGCACGGTCGAGCACGATCTCCGCGCTGTCCCGTTCCCAGCTCTGCCTCATGCTCGGAACCGAGCGCTTCAGGCGGATCAATGTCGGCGGCGGCCGAATGCGGAAGGATGCGGCAGGCTGCGCACGCGCGAGCTCTTGAACATCGTCAATTCCCAATGGCCGTGGACGTCGTGGACGCGCAGGATGTAGGTGGCGTCGTCGTCGCCCTTGACCTTGATGTAGCGGTAATCCGGCCCGAACCATTGATCGACGGTCTCGACGATCCCGATCCGCGATCGGCCCAGACGAAAGCACTGCGGCATCTGCATGCCGCGATATCCGACGTAGGTGTCGACGCGAATCTGCATGCCATCGCTCCGCCAGGCCGCGGCCGGGAAGCCGCGGTCGAAGGCATTCAAGCATTCGACCGGCCTGCCGCCAACCCGCATGTCCTGGCGCGAATGACCGGATTGCATTAAACACAAGGCACGACCGGCCGAAGGGCTCGCGCGCCGGATAGGCCCGGGCGGTCGCCAAGACAGATGGGGGAGATCATCCATGTTCATCGGACGGAAGATGCCGCGCCGCGCGGCCAAGCTTGTTGTCGCCGGATCCATGTTCGCGCTCGCTGCCTCGCTTGCCGGCGCGCAGCAGTCCCAGGCGCCGGCTCCTGCGGCTCCGGCGGCGCCGCCCGCGCCCGCCGCTCCGGCGCCGCAGGCAGCCCCGACATCACCCGCCGCGCCCGCTGCGCCCCCTCCCGCCGCCCAGACCGCGCCCGCGATCGTGCCGCCGGTGCCGGCCTCGACCCCGGAGCAGGAGAAGCTTCGCGTGCTGGGGGCCAAACGCTATCCGGGCAAGCTCCACGTGCTGCCGGCGACGCTCGAAACCACGCAATGGGGCTGGTTCAACAACGCCCAGCCGCCGGTCCTGCACGTCGATTCCGGCGACACCATCGTGTTCGAGACGATGATGCACTCGCACAACCAGGTCGTTCCCGGCATGACGATCGAGCAGATCAAGAAGCTGCGAACCGATTTCCCCGGCCGCGGCCCGCACACGTTGACCGGGCCGGTCTATATCGAGGGCGCCGAACCGGGCGACGTGCTCAAGGTGCGCATCAACAAGATCGTGCCGCGCGCCTACGCCACCAATTTCAACGTGCCCGGCATGTTCGGCGAGTTCCCGAGCAAGTTCCCGGACGGACAGGTGAAATATTTCTATCTCGATCTCGACCGCAGGGTCGCGGAGTTCGCGCCGGGGATCGAGATCCCGCTGGCGCCGTTTCCCGGCATCCTGGGCGTCGCCCGCGCCGAGCCCGGTCAGTACAGCTCCGTGCCGCCCGGACGCTACGCCGGCAATCTGGATATTCGCGACGAGACCGAGGGCAGCACGCTCTACGTGCCGGTGTTCGTCAAGGGCGCGCTGCTGTGGACCGGCGACTCCCATGCCGCCCAGGGCAACGGCGAGGTCAACCTGACCGCGCTCGAGACCGCCTACAAGGAAATGAACGTCACGGTCGACGTGCTCAAGAACATGAAGCTCGAATGGCCGCGCATCGAGACCAAGAACGCGTGGATCACGGTCGGCATCGACCGCGATCTCAACAAGGCGCTCGATATTCTGAAAAACGAGACCACGAGCTTCCTGATGGAGCAGCGCAAGATCGGCAAGGAGGAAGCCGAAAAGCTGATGATGGCGTCCTGGGATTGCCGCGTCAGCCAGGTGGTCGACGTCAACAAGGGCCTGCATTGCCTCAGCGCCAAGAGCCCGCGGGGGAAGCGCCGGGCCGAAGCGCTGCCGGATCGCGAGAACATGCTCTATCTGGTCACGGTCGGAAAGGATGCCGATCTCAACAAGGCGATGGACGATGCCTCCTGGGCCATGATCGAACTGCTGCAGAAGGACAAGAAGCTCAGCCGGCTCGACGCCTATGCGCTCGCCAGCATGGTGATGGACTGCCGCCTCGCCGCGCCGACGGCCGAGCAAAAGGCGGTGCATTGCCTCGTGCCCAAGAGCACCTGGGTGGCGTCGCGCTGAACGATGCGCAGACGGGTCCTCGGTCTCGCGTTGGCGGCGGCCATGACGGCCGCCGCTCCCGCTTCGGCCGCGGTGCGGGTCGTGGCGACGACGGCCGACCTCGCCGCGCTCGCGGCCGCGATCGGCGGCGATCTCGTCGAGGTGCAAACCATCGTTCCGCCGGGCAGCGACCCGGAAGCCTTCGAGCCGCGGCCCGGCGATCTCGACAAGGTGCGCCGCGCCGACATTCTCGTCCGCGTCGGGCTCGGTTACGACTATTGGCTCGACCGGCTGGTCGGCCAGATCGGAGACAAGCGGCTGATGCGCGGGGGCGAGGCCTATGTCGACGCCTCGGCGGGAATCCCGTTGCTGGAAATCCGCGGGCAGACCGTGGTGAACGAGGGCGGCCATGCCCATGGCGTGGCGAACCCGCATTATTGGCTGGATCCTGAGAACGCCGCAACCGTGACGGCGGGCATTGCCGGAGCGTTGGTTCGCCGCGCGCCCGCGCAAGCACCCGGCATTCTCGCCAAGCGCGAGCATTTCCTGGCGGCACTCGACGCAGCACTTCAGCGCTGGATCGCGCGACTGGCCCCCTTCGCCGGCGTCAAGCTCATCGCCTATCACAATTCGTGGCCGTATTTCTCGCGCCGGTTCCGCCTCGACGTCCTCGATTTCGTCGAGCCCAAGCCGGGCGTTGCGCCGAGCCCCGCCCATCTCGCCAGGCTCATCGCCGAGGGTCGCCGCTCGAACGTGCGCGCGATCCTGCACGAGCCCTACGAGCCGGAGGATTCCTCGCGCCTGCTTGCGCAGAAGCTCGGCGTGCCGTTCGTGCTGCTCGCCACTTCGGTCGGCAGCGTTGCCGGCGTGAAGGATTATCTCGATCTGTTCGAGCACAACACGGCGGCGCTCGCGAAGGCTCTGGGCGCGCCCGGCGAATAGCCATGGCCGACGCGCTCTCGCTCCTCCTTGTCCCGTTCGCGGCCAGCGTCGCCTTCGTGCTGATCCACGCCTATTTGGGCGTCCACGTACTGCGGCGGAACATCGTCTTCGCCGACCTCGCGCTGGCGCAGCTCTCCGCGCTCGGCGCGACCGTCGCCTTCGCGCTCAGCTACGCGCCGGCGAGCCCGGCGGGATTCGGCTATGCCCTGCTGTTCACCGCGATCGGCGCCGCGCTGCTCACATTTACCCGCGGACTCTCCCGCATCATGAGCCAGGAGGCCTTCGTCGGCATCCTCTATGTCGTGGCGACCGCGGCCACCATCCTGGTGGTCGACCGCGCGCCGCAGGGCGCCGAGCACGTCAAGAAAATCCTGATCGGCAATATCCTCACCGTAGGCCCGCCGGAGCTCGCCAAATTCGCGGCGCTCTACGCGGCAATCGGTCTGTTCCACTGGCTGGCGCGAAAACCTCTGCTCGCGATTTCCAGCGACGCCGAACCCGCCGGACGCGGCAGGCTCGCGGTCTCGCTGTGGGATTTCATGTTTTTCCTGTCGTTCGGAATCGTGGTGACGAGCTCGGTGACGACCGCCGGCGTGCTGCTGGTATTCAGCTTCCTGATCGTGCCTGCCGTGATCGGCTCGCTGTTCTCGCGCAAGATCGATGGGGTCCTGCCGATCGCCTGGGGCGCCGGAATCCTGGCGAGCGGCGCCGGGCTTGCCGGCTCCTATGGGCTCGATCTGCCGACCGGCGCCGCCATGGTGGCGGCCTTCGCGCTTCTGCTGGTGCTGGCCGGGTTCGCCCGAGCGCTGCTTTTCCTCGATGCCGGACGCCGGCGGGCGAATTGGGGCATCGCTGGCCGCAGCGCAGGCCTCCTCGTGCTGATGCTGACCTTCGCCGCGAGCCTGTGGCTGATCCTCAATCCCGCGGCCGACCAGCCGCTCGCGGCCCTGGTCGAGGCCGCGACTGGCATCGGGCCGGCGAAATACCTCCCCGCGCGCGAGCGCGAGCTCTATGCCGACGCCGCGCGCGACATGAGGCGCTTCCAGGCCGAAGTCGATCGGCTCAATGCCGGCGAGCGGGCGGCGCGCTACCAGCGCGCGCCGCTCTCGGACGAGGAGATCCGGCGCATCGCCTCCTATCAGCAGAGTTTTTCCGAGATGACCCGCGGCGAGGGCTTCGTCCAGGACGTGCTGCGCGCCAAGGCGCGCGCGCGCGAACGTTGGATTTTCGGCCTGCCGCTGGCGCTCGCGGCACTGCTGGGGCTGGGCCTGCTGGGGCGGCCGCTGTGGCGGGCTCGACCCGTCAGGCTTTAGCCCATGGAAAAGATCAGGGCTCGCCGGCGCAATTGCTGACAGACAAAAAACCGTGGTCAATGGCGCGGAAACCGCCGGATGATTCGCCGCGCCGATGACCGCCTACCTCGACAAGCTCAATTCCGATCAGCGGCGGGCGGCCGAGCACGGCATCGGCACGACTGAGGATTCGCGCCCGCTGCTGATCATCGCCGGCGCCGGATCCGGCAAGACCAGCACGCTCGCGCATCGCGTCGCCCACATCGTGGTCAACGGCGGCGATCCGCGGCGCATCCTGCTGATGACGTTCTCGCGCCGCGCGGCGGCGGAAATGACTCGGCGCGCCGAGCGCATCGTCGCCGCGGCGCTCGGATCGAGCTCGGCGGCCGCGGCGCTCGCCTGGTCGGGCACGTTTCACAGCATCGGCGCGCGGCTGCTGCGCGAATACGCCAATGAGATCGGGCTCAGTCCCTCGTTCACGATTCACGACCGCGGCGATGCCGCCGATCTCATGAACCTCGTTCGCCACGAGCTCGGATTGTCCAGGACCAAAAGCCGGTTCCCGACCAAGGCCAATTGTCTCGCCATCTATTCCCGCGCGGTCAGTTGCGAGGCGCCGCTGGAAGATGTCCTGGCGAACAGCTTTCCCTGGTGCTGCGGCTGGGAGGCCGAGCTGAGAAAAATGTTCGCCGTCTATGTCGAGGCGAAACAGCGCCAGAACGTGCTCGATTACGACGATCTCCTGCTGTACTGGGCGCAGATGATGGCGGAGCCCGCGCTCGCGGCCGACGTCGCTTCCCGCTTCGACCACGTTCTGGTCGACGAATATCAGGACACGAACCGGCTGCAGGCTTCGATCCTGCTCGCGCTCAAGCCCGATGGCCGCGACCTCACCGTGGTCGGCGACGACGCCCAATCGATCTACTCGTTCCGGGCGGCGACGGTGCGCAATATCCTGGATTTTCCGAGCCAGTTCCGGCCGGCGGCGCACATCGTCACGCTCGAGCGCAACTATCGCTCGACCCAGCCGATCCTTTCCGCCTCGAACGCGGTGATCGATCTGGCCGCCGAGCGGTTCACCAAGAATCTTTGGTCCGACCGCGGCTCGGCCGAGCGGCCGCAGCTCGTCGCGGTGCGCGACGAGGCCGATCAGGCAAATTACGTGGTCGAGCGCGTGCTGGAGAACCGCGAGGCGGGCATCGCGCTGCGTGCGCAGGCGGTGCTGTTCCGCGCTTCGCATCACAGCGGCCCGCTCGAGGTCGAGCTGACCCGGCGCAACATCCCGTTCGTGAAATTCGGCGGCCTCAAATTCCTCGAGGCCGCCCACGTCAAGGACGTGCTCGCGTGCCTGCGGTTCATCGAGAATCCGCGCGATCGCATGGCCGGATTCCGGGTGCTCCAGCTCCTGCCGGGCATCGGGCCGACGAGCGCGGCGCGCGTGCTCGATCAAGTGGAGGCCGCCGGTTCGCTCGCGGCGCTGGGCGATTTCTCCCCGCCGCCGCGGGCCGCCCAGGGATGGCCGGCGTTCCTGGGGCTCATCCGCCGCCTGGGCGAACACGGCCCGGGCTGGCCGGCCGAGCTCGCGGCCGTGCGGATCTGGTACGAGCCGCACCTCGAGCGCATCCATGAGGATGCCGCGCTGCGCGGCGCCGATCTGATCCAGCTCGAGCAGATCGCGACGGGCTACGTCTCGCGGCAGCAATTCCTAACCGAGCTTACGCTCGATCCTCCCGAGGCGACGAGCGACCTCGCCGGCGCGCCGCTGCTCGACGAGGATTATCTCATCCTCTCGACCATTCATTCGGCGAAGGGACAGGAATGGACCGCGGTGTTCGTGCTCAACGCGGTGGACGGATGCATTCCGTCCGATCTCGCCACCGGCACCGATGAGGAGATCGAGGAGGAGCGGCGGCTGCTCTATGTCGCCATGACGCGCGCCAAGGATCAGCTCGATCTGATCGTGCCGCAGCGGTTCTACACCCACCAGCAGGCGAACCGGGGCGACCGGCACGTCTACGCGTCTCGCACGCGTTTCATCCCGAGCTCGATCCTCTCGGAATTCGCCGCGCGCGCTTGGCCGACCGCGCTGGCGCAGGCGGATCCCGCGTCGGCGGCGCGGCTTGAGGCACGCGTCGACATCGGCGCGCGCATGCGCGGCATGTGGCGGTAGATCATTCTTCCGTCATTCCGGGGCGCGGGCGTAGGCCGCGAGACCGGAATCCATGAACACGTAGATCGAAAACTGTTTCTATCGAGATCATGGATCCCGGGTTCCCTCGCTTCGCTCGGGCCCCAGGATGACCGGCAGTCCTACAGCAAACCGCGGCGGGCCAAATTGCGCATCAGATGTCCGGTGCCGAAGCGCCAGGGCTCGCATTCGTGGGTATGGCGCATGCGGTTGACGAGGCTGCCGAGCTCGGGCGCCGCGATGGTGACGAGATCGCCGAGCTTGTGGGTGAAGCCCTGACCCGGCGCGTCGCGGTCCTCGATCGGTGCGAACATCGTGCCGAGAAACAGCACCGCGCCGTCGGGATATTGGTGATGCTCGCCCAGCATCTGCGAAACGAGATCGGCCGGATCGCGGCTGATTTTGGCGATCGAGGAGAAACCTTCGAGCCGAAACCCGTCGTCGCCCTCGACGGTGAGCGTCACGTTCATACGTCGAACGTCGTCGAGCGCGAACGTCGCGTCGAACAAGCGCAGGAACGGGCCGAGCGCGCAGCTCGCATTGTTGTCCTTGCATTTGCCGAGCAGCAGCGCGGAGCGGCCCTCGACATCGCGCAGGTTCACGTCGTTGCCGAGCGTGGCGCCGACGATCCGGCCGCTCGAAGCCGCGACGACCACCACCTCGGGTTCCGGATTGTTCCAGGTCGACATCGGATGAATGCCGGCATCGAGGCCGGTGCCGACCGCCGACATCGGCTGCGCCTTGGAGAAGATCTCGGCGTCCGGCCCGATGCCGACTTCGAGATATTGGCTCCAGGCGCCCTGCTCGATCAGCACCTCTTTGAGCCGCAGCGCCTGCGCCGATCCGGGCTTGAGCCGGGCGAGATCGTCGCCGACGATCCGGGAAATCTCGCTGCGGATCGCGGCGGCCGCCGCCGGATTGCCGCGCGCCCGCTCCTCGATGACGCGCTCCAGCATGGACACCGCGAAGGTGACGCCGGCAGCTTTGACCGCCTGCAGATCGATCGGCGCTAGCAGCCACGGCCTGGTGCGGTCGCGGCCGTCCGGAGGCGTGTTGGCAAGGATGGCCTCGAGCGCGCCGAGCGGCTCGCCGTCCGCCGCGTGCAGCGCCGCGGCGGGATTTTCCGTCTCGCATAAGTCCCGCATGGTGGGAAAGGCACGCGAGATGTCGATGACGCCGTTCGCCCGGATGGCGACGACCGACGGGCCGTCCTGGTCCGGCCGCCAGACTCTCCCCGCGAGCGCGCCGGCAAAGCCGTCCGCCGGCAGGCTCAAATTCGAGGTGAGCTTTGGTGCAGGCATTGCCTCCCGTGCCTCTCTTGCTTAGGTGACGACGTTGCGCGGCGCGCCTGCGACGAAACTCTCCAGATTGTCGATCAATTGGTCGGCCAGGCCTTGCATCGCCTGGACACTCGCCCAGGCGACGTGCGGGGTCAGCACGAAATTGGGCAGGCGCAGCTCGAGCAGAGGATTTCCGGAACGCGGCGGCTCGACGGAGAGCACATCGAATCCGGCGCCGCCGATGCGACCCGCTCGCAACGCATCCGCCAACGCCTGCTCGTCGACCAGGCCGCCGCGGGCGGCGTTGATCAGCAGGCAATTGGGCTTCATCCGATCGAGTTCGGCAGCGCCGATCAGGTTCGCGGTGCCGGGCGTGAACGGAACATGCAGCGAAATGACGTCGCTGGTTTCCAGGATTTGATCGAGCGAGGCCGCCTCCACACCCGGGCCGCTGACGGGCTGCACGTCGAACGCGAGCACCCGCATGCCGAATGCGACGCCGAGAGCCGCGACTGCCTTGCCGAGCGCGCCGAAGCCGACGACGCCCAGGGTCGATGCGGCGAGGTCCCGGATCGGATGGTCGAGAAAACAAAAATGCTCGGAACGCTGCCATCGGCCGCCGTCGACGTCGGCGCGATAGGCGAACAAGTTGCGGCGCAGCGAAAGGATGAGCGCGAATACGTGCTCGGGCGGCGAAGCATTGGCGTAATTGCGGATGTTCTGCACCACGATGTTTCTCGCCCTGCACGCGGCAAGGTCGAGAATGTCGGTGCCGGTCGCCGCCACGGCGATCAGCCTGAGCGATTTGGCTCGGGCAAGCGCGTCGGAGCGCACCGGAACCTTGTTGGTGATCGCGATCGTCGCCGGCGCCAATCGCTCTGCGACCCGATCCGGCTCCGTGTTCGGGAAATTCGTCCAAACATGCTCGAACTTCGGCTTGCGGATCTCGGCTTTCAGGCTGCCGCTGTCGAGAAAGACGATGTGTTCCATCGATCGATCCTGGTTCATCGCTGCAGGAATTCCGCGCCGGCGAATCCGGCGCGAGCGCCGAGCGCCTCCTCGATCCTGAGCCCTTCGTTCCATTTGGCCATTCGTTCCGAACGCGCGAACGAGCCGACCTTCAATTGCTTGACGCCCCAGCCGACCGCAAGATGCACGATTGTGACATCTTCGCTCTCCCCGGAGCGCGCGGACAGGATGGTCCCCCAGCCGGCGGCGCGCGCCGCCGCGACGGCGGCGAACGTCTCGGTGATGGTGCCGGCCTGGTTCGGCTTGACGAGCACCGCGTTGCAGGCGCCGGCGCGGGCGGCATGGCGGACACGCGCGGCGCTGGTCACCAGATAATCATCACCCACGATCTGGACGCGGTCTCCCACCGCCTTGGTGAAGGCGATCAGCCCAGCCTCGTCATGTTCCGCAAGCGGATCCTCGATCGAGCGGATCGGATAGCGGTCGAGCCAAGCGATCAGCATCGCGGCCATCGCATCGGAATCGAGCACGCGGTTCTCCAGCGCCAGATGGTAGCGGCCGTCGCGATAGAGATCGGACGCGGCAACGTCGAGCGAGATCGCGATCTCGTCGCCGGGCGTAAAGCCCGCGCGTTCGATCGCGCGCAGCAGCGCCTCGATGCCGGCTGCGTTGGAGTCGAATGCCGGCCAATATCCGCCTTCGTCCGCGACGCCTTGCAGCCGGCCCGCATCGCGCATGATCGTGCCCGCGGCGCGATAGACCTCGGCGGTCCATTCCAGCGCTTGCGCAAAGCCGCGGGCCTTCGGCGCCATGATCATGAAATCCTGGACGTCGACCCGGCGGCCGGCATGGGCGCCGCCGCCGAAAATCTGGATTTCCGGGAGCGGCATGCCGGCTGCGCGGGCGCCGAGCAGATAGGCATAAAGCGACTTCTGCTCGGATGCGGCGGCGGCGTGGAGCACCGCCATCGATACCGCCACCAGGGCGTTGCCGCCAAGCCGGCTCTTGTTGGGCGTGCCGTCGAGCTCGATCAGCAGGCGATCGATCTCCGCTTGCGTGCTTGCGTCGCGCCCTTGCAGCGCGCGGGCGATCTCGCCGTTGACATGGCTCACCGCGCGCGCGACGCCCGCGCCGCCGAGCCGCGCGTCGTGGTCGCGCAGATCGAGCGCCTCGCCGCTTCCGGTCGAGGCGCCCGCGGGCGCGATCGCCCGGCCGCGGGCACCGCAGGCGAGCGTCACCTCGGCCTCGACCGTGGGCCGGCCGCGGGAATCCCACACGCTGCGCCCATGCAGGTGGACGATCTCGGTGCCCTTCATCGGTCCAGCACTTCCCTCGCCCACGCCCGGCGGATCGCGCCCAAGTCGCCGCAAGGGTGCAGGATCCATGGACGCGCGAGCTTTCGAACGCGATCCTTGTCGCGCTCGGCGGTGACATATTCGATCGGCGACTTGCCGTCGATCCGCGCGAGCAGCAACGCCGGCAGCAAACCGGCGATGCGCGCCTCGATGCTCGCGCGCGGCTCCCACGCGACGCCTTCGAGGTAGGTCTCGGCAAACCGGTCGAAACAGGCGAGAAACGCTGGTGCGTGCTGCGGCCGCCACAGACATTTGAGCAGGAGGTGATTGAGACAGAAGGCGGGATCGAATGCCGGATCGCCGTACCAGGCGCATTCCGCGTCGATGAAGACCGGACCGCGCGGACCGACCAGGATGTTCTTCGGGCTGACGTCGCCGTGGACGAGGGTGTGCTTGGTCGAGCCGGTGATCTCGACCAACGCATCGAGGCGCTCTTTGAGATCGCGGTGCGCCTCGCCGGTGGCGACGAGATACGGCTCGAGCCGGATGGCGTAGAAGCCTTCGTCGGTCGCGAACTTTTGCGCGATGTCCGGGTTCCCGGCGGTGGCCGCATGGATGCGGACCAGGCGCTCGGCAACGCGTTGCGCGGTGCGCTCCTCGACGATTCCATCGCGCAGCTGGTTCTTCCACAGCGGATAATTCGCGGGATCGAGATAGGCCGTGACGAACAGGCCGGCTTGCGGATCGTGGGCGACGAGGTTGGGCACCGCGTCGGGGCAGATGGTTTCGGCGAGCTTGAGCCATTCCCATTCGAACGCGTTGCGGGCGACCGGCGCCTCCCAGAGCTGGGCGACCTTCAATCGCGGCAGTGCGCGCTTGAGGCAGTAGCGCTCGTTCCCGATCGCGATCCGCCAAATATCCGACGACACGCCGCCCGACAGCGGCTTGCAAACGCAACCCTCGCCTTGCGGGACGAGATTCATGCGCCGCATCGTCGCGCAGATCGCCTCCGGAGTGAGCGGGCTATCGCGGCAGTCGGACGAGTTCATCGACGAGCAATTCGCAACGAACGAGCCGCAATCGCCGCCCTCGCCCCGGAGGGGAGAGGGAGGGGGTGAGGGGGACGCAGACATTGTTTGAGCCGAACCGTCATGAGCCCCTCACCCGGTCCTCGCCAGCGGAACTCGGGTGTTCCCGAGTTCGGCCCGATTACGATTGGCCCAAGTCGGAAACATCCGACTTGGGCGGCGAGGACCGACCCCTCCCCATCGGGGAGAGGGAAAGCGCGCGTGTCGCTCGGCGGGAAATCGATCAATCAAACTCATATTCGGGTTTCCTAAAACACGGCGCCGCGGGCGCTCACCGGCCAAACGCTCTCCACATGCTCCTTGCGGACGCAAACGAACCAGTCGTGGAGATTGACGGTGGGGTCGCAGTGGCCCGGTATGAGCCTGATCTTCTCGCCGAGCTTGAAGCGATGGTTGCCGCCGACACCGAGCCGGCCGTGCTCGTCGGCCGCACGCGCGTAGGATACGCCGTCGCAGCCCGCGACCAGCGGCATGCCGGAATCGACGCTCAGCGCCTTGAGCCCGGCGTCGACGATTGCGCGTTCCGCCGCCGGCGTGCTCATGACGGTGGCGAGCAGGAACAGCGAGTTCTCGAACTCCGAGACGGGCGCGCCGTCGCGGTCCTGGTTGCGTCCGTAGTCCGCATCCATGAACACATAGGACCCGACCTGG
>WNFX01002617.1_pt1 | contig 18155 bp, 10 predicted proteins | sample 5400111 | NCBI WGS metagenome assembly WNFX01 (sample SAMN13153363, study PRJNA577476) | soil metagenome | isolation source: 40 cm soil or saprolite under grassland replicate 1 | place: USA:California | collected 2016-06-15 | reverse complement strand
CCGAGGAATCATCATATCCTGGCAACAAACCAAGGCAGAACTTGCAGGCCTCATACCTGCGGCTCGGGCCGAGGCAATAACGTCGGTCGAGGACGCGTTTCGCATTCTCAAAGCTCAGCCCGAGTCTGATCCTCGGACAAGAATCATCAACTGTTACCAGCGCATGGTCCAAGCCGCCCAGCGCCTGGGCGCCAGTATCACTTTAGACCAGACCGCTAGAGAACTGGAAAAGGCGATAAGTGTGATGCTAATGATCAAAGGATCATCTCTTCGAGAACTTACAGATCTCTTCGAGGAAGCGCGCTACAGCCTTCATCCAATCACTGAGACCGACGCGGAACAGGCACAGGAGTGCTTGCTGAGAATTGCTGAAGAAATGAACATCACACTCAGCGTCTGAAAAATTGAAACGTAGCACTCTAACGCTTCTAGTCCTTGCCTCCGCCTTCTACCTCTTCCTTCTAACTGTCTTTCGAAATATCGTCCCAGAATCCGTGACCCCGTCTCTATCCCTGCTCGCGCTTCCCCTCGTTCTCTTAGCTCTGATCCTCACCATGGATCTTCGCCATCGCTCGACAGCTCCAACGGAGACGAGGGCCCGAGAGGTTTCCAGAACGTTGCGTGCCAGAGACGTTCAATCCCTCACCAGACAAGTAGAGGTCGCGGGCAACGCAAGTCCGGCTTACTTCGAGACGATCCTACGAAACCGGCTTCGCGACATCCTCGCTGAGAAGGTGAGTTTGGAAACCGGGATGGAAAAAGACTCTGTCAAGAATGCTCTCGCGAACAATCAGCTCGGTCCGCGGCTTTTGAAAGATCCGGAAACATACGCGCTACTATATTACCCTCCACCGCGCAGCCCGGACTCGCGCCTCCAAATGCTACGGGAAATTATCAACGGAATAGAAGGCTGGAAGGCTTGAAGGTAGAGGATGCAGGTGAGAAGTGCAGGCAGGTTGTAGACCGGGTCAAGAAAGTAATCGTTGGCAAAGAGCCTGTCCTGGAGAAGGTGATGCTTGCGATCTTGGCGAACTCTCACATTCTCTTCGAAGACTATCCTGGTCTCGCGAAGACCTTGCTGGCGCGAAGCTTCGCGATGAGCATGGGCTGTAACTTTTCCAGAATACAATTCACACCCGATCTTCTACCGTCGGATATCACCGGGACCTACGTGTACAATGTCAAGAACGGCGAGTTCGACCTCCGGCGAGGCCCGGTTTTCACGAACCTGTTGTTGGCTGATGAGATTAACAGGGCTCCGCCTAAGACTCAGGCTGCTCTCCTGGAGGCGATGCAGGAACGCCAGACAACCCTGGATGGGAAAACACACGTTCTCACCGACCCGTTCATTGTCATGGCGACCCAGAACCCTATCGAGTACGAAGGAGTCTATCCGTTGCCTGAGGCGCAGCTCGACAGGTTTCTCGTCCGTCTCCAGCTCGGATATCCGAACCGTGCTGAGGAGGTGGAGATTTTGAAGAGACGGATGCGACGGGGCCAGGAGGATGTTCAGCTTGAGCCTGTTGCGAGCGCGGAGACGATCCTCGATCTCCAAAAGACAGTTGAGGGAATACACGTGGACGATGATGTTCTCGGATACGTGACTGATATTGTGCAATCGACAAGGGCCCAACGACAGGTCGAGGTTGGTGCAAGTCCCCGCGGATCCCTCGCAATATTCAAGCTCGCAAGGGCGAGAGCGGTCTTCCAGGGCCGAGACTATGTCATCCCAGATGATGTGAAAGAAGTGGCGTCACCAGCTCTCGTACACCGGATGATCATGAAGGCAGAGTCTTGGGTCAAAGGCGTCAATCCTCGCCTTGTTGTAGACGAGATTTTGAAGACAGTCCCTGTTCCCAAGGCCAAGTGATCCTCCTAGGCCTTGTTCACCCGAAAGGTCAGCTTCTACTTTGCGCTAGCAGCGATCCTACTAGTTCTCGGGCTCCTTCTCGAAGACTTTCAACTCGCCACCATGGTCCTCCCGCTCGCCTCACTATTCTTCTTCGCAAACTTCTGGGGCCTGCCTGAAAAGGTAGAGCTGGAGACAAGCCACCGGGTCGATCCCGCGGATAGTTTTGGAGACGAGGACATAACCGTCGTGGTCAATGTCTCGAACAAGACCGGTACAGCGCTTGGGAACGTGGAGATCGAGGAGAATCTCCCGAGCATGATCAAACTGGAGAGAGGAACGAGCCATGCGATGACGCAGCTGTATCCGGGTGAAAAGGCCGAGCTGCGTCTCTTGTTCCAGAGCCCGATCCGTGGACACTACGATATCGGACCTCTGGTCGCTAGGGTCCGGGATCCCTTCGGATTCTATCTTGTCGAACGCCGGTCGGAGGAGGAGGTTCTCTCCATAATGCCACGGCCGGAACGGATCAGGGGTGCGGAGCTGCGTCCTCGGCACTTGGGTCCCTGGCCAGGGATGATCCATGCGAGAATTCGGGGTCCTGGAACCGAGTTCTACAGTATGCGTGATTACGTGTCCGGAGATGATCCGAAGCGTATCAACTGGAAGGCATCAGCCAAGCATGGTGGTTTGATCGTTAACGAGATGGAGGCGGAGAGGGTTACCGATGTGATGATCGTTCTCGATACGGACGTAAGTTTCTATGAGAGCGCGGAAGTGGAGTTGTTCGAGCGAGGAGTCAGAGCTGCGGCTTCGATGGCAAGCTTGTTGCTGAAGCAGGGAAACCGAGTCGGACTGATACTCCAGGGAGAGGAGCGTGGAGTCATCACGCCTCGTTTCGGCAAGAGGCACGAGCGGAATATTCTCTTTCTTCTCGCAGCAGCGAAACCCGGAAGAGCAATGCTCTCGACCAGCTATGTGATGACGTTGCTCGCGCACCTGATGCTGCCTGCTATGGCCCAGCTCGTAATCATCTCGCCGTTGCTGGATTCCTCGCTTGTCGGCGGGATTCGTGGGCTCGCTGCCTCAGGCTACAGTGTGATGGTTGTCTCGCCTTCGCCGCGGCAGCCTGCGAGGTTTGAGTCCGAAAACGAGGAGATTGCGTATCGTGTGTTGATGCTTGAACGATCCAATACTCTGCTGGCTTTGGAGAAGGTCTGTACGGTCGCCCAGTGGCCTGCAGGTGTTCCCCTTTCAACTGTTCTCAGGGAGGTAAAACGTCCACGGTTAACGGTTCGAGTCTAGCGCCGGGCACTAGGACCGCACTTCTGTTTGTCAGATTCCACTATTTGATCTTGGGTCCGTGGATCGTTCTCGGAGTTCCGTCCCAGGTGTTTCTGGGACTCGGACTTCCAATTATCCTGGTTGTCGTTGCTGTCGGGTTGTCAGGGACGCTGGGAAGGAAACAAGTGCTTGGGATTCTAGCCTCTGTGGCGTTATTGGTGTTGCTTGTGGTGGGAAAGGTTGGAACAGATCTTACCAGGGCTCCGGCTCCAGACACTGCGGTTCTCTTGCTCGAGTTTGTCGCGATCATATTCTTCATGGAAGTCTCAAGAGTTGTCCTGTCCTATGACAAGGAGGCAGGCGAGCTGGCGGGGAAAACGGATGACATGTCGCAAGCCGCCAGGGAAAGACTGAGGATATGGGTCACGGGCCAGCTGATCAGGCAAGCACGACTCATTGCTGGAGCACTAGGACTCTCACTGATCCTACTGGTCTTGGGAGGATTCACCAGCGTATCCATCAACCAGCTATCGTTTTCAGCAGTCCTTGTCTTGCTCGTGGTCGGAGCTCTTCTCTTCCTCATAACACAGAGACGCGAACCAGAGACGCGCTCGGTCCGGCTCGCTTAGAGCCTAGGCGGACGTTATCGTCAAAAGACGGAACCTGTGATTCTTACTTTCGCAGGGGTCCGAAGAGAGGACTCTTGCGACGCGAGGTCGAGTCGCTAAGACCCCCTATTTTCCAGAAACCATTTCCTGTCTGGCAGTGATAATGGGCGAGACAGGCGATTCCGGGCGCAATTCTGGCTTCGGATGGACTTGGAAAGAAGCGGACAATTCCGAACGAATCTCGGGAGAGTTGAAGGTAGCGTCCCAGATTCGAGAACAGGGCTGATAATAGGCGAATCCCAGCAGTTCTTGAAGAGTCTGTGCCTGTGAAGGGGTGGAGGAGATGTCCAAACTGCAGTTCACGGTAAAGCTGGAGGGCTTGCGCGAAGCCCCTGTTTTGGAAGATGCTATTAGTACGTTAATCCTGCCCATTGGCTTGTGAAAGAGCAGAGCCTGAAACAGGCCTTCGAATACATCCAAGAAAACAAAGAACCATTCCTCCGAGACTTCCGCACACTCCTACGACAACCAAGCGTATCCGCCCAAGGAAAAGGCATCGCGGACTGTGCCCGGATCGTCAAGAAAAACATGGACGCGGCCGGGATAAAGACTCAGATTCTCCCGGAGAAAAACGGTAACCCGATCGTCTACGGAGAGGTAAAATCAAAATCTTCCGGCAAAACCTTGCTAGTCTACGGCCACTACGACGTCCAACCTGTTGAGCCGTTGGAAGAATGGGATTCCGGACCCTTCGATGCGAAATTGCAGGGAAAGAAGATTGTGTCGAGAGGCGCGGCCGACAGCAAGAACAACGTCATCAGCTGCATCAAAGCCACAGAGAGCTTTCTGAAAGCGACCGGTGATGTACCGCTCAATCTGAAATTTCTATTCGAAGGAGAGGAAGAAATCGGCAGCCCGCACCTGCCCGGATTTATTGACGAGAACAAAGAGCGATTGAAGGCTGATAGTGTCGTTTGTTACGATGGAGATTTCGACGAGACAGGCCGCCCAAAGATCAGCCTAGGCGTCAAAGGACTCCTCTATGTCGAACTGAGGTGTAAAAAAGCTAGAGAAGATCTCCACTCATCCTACGCCCCACTAGTCGACAACCCGGCCTGGAGGCTAGTCTGGGCAATGAACACGATGAAAAGCCCAGACGGAAGGATCCTGATCAAAGGATGGTACGATGACGTCGAACCATTCACGCCCGCACAATCAAGGCTCGTCGGCAAGATTCCATTCCGCGGAGAAAACTATCTCAAAGAATGGGGCCTGAAAAAATTCCTCAACGCAAAAACAAACAGAGAGGCTTTGAAAAAATACCTGATGGAACCAACCTGCACAATCTGCGGCTTCAAAGCAGGATACATCGGACAAGGATCCAAGACCGTCCTCCCTGGAAGCGCGATGCTGAAGATCGACTTCCGCCTCGTATACAACCAGAACCCAAAAAAACTTCTTGGGATATTGAAGGATCATCTGCACCAACATGGTTTCGATGATATCCAGATCAAACCTCTAGGATTTTTGGAACCCTCGCGGACAAAGCCGTCCGCACCCATCGCTAGGGCTGCCGCTAAAGCTGCAAAGATAGCCTACGGGCTTGGACCGGTGGTTCTACCGAGAAACCCCGCATCAGGCCCCGATTACCTATTCACGAAGCGGCTAGGCTTAGACAGTATCTGGACAGGAAGCGGGCCACCCTCTGCTTACAGCCACGCCCACGCGCCAAATGAGTACACAACGACAGATGATTTCATAGCAGGAATACGATACATCACGGCAATAATCCACCAGTACGCCGGCATAGCCTAACCTCTCCAATTACCCATGAAGCACTGGACCCGGCGCCCCGAGGGGCTTTGCTTGTGGTCGCGGCGATTCAGGTTCCACGCTAGAGTCCAAGGTATGGTTGGCTCTTGAACCGAGCAAGGCGGGTCGAGGTTAAGATCAGGCTAAGCCTTGCTTGCAATACATTACAGTGACGAGAAAAGATTTCCAATTCCTGGAAACCCGCGTAGTCTTTCTGGGATCTTTGCTGCGAACGCGTCAATGATTAGTTTCACGGTCCGGTCGTCGTTGGATGAAAGACAGGGAAGCTTAGTGGGCGGGTCCCAGGCACAGCCCGAACCAAGAGCACGATAGCTCTTGGGTGGTCATCAGGTTGGAAACCTGGGATCCGACAGGATCAGAACGTTGGACCACGCCTAATAACAAGCCGTCACCAAGCGAGACTTGTCAGCCATTCAGTTCCAGTATATTTCGCCATCCGCGTTTTATCGACATATCACGCGAGTAACTGCTACACGTCGTCAAGGGTTCGAAACGTTCTTATCGCATGGACGACGTTGTCTGTTTTGGTCATCAGGTTGAGGAGTCACGTCAGAAACAATTTGGCTGACGCGCTTCGTGGTTGCGAGCGCCAACCCAGCATGGCGAGAGCAACGAGTATGCTCTCCCGCCTGAGGCTGGGAGACAATTCTAGCTGATCCCAATCGGCGATGGCCGAAGACCGCTTCTAGCCATATTGCTGCTGGCATCAATCGCACTTGCCATACCAGCAACCGCGTTCGCGGCCTCCAGTGCCAATGCATCAGCGGCTTCTCCGAGCATGTTTGACCATATTGTTGTTCTGATCCTAGAGAATCACAGTTTGAACGAGATATACGGAAGCAGTTCTGCTCCGTATCTCACAGGGCTAGCTAACGCATGGTCTCTCTCTCAAGGATACAGCGCGGTAGACCACCCGAGCGAGCCCAACTATCTCGCTTTGGTCTCTGGACTCGCAGGAGATTGTAGTAATTCTTCTCCTAACATTGGGGGTTGTCTCTCAGGAGGTGGTGACAGCACCACTGACAGTGGACCGACTGCTCCGGCTGGATCGTATTCCTCAAACGCGGTTAATGTAGTCGACAGGATGGAATCAGCAGGACTAACCTGGGATGCTTATTATGAGGGTTCTTCCGGTGGTTGTGACCAATCTTTCGGCACCGCTTACCATGCCAGCCTACTCTTCATGAACGACATTGTGACTAGCTCGACTAGATGCTCGCACATCCACTCGTTTTCCACCACGAGTCCAACGAATCTCGTGACTGAACTAAATGGCGGTGGAGCGAATCTGATCTTGATCAACCCCGATAACAGCCACAACATGCACGACAACTCAATATCCTCAGGGGACACTTACATGAGCACTCTTATCCCGCAGATTCTCGGCTCGACAGAGTTCACGACGACAAGAGCGGTTCTCTTCGTGACGTTTGATGAGGGAAACAACAGCTACCCCAGCGACTATGTCTACTCGATTCTCGCTGGACCCGCCGCCAAGCTGGCCTATAAGTCAACGGCCCTGTACGATCATTACTCATTTCTCGCGACGCTGGAGAAAAACTGGGGCCTCGCATGTATCGTCTCAACAGATTGCAACGCGACCCCCATGACCGAATTCTTTGGCCCAGCAACACTACCATCATTATCGACTAGCTTCACAGTTTCACCAATAGCCCCGCTGGTCAACTTACCTGTCACTTTCACGGCCATAACTAGTGGCGGCGTCGCTCCGTATTCCATCAGCTGGAGCTTCGGCGATGGGACATCGGGAACAGGAACGATCGTAAGCCACACCTACACTTCTGCTCAGTCGTTCACGATAACGGAGACGGCGAAGGATTCGTCCTCACCTCAGCAAACAGTGACGAGTTCACAAACTGTCACCGTGGTATCCTCGCTAACGGGGAACTTTGGCAACTGCGCAAACCTTCCACAGGGCTGGAGTTGCGGCAACGCTACCCCGTCAACTAGCTTGGCCACGATTGTCAACGGAGTACTTGAGACGCGCCAGTCAAATCCAGGCCAGGGAAACGACACCATCTACTACTACGCTACGACGCAAAGAGGTGTATTTCCGTGGAGTCCATGTCAGGCTCCGGTGTCCGGCGTTATTCCTACTGGACTATCAAGTGTGAGCGCAAACTTCACGGTTCTCTCCTACAATCCCGGCTCAAGTCCAAGCTCGGATAGATACCATATCTATATCGCACTTTACTATTGGCTTCCAAACGGACCTGTTTCTGCGGGCGGTTCCACGTATCAGTGTCTCGACTCCCAGGTTCGAGTAGAGAATGTAGGTGGAATACTCAGCGCAACTGGTTCTACTGCAACTTACAACCCGGGAGACTCATTCGGTTGGGACCAGGTTACACTGCAAACCAGCCTAGGACAATCGGGCACTCTAACCGCCAACGTCGCGCAACAGTGCCAAGATGACCTAGCGGCCTGGGGATTACCAACGAATACTCCGTGTGAGCTTGCTGGGATAGAGATTGGGACGGAGGGATTCCAATTCCAGGAACTAGACGTGAACTGGTACAATGTGAAACTCACGACCGCGACGCCTCCAGTGTTAACCACAGGTCTCAGCTTCACACCATCTTCTCCGCTCACCGGCCAGACTGTGTCATTCACTGGCACTGCAAGCGGTGGAACAACTCCTTACACGTTCTCGTGGAGTTTTGGGGATGGTGCCACGGCCACCGGACAGAGCCCAAGCCACACCTATTCCTCGGCCGGGACCTACACTGTCACTCTTACCGTAACGGACGCTAGCACTCCGCAACAAAGAGCGATTGCAAGTAAGACCGTGACTGTAACGGTCCCTGCGCTGACCGCCTCGTTCACCTTTACCCCATCATCGCCTCAAGTAAACAGCTTGATCACGTTCACAGGATCCGGTGCTGGAGGAGTAACACCATACACCTACTCCTGGTTGTTTGGAGATGGCCAGACCGCATCAGGGGCGACGGTGACTCACGCGTATTCGCCTGCAGGCAGCTTCACTGTAACGCTTACGTTAACGGACGCGGTCAATACCCAAGTTATTTCGAGTCAGGGCCTTACGATTGCTCCGGTTCCTATGACCGCAAACTTCACCTTGAGCACTAGTCCAACTGAGGTCAACGTACCTGTGTCTTTTAGTGCAACGGTTACTGGGGGAACTCCTCCATATGTGAGCTTCAGCTGGAATTTCGGGGACGGCTCAGCTCTGGGCTCGGGTAACTCCTCCACGCATGCTTACACTGCTGCCGGAACCTTCAGCGTCACAGTCACGGTAACAGACTCAGCCGGCAAAGCCGCAACATCATCCGCTCAATCAGTGGTCGTCAAAGCAGGTCTCGGCGTGTCAACCACTACCGCCAGTCCAAACCCAGCCAACACCGCACAAACGGTCAACTTCATCGCAACGACCTCTGGAGGAATTGCACCAGTCACGTGCACTTGGAACTTCGGCGACAGCGCGAGTGGCACCGGATGCTCGACCAACCACGCCTACAACACAGCAGGGAATTTCACGGCGATTGTAACAGTGAAGGACAGTCTAGGCGTCGCAATATCAGAAAGCATCGTGGTGAAAATTACTGTTGCTCCCCAATGCACCGTTAGCCTAGCGTTCAGTCCCGCCACGCCCGAGGCTACTTCCCCGGTGACTTTCACCGCCACAGCAACCAACTGTAGCGCCCCAGTTTCTTTCATGTGGTCTTACGGAGACGGAAGCGCAGGGACAGGTATCACTTCGACTCACATCTACAGCACTAGTGGGACCTTTAGTATCACCGTGACTGCCACGGACTCGTCTTCGCTCCCCCAGATCACGACCAGCTCAAGATCAATCACAGTTGTTGCAGCTCTAACGGTGCCATCTGCTACGGCTAGTCCAAACCCGAATGATGCGGGCGTTCCTAGTAACTTCTCGGCCAGTACCAATGGTGGTGTCGGAGGGGTCTCTTGCAACTGGACCTTTGGCGATGGCGCATCGACTACTGGATGCTCGGCGACACACGTTTACTCTAATATGGGAACCTTCACGGTTGTCGTGACTGCGCAAGATAGTCTAGGAGTCACTGCATCCAAAACAGTTTCAGAGGTCGTCAACGCACAGCCAACCGTTAGCTTCACAATCAGCCCGACGTCGGCGATAAGTAGTCAGTCGGTGACCTTCACAGCCACCACCGTTGGTGGAACGAATCCGTTCAATTTCAGTTGGAACTTTGGAGATAATAGTTCCGGGAGTGGAAACGTCGTCAGCCACACTTACTCTGTTCAAGGAACTTACACAGTCACGCTTACAGTCAGGGATGCGAATGCTCAAACAGCAACGTCAACTCAGACCCTCTCTGTTGCACCATCGCCTCTGACCGCCAGCTTCGCGATGACACCATCATCAGGACTAATAGTTGGACAACTCGCTAGCTTCACTGCTTCCGTCTCTGGCGGGACTTCTCCTTACACATTCAACTGGAACTTTGGTGATGGAACCACGGCTTCAGGAAACCCGGTAAATCACAGCTTCAATATGCCCGGGACTTACACAGTGACAGTAACGGTAACGGATGCAAACGCAATGACTGCTACAGTACCGGCCGGCATCTTGGTCAATCCGCTTACACTTGCAGTAACTGTCAGTGGACCAACGACCGGAGCCTTGGGCACTGCGGTCACATTTACTGCGACTGGATCAGGAGGGACTACACCGTACACATTTGCGTGGACGGCAACAGGCGGGAGTCCAGCTTCAGGCACGGGCGCAAGCTTCTCCACGACTTACAGTACGGAAGGAACCTTCACCGTTTCGGTGACGATCACTGATGCCAATGCGAACACGTCTATTGCTTCACAGAGTGTTACAGTAGTAGCTCTTCCAATTACCGCAAGCTTCACAGTCTCAACCAGCCCAACAATTGGTGTTCAAGTAACCTTCGTTGCATCTGCTTCGGGAGGCACTGGTGGATACTCGTACGCTTGGAATCTTGGCGACGACAACACCGCAACAGGAAACCCAGCATCGCACACATACACAACTGCCGGGTCATTTACAGTGGCACTGACAGTTACGGACTCAAGCATGACCCAGACAACCATCACGCAGATCATAACAGTCTCTCCGTCTCCCCCCGCACCCCTCTCGACTAGCTTTACAATGAGTTCGGCATCCGCTCAGGCCGGACAATCAGTCACCTTCATGGCAACTACTAGCGGAGGGACTTCTCCGTACCTCTATTCATGGAACTTTGGCGACTCGTCAGTCTCGACCGGAAACCCGGTCTCTCACAGTTTCACGACGGGGAACTACACTGTTACTCTGACGGTTACGGACAGTTCTGTCCCCTCCGAAACGGCTAGTGCATCAGAGACCATCGCAATCACTACGGGACCTCCCACGCTGACTGTCACAGGGTCTCAGACTGTCGATGAGGGCTCTCCACTCACTTTCAAAGTCTCAGCGGCGGGTGATCCTTCGCAGACAATCACTATTGCATGTGGCAATTGCCTCGCCATTGGAGCAAATCTCACGCAGAACAGTGGCTTCGGGTTCGCGTCCGGGAACTTCAGCTGGACTCCAGCTGAGGGTCAAGGACCAGGCACGTACCTCGTGATCATTTCTGCATCAGACGGTACACTAGTCGTCTCGGCCAACGTAAGTATCGCCGTTAATGAAGTAGCTGAGCAACCAGTGCTGGTGGTCCCCGGTCCAATCCATGCCCGACAGGGAGAAAGCGTAAGTTTCATGGTAAATGTGACTGACCCCGACTGGCAAGAGGACAACGTGACCCTCGCGGTCAATGGACTTCCGGATGGTGCAAGCTTCGATCCAGCGACTGGAATTTTCAACTGGAATATCAGTTCTGTACAGCCAGGCCTTTACACTATCACGTTCACAGCGACTAGCAACGGCTCACCGTCTTTCCAAGATTCGCAGGTCGTAACCATTCATGTGGACAATGGAAACGGCCGTTGTTTCATCTGCGACTTCTTCTCGACTGCCCGAACGGTTTTGAACAGTTCGAGTTCAACTCCTAATATCTGGTTGCTCCTCCTCAGCGGAACGATTGGACTGATAACCACCCTTGCCGTAGGCGGTAGGCGGGCCCAATCACAGCTTCGGAGATCCCAACGAATGGTCCGCGAGTACCGGAGAGAGTAAGCAATTCCCTTGTTCAGAGTCCGTGCAATGATCGAAGAGCCGTCCATCGATCACGAAGCGGCAATGGCGTGTTTCTCCTCTGCCAGTTTCCCATAGGACTTCCTAAGTACAAGAATTACGAACAGGTAACATATTGTTGTGCCCAGCCCGAACCAGAAGAGATCTCCATAGACACTGGAAACGTTGACACCGCTAGTTTCGAGGACCCCGATCCAACCGAGGGTATTCAGAAACTTGCCGCCAAGATGGTACGCGAGATAGGTTGAGACGAGCACTGCGGTCAGAGCATATTGCCACTTCCAACCCCTCCGAGACGAAGCAGACCCGACAAGACCGATCACTAGAACCGCGATGACTCCTTGGAAGATGAGACCCGATCTGAGAAAGTCTAAGACTAGGCCAGTGCTCGAACCATATTGAGCGATCAAACTCTCTGTCGTTCCTTTTGGATTTACGGCTAGTTCGAGGGCGGTATTGACGGCGAGATATTGCGGCACTGAAAGGAGAAAATTCGCCAGAGTCGCAAGAGCGTACATGGCGAGATGTTCGCGTGCATTAATTCTCAGTAGCTCCCGTAGCTCCCGCAATGACAAGGTAATCTGAGGACTCAACTTCCAGCCGACTTCTAAAGGATGGCGTTCAATCGAGACGCTTTAACACAATTTTGTGAGTCGTCACGTAAGTACGCGGGCTTATGTAGCTTAGAAAACAGTCCGGCTTGTCTGAGCCAAGAAAAGCACGTCACGGTAGGTCATTAACGATCGATCTTCTGATTTTACATCTAATCCTCGCATTCACCGTTGGGGGTGCGTGGGTCAGCTCCGCGACGCTGGTCGCTGAGAGGTACGGTAGTGCGCTTGGAGGACTTGTCGGCGGACTCCCGGCAATTTCAATCGTATCCTTTCTGTTCATCGGTCTTAACCAGGGGGCTGCGACTGCATCGCAAGCAGCTGCGGTCTTCCCCCTCGCCCTCAGCTTTACAATGTCATTCCTTCTCGTCTATGCGATTCTTTCAGAAAGAGGGTTCCAGTTAGCGTTTGTCGGCGCTCTACTCGTTTGGGTTGGCCTCTCAACAATAACTGTTTATCTCAACTTGAGAAACCTCTTCTTCTCGGTCGGAGTTTTTCTTTCGGCCGCCAGTATCTACTTCTATGTGTTCAAGATGAAAATGAAACTTCCCCATATCGGGGGCGCACATATGGTATACTCTCCTGCTCAAGTAGCATTTAGGGCCATTGTAGGGGGAAGCATTGTTGCTCTCGCAGTATTGTCAAGCCAGCTCGGAGGTCCTGAGCTAGGTGGTATAGCGTCATCGTTCCCGGCAATATTCAGCCTCACCCTCTTTTTCACCTACAAAACTCGTGGGATGCCGCTGTCGAGAGCATTGACGAAACCATTGTTGATATCAGGAGGACTAACCGCTTTTCCCTACAGTCTTCTCGTAGGATACCTCTATCCAATTCTGGGAGTAGGGCTTGGAACTTTGGTTGCACTGTCTTGCTCTGTCCCTTTGGTTGTGTTGGCCCACTTTCTGATCAATATCAGGAGGATTTGACACTAGTGGAAGAGATTCACGCGCAAAATGGTAAGCAATTTAACGGCTTCGACTTGCAGATTGGTTGGAGCCTTCAGCGGGGGTCAATATTATTCTGCCTATCGCTTGATGGTCCATTTTGCGGCGACATATACCCGATGCTATCTTTAGTATATCCTAAGAGGGCTGTTTCCTTCTTATACTCGTGCGTTTTTATTTCTAGTGGGCTTCCCGGGGTCTTAACCTGATGACCACCCAAGAGACCTTAGGGTCCTCTTGGTTCGGGTTTTGCCGGGGAGCCCGTCCCGCTTGCAGTAATTTTCCGGCGTAGTAGTCTCGAATTTTTGAAGTCTCTGCAGGGAGAGAATTCTTCGCATGCCTCTCAGTTTCTTGGCGGCAGATTCAGTGCGGAGGTTTTTTTTGACGAAGCCGGGGCGCTTTGGCCGCCGGATCTGATCCGCGGCCTACGAACTCACGAGCTTCGAGGAGTCTTCCGGGAAGGAAGGAGGACGGAAGTAATTTTCGATATGAACAAACGGGTCAGATTCGGCCGTGAAAGTTTGGCTGTCCGACATCGCCGAGTCGCCGCAGTAGGAGAGGATGAGGGCGAAGAAAATTGTTCGTTGCACGCTTGACTCGGAACCCGAAGTAGGACGGGACGTCTCCATTGGTCAGGCCTGAGCCTCTTGTGATTTTTCATATTAAGACTTGTGGTGCACTAATGCCTCACGAGAGGCTACGGATAGAAGTAGTTAGCCGTTGATACCTACGGCGATCAGGGACACAGCGCCAACTTGATTGTTCAACGCTTTTGATCGCCCTACGATGAACCGATTGCTCTGCGACAGCTTTGAGATCGGTGATTCCGCTTTGGTGAACCAGTATTGAGGGCCGAAGAATGAGGACATGAGAGGCTGAAGCAGGGAGAAGGCGATTAACGATTCATTCTCCTCCTTAGAACGACCCGTCTCAGCTTAACGTAATAAGCAACCCGAGCATGTTCGGCTGTCTCGTGCCCTCCCGTCTCATTGCGCTTGAAGGCATTGACCAAGCAGGGAAGAAGACCCAGACCAGACTCTTGTCGGCAAGCTTGCGCCGTGAAGGGTTCAAGGTCGGCACTCTAAGCTTTCCAATCTACTCTTCAAGTTCAGGGCGACTTATCCGATCCTTCCTCGCCGGGAGAGCCAAAACCTCACCGCACGCATTGCACTTGCTCTATTCCCTTAACCGTTGGGAAAACATGGAAACGATCACTGGGGCTCTGAAGAAGAATGATCTTGTTATCTGTAACAGATACACTCCCTCCAACTTGGCTTACGGCGAGGCAAGGGGCTTGAGTGTTCAATGGCTTGCAAGCCTCGACGCGGGTCTGCCAGAGGCTCGTGCTGTCTTTGTCCTGGATGTTCCCATTCCGAAGTCGTTCTCAAGAAAGACCCGTCGACGGGATGTCAACGAGCGAGACCGCGCGTTCCTAGAGAAAGTGCGGAGAAACTATCGTTCGCTAGCCCACAGGTTTGGATGGCACCTAGTCGATGGCACGAGGCCGACTGGCGAGGTTCACGAGCGAATACTTCTAGGGCTAAGGAGCGCGTTCCTCTAGAGAGCGCTAGTCACTTGGTCTTCTTGTGAATTGTCCGAACTTTGTAATCTCGCTCGCCATTTCAGTCAGTCGCCTGTTGGCCTTGAAATGGACCGTGTCCGCTTCATAATCTCCACCGCTTTTCAACGCTCCTGCCTTTACTCCTGTTAGAATCTCGATACCCTCGTCTATCGTGCTTACTGGATAGATATGGAACCGTCTCTGCTTGACAGCTTCCACTACTTCTTCGCTGAGCATTAGATGTTGTACGTTGCTCTTTGGAATTAGGACTCCCTCGTCGCCCTTCAAGCCTTTGGCCTTGCACGTATGGTAGAATCCTTCAATCTTCTCGTTCACTCCTCCAATTGCCTGAACCTCACCATTCTGGTTCACAGATCCAGTAACAGCGAAGTTCTGCTTGATGGGAAGGTCGGAGAGGGCTGACAGGATCGCGTAGAGTTCAGTGCTGGACGCACTATCACCGTCGACTCCACCGTAGCTTTGCTCGAAGACAAGCCTGCAAGCAACGCTCAATGGCTTGTCGCGTGCGTACTTGTTTTCCAGATAGCCTGATATTATCAGGACCCCCTTCGTGTGTAGTTGTCCGCCCAGCCTAGCTTGGCGCTCTATGTCGATGACTCCTTCTCTTCCAAGTCCAACGCTAACGGTGATCCTTGATGGTTGGCCAAAGTCGAAGTCACCCAAGCTGATTACCGATAACCCGTTTACCTGACCAGTTTTTGTCCCAGAGGTGTCGATGAGTATGATGCCTCTCTCGATCATCTCTTTGGTCTTTTCATCTAGAAGATTGGAACGGTAGATCTTCTCCTTCAGTGCCTTTAGAATGTGGGTGTCCTTGATGTATTTGGACTCGTCTTGGGATGCGTAGTGGTTGGCTTCTCTGACTAGATCGGCGATCTCAGGGAATTTTGTAGAGAGCTTTGTCTGGTCCTCTGCAAGTCTTGAACCATATTCCACCACCTTTGCAATCGCGGCCGCTTCAAGATGGCTGAGATTCTCCTTCTCGCATAAAGTATGGACAAACCGGCCGTAGGTTTTCATGTTCTCGTCATTTCTCTCGATTGTGTCATCGAATTGGGCTTTGACCTTGAAGAGTAGGCCAAAGTCGGGATCGGCGACGTAGAGCGCTTGGTAGATCTGATTGTCGCCCGCCAACACGATCTTCACGTCCAATGGAATTGGTTGTGGAGTGAGACTCTTCGTGCTTGCAACTCCGAGCCTTTGGCCTGTTTCCTCGATGGCGATGGTTCCGTTCTGAAGCGCTCTCTTGAGACCCTCGTACGATAACTGGCTAGTCAGGAGCTCCCGAGCCCCGAGTATGAGAAATCCACCGTTAGCCTTGTGGATCGATCCTCCTTTGATCAGGGTGAAATCCGTTGAGAGAGTTCCGAACTTGGCCTCGCTCTCGATTCTTCCAAGGAGATTCGTCACTGTCGGGTTGTCCTCGGCGATCACGGGTGCACCTTTCAAGTCGGAGTTGTCAACGATGAGGTTGACCTGATATCTTCTGAACAGAAGGTCAGGCAGGTCTCTCTCTGTGAGATTAGGTGGTGTGTCAGAATCCTTCTTCTGCTGTTCCGCTCCACTCAGCGCGAACAATTCGGTGTTTTCTAGAATGTCATCTCTCATGTCATTGAGGTACTGTATCACTTCTGGTTGGTCCTGATAACGAGAGGTCAGCTTATTGATCAAGCCGCCCATGGCATAGTGTACCGCGTCGTCTCTGAGTTTTTTCAGCTCATCTAGTGTATTGGCTTCGAGTTCGTTTACTTGCTTCCCTGCTTTGTCTAGCGCGGTTCTTACGGTCTCTCTGCTTTGTTCGAATTTTTTCTTCGTGCTCGCGGGTAGGGCGTCATATTCTTCTTGGCTGATCGCCTTTCCCGCCCGGATGGGGACTATTCCAATGCCTAGCTGATTCATCCGGACAGCATAACTCGACTCTTTGGCTACATCGTTGAGCTCGTTGAGAATCTTATCTCTCTCTTCCACGGATCTCTTTGTTATGCTGTTTGTTCGGGCTGCAAACTCTTCGCTCTGAAGAGCTGCCGGAACGGCTCTCTTGACTTGGTCTATGAGATTCTTCAGATCTTTCTGGAAGATCTTCGCCTTGCCCGCGGGGAGCTTGAGTGCCTTCGGCTCGTAAGGATTTTGGAAATTGTTCACATAGCACCAGTCGGGAGGAGTAGGTTTGGTCTTGGCGATTTTTTCCAAGTAACTTCTAGTCGCAGGCCTCTTCCCAGTGACCGGGGGCCCGGCCGCGAAGATGTTGAATCCCTTTGCTTTCATCTCCACCCCGAATACGAGGGCTTTGAGCGCACGATCTTGTCCGACCACTCCTTCGAGAGGTGAGAGTTCTTGGCTGGTCTTGCATTCGACCTTTCCAGGCGGGCATTCAAACCGCAATTTCTCTGGAGGAAGCTCACTAATTGCCAATTGGGGTTTCCAATGGTTCATTGACAAGGAGCAGTATCTAAAGAAAACCCGCCACAAATCGGATTTTCCTAATCACTTTCATCGATGAGTCTTATACTGCCTTGTCGACACCTCATTCTGAAAACAGCTTGAGTGACATTTTGGACAGGCCTCCGCCACCTTTCGATTCACGTATCCGGTATGGCTCGGGTCCCCAGCACTTTGCTGAATTGCGCATACCTCAAGGTCAAGGCCCCTTCCCGTTCTTGTTCGTGATCCATGGTGGTTTCTGGCAATCAGCATATGACTTATCGCATATTGGCCATCTATGTGCCGCCTTCACCCACGTAGGAATCATAACATGCAATATTGAATATCGACGGCTTGGAAACACTGGTGGCGGCTGGCCTGGAACCTTTCAAGACCTCGGCCTCGCGACCGATTATGTTTTAGAAACACTTTCTTCAGACCCGCGCGTCGATTCCGCCAAGAGGGCCGTCATAGGGCACTCGGCCGGAGGACACCTTGCGCTATGGCTGGTAAGCAGACACCGAATTCCGAAAGACTCGCCACTACACAGCGCTGAGAAGTATCGTCTCGGCAGCGCGGTCGCCCTCGCAGGTGTGTGTGATCTACGCACCGCCTGGAAACAACGTCTAGGTAACGGCGTCGTTGCGAGGCTGATGGGTGGAGCACCGGATCAATATCCAGACCGATTCGACGCCGGGAGCCCGATCGAACTCCTTCCTAGTGGATCGAAACAAGTCCTAATCCATGGAACAGCTGACAACATCGTCCCGATCTCTCAATCCGAAAGGTTTGTGGAGAGAGCTGAACAGCTGGGTGAACAGCCCACTCTTGTCAAACTAGAAGGCGTTGGCCATTTC
>WNFX01002614.1_pt1 | contig 18165 bp, 17 predicted proteins | sample 5400111 | NCBI WGS metagenome assembly WNFX01 (sample SAMN13153363, study PRJNA577476) | soil metagenome | isolation source: 40 cm soil or saprolite under grassland replicate 1 | place: USA:California | collected 2016-06-15 | reverse complement strand
GCTCGAGGTCAGCTCGGAGGCCGCGCGGGTCGCCCGCGGAACGATGTTGGTGAGGGCGAGGCCGCACGACGGCAGCCGCGTGTCGTCCTCGTGGGTGAAAGCCTCCGGAATCAGCTTCGCGGCGTGGAGCAGCCGCCAGAACGGGTTGCCTCGCCCGGCGAAGTGGTGGCCGACCTCCGCGGAACGGAGCGACGGATTGATGCCGACGAACAGGATGCGCGGCCGCGCGCAAAGTCGGGCGGGGAGGCGCTTCACAGGCCGGGCTGCTGAGGAACTTGCAACCTGCTAGACGTCGCACACGGTTGCGAGCACCGAGGGCAGGGCCGCCAGCACCTCGCGAAGACACTGGCGAACCCGGGCGATGTTCGCCTCGGCCTTCTCGGGAATTCCCCCGCGCGACACCTGGGCGATGAACTCGTCGCGGGACGTCGTCATCAAGAGCGACGCGTTGATCTCCAGTTGAAGCGCGTGGACACGCCGGGTCTGAGGCTGCCCGAAGGTGGCCACGATGTTGCCGCCCGTATAGCCGCTGACGTTGTCGTGCACCTCGAAGCCGTGGCGCGTGAAGATCCCGGCCACCGCCGCCGCGAGCTGCGGGGCGCACGTCGCATCGTGGCGGGTGCCGATGATCACCTGATGGTCCTTCATCCGACGCGGGCTCCCCGTGTGGCCGTCGAGGAGGATGGCGTAGCCGTAGGCGTGCCGGAGCTGGCCGAGCAGATGCTCCAGGGCCGCATAGTACGGATCGTAGAGCGCCTGCAGGCGCGCTTCGACGTCGGCGAGCCCGAGGGGGCGCGTGAAGATGGCCACGTCCCGCATGGTATGGGTGCGCACCACCCCTCGCCGCGAGCGCACCTCGCCGTCGTGATGCTCGAAGTCGTCGCGGCGGCGATTGACGTCGACGAACATGCGCGAGAACGGCGTGGCGAGCACGGTGGCCCCGTGCTCGTGCAGCTCACCGTAGAGATCACCCACGAAGGTGTCGGCGAATCCGTAGGCGAAGGTCTCGAACCAGGGCTCGCTGTAGTCGTCGCAGGTGATGTGGGGCAACGGCTCCGTGCCGTAGTGGGGCACGCTCACCAGCACCGGGTTGCGCTTCCCCGGTGAGGGATGCCTGACGATCGGGAACGATGGCTCCATGGCTAGCCCCCTCTCAGGAGGGGAGTCTATAGGGTAGTGGTTTAGTGGGCACTGGGGCAAGTTGCGAGCCAGACGAGGCGCGAGCGGGTCGGCAGCCCGAGGCGTACGTGGGTGTACGTTGAGGGCATGCCGGCCCGCTCGCAACGAAGTATGGCGAAGCAAATTGCCCCAGTGCCGTCTATACCATCACGTTGAGTCGGGACCCCCCCTGGACTATAGTCTCCCCGGGTCCGCGTCGCGTGCGCCGCCGGGCCCACCCTTCGCGAACCGAGCATCCGCATCAGGCGTCTGGCCCTGAGACACCTTGAAAGGGAGATCACCATGAGGCGTTGGGACAGCGATCCAGGTCTCCGGCGGTTGGTCACCGAGCATCGAGCGGGTGTGATCGGGCGGCGCGAGTTCCTCGCGCGGCTCGGCACCGGCGCGGCCGCCGCCTCCCTCGTGGGAAGCGCCCGGCCCGCCAGCGCGCAGAAGAAGATCACCGTGACGATGTGGGACACGGAGCCCAACCCCGCCACGCGCGCGGCCGTGAAGGCGATCGTCGAGGACTTCCACAAGCTCCACAAGGACATCGAGATCCAGGCGGAAGGCATGGGCTGGTCCGACATGGATCGCAAGCTCCAGGCGGCCATGGCGGCCAAGAGCCCGCCCACGGCGTCGCACACCCAGACCTACGTGGTGACTTCGTTCCGGGCCAAGGGACTGATCGAGCCGATCGACGACCTCGTCAAGGCCATCGGCGAGGACCGCATCTTCCCGTCGGTGCTCCGGTGGCTCAAGTATCCCGACGGCAAGTACTGGGGCCTCACCCACGCCTGGGGCGCCGACAACCTCGGCGGCCGCGGCGACTACCTGGCGGGCACCGGCGTCGACCCGCGGAGCTGGAAGACCTGGAACGACTGGCTCCGCGATCTGCCCAAGCTCAACAAGGCGCCGCAATATTACGGAGTTTCCCTCGCGGGCATCCCGTTCTTCGTGAACGAGGACGTCTACATGTGGACGGGCTCGAACGGCGGGAGCCTCTTCGACGACAAGGGCAACCCCGCCCTCGAGAGCCCGCAGGTCCTGGGCATGCTCGAGTTCTGGAAGAAGGTCAAGCCGTACCTGCCGCCGGGGTGGGCGTCGCACGACTACCTGGAGACGCTCTCCGCCTGGGCCACGGGAAAGACGGCGCAGGTCTACATGTGGGGGCGCACCGCCGGGTACATCGACCAGTACGCGCCCCCCGACAAGCGAAACCCCGAGATCTTCCAGATGTGGCCGAAGACCATCGGCCCCATGGGCAAGGCGCCCCTGACCCAGTTCGACAACGAGCCGTGGGTCTTCTACGCGGATGCCCCGAAGGAAGAAAAGGCCGCCGCCAAGGAGTTCCTCAAGTTCTTCTTCAAGAAGGAGAACTACCGGCGCTACTGCGACTCCGTCCCTGTCCATCTCCTCTCGATCTTCAAGGAGGACTTCCAGGACCCCGCCTACATGGGGCATCCCGAGCGCAAGCGCTGGAAGCCGTGGCTGGACGCGCAGCTCAAGTGGGTGGAGATCGGCCGCGCCCACCCGCTCCTCGTGTGCAATCCGCAAGATATGCTGGTGCCGTGGATCGGCGACGTGGCCGCCGCGCCCATCCTGGCCGACATGGTCATGGCCGTGGTGGAGCGAGGGAAGGATCCGAAGGTGGCGGCCAAGGAAGCCAGCGACAAGATCTCCCGCGACATCATCGGGAAGACCAAGAGCTAGGAGCGCGCGCGGAGCGTCGGTGGCCGTCGCCTCGACGGTCGCCGATGCTCGTGCTGCGCGATCGTCATGTCTGTTCGCGTCGACACGCTCGTAGCCGTCCCCGGTCGCGCTTCGCGCCGTCGGCGAGAGGCCCTGACCGGGATCGGGCTCCTCCTGCCGTCCGTCGCCCTCGTCGTCGCCTTCACCATCTTCCCCGTCGGCTACAACGTCTGGCTGGGCTTCTACGCCAAGCACTCGCTGCGCGCCACCAGCGCCTGGGTCGGCCTCGGCAACTACACGCAGATCCTCACCGATCCCGATTTCTGGCGCAGCGTCTGGCTGGCCACCGTCTACGCGGTGGCGAGCACGGCCCTGCAGATCGTGGTCGGCGTGGCGGGGGCCCTCATCCTGCACCGGCGCTTCGCCGGCTGCGACTTCCTGCGCGGGGTCGCGCTCTTCCCGTACATGATCCCCACGGTGATCGCCGTCTTCGTGTGGCGCTGGCTCATGAACGACCTCTACGGGGTGATCCCGTATGTCCTGAGCGCCCTGCGGATCCCCGGCATGCCAGAAGCGTGGCTGACCCACTCCACCATCATGTGGGTGCTCATCGTCCTTTCCGTGTGGACGTTCTTTCCCTTCGTCCTCGTCAACGTGCTCGCCCGCCTGCAGACCATTCCCCTCGAGCTCTACGACGCGGCCCGGGTCGACGGCGCCTCCGCGGTGCGGCAGTTCGTCCACGTCACCCTCCCGCAACTGCGCAACGTGCTCCTCATCGTGCTGCTCCTGCGCGGGATCTGGATGTTCACCAAGTTCGACGTGCCGTGGCTGCTAGGGTTCGGCGGAGGCGCGGGAGAGGCGATCCGCACCCTCCCCGTCTTCACCTATCAGCGCTCGTTCACCTACTACCAGGCGGGGATGGGCGCGGCGCTGTCAAACGTGATGCTCGCCCTCCTTCTCATGGCGGTGACGATCTACTTCGTGGCCTTCCCGCCCGAGGCGGACGAGACCGATGGCTGAGCTTCGCTCGCGCGGTCGTGGCGGATCCCGCCGGCCCGTGTCGTCGGCCGCGGAGTGGACGCTCCGCATCGGCCTCTTCCTCTTCTGCGCCTTCCCCCTCTACTGGATGCTCGTCTCCTCGCTCAAGGTCAGCCACGAGCTGCTCGCGTCCCCGCCCACCTTCTGGCCGCACGAGTGGGACCTGCGGGCCTACCGGAAGCTCTTCTACGAGACGAACTTCTGGAGATACTTCCAGAACACCATCGTGGTCTCTGCCATCACCACCGTCATCGTGGTCACGGCGGGAGTCATCGGCGCCTACAGCCTGACCCGCTACGCGTTCCCCGGCCGGACCCTCGTGGCCCGCATGACCCTGCTCGCCTACATGTTCCCGCCCATCATCATGCTGGTGCCGCTCTTCCTCCTCGCCCGCGAGTTCGGCCTCGTCAACTCGCTCCTCGGCCTCGCCCTCACCTACATCTCCTTCGCCCTCCCCTACGCGCTGTGGATCCTCCGCGCCTTCTTCCAGTCGATCCCCGTGGAGCTGGAGCACGCCGCCCTCATCGACGGCGCGAATCGCGCGCAGGCCCTTCTCTACGTGGTGGCGCCGCTCGCCCTCCCCGGCATCATCGCCACCGCCATCTTCACCTTCATCGTGGCCTGGAACGACTTCCTGTTCGCCCTCGTGCTCATCGGCCGGGACGAGCTGAAGACGCTCGCCATCGGCATCAACGATTTCTTCCACATGGCGGTGGTGGACTGGGGGCTGATCATGGCCGCCGGCGTCATGGTCACCATCCCCGCCCTCGTGTTCTTCGTGGCCATCCAGCGCTATCTCATCGCGGGCTGGGGCGCGGGCGGCGTCAAGGGATAGCGGGGCGGAGGACTGGCTCAGCTCTTCGCGGGTTCGATGACGCCCGCCGCGTGAAGCGCGGCCAGCTCGGCGGCGTCCAGGCCGAGCAGCTCGGAGAGCACGCGGTCCGTGTCCTGACCGAGCAGCGGAGCCGGGCGCTCCACGAGACCGGGGGCGCTTCCGTGCAGCCGGATGGGCGAATTGGGCACGCGCGTCTTGCCGCGACGGGGATGGTCGATCTCGGCCCACACCTCGCGGAAAGCCAGATGCGGATCGTTGACCACCTCGCGCGTGGTCCGCACGGGCGCACAGGGCACGTGGGCCTTGGTCAGGATCGCCAGCACGTCGTCCTTGCCGTGGCGCCGGGTCCACGCCTCGACCATGGCGTCGATCTCCTCCATCCGCGCCGCGCGGTCCGGGGTGCTGGCGTAGTCGGGGTTGGTCAGGAGGTCTTCGCGCCCGAGCACGCGGACGATGCCGTCCCAGTGGCGGTCCGAGGCCGTGAAGATGGCCACGTAGCCATCGCTCGTCGGGTAGACGTTGTAGGGCGCCATGGCCAGCGCGGGGTGGCGATTGCCCGTGCGCGGGGGCATGTGGGCGTCCTCACCATCCATGTGGACACCGAGGGCGCTCGCGAGCGCCATCACCGCGGCGTCCAGCATCGCGACCTCGACCCGCTGTCCCTGCCCCGTGCGCTCGCGCTGCAGCAACGCGCTCATGATGCCGCCGAAGAGATGCACGCCGCCCAGGAAGTCGCACACCGCGGGCCCCGCCTTGACGGGCGGACGATCCGGAAACCCCGTGGCGTTCATGATGCCGCTCATGGCTTGAATCGTCAGATCCATGGCGGGCAGATCCCGATATGGTCCCGTCAGTCCGAAGCCGGTCCCGCTGCCGTAGACGAGCCGAGGGTTCTCGGCGGACAGCACCTCCCACCCGAGACCCAGACGGTCCATCACGCCCGCCGCGAAGTTCTCGACCACCACATCGGCCTGCCGCGCGAGACGCAGAAACAGCGCCTTGCCGTCGGGATGCTTGAGATCGAGCACTACCGATTCCTTGTTGGAGTTGAGCATCACGAGAGGGTACGGCTCGACGTGCCGCTTGCGCCGCCGCACCACGTCGCCTTCGGGCGCTTCGATCTTGAGCACGCGGGCGCCCATGAAGCCCAGCAGGAGACCGCAGTACGGCCCGTTGTAGATCTGCCCCAGGTCGAGCACGAGCATCCCGTCGAGCGGACGAGCAACCGGCGTCGTCATGGACAAAATCCTACCCCCAAATGCCGGCGGCTTGGTGGTCAATCGCGGGGCATGACGTGGTGGGCGCGCGCGAAACCCGAAAAGGTCAGCAGGGTCAACGCTCCGAGCACGACGGCGAGCACGCCGAGCGCCGTCTCCATGCCCGCGCGGTCGACGAGGGCGCCGATGGGCGGGCCCACGACCACGAAAGACAGCCGGAAGACGAGGGCGGCAATCGACAGGACGCTCGCCCGGTCTTCCGCCGGCGCGTCCTGCTGCATCACATTGGCCAGGATCGGTGCCTGCAGGCCCCGGATGGTCATGAAGCAGAGATAGAAGGCGAGGCCCCACGCCACGTGGCTCAGGGCGAGCCCGGCGTACCCCACGAGGACGAGCAGACAGCAGCCGAGGAGGCTCGCGCGCGCGCCGAGGGCGGCGGCCACGCGCCCGCTCGCCAGCGATACCGCGGCCAGCCAGATGTGCGCGCCCGCCCACAGCGGACCGAACCACGCGGTCGGAATGCCGCGCGCCTGCATGTAGGGCTGGATGAGCCAGATCACCACGAACGTCGAGAGGCCCAGGGCGACGTTCAGGGCCAGGGCCGCGCGGAGTCGTCGATGGTGCCAGAGCGTGAAGCCGAGGATGTGAAGGGCCCGGCGCGCGTGAGAGCGGGGATCAACGGAGGGGCGGCGTGGCGTCTCGCGCAGCATGGCCGCGGTGATGAGGGCGAGGGCGGCGCTCGGCACCTGGAGCCAGAACGGCCAGCGCGGGCCCATCGTGTACAGCCACCCGCCGGCGGCGGCGCTCAGCGCCTCCGACGTCTGCGACACGGCGCGGGCCGTCCCGTCCCAGCGCGTGTATCGGTCGCTGCGGCCGGCCGTCTCCAGCGACACCCACAGGAGCGCGCGGTCCGCGCCGGACATGAAGGCGCTGGCCGCGCCGAGGACAGTCTCGGCCACGGCAATCGCCCAGAAGGTCGTGCCGCGCGTGTAGACGAGCCATCCCGCCAGCAGCAGCGCCGCGCCCACGAGGAGCGAGGCGCGGTACCCGACCCGATCGGCGAAGTACCCCGACGGGAACTGGAAGAGCGCGACGGACAGCCCGAATGCCGCCTGGAGGGTCATGATGTCGGTGAGCGACATCCCGATCTGATCCTTCCAGAAGAGGGTGACGATGGGAATCGGGAAGAGCACGAACTCGATGGCGGCGAAGGCGATGAGGAGGCGCGCGTTGGTCATGGCGCGCCCTTCCGCTCGCTCGGATCCGCTCGTGCCGTTCCTGGTGGGCGTCACGGTCTGTTGGTAAGTATCACGAGCGGGCCCGCCCGGCCAGAGGAGCGCCGTGGCCTTTTGCTTTGGTCACCTCGGATCGCTTTGGTAGACTCGATCGCGATCCTCTCTGTCCCCCGCACCGTGAGGGAAGCGCGCGATGATCCAGCGGCTCTCGAATAACCTCGGCGTCTACGAAGGCGAAGCGCCCCCGGAGACCAGGCAGCTCGAAGTCGACGGGTACGCGGTGATCCGCGGTGTCTTCACGGCGGACGACGTGCAGGCGCTACGCCGTGAGATCGATTCGGTCTTCGCGTCGTATCCCCCGGAGCGGGGCCGCACCGACGAGTTCCGCTACGAGATGTTCAACCGCAGCGCGCTGGCCCAGGCCGCCCTCGCCCACCCGCGGATCCTCGCCGTCATCGAGCCGCTGCTCGGCAACGACTGCCACGTGATCGCGAACACCGCCTGGCGGAACTCCCCGGAGTTTGCCGGCGGCTCCTGGCACTGCGATTCTGGCCCGCACATCCCCCGGCCCGAAGGCGTCGCGTGGGACGAGCGCATTCCGTATCCGGTGTTCGCGATCGGGGCGCACCTGCTGCTCCTCGACTGCGAGGAGGCCGACGGGCCCACCGCGGTCGCCCCGGGAAGCCATCGATCGGGCCGGCTCGCCCCGCCCGGTCGGAAGCACGACCCGACGTTGACATACGACGGGCGCCCGCCCGTGCTCCTCGTCGGGCGGGCGGGCGACGTCGCCCTCTTCGTTTCCGACGCGTGGCACCGCGGCACTCCGGCTGCCGGGGGGCGCGGCCGATACTTCCTCCAGGTGCACTATGGACGGCGCGATCTGGCCCAGCGGGTGCGGACGACCGCCCAGGTGAACCACGTGGCCCCGGAGGCGCTCGCCCGGGCTCGCGGCGAGCGGCAGCGCACGATTCTCGGCCTGCACGATCCGGCCTTCTACGACGGCTGATCCCGTCACCAGCCGCCGCCGCGCAAGTCCACGCGGAGGTCGGCGATAATGCGCGCATGCGTGGCGGGGACTACGACGCGATCGTCGTCGGCGCGGGCCACAACGGCCTGGTGACGGCGTGCTACCTGGCCCGTGCCGGGCTGCGGGTCCTCGTGCTCGAGCGTCGCTACCTGGTCGGCGGGGCCTGCGTGACCGAGGAAACCTTTCCCGGCTTCCAGGTCTCGACGGCAGCCTACGTCAACAGCCTCTTCCGCGAGGAGATCGTGCGCGACCTGCGCCTCTCCGGGTACGGGTTCGAGGTGCTTGCCCGGCAGCCGTCGTCGTTCACGCCGTTTCTCGACGGCCGATCGCTCCTGCTCGGATCGGATGCCGAGCTCAACCGCCGCGAGATCTCGAAGTTCAGCGCGCGCGACGCCGAGCGCTTCCCGTCGTACGAAGCCATGCTCGATCGGGTGGCGGCCTTCGTCGAGCCGACGATCACGGCGACGCCGCCGAACGTCCTGCGGCCCGGCGTGCGCGACCTCTGGTCGCTCCTGACGCTCGGCCGATCGTTCCGCCGTCTCGGCTCGGCAGCCTCCGACGCGGTCGAGATCCTCACCGGATCCGCGCGAACCCTGCTTGATCGCTGGTTCGAGTCCGACCAGCTCAAGGCGACACTCGCCACCGACGCCATCATCGGCGCCATGGCGAGCCCCTCGATGCCCGGCACCGGCTACGTGCTCCTTCATCACGTCATGGGCGAAACGGGGGGCAAGCGGGGCGTGTGGGGCTACGTGCGTGGGGGCATGGGCGGTCTCACCCGGGCGCTCGCGGGGGCCGCCGGCGATCTCGGCGTGGACATCCGGTGTGACGCCGAGGTCAGCCGCATCCTGGTCCGGGCGGGCTGCGTGACGGGCGTCGCCCTGGTCAGCGGCGACGAATATCGCGCACCCATCGTTGCGAGCAACGCCGACGCCCGCGTGACCTTTCGGCGTCTGCTGGATGCGGGAGAGCTTCCTGCGGATTTCGTGGCGGCGGTGGACCGGATCAACTACGAGAGCGCGTCGCTCAAGATCAACGTGGCGCTCGCCGAGCTTCCGAGCTTTCGCGCCTGTCCGGGCGTGGAGCCGGGACCGCAGCATCGCGGCACCATCCACATCTGTCCCGACCTCGACTACATCGAGCGCGCCTACGACGACGCCAAGTACGGTCGCCCCTCGGAGCGCCCGGTCCTCGAGTGCACCATTCCGTCGGTGGTGGATCCCACGGTGGCGCCCCCGGGCCGGCATCTCATGTCCATCTTCGTGCAGTACGCGCCCTACGCGCTGCGGGAGTCGAGCTGGGACGACATCGGCGGCCGCTTCGCGGACCGCTGCTTCGACCTGCTCGAGGAGTACGCGCCGAATTTTCGCCGCGCGGTGCTGGCCCGCCAGGTCCTCACCCCGCTCGATCTCGAGCGCACGTTCAATCTCACGGGAGGCAACATCTTTCAGGGCGCGATGACGCCCGGCCAGCTCTTCTCGTTCCGGCCCGTGCCAGGCTACGCAGGCTATCGCACGCCGTTGAAGGGCCTCTATCTCTGCGGGGCCGCCGCGCATCCGGGAGGCGGCGTCATGGGAGCGCCGGGCTGGAACGCCGCGCGCGAGATCCTCCGCACGCGCTAGGAGCGCGCGCTACTCGCCGGCGCCCTCGGTCTTCTGCCGCTCGAGGACACGGGCGGTGGCCCGTCCCTTGTCGGGGTGGGGATCCTTGACGACACCGTAGGCGGCGCGTCCTTCATGGTCCTCGGGCAGATGCTCGGTGATCGGCCGGCCGTCGGGCGCCACGAAGAGCAGGCAGTGGCAGTACTTCCACTTCTGCATCTCGTCGCAGGCGCAGATCCAGCGGCGGAGCTTGGCTTCCGCCTGGGGGTCGGGATAGAAGTTGCACGGGCAGAGGGGCCGTCCGACCTGCTCGATGTGACGCGCGAGGCCTTCCACCACCGTCTCGGTGACGCCCACGTCGGGATGGAGGGAAGTGCCGGACTTCTCCGCGTACTTCCGCGCGTAGCTCCACATCTTGTCGATGTTGGCCTGCGACGGCTTGGCCGGCTCGCTCATGACTGGGCCTGGGCCAGCGCTTCGTCGATCTTGGCTGGGTTGAACCCGGCGAGCCGCGTCTCGCCGATGATGATGACGGGGAGCGAGGTCATGCCGATCGCCATCAGCTCCTCCCGGGCCTGGGGGTCTCGCCCCACGTTCTTCTCCACGAACGGCACCCCTTTTTGCGACAGATACTCTGTCGCGCGATGACAGGGGCCTCAGCCGATGTTCGTGTAGACGGTGACGTTTACCATGTGGTCCTCGCCCTCCTGGCCAGGTCTCTCGCTCTTGGGATGCGGGAGCCGCCCCCGCCGATTCGGGGAAGCGGTCCATCCCAGAGTCCCCTGGGGCGCGGCCGTCGTCAAGCCCAGTCCGCCTGCGTTGACAATCCGCGAGCGCCGTGCGACAGATCGCTCTCATGCAAGAAGAGCCGACGTCTCTCCGGATCGACGACCCGGGCGTGCGGGCGCTGTTCACCGAGGCCGCGCGTTTCCAGTCCTGGCTGGACGTCGAGGCGGCCCTCGCGCAGGCGCAGGCGGAGCTGGGCATCATTCCCGATGGCGCCGCCCGCGAGATCACCCGCAAGGCGCACCTGTCGTACCTCGACCTGGCGGCGGTACGGGCAGGCCTGGCCCGCACGGGGCATCCCCTCGTGCCTCTGGTCTGGGAGCTGGATCGCGCTTGCGAAGGCGACGCCGGCGGCTACGTGCACTGGGGGGCGACGACCCAGAACGTCACGCAGACCGGCCAGCTCCTCCAGGTGCGGCGCGCCCACGACATCTTCCTGGGCCAGCTCGCGACCATCCTGACCACGCTTGCCGACCTCGCCGAGCAGACCAAGGACGTCCTCCTCCCCGGACGCACGCACGGCCAGCACGCGGTACCCGCCACCTTCGGCTTCAAGGTGGCGGTGTGGATCGACGAGCTGGGCCGCCACGTGGAGCGGCTGTGCGCGAGCGAGGGCCGCGTGTTCGTGGCCATGCTGGGGGGCGGCGCGGGGACGCTCGCCTCGCTGGGCGAGCTCGGCCTCGCTACCCAGGAGAAGATGGCGCTCCGCCTCGGGATGCGCGCCATGCCCATGCCCGCGCGGACGATCGGCGATCACCAGGCCGAGTACGTGACGCTCCTCGGCATGCTCGCCTCCACGTGCAGCAAGATCGGGCGCGAGATCTACACCCTGATGAAGCAGGAGTTCGGCGAGCTCGAGGAGCCGGTGCCGCCCGGCACGGTGGGGAGCAGCACCATGCCCCAGAAGCGCAACCCGAAGCTGTCGCAAGACATCATCGCGGCCGCCGCGCAGATCCGCGCCCTCGTGCCCCTGGCCCTGGAGGCCATGCAGACGGAGCACGAGGCGGACCGGACGACGAGCATCATGATGGCCCGGGCCCTCGTGCCCGCCTGCGAGCTCACGGGCGACATGCTGCAGCGGATGGTCGTCCTGATGGACGGGCTCCAGGTGTTTCCCGATCGGATGCGGGAGAACCTCGACCTGTCGGGCGGCCTGATCATGGCCGAGGCGCTCATGCTCGAGCTGGGCAAGCAGATCGGACGGCAGCGGGCCCACGACGCCGTCTATGAGGCCGCTCAGGCGGCGGTGACCCAGTCGCGGCCCTTTCGCGAGACCCTCGCCGAAGACCCGCACGTGAGCGCCGGGCTCAGCGCCTCCCAGGTCGAGGCCCTCCTCGATCCTGCCCGTTACACGGGGCTCTGTCGCCAGTTCGCCGAGCGCGGCGCCGAGACGGCCCGCGACATCGCGGCGGCCATCCAGCGCCGGAGGACCGAGCGCGCCCGCACCGCCTGAGAGACGACCCGCCACTTCTCGCGGTCCGTCAATCGACGACGGCGATCACCTCCACCTCGACGAGGAGGTCGGGGTGGGCGAGGCGGCGCACCTCCACCGTGGTGCTCGTGGGGAGCGCGCCGAAGTACTCCATGCGGACATCGACGTGCTTGAAGTACTCCTCGATGTCCGTGACGTAGGTGTTGGTCTTCACGATGTCGGCGAGGGTGGCCCCGGCCGCGGCCAGGGCCGCCTTCACGTTCTCGCCCACTTGACGGATCTGCGCGCGCATGTCGCCGCGTCCGACCACCTCTCCTTCCCGGCTCCGCGCGAGCTGGCCCGACACGAAGATCGTCTTCCTGCCCTCGACGACCACCACGTGGGAATAGAGGACGTGCCCGCCCACCACTCGCTTGCTCAGCGTCTCGGGCTGGATATTCTGCCGCTTCATGGGCTCTCTCCTTTGCCTCGATCTCGACGTATGATAGCGGAATGCTCCCGACCCACGGACGCTACGACTACTCGAACATCACCACGCGCGCCGACTATACCTGGCCCGGCGGACGCCGGCTCGCCGTCTACGTCGCCCTCAACATCGAGGCCTTCCGCTTCGGCGAGGGCAAGGGCGCGGCCATCGCACCGCCGGACCAGGCCCAGAGCCACAGCATCTACAGCTGGCGGGACTACGGCAACCGCGTGGGCATCTGGCGCCTCTTCGAGCTGCTTGACGAGCTCGGGATCCCCGCCGAGGCCCAGATGAATACGGCCGTGTACGAGATGGCGCCCGACATTCCCGCGCGGCTGCGCGCGCGGGGCGACGAGATCCTGGGCCACGGCCTGACCAACTCCGACGAGCAGGGTCATCTGGGCGAGGACGAGGAGCGCGCGCTGATCGAGGGCGTCACCGCCACCATCGAGCGTCACGAAGGGGCCCGCCCCTTCGGCTGGATGAGCCCCTGGCTCTCCAACAGCTCGGTGACCATGGACCTGCTCCAGGAGGCGGGCTACCGGTACGCGATGGACTGGACGATGGACGATCAGCCCATCTGGATCCGCACGCGCAAGGGCCGCATCCTCGCCATGCCGTATCCGATCGAGGTGAACGACACGCGCGGGATCGTCTGGTACCGGTACACGGCAGACGAGTTCGCCGACATGATCGTCGACCAGTTCGACGAGATGCTGGCGCAGTCGGCGCGCCAGCCCCTCGTGTGCCCGATCTCCCTGCACCCCTTCGTCATCGGGCGCCCCTACCGCATCCGCCGGCTCCGCCGGGCCCTCCAGCACATTCTCGGGCACGGGGAGCGCGTCTGGCTGACCCGCCCCCGCGACATCTGCGCCCACGTCGAGTCGCTGCCCCCCGGCGTCGTCCCGGGAAGCGCGACATGAGGGAGCGTCAGCTCTTCTACGGCTGGTGGGTGGTGGCGGCCTTTTCCGTGACCACGTTCATGTCGACGGGCGTCCGTCATGCCGTCGGGCCGTTTCTCAAGCCGATCGTCGGCGACCTCGGGCTCGATCGCGCGAGCTTCTCCGCGGTGATCGCCCTGAGCCTCTTCCTCTACGGCGTCTTCATGCCGCTGGCGGGCCTGGCCCTCGACCGCTTCAGCGTGCGCGCCGTCACCACCGCCGGCACGCTGCTCCTCGTGGCCTCGCTCGTGCTGACCGCGATGGTGCGGAACTTCTGGGAGTTCACCGCCGTGTACGGCGTGCTCGTGCCTCTCGGTCTTGCCGGCACCGGACCCGTGATCGCCTCCGGCGTGGTCGCCCGCTGGTTCAGCAAGCGGCGCGGCACCGCGCTGTCCGTGCTCGGCAGCGCGTCGATGACGGGGATGAGCCTGCTCGTGCCCGCCGTGACCTGGCTGATCATCACCACCGGGTGGCGCACGACGTACATGCTCATCGCGGCCGGGATCCTCGTGGTCGTGCTCCCTCTCTGCCTGTGGGTGGTCCGGGACTCTCCGGAATCGATGGGACTCACCGCGGACGGCACCCTCCCGACGACGGGGGCGGGCGCGATTGCCATCGAGCGGGTGAGCGCGGGCGAGGCCCTGCAGACCCTGGCCTTCTGGCAGCTCGCGGGCTCGTTCTTCACCTGCGGCTTCTCCATGAGCTTGCTCTCCGCGCACGGGATCCCCATGCTCACCGATCACGGCTACTCGCCCATGTTCGCGTCGTGGGCGCTCGGCGTGCTCGGCGGCTCGAGCATCGGCTTCACGGTGATGCTCGGCGCCCTGTCGGACCGCCTTGGGCGCCGCCCCGTGCTCGCCGCCATCTACGCAGGCCGGGTCTTCATCTTCGCCGGCTTCTTCCTCCTCCGCGACAACCCCGCCGCGATCCTCGTCGTGGCCGTCCTCGGCGGCATCACCATGGCGGGCACCGGCTCGATGACCTCGGCGCTGACCGCGGACATCTACGGGCGCTTCTCCGTCAGCTCGGTCTTCGGCCTGATCTTCCTCGTGCATCAGACGGGCTCCGCCCTCGGCTCCTGGCTCGCGGGCTCGCTGTTCGAGACGACGGGCGGCTACGGGGCGGCGTACGTGCTGGCGTGCGGATTGCTGGTGGCCGCGGCCATCGTCGCGCTCAACATCGACAAGGGCGCGCGACGGATCTGGCGCACCGCGACCGCCTCGGCGACGAGCTGACGGGCTCGGCGGCCCCGGGGGCGGGCGTCCGTACCCGACGCCCGCGGCACGATAGCGCTCACGCGATCAGGGCGAACCCCTCGTATCCCTTGGCCGCGACGTCATCGCATTTCTGCCTGTAGGCCCCTACCCCGCCGACGTACGGCATGAAGATGCGCGGCTTGCCCGGGACGTTGGCTCCCATGTACCAGGAGTTGGCCAAGGGATAGAGGGTGGCATGGCCCACCTCGTTGACGTGGGCGCCCCACTCATCCTCCGCGTCCACGCTGGCCTCAATGCCCCCGAGGCCACGCTCGCGCAGGTACACGAGACAGTCGGCGATCCAGTCGACGTGCTGCTCGATGGAGACGATCATGTTGCTCAAGACGGAAGGGCTGCCGGGTCCGGTGATGATGAAGAGGTTCGGAAACCCGGCCGTGGCCACCCCCAGGTACGTCCGGGGCCCCGCCGCCCACTTCTCGCGCAGCGTCGCACCGGCCCTCCCCCGGATATCGATGCCCAGCAAGGCGCCCGTCATGGCATCGAACCCCGTGGCGAACACGAGGCTGTCCAGCTCGTACTCGGCCTCCCGCGTCCGCAGGCCGTGGCGGGTGATCGCCTCGATGGGCGCGCGCCTGACGTCGACGAGGGTGACGTTGTCGCGATTGAACGTGTCGTAGTAGTCGGTGTCGACGCACAGCCGCTTGGTGCCGACGGGATAGTCCCGGGGCGACAGCATCTGGGCCACCGCCGCGTCGCGGACGATGGCCTGGATCTTGGCGCGGAAGAACTCGGCGGCCGTGTCGTTGGCCTCCTTGCTGGTGAGCAGGTCCGCGAACGTCGCGTTGAAGCCGAGGCCGCCGCGGCCCCAGCGGCTCTCGTACGCGAGCTGCCTCTCTTCCGGCGACACCTCGAGGGCCGACCGGTCGTTGCGCTCGACGACGAAGCCGACGCGCGATTCGCGGGCCTGGCGCCGGAACTCCGCGTAGCTCGACTTCACCTGCCGCTCGTATTCCGGATCCAGGGGAGCGTTTCGCGCGGGGACGCTGAAGTTGGGGGTCCGCTGGAAGACGAAGAGGTGGGCCGCCTGCCTGGCGATGAGCGGGATCGACTGGATGGCGGAGGAGCCCGTGCCGATGACGCCGACCCGCTGGCCCGTGAAGTCGACCCCTTCGTGCGGCCAATGCCCGGTGTGATACCACTTGCCCTCGAAGGTCTCGAAGCCCTCGAGCTTGGGCACCTGCGCGTCGGACAGGCAGCCCGTGGCCATGATGCAGAACCGTGCGGAGACCCGGTCGCCTCGGTCCGTCTGGATCGCCCAGCGGGTGGTGGCCTCGTCGAAGAACGCCGCGGTCACCCGCGTCTCGAGCTGGATGTCGCGGCGCAGATCGAAGCGATCGGCCACATGGTCGATGTACGCCAGGATCTCCGGCTGGGAGGCGTACCGCTCCGTCCACGTCCACTCCTGCTGGAGCTCGTCCGAGAACGAGTACGAGTAGTCCATGCTCTCGACGTCGCAGCGCGCCCCCGGGTAGCGGTTCCAGAACCACGTGCCACCCACACCGCGGCCCGCCTCGTACACGCGCGCGGAGAGCCCGAGCCCGCGCAGCCGGTACAGCATGTAGAGCCCCGCGAAGCCGGCCCCCACGACGACCGCGTCGAAGCTACCGATCATGCGCTCATCGTGCGGGACGGACATCTCATCGTCCTCCTGAGGGTAGCGCGCCGGAACAACGGACAGTCTGTCGAGTATAAGCCGCGAGCCCATCGAGCGTAAGCTGGCGATTCCACCCAGATGTCCGCCGTCCCTGTCGATCTAACACCGCGTATCAGAGCCACTGGCGAACCCTATTCCTGTAGGCAGCGTACTCGGCTCCAAAGAGCGACGACAGCACACGTTCTTCAGGAGTGATTTGGAACCGGTTGATGTAGAGCACGAAGACAGGGACCCAGAGCACGGCCAAGGGATTTGACAAGAACGCCGCCCATGCCAGGAGCGTGAGCAGAAGGCCGAGATACATGGGATTGCGTGTGAAACGGTAGACACTGTTGCTGACCAAAGACGACGCGGCGCTTGCCTTCATCGGATTGATGGTGGTTTTTGCGCGGCGGAACGCTACCATTCCGGCGATGCTGATGCTCTGGCCGATGCAGGCGAGAGCGAGCGCGGCAGCGACACGAACCCCAAACGGCACTTCGAGTGACGGCGTGACGGAGCACGTGAACCACATGAGAAGCGCGAGGAACAACGCTACAGCTGGAGGTGGAATCTTCAGTTCAAGCCAGCGCATTGTCGACGATAGTGAGGCCTAACGTCGCGGTGAGCAGCCGCGAGCGAGCGAATGCGAGCCCGCGGTCTGCTCGACTGCAAAGTTGGGCAGCGACCAGCATGCACTGCCTGGCGCTCGACCGCCATCAGTCAATGATCTGATCCGCGCGTTGCAAGAGCGATGGCGGGATCGTCAGCCCGATCGCCTTCGCGGTTCTGAGATTTATGACCAGCTCGAACTTCGTGGGCTGCTCGACAGGGAGGTCGGCGGGTTTGGCGCCCTTGAGGAGCTTGTCCACGTAGATGGCCGCGCGCCGATTCAAGTCAAGCTCGTTTGGGCCATAGACCATGAGACCGCCGGCCTCCGCGTACTCCGGCGTCCCCCCATAAATCGCTGGGAGGCGCCTCTTCGCCGCGAGCTCTGCAATCTGCCTTCGCTGATTCCCGAATATGGGGTCCGGGAAAATCACGAGCGCGCCCGCGCGCTCCCTGGTCATCGCCGCGAAGGCACTGTCGATCTCCTGGGGATCCCGCGCCTCCAGGGCTTGAAGCCGCACCCCGAAGGCCCGAGCTGCAGCCTCCGCATCGCGCAACCCTTGTGCGCTCGCTGGATTGGCCGGATTCCTGAGGAGGGCCACCCGAGAGACCTTGGGAACCACCTCCTTGAGCAGTTGTAACTGTTTCCCGACCAGGTCGGGGCCCATAAACGAGGTCCCCGTGACGTTCCCCCCGGGGCGCGCAAGGCTGGGGACGAGTCCGCTCCCTACGGGATCCAAAACGAGCGACATGACGATCGGGATCGTCCTGGTCGCTTGCTGGACGGCCTGGGTCGCTGCCCCACCCTGCGCGACGATGACGTCCACCTTCAAACGGACCAGGTCAGCCGCGAGGGCGGGGTACCGATCATACTTGCCCTCGGCCCATCGGGACTCGATGGCGATGTTCTGACCTTCCACATAGCCCAGCTCGCGCAGGCCTTGGCGGAAGGCCTCGAGACGGCGCTGACTTACCGGGTCAGAAAGGGAACCCGGATTTAGATAACCTACCCGGGGCACCTTCTCCGGGGGCTGGGCCGCAGCCGTGCTGAGTGACGCCGAAAGGAGCAGAAGGACCACGGCCGTGGTGGGCCGGGTAACCACGAGCTTCATAACCGTCCGTCCCAGGTAAGCAATCCACCACGGCGACCGAAAATGACCGCTTGAGTCGTCATGGTCGTGGCCGACTCCGGCTGGTCTGCCCAACGCTCAGGATCAC
>WNFX01002612.1_pt1 | contig 18167 bp, 18 predicted proteins | sample 5400111 | NCBI WGS metagenome assembly WNFX01 (sample SAMN13153363, study PRJNA577476) | soil metagenome | isolation source: 40 cm soil or saprolite under grassland replicate 1 | place: USA:California | collected 2016-06-15 | reverse complement strand
CAACCGCGATCCGCTCGTCGGGCGTGTGGATGTCCGTCATCCCGTTGGCGAGATTGACGCATTCCAGTCCGCGTTCGTTGAAGACGTTCGCGTCGGCGCCGCCTCCGCTCAGTCCGTAGATTGGTTGGAGGCCGCTGCGCTCGAGCGCCGCGGCAGCGATCCGCACCGGTTCGTCGTCCCGTTTGAAGCGGTAGCCGCGCGCGCTTGGATCGACTTCGGTCTCGACGTCGCACTCGGCGAGCTGTGCGGCGAAGGTGATCGTCTCGAGCATCTCCTGGATCAGCTCGCCGAGCTTGCGCTCATCGTGAGAGCGGGCCTCGGCCGCGAACGAGCATCGGTCGGGAACGATGTTGCGGGCCGTCCCGCCTTGAATCTCACCGACGTTGGCAGTCGTCTCCTCGTCGAGCCGTCCCAACCGGAGATCCGCGATCGCCCGGGCCGCGGCGACGATCGCGGAACGCCCTTCCTCGGGAAACATCCCCGAATGGGCCGCTCGGCCGTGGAACGAGGCGTCGAGCTTGCACTGGTACGGCGCTCCGAGGATCACCTCGCCAACAGGCCCCGCATGGTCGTAGACGTATCCGATCCTGGCACGCAGGCGATCCTGGTCGAAGGCCGCCGCGCCGCGAAGGCCAACCTCCTCCTTGGGCGTGAAGAGCAGCTCGATGCCGGCGTGCGGCCGGTTCTCTGCGACGACCTGCCGCACCGCCTCGAGCATCGCGGCGACGGCTGCCTTGTTGTCGGCACCGAGGATCGTGCTGCCGGCGTTGCGAAGAAGACCGCCGTCGAGCACCGGCTCGATCGGTCCTTGCGGCGGGACGGTGTCCAGGTGAGCGCAAAAGAAAAGTGGCGTGCCCTCAGCGGTCGGCTCGATCCGGCAGAGCAGGTTGCCGATCGTCGAGCCGATCCTCGCGCCGGCGTCGTCCTCGTCGACCGGGAGGGCCAGCCCGCGGAGGTACTCGAGCACCCGGTCGGCCACCACGCGCTCCTGCCCGGGGGGGCTCGGCACGCGCGCGAGTTCCACGAAGAGCGTGGCAACGTCCGGCAGCCCGTTCTGCACGAGCCGATCTTAGAGTCCCCCCGTCTCAAAAGGACTCACCGGCATTGGGCTCGCAAGCCGGGTTTAGACGGACGCCCGGGCCAAGCCCGGACGTCCTTCATGTCGGCGCCGCAAGCGACGCCTCGGGACTACGTCGCGGCTTGCCTAGCCGAAAAGGCCGCGCCGACTCGCTCCCGCGAGCGAGCGAGTGCTGCCCCGACGAACTCGCGGAAGAGCGGCGCCGGGCGCGTCGGCCGTGACTTGAACTCGGGATGGAACTGGCTGGCGACGAACCAGGGATGCTCTGGTAGCTCGACGATCTCGACCAGCCGGCCCTCCTGGAACGTGCCCGACACGACGAGGCCCGCGTCGACGAGCCGCGGACGGAAGTGGTTGTTGACCTCGTAGCGGTGCCGGTGGCGCTCGTGGATCACGGCCTCGCGATAGGTCTCGCGCGTCCGGGTTCCTTCAGCGATCTCGACGGCCTGGGCGCCAAGGCGCATCGTCCCGCCGAGGTCTTCGATCTCTTTCTGCTCCGGCAGCAGATCGATCACCGGATACGGCGTCTCAGGATCCATTTCGGTCGAGTTTGCCCCCTCGAGCCCGACGACGTGGCGCGCGTACTCGGAGACCGCGACGTGCATGCCGAGGCAGATGCCGAGGTACGGGATCCCGCGCTCGCGCGCGACCCGGCAGGCGAGGATCTTGCCCTCCCAGCCGCGCGAGCCGAAGCCGCCCGGAACGAGCACACCGTCGACCTGCTCGAGCTCGGCCTCGGCCTCTTCGAGCGACATCCCCTCCGCGTCGACCCAGCGCACGTTAACCGTGCAGCCGTGGTGGACGCCGGCGTGATTCAGGGCTTCGTGCACCGACAAGTAGGCGTCCTGGAGCTTCACATACTTGCCGACGAGCGCGATCTGCACCTCGCCGTCTCGCTCACGGATCCGCTCGGTCAGCTGCAGCCACTCGCCAAGATCGGCCTCGCGCGCGGGAAGCCCGAGCTTCTCGCAAACGAGGGCGTCGAGGCCCTCCTCCTGCAGCGCTGAAGGGACGAGATAGAGGTCGGGGACGTCCTGGTTCGAGATCACTGCGCGCGTGTCGATGTCCGCGAAGAGTGCGATCTTCTCGCGGATGTCGGCAGAGAGCGGCCCCTTCGAGCGCGCAACGACGATGTCGGGGTGAATACCGATGCGACGCAGCTCGTTGACCGAGTGCTGCGTCGGCTTCGTCTTGAGCTCTCCCGCCGAGTCGACGAACGGGACGAGCGTCACGTGCAGGTAGCAGATGTTCTCGGCGCCGGCCTCCCGTCGGAATTGCCGCATCGCTTCGAGGAACGGCAGCGACTCGATGTCGCCGACCGTGCCGCCGATCTCAGTGACGACGACGTCGCAGTCGCTCGCCTCGGAGGCGCTGCGGATCCGCTCTTTGATCTCGTTCGTGATGTGCGGGATCACCTGCACGGTCGAGCCGAGGTACTCGCCGCGGCGCTCCTTGCGGATCACCCGCTCCCAGATCGAACCGGCCGTGTGATTCGCGTTCCGCGAAAGATTCTCGTCGATGAAGCGCTCGTAGTGGCCGATGTCGAGATCGGTCTCGGCGCCGTCCTCGGTCACGAACACCTCGCCGTGTTGGAACGGGCTCATCGTGCCCGGGTCGACGTTGATGTACGGGTCGAACTTCTGGACCTGGACCTTGAGCCCGCGCGCCTTCAGCAGCCGGCCGAGCGAAGCGGCGGTGATGCCCTTTCCCAGGGACGAGACCACGCCGCCGGTGACGAAGACGTACTTCGGCGGCCGAGAGGCTACGGCTGCCTCCCGAGCGTGTCGAGCTCGCGAAGCACCGGCGTGCGCTCGATCAATGCGCCCAACGAACGTGTCTCTCCCAGGAGGGTCAGGCCGGAAAGGGCGCCGATTGCGGCCCAACGGCCTCGTGCCGTGAGTTTGCCCACGGAACTCAAGCCTAGCAGCGCCCCCAGCGCGTTCGCCCCCGAGTCTCCAAGCATCGCCATCTCCCGAAGATCGTAAGGCGCAAGGATGACGGCGGCCCGAAGCGGAGCGCCGGCGAGCGGCGCCGCGAGCAGATACGCCTTGAGAGCGCGGCCCGGCCTGGTGTCGAGTTGGTTGAGGAAATTCGCGGCCAGCCCGACGAGCAGGGCGCCGGACAGCTTGCGGGTCGCGAGCAGGCCGACCAGCGGAATGCCAACGAGCTTGAGCACTCCCGTGGTGCGCCGACGGCCAAGGTGGGCGCGAAAGCCCCGCTCGCCGCCGCTCCAGAGATCGTCCGCAAGCCCGATCGCCGCGACCCCCGTGACCGCTCGATCGCGTCTCAGTCCCACCAGCCAGCCGACCAGCGGCAACCTCAGGCCCCGGTGGTTGACGGCGGTGGGGCCGCAGGCGAGGAGCGCGTCGAGAAGCTGCCGTCCTCGGTGCGCGAAGCCGGCCACGTCGCGACCCGAGGCGCGGTGGCGGAGCGGCAGCTCCAGCTCCGAGACCCGGAGGCCGGCCCTGACAGCGTCCACCGTCATCCGCACCTCGCAGCCGAAGCCTGCGGCCAGCGGAAAGCACGCCTCGCGGGCGTTCTGCGAGAGCAGGCGCTGGCCCGACAGCGGCGCTTTCGGTGCGAAACCGGAGAGCGACCGAACCAGCATCCGGCCTGCTTGCTTGGCGATCCCGAAGCCACCACCCTGACGCTCCGCGAACGCGGCGATTGCCAGGTCGCCGTCTGCGCGGGCGAGCGGTGCGAAGTCTCCCTCGAGATCGGCGTCTATGAGGAGGACTCGACCAACCGGCGCGGCGCGTTCCGCGAGCGTGAGTGCTTGTCCCTTTCCGCGCGCTGGGAGACGAAGTACTCGCGCGCCGGCGCGCTGCGCCACCTCGGCCGTGCCATCCCGCGAACCGTCGTCGGCGACGATCACCTCGACGCCGGGGAACGCCTCGCGCACGGACTCGACCGTCCGCGCGATCGCCGCCTCCTCGTCGCGAGTCGCGACGAGGACCGCTACGAGCTCAACCACTCCGGGGGACGGTGTCGAGCGGAGGGAGCACCCCGTCGGCGGCGCTCGGCTTGACGCCGTAGTGGCCCGCCTTGGCGCCGTCGACGAGCAGGGTGAGTGCGAAGCGCCCGATCGGCTGGTCGATGTCGTCGACGCTCGAGATGCCGTTTCGCTGGAAGGCCGTCACGGTGGACTGGCTCGCGTCCGTCGTCTCCACGCCGACCACCGGGACCGGAGCCGCGATCAGTCCGGAGTAGAAGCCGGAGAGGAACATCGCTGTCCCGTCGTATTGCTTGCCTGCGGTGCGCACAACGATGACGGCGTCGGCCGGACGCTTCTCGCTGCCGGTCCTCTCGGCAACGATCTGCTCCGCCAGGGTCGTCCAGAGCGGTGCCTTGCCCCCGGCCGCGAGCTCCTCGGCCAGACTCTTGCCAAGCGCCGGCAGACGTGAATCGCCCACGTACCTCGCCAGGGCAGGGTCCCCGGAGAGCGCGTTGTCGACTTGGGGGACATCGAGCGGAAGCTTCAGCGCGCGTACCCGTGCCCACCCGCTTGCGCCGGCGTCGGTGAGCGCCTGCTCGAGGCTCGCCTGCACCTTCGGGTCCGCCGGCCCGAGGAAGACGAGCGCAATCGTCTTGCCGCGCAGGCGGTTTGCCATCAGCTCGGGGTACGTGTCGGTCACGAACGCCTGCGTTGCACGTTGCTGCGCCGCGAGGTTGTCGGCGTGTTGACGCGCATCTTTGAGGTCGCTCTGCAGCTTGGCCACGCGCTGCTCGAGCAAGCCTCGCTGAGCTCGGTCGACGAGGCCGCGGTCCGAGATGCCGACTCCGACGAGAATCCCGATCACAAGGGCGAGGAAGACCGCCGCAAGCGAGGCAACGTGGTACCGGAGGTCGAACATCAGTGTCCCTTCCGGCGATGGTCTCGCGTTTCTGGCGAGTGCCCGGGGTCGTCAGGCAAGGACGCAGGGAGCGTCAATATGAAGACATCTTGGCGCAATCGAGGACGCCGCGTGGCGGCGCCGGGTGCCGCCAGAAACGCCCTGACTATCGCTGGAAGGGACACTAAGCCCGGATCCAAGTCTCGCATAGGGAATACAGGCGCGTCAGCGCCTTGTGGGGCAGGGATCTGCGCAGGCCGCCGAAAAACGGCGCACTGACGGTCAGGTCGGCCCGCGTGCGGTCTGCTGCCGTTTCCTCCAGCCGCAGCTCCGCGTCGAGCCGCGAGTCGACGAATTGCCAGGCGGCGAATTCCGGCGGTCGAACCTCGAGGACGACGAGCATTCCCGCCACATCGAGCTTCGACCCGACGAACGGGCTTGGCCTGCCACGGCTCAGGATCCGCCAACGAGCTCCGGGCGCGAGCCCGCGGCGGTCGGGCTCCACCCGGTGGAGGCCCGGCCACCAATCACTGAGGTGAGTCGGCTCAGCCAGAAAGGCCCAGACGTCGATGCGAGGCGCGAGCAGCTCCCGCGTGGCTGCGTAAGTCGGCATGTGGACAAATCGTTCCTGTTTTGGCGCAGTCCCGTCACACATCCGTGCGGATTTGCACGCTAGGCTCGGCCTGAGAGTGGCGGGCTGTCAGCCCCACCCTATGGGTGGGGGGTGCGCGCGCGGGAACCTAGAAGCGGTCCGACGGCTCGTGGCTCGCCTGAACTTACGAAGAACCGGGTCGGCTGGCGCAGCCGGGGCTAGCCGAGGCCGAGGAGGTCGCGGAGTCGGTTGCTGAGCAGCCCGATCAGCCTCCGCAGCGTCGGCGAGGCGACGATCGCCAAAACGATTGCAGCCAGACCTGCCAGGGCGAGCGTGACCAGGGGCATCAGGCCAACCCTGCGCGAGACCAGGCGCGAGACGCCTTTCGCGTCGATCAGGATCTCACCGACCTTCAGGCGCGTGACGAACGTCGACGACATCCCGGCGCGATTCCGCTCCAGGAACTCGACCAGGTTGAAGTGGGTTCCGACAGCGACGATCAGCTCGGCGCCCTTCTCGTAGGCGAGCAGCAAGGCGACGTCCTCGCTGATCCCCGGCGCGCGGACGACCTGGTACTCGAGCCCGAGCGCCTCGATCCGCTCCTTCCCGGGCGCGCCGCCGTCGGTGTACGCGTGGACGACCTTCTCGGCCTCCGACGTGAGAACTCGGTCGGAGACTGAGTCCATGTCGCCGACGATCACGTCCGGCTTGTAACCGGCCTCACGTAGCGCATCGGCGCCGCCGTCGACGCCGATGAGCACGGGCTTGAAGTCGCGGATATACGGCCGCACGATCCGCAGATCCCGCTTGTGGCCGGGCCCGCGCGCGACCACGAGCGCGTGACGATCGCGGAAGCGCGTCTGCAGCGTGGGAAAGTCGATCCCCTCTGAGAGGAGCCGGCCTTCCTCGCGCAGATACCGAAGTGTGTTGTCCGCGAAGGACTCCAGCGCCTCCGTCACTCGGCCGCGCTGCTCGGCGATCGCGATCGCGAGCTCGTCGGCCGTCAGCGTCCGCCCGGCCGCAACGCAGTCGCCGTTCCGAAAGACGCTCGCGCCCCGGACCGTGAGCAGCTCGCCCTCCGAAACCTCGTCGAAGATCGGCGCGCCGGGCGCATCGATCAGGCGCACGCCGCCCCGAACGAGGAGAAGCGGTCCCGGATTCGGGAAGCGGCCGCTCTGAGAGGGCGCCACGTTGACCACGACCCGCACCCCGGACTCGAGCAGCTCCTCGGCCGACACGCGGTCGAGATCGATGTGATCGATGACCGCGACGTCGTCCGGTCCAAGACGCCGGACGAGGTTTTTGGTGCGCCGGTCGAGCTTCGCGGCGCCTGTGAACTCGACGAAGCTAGTTGGCCCGGCCATGAGTTGCTTCTTGTCTGGTGGTTCTCAAACCAAGCTTGAGGCCGGGTCCACTAGTCACTCTGCACGGCGGTCAGGAACTCCTGGCCGCCGAGCATACGCTGGATCTCCTCACGCCGCTCCGCTTCTCCCAGTGGCCCGATGCGAGTGTGCGTCGGATCGCCGGGCACTTTTTCCACCTGGAAATGGCGGTCTGCCCGGCTCGCGATCTGCGGCAAATGAGTGATCGTGAGAACCTGTCCCCGGGTCGCCAACCGCTCCAGCGTCTCGCCGACCGCATGCGCAGTTTGGCCGCCGATGCCTGCATCGATCTCGTCGAAGACCATCGTCTCGCCGCCGCCGATGACCGCGATCGCGAGCGCGACGCGAGAGAGCTCGCCGCCCGACGCCGTCTCGGCAACGGGCGCAAACGGCAGTCCTGCGTTCGGGCGAATCAGGAACGCAACGACGTCGCCACCTGTAGACGAGGGCTCGCGTTCGGCCAGTTCGACCCGGAACTCCCCCTCCCCCATGCCGATCCCTTCCAGCTCTGCGGCGACCGCGTCCGCGAACCGCTCGACAGCTGCCCGCCGAGACTCACGGAGCGCCGAGGCCAGCTGCCCCACACGCGACTCAGCCGCCTCGACGGCCTTCGCCACGGCCGCAACGGGATCCGCGCCGTCCTCGAGAGCGTCGAGCTCCGTCTGGGCCTCGGCCGCACGTGCCAGCAGCTCCTGGTAGGACGGGCACCGAAAGCGGCGCTTCGCCTCGGCGATCCGATCGAGCTCCCCCTCGATCTGCTCGAGCCGGTCCGGCTCCGCCTCGAGCGACGCGAGAAAGCTCCGCAGCTCGGTCGCCGTCTCGCGCAGGCGCAGCTCGGCGTCACGCAACTCGTCGCCGGCGCGCCGGAGTTCCGGGGCCAGCGGCTCGAGCGGCGAGATCGCGCGCTCGGCCGCCGCGACGAGCGCCGCCGCGCCCTCGCCGTCCTCAGGTGCGAGTGCCTCGCCGGCCGTTTCGACTCCCGTCGCCAGCTCGGTCACATGTAGGAGTCGCTCCCGCTCGTCCCGCAATGTGTCTTCGCTGTCGGCATCCATTCCGAGCGTGTCTTCGACGAGCGCGCGAAGCTCGGCGAGACGCGCCTCCGCCGCATCCGCGCCGCCACGTAGCTCCTCGTGCCGGCGCCGCGCGGCCTGCAGCTCGCGCCACGCGAGCCGCGCCGCGGCGCGCCGGCGCAATTGCTCGTCGCCGCAAAAGGCGTCGAGCACATCGAGCTGATACGCATGGCGAGCGAGCCGCCGCTGCTCGAACTGCCCGGACATCGCGATCAACCGCTCGGCGACTGCGGCGACGTCGTCCCGGGCCGCCGCGCGCCCCCAGGCGTAAGCACGCGTGCGGCCGTCGGCGAACACGCGGCGCGCGAGCACGAGCCCTTCCTCGTCCTCGGGGCGGAGCTCTGCGAGATTCTCGAATTCGTCCTCGAGCAAGCGGTCGGGTACATCGAGCTCCGCCTCGACATAGGCCTCGTCGCCCTCGGGCCCGACGAGAGCGGCGTCTCCACGCGCGCCGAGCAGGAGACCGATCGCCTGAGCGAGGATCGTTTTTCCGGCGCCGGTCTCGCCCGTGATCGCATTCAGCCCGGGAGCGAGCTCGAGCTCGGCCTCGCGGATCAGGACGAGGTTCTCGATGCGCAGGCGGCGCAGCACGCGCCCGATGGTACGCACGGCGTCGGCGTACGACTATCGGTTCTTTTGGACGTGCCCCTACGAGGCGAACGTCTCGCGATAGCGCGTGAAAAACGTGCGCTCAGGCAGCGTCGCGAGCAGCGAGGTCTGCTCCGCGAGGCGAACCGCGACCTGCTCGCCCGGCTCGAGCCGTCCGACCTGTCGCCCGTCGACGATCACGGTCACGGAGCCGTCCGCGGTCCGATTCGTCACCACGAGGTCGCGGCCACGAGGAACGACGAGTGGGCGGACGTGTAGCGAATGCGGCGCGACGAACGTGAGCGCCATCGCGTCGAGACCCCACACGAGCACAGGGCCGCCGTTCGACAGGTTGTAGGCGGTCGATCCTGAAGGCGTGGCACAGATCAGGCCGTCACACGGGAGCACGCCGAGGTCTTCTCCGCCGACGGCGTAGGCAAGCTCGACCATTCGTCCGGGCGTTGAGCTCGTCGCCAAGACGTCGTTCACTGCCGGCCAGCTGTCTGCGCCGATCCCCACCTCGAGCGTTGGCAGCTCGACGACCGTGAAATCTCCCTCGAAGGCTCGCCCGAGCCCCTGCTCCAGCTCCGCCTGGCGAATCGAGGTCAGGAAGCCGACGCGGCCGAAGTTGACCCCGATCACCGGCACGCCGGCGCCGAGAAAGCGGTGGAAGGCCTGCAGCATCGAGCCGTCACCGCCGAGCGTGACCGCGAGGTCAGGCTGCTGGTCGTTGTCTACGACCTCGACGCCCTTCGACTCGATGAGGCGCTTGACACGCGAGACGGCCTCTGTCACGGCGGGCCCGTTCCCGTGGGTGAGGATTGCGATTCGCTTGACCGGCTTACCCGACGGCATCGCCGATCCTGGCGTCGAGGTCTGCGGGGAGTCGGGGGCTAGCTCGCTGGACAAGGTGGAGGAAGAGCTCACGGTTGCCTTTCGGTCCCGGCAGGCCTGAGTCTACGACCCCGGCCGTCTCCGCTCCCCAGGCCAGCGCAGCCTCCGCGACCTCGCGGACGACGCGCCGCCTCGTCTCCGCCTCGCGCACGACACCGCGTCGCGCGTCCCGGCGTCCAGCCTCGAACTGGGGCTTGACGAGCACGAGCGCCTCCCAGCCCGGCGCCGCAAGGCCGAGCACCGCCGGCAGCGCCGTGCGCACACTGATGAATGAGACATCGCAGACGACGAGCTGTGGCGCGAAGGGCAGCTCCGTCACGTTGCGCGCGTTCGTCCGTTCGAGAACGACCACGCGCGGGTCTTCACGAATCCGGGGGTGGAGCTGGCCGTAACCCACGTCGAGTGCGATCACCCGCGCCGCGCCTCGCTGAAGCAGGACGTCGGTGAAACCGCCCGTCGAGGCGCCGACGTCGAGGCAATCCCGCCCGGCTGGATCCACGCCGAACGCGTCGAGCGCATTCGCCAGCTTGATCCCCCCGCGCGAGACGTAGGGCTCCCCTTCCGTGACCTCGAGCTCGACGCCCTCGTCGACCTGCTCGCCCGGCTTCTCGTGCCCCGGTACACGCCCGGCGAGCACGAGCGCCTGCGCCTGACTTCGGCTCTCTGCGAGCCCGCGTTCCACGAGCAGGATGTCGACCCGTTTCTTCACGCCCCTATGATCGCGGTCGTGGCCGACTTGCAAGGCGAACGCGTCCGCTTACGTCCGCTCGAGCGTGGCGACGTCGAGCGCTTGACCGAGATCGGCGCTGAGCCCGAGGTCGCCCGCTGGTGGGGCGAGAATCACGCGGGCGAACTTGCTCGACAAGGCCGAGGGCCGCGACGATGCCACCGCGTTCGCGATCGAGCATGAACGCGAGGTCGTCGGGCTGGCTCAGTTCTCGGAGCCCGGCGAGGGAGAGTTCAAGCACGCCGGCATCGACCTCTTTCTGACCTCGTCGCGGCACGACCGAGGACCCGGCCGCGACGCCGTGCGAACGCTCGCCCGCTGGCTCATCGACGAGCGCGGCCATCACCGGCTGATCATCGATCCCGCGCTCGCGAACGAGCCGGCGATCCGGGCGTACGATGCAGTCGGCTTCAAGCGCGTCGGAGTGCTCCGCCGCTACTGGCGCGACGCCGACGGCGTCTGGCAGGACGGGCTGCTGCTCGACTTGCTTGCGGAGGACCTCGAAGATTAGGCGGTCCGCGTCGCCAGCCCGGCGACAATCTCCTCGAGCACGGACGTGTCGGCGTCGATCGCAGCCAGCCGGGCCTGGGCCCGCTCGGCTGCCTCGTCGGCGAGCTTGCGCGCGCCCTCCTCGCCGTGCGTGAGCGCGTAGCCGTCGCCGTCGAGGATGTCGTCGACCACCTGGAAGAGCATTCCGAGCTCGTCCGCGAACTGCCGCCACGGCCTCTGCTCAGCTTCCGGAATCTCCGCCACCCACAGCGCGCACGCGACGGAGGCGTAGAAGAGTCGGCCCGTCTTCAACCGGTGGATCTGCTCGAGGTCGTCGCCGAGACCCTTGGTGTCCGCGTGCTGGCCCCCGATCATCCCGAGCGTCGCTTGGATGAGCTCGCGGGCGACGAACGGCGTCGGATAGGAGAGAGCAAGCCGCAGAGCCTCCGCGACCAGCGCGTCGCCGACCAGGACGGCCGTCGCCTCGTCGAACTGGGCCCACGTGCTCGGCCTGCCCCGCCGCAGCTCGTCGTTGTCGAGCGCCGGCAGGTCATCGTGGACAAGTGAGAAGTTGTGGACGAGCTCGAGCGCGGCTGCCGCGGGGAGTAGGCGCTCGGGCTCCAGGCCCGCCGCCTCGCCGCTGGCCAGACAAATGACCGGACGGATGCGTTTACCGCCGCCGGCCAGGGCGTAGCGAATCGGCCCCGCGAGCTCGCCGAGCTCAGGCGTCAGCGCCAGCTCGTCGAGGTAGGCCTCGACGAGTGCGCTCAGCTCTTGCGGGCCGGTCATTGGACGCCTCATCCCGCCTCTTTCTTCGCTCGGGCCAGCTCGGCCTCGACCTCCTTCGCGATCTCCGCGAGCTCGGAGAGGATCTCGATCGCACGGTCAGGATCCTGCGTCGACTCGAGCTCTTGGCGCGTCTGCTCTAGGCGCTCGAGCAGGACCTCCGCCCGCTGCAGCGAGTCCTCCGCATTCATGCGACCTCCTTCTCTCGCGCGATCCGTCCCAGAATCCCGTTCACCAGCCGGCCGGCCTCCTCCGTCGCATACCGCTTGGCGAGTGTGACAGCTTCGTCGATCGCGACCTCGAGGGGCACGCTGCCCTCGTCCAGCTCATACGTCGCCAGGCGGAGGATGTTTCGCTCGACGGCGCCGAGCCGGTCTGCGGTCCAACCGTCCGAGGCCGCGGTGATGCGGCGGTCGAGCTCCTCGACGCGCGCCGCCACGGCCTCGGCGGTGTCGCGGGCAAACTCGTCCACCTCGCCCTCGTACAGCGAGGCCAGCGGCTGACCGGTGACATCCCACTGGTAGAGCAGAAAGAAGGCGGTGCGGCGGGAGGCGCGGCGGCTCAGCGTCACACGAGCTCCTCGATCGCAACGTCGACGCTGCTGACATCGACGCCGCACATCTGCTCGAGCGCGTGAGCGACCTGCCGCTGTACCTCTTCGGCGACCTGGGGGATCACGCTCCCGTACCGCGCCGCGATCCGCAGCGTCACGGTCGCCCTGCCTTCGGCGAGCTCGACGTCGACCCCACGCCGCGGCCTGCGGACGCGCGTGCCGTCGACGAGCTCGGCGGCCCGAACGACGATGCTCGCGAGGGTGCCTGCGGGCACGGAAATCGCTCCCTCGGCCTCGCTGATCACCAGCTGGTCGGTCACTCTGCCGCCACCGACTCAAGCCGCCTTCCCCACTCCTCCAGGAACGAGGTCGAATAACGACCGCTCGCGAATTGTTCGCTGCGCAGGATCTGGATTCCCAGCTCGCGCGTCGTCGGAATCCCCGCCACGCCAAGCTCCCCGAGTGCGCGAAGCGCGCGCGAGATCGCGGCGGTTCGGTCTTCGTCCCAGACGACGAGCTTGCCCACCAGAGAGTCGTAAAACGGCGGCACCGTGTAGCCGGCCTCGACGAAGGTGTCGAGCCGGACGCCAGGGCCGAGGGGTGGTCGGAACGCCGTAATCAGGCCGGGCGCCGGCGCGAAATCTCGTCCGGGATCCTCCGCGTTGATCCTGATCTCGATCGCATGCCCCCGCCGGGCTGCGCGGCCTGTCGCGGTCAACTCCTCACCCGCAGCGATTCGCAACTGCTCGCGCACGAGGTCGATCCCGGTCACGAGCTCCGAGACCGGATGCTCGACCTGCAGGCGCGCGTTCAGCTCGATGAAGTAGAAGCTCTGGTCGGCGCCGAGCAGGAACTCGAAGGTCCCGGCATTGCGGTACCCGATCGTCTTCGTCGCGCGCTCGGCTGCCGCCTCCATGGCCTCGCGCGTTTCCGGCGTCAGCGCAGGTGACGGCGACTCTTCGATCAGCTTCTGGTGCCGTCGCTGGATCGAGCACTCCCGCTCACCGAGCGTGAGGACACCGCCGTGTGCATCGGCCAGCACCTGTATCTCGGCGTGCCGCGCTGGTCGCACCACCTTCTCGAGGTAGAGGCTGGCGTCGCCGAAGGCCGCCTCGGCTTCCGCAGCGGCTGTCTGAAACGCGCCGTCAAGCTCGTCCTCGCCGTCGACGATCCGCATCCCCTTGCCACCGCCCCCGGCCGCAGCTTTCAGCAGAACGGGGTACCCGAGCTCCCCGGCCAGCGAGCGGACCTCGCGGGGACGGACTGCTCCGTCGCTGCCGGGTACGAGCGGGACGCCGGCGCGCTTCAACTCGGCCTTGGCCTGCACCTTGTCGCCCATTCGCGCCATCACGTCCGCGGTCGGCCCGACGAAGACCAGGTCGTTGTCCTCGCAAGCCGCAACAAAGGCCGGGTTCTCGGAGAGAAAGCCGTATCCAGGGTGGATCGCCTCGCAGCCCGTCGTCGTCGCGGCGGCGATCACGGATGGGATGTTCAGATAACTCTGCGCAGCCGGCGGCGGGCCGAGCGCAACGGCTCGGTCGGCCAGGCGCACGTGCATCGCGTCTCTGTCAACCGTCGAATAGACCGCTACCGCCTCGATCTCGAGCTCGTGCAGCGCCCGGATCACGCGTACGGCGATCTCGCCGCGGTTGGCCACGAGAACTCGCGAGAACATCGCTACAGGCCCAGCGGCCGGCCGTTGATCGGTTCGAGTTCGAAAAGCAATTGGCCGAACTCAACAGGCTCTGCGTTGCCGACGTGGATCGCGCGGACGACCGCCTCGACATCCGCCTTGACCTCGTTCATCAGCTTCATCGCCTCGAGGATGCAGAGCGTCTGGCCAGGGCCGACCGCGTCCCCTTCCTCGACGAACGGCGGCGCCCCCGGCTGCGGCGCGCGGTAGAAGGTTCCGACCATCGGCGCCTCGATGCGGACGATGCCGTCGCCCGACTGCGGTTCGGGCCATGCTTCCTCGCCTTCGGTCGCGGCCTCCTCGCCGGCCGCGGACGTCAGCACAGGCTCGATCGGGTCGGGCGTCCGTCGCACGGAGACGCGCATCCCGTTCTCCTCAATCGTGATCTCGCCAACTCCCGATTCCTGGACGATCCGGACAACCTCGCGGATCCGCTCGGCTCGTGCCTGGTCGACGCCGCTCGCCGCGAGCGAGTCGTCGCCGGCATGTCGCCCCCGGATCGCCTCCAGCAGCGGCCGTGCCTCGTCGCCGAAGAGCGCCAGCAGTAGCAGTTCCTCGTCGCTGGCGGCCAGCCCGTCGGCCTCCTTGCTGAGCAGCTCGAGGTCGACAGGCTCCGCTTCGGGAACCCCGTCTGCGAGGAGCTCCGCGGCCCGGCGCACGGTGGGATCGATCGATCCCGGAGGGGAGCCGTAGCGGCCGGCCACGAGGGCGCGGAGTTCGTCGATCATCGTCTGGTAGCGGGCCGCCGAGAGTACGTTCAAGAGCGCCTGAGACCCCAGGATCTGGCCGATCGGCGCGGCAAGCGGCGGCCAGCCCACCTCCTCGCGCACGCGGAGCAGCTCGTCGAGCACCTCGTCCAGCCGGTCCCCGGCTGACTGGGCCCGCAGATGAGTGTCGAGGGCTGCGACCAGACCGGGTGGCACACGATGCTCCGCGGCGCGGACGGCCACCCGCGGCGCCACCGGGGTCACCGGCTCGTCGCCGAGATGCTCGTCGACTTGCTCCGACGCGCGCCAGACCGCCTCGACATCGACCCCGGCGTCCTGCCCAAGCCCGGCCAGCGAGGTCGCGAGCGCCTCGCCCGAGACCCGATGGAGGGTCAGAGCGATCGGATAGATGGCGCAGGAAACGAGGTCGGCGCCGGCGCGCACCGCTTCGAGGGCCGACGCGAGCGCGTTGCCCGCAGCGCCCTGGCAGTAGAGCCCGACCGGCAGTCCGCTCGCCTCGCGAAGCGCTCCCACCAGCTCATGTGCGCGATAAGGCTCGAGCGAGCTCGAGGGATCGTGGAGCAGGATCCGAACCGCGCCGAGCTCCGGCAGCTTCTTCGCTTGCTCGACGAGCGCCTCGGTCTCGCCCGTGTGCCCTGAGCCGTAGACAAGACCGGCGTCGAACTCGCGCTCGGCCCCCGTGATCGCCTCGCCGGCCTCACGAAGGTTCGAGACGTCGTTCAGCGGGTCGTGCAGGCGAAAAACGTCGATGCCGCTCTCGGCGGCGGAGGCTACGAACCGGCGCGCGAAGTCCGCCCCGACAGGTCGTGAGCCTACGAGGAATCGCCCGCGCAACGCCATCGCGAGCGGCGTCTTCGTTCGCGCCTTGAGCGCGCGAATCCGCTCCCAGGGGCTCTCCACACCGCGCCGAACAGCACTGTCGAACACCCCACCCCCGGAAACTTCGAGGTACGCGAAGCCGGCACCGTCCAGAGTCTCCGCGAGCTCGAGCAGGTCTGCGGTCGGCAGCCGTCCCGCGAGCGGCTCCTGGGACAGCAGCCGGATCGTCGTGTCAACGAGCGCAGGCATCAGGACCCCGGAGCCTAGCGCGGCAGGAGCGCCCGTTTGGCGGCCCCGTGGGTGCCGAAACGAAACGCTCGACGGCGAAGCCCAACCGGCCGGGCTGCGGTTCGCTCAAACCTCGCCTAGTAACAGTCTTGTTACTAAGTCGCTTTGGACGCAGCGGCAGTCGGCCCCGAAACGCCGGACTAGGCACGCGAGATGTAGCGCCGCTCGCGGGGGTCGACCTTGATCCGGTCGCCCGTATTCACGAACAGAGGTACCTGCACGGTCGCCCCGGTCTCGAGCGTCGCCGGCTTCGTCACATTCGAGACGGTGTCGCCACGAACGCCCGGCTCGGTCTCCGAGACGGTCAGCTCGACCGAAGCCGGTAATTGGACCCCGGCGGGCTCGCCGTCGACGGTCAGCATCTGCACCGACGACGACGGCTCCATGAAGTCGATCGCGTCCGACACGGACTCGCGCGGCAGAGCCGTCTGCTCGTACGTCTCCTGGTCCATGAAGACGACCTCGTCGCCGGACTCGTAGAGGTACTGCATGTTCTTGACCTCGGTGTGAACGCGCGGAAACTTCTCGCCGGCGCGGAAAGTGCGGTCGACGACCGCCCCGGTGTCGAGGTTCTTCACGCGAGTCCGCACGAAGGCGCCGCCCTTGCCGGGCTTCACGTGCTGGAACTCGACGATCCGCCAGACACCGCCGTCGAGGCCGATGTGCATGCCGTTCCGAAACTGGTTGGTGTTGACGACTTCGGCCATCGGCGAGGCAGGTTAACCAAGGCGTCGCTCGCGATGCCGCCCGGAGGCTCGAGCCCGGTTAAACGACGGTCACGAGCTCCTTCGGAAAGCTGGACAGGACCTCGGGCTCGCCGTCGGTGATGATGACGAGGTCCTCGATCCTGATCCCTCCCGCGCCCTCCAGGTAGATCCCCGGCTCGATCGTGAGGACGTTGTTGGCCTCGAGGGTGTCGGTCGAGGTCGGCGCAACGTGTGGCGCCTCGTGAACGTCGATCCCGACACCGTGACCGAGCCCGTGGCCGAACTTGTCGCCGAGGCCGGCCGCCGTGATCACGTCGCGCGCGGCCGCATCCGTCTGACTCGCCTCGGTTCCCGAGCGGGCCGCTTCCAGCCCCTTCAGCTGCGCCTCGAGGCAAACGTCGTAGGCGCGCCGAAGCTCATCTGGAAGCTCGCCCGTCGCGAACGTGCGCGTGCAGTCCGAGCAATAGCCGTCGAGCACCGCCCCGGCGTCGACCACGATCGTCGTGCCGGACTCGATGACGCGGTCCCCAGGGTCGGCGTGCGGCCGGGCGCCGTTCGCGCCCGCGGCGACGATCGTCTCGAACGCCTCCTCGTCGGCTCCGAGCTCGTGGAACAGCTCGGTCATCCGCCAGGCGAGCTCGCGCTCGGTCCGGCCGACGAACTGCTCTTCGGCAATCCGCTGATATGCCTGGTCGGTAATCGCGGCGGCGCGGCGGATCTTCTCGAGCTCGTCCTCGTCCTTGATCGCCCGCAAGCCCTCGATCAGGCCTGAGCTCGGAACGAGCTCCAGGCCGCCGTCGCGGAGCTGCTCGTAGCTCTGGTACGTGAGATGACTGCTTTCGAAGGCGAACTTGCCGGACAGGAACTCGGCCATGTGGGCAATCACCTCGCGCCTCGTCTCGACGAACTCGACGTCCGGGACGGCGCGGGCCGCTTCGGCATAACGGAAGTCCGTGAACAGGCGGACTCGCTCGGGCTCGACGACGACCGAGACGTTCGAGCTGACGAAGCCGGTCAGGTAGCGCACGTTCGCCGGTGTGGTGACGATCAGCGGCTCGTCGAGCTTCTCGACCAGTTTTTCGGCGCGGGCGTTCATTTGCCGTCCGCAAGATATTCGAGCGCCTCACGGTACCCCTCCGGGCCCTTGCCGATCACCCGTTTCTTCGCGAGGTCCGAGATGAGGGAGTTTCGCCGCCATTCCTCTCGCGCGTCGATGTTCGACAGATGGACTTCGACGACCGGCGCCTCGAAGAGCTCGACGGCGTCGCGGATCGCGTAGCTGTAGTGAGTCCACGCCCCCGGATTGAGGACCACCCCGTCGGCCCAGTCGAGCGCCTCATGACACCAGTCGATGTATTCGCCCTCGCTGTTCGTCTGCCGGCACTTGACCGTGATTCCCAGCTGCGCCGCCCATTCGAAGATGCGAGCTTCGAGCTCACGTAGACCGAGGCCGCCGTAGAGCTCCGGGTCCCGACGGCCGATCATGTCGAGGTTGACTCCGTTCAGGACCGACACGCGCGCCACTAAAGCGAACCTTAATCCGCGATCAGTTCGTCGAGCGAGCGCCGGACGTCGGCTTCGGGCACCTTCGTCGTGAAGCCACCTTCGTCACCGAGCAGGACGAGCGTCAGCTCGCCGCCGGTGGATTTCTTGTCGCGCTTGAGCGCCTCCCAAGCGCGCTCACGGTCGGCCTGGACCGGCTCGGGCGCCAGCACCTCGTCGACCACCTCGGTCGGTCGACCGGAAAGGCGGAGTGCCGCGAGCAGCCCGAGCGCCACCGCCCGCCCGTGGCTCACCGCTCCGGCCGACCCGGCCTCGAGCGCATGCGCGAACGTGTGGCCGAGGTTGAGAACCTCGCGCGGCCCACGGTCGTGCGGGTCGCGCAGGCAGACCGCGGTCTTGAAAGCGGCGGCGCGCCGTACGAGCTCGTCGTCGGGCAG